>Ga0182012_10000023_pt1 | contig 159307 bp, 153 predicted proteins | sample 612S2SmetaG_FD_120486 | JGI IMG/M metagenome (GOLD analysis project Ga0182012, IMG submission 120486) | Permafrost microbial communities from Stordalen Mire, Sweden - 612S2S metaG | ecosystem: Environmental > Terrestrial > Soil > Wetlands > Permafrost | place: Sweden: Stordalen | collected... | reverse complement strand
CCCAACAGGGTAAGCAGAGCTATTGTTAACATTTTCTTCATACTATTCTCCTTTTTATGTTTTATTAACTAATACTTTATTATCTATTTGTATTTTAACATGGAATTAATGCGTAAGTCAAGGGGTTTTTTGAACCCATAATAATAGAAAAATAGCCAAAAAAATTAAAAATAAAGCATTATTTTGGCCAAAACAGGAAAAAAGAGGCTAAAAAGGCTGTAAAAAGCCCTCAATTGATGCTTTAAAGGGACTTTGCGTTTAATCGCTTAAAAAGGCGCTCTTTTTGGCAAGTAACCCAAACTAGGCTGTTTTCTCTGTGCAAAATAAAAAAGAGTGATGCTGAGCCCAATAATCAGGGATCCGATGATAAGCAATAGGGAAAATTCAGTTGTGCCCCATAATACTTGCCTAAAGCGAATGAATACCGGGGTAGTAAGGCTGCACAGCTGCAAAAAAGTGAGGCTATATTTTTTAACCAGGAATGCATACATGGTATGCGCGCAGAGGTTACTAATACTAATAAGAGCTGCCAGCAAAATAATGCACTGAAAAACATTTCCCGTAATAACGAATGTTTCATAATGCGCGGCAAGAAATAGAGAACTGATACCTGCACAGAGCATACAAATGCCGTTAATCAAAATCGGATTATAATTATGATTGACAATTAATTTTCGAATAACAATCCAGCCATAGGTAAAGCTAGCTACCGATACTATTATTGCCAGATCTGCCATGGCAAACTGATCTTTCCCATAGGCAATTAATGGATTGCCAAAGAAGAGCAAAAGCCCGCAATAGCCAAGCAATAACGAGATGGACTTTAACGGAGTCATGTTTTCGATGTCAAACAGTGCGGTTAACAAATAGGTAATGAGCGGGCCGCTCATGTATAAAAGATCGGCGCGTGGGTGGTTTGCATGCTGAAATCCCCAATAGCGCAAGAAATAGGGAATAAGAAGCGCGTACAAAATTACTTGTATGAAAAGAAAGATCTGCTTTTTTGGCAAAACGGCAGATTTCTTATGCATAATGCCGTACACCAGAAGTAAAAGAATACCGGCAACAATCATGCGAATACTAATTAAAAAAAATGGCTGAATTTGATTGAGTAGTGCTTTTGAAAGTGGCAATGTGGTGATTGCATACATGAATAAAATTAATAGCATAAGTACTATTCCTTTTTTAAAGATTTACATGCTGCTTACCAGTTCAGTGAGCTCTTTGGTAATCTTTGCCTGGCGAAGTTTATTATAATGTAGTGTGGTTTCTTCTAATAATGTTTGCGCATTACGCGTGGCATTGTCCATAGAAATAAAGCGTGCCGCGTGTTCGGCAAGTAATGATTCAAAAAGTAAATAATGAAGATTAATGAGTATTGTTTGGCGCGCAAGCTGATCAAGTAAACTGGTTGGCGATTGTTCCCATTCATAATCAATTGGGTTGGTGTTGGGCGATTTTTCTTCTGTTTTCAATGAAAGCGGTATCAACGGTGTTTCTTGGGGCTTTTGTACAAAAAAAGTTTTTAACGTATTACTAAAAATTGTTACATGAGTAAATGCCGGCTGCTGCGACTCGAGCAATTGCGTTAATTCTTGAGAAATAGCTTCTATTTTTTTTGCGTGGAGCTCAGGATAGGATTTAATGATCTTGAACAAAGGATTATTTTCACAATAGATTACTGCCTTTTTTCCAATTGGAATTACCGGAATAACGCCGCCTGCATGAGGAGCTTTCGCGATAGTTTTTTGAAAGAAATGGAACAGCGTTGTGTTAAAATTGCCACACAGGCCACGTTGCGAACCTATTATAATAACAAGCGGATTGTGGGGCCCATCGTGCAACGGATTAAGGAGCGGGTTTTGCCAATGAGGAGCATGCTGTTGTATTTGCGCTAAAAGGCTGCTGATTGTTTGCATATATTCGCGCAAGGGAAGTTCTTTACTTTTAAGGTGACTCCGTGCCGACATAGAAATCAGGCGCATTGCATGGGTAATTTTTTTGATGGTTTCAATTGCTTTGATTCGTTGCCGGAGTTGAATAAGTAAAGACATGGGCTTGTCCTCATTGATCTGACTGATCGTGATTATTTTTACTATTCTATTGTAGATACTATTATTTACTAATTTATACTAATATTGTTTACCATGGTTGGCAATGAAACAATAGTAATTATGGATGTCTATGCATATTCTTATCGATGGCTACAATGTGTTAAAGCAGGTTCTGCATGATGGCCAGATCTCCCAAAAGCAGCGACGTGCTTTTATAGCCCTATTGGGTAAGTATGCTGAAAAAAAGAACCATTCAATTACTCTCATTTTTGATGGCGGGCCGCTGGGCATACCATCGCAAGAGAAAGATCATGGCATTAAAATAATCTATTCGGGGAGCAAAAAATCAGCCGACGATGTTATTATTGAATTTTTGCAGGGTAGATCCCACGGACTTTTGTTGGTATCGTCGGATAATGCTTTGCGATCGCATGCCGCATCGCGCGGTTTGATATCAATAGACGCAACTGAATTTTACGCACTCTTACGGATTAGTTTGCAATCAAAAAAAGAGCAGCAATCATCTGCATCAGTTGTTAAAACGACGCAGGAAAAAAATGCGCTCATTGATGAATTAATGATGAAAAATATTGAACAGATACAAAAACCGGAAATCGATTACACGCACAATAGAATCCCCGGCTCGCATACATCTTCAAAAAAAGAACGAGCTTACTTACAAAAAATTAAGAAGTTATAACAATATGAATAAAGAAATAATTATTTATAATGAACATGAGATACCGGTTATTGGCAAGAAGCTTGCTGATAGCCGTGATGCATGCCGTATTTTTACCTTTGAGGGGTCTTTGGGAGCAGGTAAGACAACTTTAGTAAAAGAGATGCTCAAACAGTGTGGTGTTAGCCAACTGGTAACAAGTCCCACCTTTACGTATCTTAATGTCTATCAAAATGATAAAAAAGAACTGTTTTATCATTTTGATTTGTATCGGATTGCAAGATGTGAAGATTTTGTAGCAGCCGGTTTTGCAGAATACTTATATGCGCCCCACGGTTGGACAATTATTGAGTGGCCGGCTGTTGTTGCACCTTTATTAAAAGAAAAAGTTTGCCTTTGTTTAATAGACTATTATGATGAGAAAAGAAAAATAACAATTATAAAACCTGACTAGATGTATGAAAAGTCCTTTATTGCAACGCCCCGATTATTTAGTATGCACGTGTATGGGGGTAATGTATTCTGATATTCTTACGGCAATAGCCAACGGGGACAATTCGTATGAAAAGCTCCAAGAATCGCTGTTGGTGGGGACCGGTTGTAATAGTTGTGTTGATGAAGTAAAGCAAATTGTTGGACGGTGCAAAAAAGAATCTTAACCAAGACTACCTATCATATTCATTTTTATGAGGAGTTATCATGCACACAAAATTCCTACTTTTATTGTTTGCTCTTTGTATAGCACATGGTATGGAAAAACAACCTCTATCAAGAAAGCATTCCTTACACGAAAGCGATGTGGCTTCAATACCTCTGGAACCTGAACAAGAGGAGCCAAAAAAATTCAAACGAGATATACGTTCGCCACATTATGAACAAGGCTACACAAGTACTGAGCCACTTTCTGAAACTGAGCCTGAATACCCGGCACTCAGAGAAATCATTAACAACTCTGACGTGCCTGCGCTGATAACATACCAAACCAAAGAAGATCCTCAACTAAGTGCCTTTACCCTTAATTCAACCAAGAAGAAGCCGAGCAATCGCTTTAAACACAAAATGACACTCTATGGTGATAAAAAGAAACTGAATATCAGTACCAAATCTAACGTTTATACGATTTCTTATTTAAGAGATAAGAAAAATAATGAAGAACTCTTTAAGATCGTGCCCAATGAGGCAGAAGCAGAGCCGGAACTTGAGGGCCAATTTGCCTATTTATGGAAACCTTCAAAAGAAAATAAAAAAATACAGGTAGTTATAAAACAAGACGGCCACCTTGCATTGACCAACTCGACGCTGCTTAATCTTGAACAAAAATGATAAAAAGCAGTTGAAATATGCTTTAAAAGGCTCTATTATAGATGCACAGGTTTTTTAATTGAAATCGGCGAGATTCCCGAGCGGTCAAAGGGGACGGACTGTAAATCCGTTGGCTTATGCCTTCGTAGGTTCAAATCCTACTCTCGCCACCAACCTCTTACGAGCTACAGTTGGCTGCGCCGCTTTATAAGGTAGAACAACTTTGCTTTCGCTAATGCATGAGCATTTTCTCGCTTTACCATTGGATCCGAAGTTGAAAAATGCCCCAAGGCGCTTGCCTTTTACAGCTAAATAACCTACATTTTATTAGATTTGAAATAAACGGTACTGCGTGCTTGTTTGGCCTATTTAAAGATTAATCTCTTAAATAGCGGGCTTGCCCGCCGTAGTTTTAACGTAGGCGGGAATAGCTCAATTGGTAGAGTGGCAGCCTTCCAAGCTGTAGGTTGCGGGTTCGAATCCCGTTTCCCGCTCCATATTTCGCCCAAAAGGCTCACTAAAATATACGCTGGCGTAGCTCAGTTGGTAGAGCAGCTGATTTGTAATCAGCAGGTCACTGGTTCAAGTCCAGTCGCCAGCTCCAGTCTTCCGGCGTTCGCCTGAACTTTGTGAAGATTGATCGATTTGGCAGCAACTTAGTTGCCGTTTTACAATAAAATAAGTTGTCATTTTAAGTTTTTTACTCTATCATTGACGTTAAAGTTAAAAAGAAGAAGTAAGTTTTGCCCACGTAGCTCAGTTGGTAGAGCACTTCCTTGGTAAGGGAGAGGTCACCGGTTCAATCCCGGTCGCGGGCTCCAGTCTTCGCCCTCGCGGGCTACGCCTGGCGCCGCCAAGTTTTGAGGAAGTAGCAGAGAGTTGCTTTTGAAAATGTGAAGACTGTCCGCCCAAGCTTGCCGAGTCGCAAGACGTGAAACAAGCGCAGGCTGGACTTAGTAAGTTGTGTATTTAGTGTTTAAAATAACAATCTTAGCGAGTGCTTGAGAGTATATGGCAAAAAATAGAATAACCACTCACCTGGCATGTGAAGAGTGTAAAGAGCGTAATTATACGCAAGTTGTGTCAAAGAAAAGGTCAGCTGGCTCATTGACATTGAAGAAGTTCTGCTCTCGCTGCCGCAAGCACCATATGCATAAAGAAACGAAATAGCATAGTGTTTGTAGGCCAGTAGCTCTAATTGGTAGAGCGGCAGACTCCAAATCTGCGGGTTGGGGGTTCGAATCCCTCCTGGCCTGCCAAAAAGATGCAGGTAACATGCAACAAGCAATGGATCAGTAATGAAAGATATAGTACAATTTTTAAGTGAAGTTCGCATAGAGCTTAACAAGGTGGTATGGCCTAAATATGATGATTGGATAGGTTCTACCATAATTGTTTTAGTATTGGTTTTAATCTTTGCGTTGTTTTTAGGGTTAATAGATTTTGGTTTTTCCAAAATTGCAAGCTATATTTTTAAAACATATGGCTCATTTTAGGGTTGGGATACTTTCAGATGAAACGTTGGTACGTCGTTCAAGTATACGCAGGTTTTGAAGAGGCAGTTAAAACCGATGTAACAAAGCGTATTGCTGATGAAGGATTAGAGGATAAGTTTGGTGAAATACTTATTCCTTCGGCACGTTTAAAGCAAATGCTTGATGTGCAAGATGCTAAGGATTCTCAGCTGTTTCCTGGGTATGTACTCATTGAAATGGAGGCGATGCCTCAAACTATTAAACTCGTTACTTCCTCCCTGCGCGTTATAAAATTTCTTGGGGGAAAAAATCCGGTCGCTATTTCTCAAAAAGAGATTGAGCGCATTGTTGGTCAAATGAAGGGTGAAGTAACTGTTGTTGCTAAAAAGAGCGATTTCACCATGGGCAGTGAAGTGGATATTACTGACGGGCCGTTTGCCGGCTTTGTTGGCATTATAGATTCCATTGACGAAGTGAATGAGCGAGTGACGGTTATGGTGAGTATTTTTGGTAGAATGACACCTGTCGAGTTAGGTTTTAATCAAATAAAATAGTACGTTCAAGGTAGGTTTTTACAATGGCAAAAGCGGTAAAAGCAAAAATTAAATTGCAAATTCCTGGTGGTGCCGCAACCCCAGCTCCTCCGGTAGGTAACAATCTTGGTCAACACCAAGTGAATCTTATGGAGTTTTGCAAGCAATTTAATGCGGCAACGGCCTCTAAAAAAGGTGAAACGGTTCCTGTTATTATTACGGTGTATATTGATAAAACATTTACTTTTGAACTCAAAACGCCGCCGGCAAGTGAGCTCATCAGAAAGAAAATCAATATTTCCAAAGGTTCTTCCCGGCCAAATACCGATAAAGTTGGAAAAATTTCCATGGCGGAAATTGAAGAAATCGCCAAAATCAAAATGCCTGACCTTAATGCAAACAGTATCGAACAAGCAAAGAAAATTATTGCTGGTTCAGCGCGCAGTATGGGCGTGGTAGTTACGGAATAATGGGGAAAAATATGTTCAAACATGGTAAAAAATATCGCAAAGCAAAAGAGCAAATTGTTCAAGAGGCTATTCCGGTTAAGGAAGCTCTTACCAAAATAAAGACATTGGCTTTTGCTAAATTTGATGAATCTGTTGATGCGCACGTGAACCTTGGTATTGATGCTTCTAAAGGTGATCAAGTGGTGCGTGGCTCATTGGTGCTTCCGCATTCAAAAGGGGCATCTGTTAAGGTTCTTGTTTTCGCCAAAGGCGAAAATGTTGATCTTGCAAAAAAAGCCGGCGCTGATTATATAGGTGCCGACGATTTAGTAGAAAAAATCAATGGTGGATGGATGGACTTTAACTATGCGGTTGCTACTCCTGATATGATGGCGATCGTTGGTAAAGTTGCTAAAATTCTTGGGCCCCGTGGGTTATTGCCCAACAAAAAATTGGGTACGGTAACTTTTGATGTGGCAGCAGTTGTTGCTGATCTGAAAAAGGGACGCGTTTTCTTCAAGAACGATAAAAATGGGATTGTTCATTTTTCGTTTGGGAAAGTTTCATTTGGTCCGGAGAAATTGCAAGAAAATTTAACCGCATTTATTAAAGCACTCGCCAGTTCCAAGCCGGCATCTTCAAAAGGAAAATTCCTTCAGAAGTTGACGGTTACTTCAACAATGGGTGTTGGCATTCAGGTGAACCCTGATGAAGTATTAAGCGCTGCTGCCTAAAGGAAATAAATATGAATCGACAAGAAAAAACTCAATTAGTCACGGAGCTTAAAACCCAGTTTTCCCAAAGTCCCAGTTCGGTTTTGGTAGGTTACAAGGGTCTTTCTGTTCTGCAATTGCAGAAATTGCGCAGAGGGGTTCGGCAAAATGGTGGCGTGTTTAAAGTAAGTAAGGCGCGTCTGATGAGAATCGCCGCGCAAGATTCCCAAAACGCGCAATCACTTATTCCGTATTTTAAGGATCAGGTTGGTCTTATCTTTATTCAAAAAGAAGATCCGGTTATCAAGTTTTTATATAATTTTGCCAAAGAGAACGAAGCATTAACATTTGTTGCGGGATCAATTGATTCGAAGCTTGTTGATGCAGCAACGTTAAAAGTTCTGGCAACATTGCCTCCTCGCGAAGTGCTGTTGGCGCAATTGTGTGGCATTATTAAGGCACCGGTTGCAAAATTAGCATTCGTGTTGCAACAAATCAGCAATAAAAAGCAGTAGTAAAAAAAGCGCAACAATAAAGTAAATTATTAATTATCCTTTTGGAGAAGATATGGCCGCTAATACAAATGAACAAATTATCAAAGAAATAGGTTCTATGACCGTTACTCAGCTTAATGAGCTGGTTAAAGCACTTGAAGAAGCATTCGGTGTTTCTGCTGCTGCGATGACATCTGCGGCTCCTGCTGCCGGTGCTGCTCCTGCTGGCGCTGCTTCGGCTGAAGAAAAAGCTGAATATAAAGTTAAACTGGTTGATGCCGGAGCGCAAAAAATTCAAGTAATTAAGGCTCTTAAAGCTGCTACCAGCTTGTCATTGTCTGAAGCGAAAGAAAAAGTTGATGGCGCGCCATCAGTGCTTTCTGAAGCGATGGCAAAGGCTGATGCTGAAAAATTGAAAAAAGAGCTTGAAGCTGCAGGCGCAAAAGTCGAACTTTCATAATATTACTGCTTTTTATTGTTTATTCGCAAGACACGATATTAGTTACTTCAGTTGCAAAGTAACTAATATATTTTAATGAGGAGCGACTTAATGACTAAGTTGCACATGAGCAAAAACAATATTCGTCGATCTTTTGGCAAGATCAAAGATATTGCCCCAGTACCCAACTTGATTGAAATTCAATCTAATTCTTTTAATGAATTTGCGCAATTGGATTTTCTGCCAAGCGAAAGAAAGTTGATTGGACTTGAAAAAGTTTTAAGAGATGTTTTTCCTATAGACTATAATGACAAGATGTCTCTTGAATATGTCAGTTATGAGCTTGGTCTTTGGGCATGCACATGTGGTAAACTAACCGGGATAGAAAATCGCTATCAATGGACCTGTACGGCATGCAAAAAATCAGACTGTTCTCGGCTTGATGCAGATTTCACGTGTCGATTCTGCAAAAAGAAGACTGCGCGCTATAAAACCTGTTCAAATTGTTTGTCGCGAGTTGTTGTTAAGCTGCCCATGACTCTTGAAGAGTGCAGATCCAGTGAGCAAACCTTTTCAATGCCGTTGAAAGTTAAGATCCAGCTTATCAGTTGGTCACTTGACGCGGAAAATAAAAAAGTTGTTCATGATATTAAAGAGCAAGATATTTTCTTTGCCGACGTTCCGGTTATGGCAGACTTATATGAAGAAAATGGTCGCTTTTTATTAGGAAATATCGGCACATTCCTTATTAATGGTGTTGATCGGGTTATTGTGAGCCAGCTTCATCGTTCACCCGGTGTTGTTTTTTCCCAAAGTAAAAAAGTAAAAGATTTACGGGGACGCGCCTATTACTTGGCCCGCATAATCCCTATGCGCGGCTCCTGGTTGGATTTTGAGTTTGACACGAATGATTATTGTTATGTGCGTATTGATAAAAAGAAAAAAATACTCATAACAACATTCTTGCAGGCCCTTGGTTTTGCGCGTGAAAATATTGTATCTCTCTTTTATAATTTCGAAAATATTAGTATTCGCAACGGTGAATTTTTCCGAAAAGTTGATGCAACACTCATGGGACAACGTATTGAAAAAGGTATGCTCCCGGAAAAAGAAGAAAAAGCATTTCTTGGCAACAGGGTGACCAAAGATATCTTGTCTCGACTTGCAAAATTGGGAATAGATAAGCTTTCATTGCGAAAACCGGCTCTTTTAAATCGTGTTTTTGCAAAAGATGTTATTGATAAAGATACCGGAGAAATTCTGGTTGAACAGGGTCAAACATTTACTGAAGATACGTATGAGCTGTTTACCAAACTTAAAAATCTTGAATTTGATCTTATTCAATCGTCCGGCTACGTATTTCAGCCAACAATTGCCATGACGCTGACGCAAGATCGCTGCATGAGTGAAGAAGATGCGCTTAAAGAAATACATGCAAAATTATTTCCGGGCGATACCTCCTCATTGCAAGAAATTAAACAACGTTTTGAGGATCTATTCTTCAATAGCCGTTTCTATGATATGACCAAAGTTGGCCGTATTCGGATGAACAGAAAGTTGGGGCTTTCCGTCTCTGAAGAAAAAACGGTACTTACCAAAGAGGATTTAATCGCCACGATTCGTTATCTGGTTGGATTGCGTGAACGTGGAGAAGGTGAATTGGATGATATTGATCATTTAGGAAATCGCCGCGTTCGTTTGGTGGGAGAGCTTTTAACCAATCAGGTCTATCTTGGATTCTTACGTATCGAACGAATTATTCGCGAACGCTTCAGAATGCAAGAGCCGCACGGCGCTTTAATGCCACAAGACTTCCTCAATGTGAAACCACTCAGTGTGGTATTGCGTGAATTCTTTGGCTTGGGTCAACTTTCTCAGTTTATGGATCAAACGAATCCTCTCTCGGAAGTTGCCCATAAAAGAAGATTGTCTGCGCTCGGGCCCGGTGGTGTTCTTAAGGATCGTGCAACGACCGAAATTCGTGACGTGCATACATCTCACTACGGCCGAATTTGTCCGATTGAAACGCCTGAGGGTCAAACAATTGGTCTTATTTCGTCCCTTGCTACGTATGCAATGGTTAACGATCTTGGATTCATCGAAACCGGTTATAGACCCGTTGAAGATGGAAAAATTAAAGAAGAAGTTGTGTTCTTGGATGCGTTTGAGGAACAGGATCAGTTTATTGCGCAACCGGATGAAGCAACTGATACAAAACTTGATAATCAGCGAGTATTTGCGCGTAATCAGGGAAACTTCTTATTTGTTGATGCTGATAAAGTAAATTATATTGATTTGTCGCCTAAGCAGCTCGTTTCTGTTTCAGCGGCACTTATTCCCTTTTTAGAGCATGATGACGCAAGTCGTGCCTTGATGGGCGCAAACATGCAACGCCAAGCGGTACCACTTATTAATCCTCAGAACACTCTGGTGGGAACCGGCATGGAAAAAGAGATTGTAAAAGCTTCGGGTGGCGTAATAATTGCTAAGCGTGCCGGCACAGTGGAGTATGTATCATCGGAAAAAATTATGATTCGCGCGGAAGAATCACAATTTAAAAATGTTGATGAATGGCTTTCGCAGGCAATAGACACCTATCATTTAAGAAAATTCCAACGCTCAAGTCACAGCACCTGGATTCAACATACGCCCATTGTAAAAAGAGGCGATTATGTGAATGCGGGCGATATTTTAACCAACGGTTCATCTATTAAAGATGGAGAATTGGCCCTTGGTACTAATTTAACTGTCGCGTTTATGCCATGGCATGGCTACAATTTTGAGGATGCTATCGTATTAAATAAGCGGCTTGTTTCCGATGACGCCTTAACATCGGTGCATATTGATGAATACAAGGTGGATGCACGGGATACTAAACTTGGTCCTGAAGAGATCACTCGAGATATTCCCAACGTGAGTGAAACTGCGTTGGCCGGTCTGGATGAAGATGGTATTGTTCGCATTGGTACTCGTGTGAAGCCCGGCGATATTTTAGTTGGGAAGGTAACGCTCAAGGGAGATATTCAATACTCTCCTGAAGAGAAGCTTTTGCGGGCCATTTTCGGTGAAAAATCACGCGAAGTGCGCGATACATCCTTGCGTGTACCGCCCGGCATTGAAGGTACTGTGGTTGATGTTAAAATCTTTTCACGAAGTGGTGTGCGAAAAGATAAACGGTATAAAGACGAAATTACCAAACAGGTTGCTAAAGTTGATGCAGATTTTGCGGATCATTTGCGCTTTTTAGAGAAGATGACCGTTGAATCTATTGCGAACCGTTTAGCTGACCAAAAAGCAGCGGCGAGCGTTTCCAAAACGCTAACTACCGGTGGCGTTTTTGATAAAGAAAAGATTTTAAGCAAGCCGGTGACTGAATTATTTGCGATTAAAGTAGCAGATAAAGAAATCAATGAAAATCTTGTACGTCTTAAAGATTCCTATGAGAATCAAATTCGTATCTTGGCAGTCTTAAAAGAAGAACGAATTAACAAATTAAAGAAAGGTGACATCCTTGCATCGGGCGTCATCAAAATGGTTAAAGTCTATATTGCCATGAAGCGTACCATATCGGTTGGCGATAAACTTGCCGGACGTCACGGAAATAAAGGTGTTGTTTCCATCATTGTTCCTCGTGAGGATATGCCGTACCTTGATGATGGTAGACCGGTTGATATTGTTTTAAATCCGCTGGGTGTACCTTCTCGTATGAACGTGGGGCAAATTCTTGAAACCGCCCTCGGTTTGGCCGGTAAGGAGCTGGGCAATAAGCTTGAAGAGTTGATGAACAATCAAGGCTACCCGGAAATTAAGAAATATTTAAAAAATGTGTATGGTGCGGAACTTGTTGAATCGTATGAAAAAGCATATGGCAAACAAGGTGTCTCGGAACTTGCGCGCAAAACCGCGCAATGCGGTGTGCAATATAAAACACCGGTATTTGACGGGGCGCAGTATGACAGTGACATAAAGCCTCTTCTTGAAGAGTTGCAGTTGCCGGATGTCGGCGCCTTTAGACTGCGTGATGGACGCACGGGAGAATACTTTGAACAGCCGGTGACCGTGGGTTCTATTTATATGATGAAATTGAATCACATGGTTGATGACAAGGTGCATGCCCGTTCTGTTGGACCGTACTCCTTAGTAACTCAGCAGCCATTGGGCGGTAAAGCGCAATTGGGTGGTCAACGTCTGGGAGAAATGGAAGTGTGGGCCCTTGAAGCGTATGGCGCTGCGTATACCTTGCAAGAGATGCTAACCTATAAATCAGATGATGTAACCGGAAGACATAAAGTGTATGAAGCGATTGTTCGCGGTGAGGATGTACCTGAATCAGGCGTGCCTGAATCATTTAACGTACTCATCAAAGAGTTGCAAAGCTTAGGATTACAGGTGGATTTGTTTAAGAGCGGCAAGGAGAAAGCAAGTGAATAATCGGATTTTGGATCGCTTTAGAGAATATGTTAATTTAACACAGTTTAATGCGTTAAAGATTGGTCTTGCTTCTGCTGAAAAGATTCGATCACTTTCCTATGGTGAAGTGAAGAAGATCGAAACCATTAACTATCGCACATTGAAACCTGAAAGGGATGGTCTTTTTTGTGCGCGAATCTTTGGTCCGCAAAAAGACTGGGAATGTAATTGCGGTAAATACAAAAGAATGAAACATCGCGGTGTGACCTGCGAAAAGTGTGGCGTAGAAGTTATTCAATCGCGCGTGCGTCGTGAGCGAATGGGGCATATTGAGCTTGTTTCTCCGGTATGCCATATTTGGTATCTTAAAGGAATTCCGAGTTATTTGGGATTGTTGTTGGATCTTCCGGTTAAGGATTTGGAACGCGTCATTTACTTTGATGCCTATATTGTGGTTCACCAGGGCCGTTCTCCCTACCCTCGAAAAACTATTTTGAATAATGCTGAATATGAAAACTATCTGGATACTCATCCGGAAGACTTAGATTTTGCTGCCGGATCGGGTGCTGAAGCGATTCGCGATATTTTAAGCATGGTAGATTTAAAACTGGAAATTGCGAATTTAGAAGAAGAATATCGCCACACAACATCGGTGGCTATTCGTCATAAAATTATGCGCCGCATTAAAGTTTTCTCCGGGTTGCTGCATGGCAATATGAGACCTGAATGGATGATTCTCTCGATTTTGCCGGTATTACCACCCGATTTACGTCCATTGGTACCTCTTGAAGGTGGCCGTTTTGCAAGCTCCGATTTAAATGAATTATATCGCAGAGTGCTGAATAGAAATATTCGTTTACAACGATTGCTAGAAATAGAAGCTCCTTCGGTTATTATCAAAAATGAAAAAAGAATGCTCCAAGAATCGGTTGATGCGCTTATTGATAATGGTCGTCGCGGTCAGCCGGTGCGTGGTTCAAATAAACGTGCGCTTAAATCTTTGAGTGAAATGCTTCGTGGTAAACAAGGGCGATTCCGCCAAAACTTGCTCGGACGGCGTGTGGATTATTCCGGTCGTTCGGTGATTGTGGTTGATCCGGAACTTAAAATGGATCGCTGCGGTTTACCTAAAATTATGGCACTTGAACTATTCAAGCCGTATATTTTTGCGGGGCTGATTGAACGTGAAATAGCGCCTAACTTGCGCGTTGCCAAGAGAATGGTTGAAGAATTGGCGCCGGAAGTGTGGGATGTGCTTGAAGAAGTGGTAAAAGATCGTCCATTGCTCCTTAATCGTGCACCAACGTTACATCGTTTGGGTATACAAGCCTTTTACCCAATTTTGGTAGATGGCAAGGCGATAAAAATACATCCGATGGTGTGCGCAGCATTTAACGCAGACTTTGACGGTGACCAAATGGCTGTCCATATTCCCTTGAGCAAAAAGGCGCAAGAAGAATCAAAAACTATGATTCTTGCCACCAATAATATACTTTCTCCGGCGAATGGGCGCCCGGTTACGGTGCCATCCCAAGATATGGTTCTTGGCTTGCACTATATGACCAAGGTTCGACTCGGTGCCAAAGGGGAAGGTCTCACTTTTTCCAATATCGGTGAAGTGATAACGGCCTTTCAGTGTGAACAAGTTTCTCTGCACGCAAAAATTGGCGTGCGCATGGGAACCACAAAAGAGATTACCCAGACAACGGTTGGCAGAGTTATTCTTTTTGAAGGATTACCAAGCGGTACCGATTTTAACTGGCTGAACAAGATAATGAAGAAAAGTGATTTGACCCGTTTGGTTGAACGCATTTATTATCGTTTTGGCAGTAAGTCAGCGGTTGAAGCATTGGATAAGATAAAAAAACTTGGATTCTATTATTCAACCGTCAGCGGCATTTCTTGTTCGTTGCGTGATCTTATTGTTCCTGCGCAAAAGCATGAATTGGTAAAGAAGGCCGATAAAGAAGTTCAGCGCATAGAAGATTTATACATGGATGGCGTGATCACCAATGGTGAGCGTCATAATAAAGTGTTGAGTATTTGGGAACATGCTACCGATGATGTTGCTTCAGAAATGACCAAGACTCTTGAAAAACAGGACCAAGAAGCTTTCTTAAATGAAAGACGAGATTTTAAGCCGTTTAATCCAATATTCATGATGCTCGAATCGGGGGCGCGTGGTTCAAAAGATCAGATTAAACAGCTCACCGGTATGCGGGGATTGATGTCCCGTCCGAGTGGTGAGATTATGGAAACGCCGGTTAAAAGTAACTTTAAAGACGGTTTAAGCGTTTTTGAATACTTTATTTCTACTCACGGTGCTCGTAAGGGGCAGGCCGATACTGCCTTGAAAACCGCAAACTCAGGATATTTAACGCGTCGTTTGGTTGATGTTGCCCAAGATGTGGTGATTTCAATGGACGATTGCCAAACGCTTGGCTATATCGAGATTGGTGATCTGAAAGGATCAGGTGATGTAATTTCACCATTAAACAATCGCGTATTGGGAAGAGTCTTGGCCAGTGACGTTAAGGATCCGGTGTCGGGTGAATTGATTTTCAAACAAGGGCATTTGCTCAACAGAGAAGATATTTCTCGTCTTGCCGATTCGGCGGCAACATCTATACTGGTGCGTTCAGCATTAACCTGCCAAGCAAAACGGGGTATCTGCGCGCAATGTTATGGGTACGACCTTTCAAAGGGTTCGCTTGTTGACGTTGGCACAACCGTTGGGGTAATTGCGGCGCAATCGATTGGTGAACCGGGTACACAGTTGACTATGAGAACCTTTCACATCGGTGGAACGGCAAGCGGTATGTCACAGCAGCCATTTTTTGTTGCCAAACATGAAGGTATCGTTGAGTGGCGCGGTGTTCGTACGGTGAAAAATCGTCATGGTCAATCTATTGTGATGAGTCGTAAGGCCCGTATTTTTATAGTTTCTCCCGATGGCCGTGAATTGCGACATCATGATTTGGAGTATGGCTCAACACTTCTGGTACAGGACAAACAGCCGGTGGTTATCGGTCAAAAATTGGCCGAATGGGATCCAACAAGCAAAGTCTTGCTCACTGAAAAAGCGGGTCGCATTAAATATATCGATTTAGTTGAAAACGTTACGGTTCAAGAACGGTTTGATGAAAAAACCAATAAATCAACCTATATGATTCTTGAACATAAAAGTGAAAAATACCAGCCCGGCATTGCCATTGAAGATAAAAATGGTAATGAAGAGGCGCTCTATTATTTACCTTCGGGTGCTTATCTCTTGGTTAATGATCAGCAAGAAGTACAGGTTGGTGACATCCTGGTTAAAGTTCCCCGTGAAGCATCACGCGTTGGGGATATTACCGGTGGCTTGCCACGAATTGCCGAACTTTTTGAGGCGCGTATGCCAAAAGATCCGGCAATTATTGCCGATATCGATGGCGAGGTTATTTTTGGTGGGTTGCATCGCGGTTTGAGAAAAGTTACCATTGCCAACGGGGATCAATCAATTGATTATTTTATTCCTCGCGGCAAACAGGTGAACGTGGTCAATGGCGAGAAAGTAACTGCCGGCGATCCTTTGACATCCGGTTCTCCCGTTCTTCATGATATTTTACGTATTATGGGCCCTGAAATGGTTCAGCGTTATCTTGTTGATCAGATTCAACAAATTTACAGCTTGCAGGGTATTATAATTAATGATCGCCACATTGAATTGATTGTGCGCCAGATGTTGCGTAAGGTGCGCATTGTTGATCCGGGTGATACTGATTTCTTGATCGGTGACCGCGCGGATCGTGTTCACTTTAAAATGGTGAATTCTCTGGTTAAGGCAGAAAATAAACGTGCAGCAACGGCAAAGCCTATTTTGATGGGATTAACGCAGGCTTCTTTGGGAACAGAGAGCTTTATTTCAGCAGCATCGTTCCAAGAAACTACCCGAATTCTTTCAGAAGCAGCCATTTCTGGTGCAGTGGATCATTTATATGGTTTGAAGGAAAATGTAATTGTTGGTAAATTAATACCTGCAGGTACCGGAATTGCTTCTTTTAGAAAGCGCTATTTGGGTGATGATATTTCGGATCTTGAGCGTCAGGCGCAGCATGAAGAGATGCATGAGAGGGAAGAGAATAGGCACTATAAAGATCAAGAAGGCGCGTAGCTCAGTGGTAGAGCATTGCTTTGACGTAGCAAGGGCCAGCGGTTCAATCCCGCTCGCGCCTACCATATATAAATGATATAACACATAACCCATGAGGTTTTATAAAATATGTCACTTGCTAAAAGTAACAAAGAAAAAATCATAAAAGATTTTGGTATTGCAGGAAATGATACCGGGTCAACAGCTGTTCAGGTTGCACTGCTCACTGAAAGAATCAAACAGATTGCCGAGCATTTGGAAAAAAACCCTAAAGATGTCTCATCAAAAAGAGGCCTTTTACAAGCGGTTGCCAAAAGAAGAAAATTCTTGGCATATTTACACAAAGAAGATGCTGCCCAGTATAAAGAAATCGTAAGCCGATTGGGACTGCGTAAGTAGGTTTACCGTACATATAATTATTCGTAGGTTGAAAATAATGGTAAAAAAATTTAGTTTTCCGGAATTCGGTTATGAAGTAGAAATAGGTAAATTCGCGCGTCAAGCCGATGGCGCTGCGTGGTTTACGCACGGGGGCACCGTTGTTCTTGCCACAGCAGTTTCATCACCATCTAAAGATTTTCCTGGATTTTTACCATTAACGGTAGACTACCGCGAGCAGTTTTCTGCTGCGGGTAAAATTCCCGGTGGTTATTTTAAGCGCGAAGGCAAGTCCACTGATAGGGAAGTGCTTACCAGTCGCTTGATAGATCGCGGCATACGCCCTTTATTCCCTGCTGAATATTTTGAGCAATTACAAATTATCGCCACCGTTTTCTCGGTTGATAAAGAACATGCGCCAAATGTAATTAGTATCATCGCAAGTTCGATTGCGCTTACGCTTTCCAAAATTCCTTTTATGGGTCCTATTGGCGCGGTGGAAATGATTCGTTTGGATGGTAAATGGATAGCCAATCCGTTATTCTCCGATGCAATAAAAGCTGATTCTCGAGTAGTGGTTGCCGGTACCGATGAAGGTATTTGCATGGTAGAAGGATGTACTGCCGAAATCGGTGAGCAAGAGCTTATTGATGTGCTTTTTATGGCACATGATCATATTAAAAAATTGGTTGCGTGGCAGAAAGAAATACAACGTGAAGTTGGTGCGGCCAAAGAAGAGATTACCGATAAATATGGCTGGAAAGTGTGGAAAGAACGCATAGATTCTTTCTTAACAGAAGATTTAGTTAAAACGGTTAATGTGCCGGATAAAGTTCAGCGCAACGAGCAGCTGGATAAAATTCAAGAGGCCTTTAATCAACTCTATAAAGAGCAAATAGCTGAATCACCAGAAACAACCCGAGTGATTGAATATATTCTTGATAAGGTGCTCCAAGTAAAATTAACCGAACTTATTTTTTCTCGTGGCAAACGTATCGATGATCGTGCGTTTGATCAAGTTCGTCATATCTCAACTCAAGTCGGATTGCTTCCCTTTACCCACGGATCCGCTCTTTTTACACGCGGTAGAACCCAAGCTCTCGTTACGGCAACACTGGGCGGTGGTGATGATGAACAAAAAATTGAAGGCATTATGGATCATGAAGCGGATGGTTCATTTATGTTGCATTATAATTTCCCGCCATTTTCTGTCGGCGAAGTTCGCCCGATGCGCGGACCCGGAAGACGTGAAGTTGGTCATGGCCATTTAGCAGCATCGGCAATCAGAAAAGTATTGCCTGCCAATAAAGATTTTCCTTACACCATTCGTATCGTTGCGGATATTCTTGAATCTGACGGTTCCACCTCAATGGCAACCGTGTGTGGTTCAACAATGGCGCTGATGCAAGCCGGTGTTCCCATTAAGAAGATGGTGAGCGGTATTGCAATGGGTCTTCTAAAAAGCTTACACGGCAAATTTACCGTTCTTTCGGATATTTCCGGCTTTGAGGATGAATTTGGCTTAATGGATTTCAAGGTGGCAGGAACCCAAACAGGTATTACTGCTATCCAAATGGATATTAAGTATAAAGGTGGTCTGGAACGAAATGTTTTTGATGCGGCACTGGCGCAAGCAAAAAATGGTCGCCTCCACATTTTGGGTGAAATGCAAAAAGTTATGCATGAACCTGCGGCTGAGTTGTCACCGCTGGTACCTAAATTGGTAACCGTCAAAGTTAATTCTGATAAAATCGGGGCCATTATTGGCACCGGTGGCAAAGTGATTCGTGAAATCATTGCCAAAACCAATACCAGCATTGATATTGATGAGACCGGTTTGGTTAAAATATTCGGTGCGCCGGGCGCTGATATGGAAATGGCGATCAATTGGGTTAAAACTCTGGGCGGTCAAATTGAACCGGGTACGCGATATACCGGTAAAATCAAACGGCTTGCAGAATTTGGCCTCTTTGTTGAGCTTGTGCCGGGCCTTGATGGATTGGTGCATGTTTCTAATATTCCGCGCGATAAGCAACGAACATTCTTGCGAGACTATAAAGTGGACGATGTTGTTACCGTTGAAGTGCTTGAATACGATGAAAGCACCGGCCGCGTTCGTTTACGTTTGATTGAAAAGTAATTAATCTCATGAATCACCCGAACAGAAATGCAGGAAGATCTTTTGATCAATTGCGTGAGATTAAAATTAGCTATAATTCTTTTGGTTATGCGCCCGGTTCGGTGTTATTCGAACTGGGCAATACCAAAGTTCTTTGTTCCGTTAGTATGGCGCCGGGAGTTCCTCCCTTTTTGAAAGGAACAAAAACCGGTTGGCTCACTGCCGATTATGCCATGCTACCCAATTCTGGTACTACTCGCTCATCCCGCGAAAGCAGTCAAGCAAAAAGGAATGAGCGGTCCATCGAAATTTCACGGTTAATAGGCAGATCGCTGCGAGCAATTGTTGATCTTTCTACTCTTAATGAACGCACTATCCATGTTGATTGTGATGTTTTACAGGCTGATGGCAGCACTCGCACGGCAGCTATTACCGGTTCGTGTATTGCTTTGCAGATGGCTGTTGAAACATGGCTTGCATCGGGTCAACTTACCACGAACATTTTAACCGACACGATTGTTGCTGTTTCGGTTGGCATAAAAGATAATAAGCCTTTTATGGATCTTGATTTTAATGAAGATAATACCATTGATGCTGATTATAATTTTGTTTTAACAAAATCGAATGCCATCATTGAGATTCAAGGAACGGCGGAAAAAAGCCCCTTATCGTGGTCGCAATTTGAGCAGATGAAAGAATTGGCAATTCAGGGCAGCAGTACGCTTTTTTCTCTTATTGATCTTTCTTTTGCATCAAGAGATTGCGTGCAAAAAAACCCTAACACTGTTACTCTTAAGAGTGATCGTTCTTCATTATTTTCTTTAAAAAATCGCTTTGTTAACGTGGGTTAACTCATTGATGCAGCTTCATGAATTTCTTGCGCACTATACTCAAAAAAAATATGAGAATGGTGTCAAAAATCATTTTATTTTCTGCTATACCCAAGAAATGCCGATCCTTTTTGCGTCCCGTTTTTTTTCTCGCTTGCAATCGGATGGGTCCCAAATTCAAACGATTAATATAGAAACAATCTCTCTTGATGAAGTGATTTCACAGCTTGAAATGAGTTTCTTAGGAACGGGTTTACTGTACTGGTTGCGAGGATTTGATCAGGTTGATAAAAAAATTCGTGATCGTTTAATGCAGTATCTTACAAAATACCAAGGTCCACATAGAATAATTTTGTTGGTGGCAGAGCAGGATAAAAAAAATTTACAAAAAGAAGAAATAATTAATATTCCGGAAGAAGTTGATATAAAACTGTTTGAACAATTGTTTACGCTTGATAAGAAAAAGACTAGTGGCCAAGCGGTACTCATTTTTAAACAACTCAGTCAGCGGTATAAAAAAATATCCGTTGATGATGCCTGTATGATTGTTGAATATTTAAAAGTGGCCGGCTGCAATACGCAAACAATGTCTTTTTTTGAGAAAATTATTGTTCCCGAGACATCATTATTTGTTATAAGTCAGTATTTTTTTGCCAAAGATTCGCGTGCATTTTTTAACGTATGGCATCAGTATCAATTAGAATATCCGCTTGCTTTTTGGTCGGTGTTCTGGAGCGAGCAATTGTGGCGTGCCTATTTTGTATGGTTTTATCTCAATCAAAAAAATCATGCCGCGGCAAAAAGCATGAGTTTCCGATTGCCGTTTACGTACTTACAAAAAGATTGGAAAAAGAGTTCATTGACCGAGCTTAAAAATGCGCATCAGTATATATATGAGCTTGATCTTAATGCTAAAAGTAGCGTAGAAACAACGTATAGTCTTGATCTTTTTTATTCCAAATTTTTTTCAAATGAATTTACCGTATCGCAATAATTAATCTATTTTTTTTGCTGCCAGATGATCGGGTAGAATAATGCCGCCCGACATAATCAAAGCCATCGCCTCTTGGCGAGAAAGATTTGTGATCTGGACATTGTTTTTGTCTACCATTAAGAAAAATCCTGCCGTTGGATTGGGTGTGGTTGGTAAAAATATATTGTAATAGGTTTTACTCTTATTTGGTGATAATTGGGCAGGCACTTCACTGGTCATAAAGCCAATACTGTAAATATCTTTACGTGGAAATTCTATCAATACTACATGCTTAAAACTCTGATCATTGTGGGGATTAAATGCTTGCACCAGTTGCTTGACTGCTTTATACACCGGATGTACGAGCGGTATTTTGCCGATAAACAGTTCAAAAAAATGCCAGAGAGAACGGAGAATTAAAAAATTGAGAATTATACCGATGATGAAAATAACAAAAAAAGTTAAAAGAAATTCCGAAAAGGGGATTGCTTTTAAAAAATCAGGCTCAAGTTGATAAATAGGGTGCAACCATTTTTTTAAAAGCTTAAAAGAAAAATTGAGCAAAGCGACTGTTATGGTGAGTGGCAAGAGGGCCAAGAGCCCCTTGAGAAATATCGACCATAATGTAAATATAACTTCTTTAATTTTTGTTGTTACCGATTTCATATATTCTCAATTTAATAAGGGAACTTTATTTTTTTCTTTATTAACCAGAATTGTTAACGGTGTATAGTTTACCAATTTTACGCTTGACGGCAAAAATAATTGCTCACCGGTTGGATACAGTATATTTTCTCCATCGGCCAATGATTGCGCGTTAATATGAAAAGCCATGTCTTTGCACAGTTTTAGGTCTTCTCTTTTTCCATAGAGATGCACTTTGATAGTAGAAACACTACTGGTAACGTTTAGTGAGCCATCCGCATTATAAAAGCAAACAGGGACATTTTTCCATTGGTCAATATTTGCATGCTTTGCCAGGAATGCCCATACGCAATAGCCAAGAATCAAGGAGCATATTTTAATAGTTTTGTTGTTCAAAATACTTTTTTTGATTAACGTTTTCATGAATTATTTCTCCTTTGCGAATATGATGCATATTCTTTTTAATCAGCGGAATAAGATTATGGGCGGTTACATTCTGGTATAAGATTCCCTTTATTACACAATCAAAATTACGCGTGCGCGGATCAGCTTTAAAAACAATAGTATCCGTCTTAAGCGTCATAAGAAGCGCATCCTGTTGCCACAACGGCATATTGTTTTGCGCCGTTTGGCCGTTTCTGGCAATGTTCCATGACGCATTGAATCCCACCAATTTTCCATTACGGTTGCACCACACTATTTTCTCTTGGTCAAAACTGGCGCTGTCTATTACCAGGCACATAATATTTTGCCACAGGGGACTTTGTAATAAAAAAGATGTTTGTAAATAGGGGGATAAATCCGACTCGTTTTCAATAACGCAGATCAGTTGTTTATTATTATTTATCGCGTAGAGCGCCGTTCTAATGAGATTTTCCAGCCAATCAATAAAAGTATCATAATCGATTGGTTGTTGCGTGTGCAGCGTAATAAAGTTTCTTTGCAAAACATCTTGATGAAAAATTATAAAAAGAAGTAAGGCAACCGGACTGGTATACACAAGAAACGTTGAGATAGTCAGCGCATTTACCAAATAGCCGGTAACTATACACGCGCAATAACAATAAAAATAGACGAGCAGATTCTTTTTTTTATCGGTGCTCAACCATACCGAAAAATAGTAGATAGTACCGCTCAAGAATGCAATTTCAAAAAAATCTTTTATGGCAAGCATTGTTTCTCCTTTTCTTTTTGTCACCCATTGAAAGCTAATATTTTTCAAAGGAACTTGTAAAGATGTTTGCTTTCTTGACTTTGCGCACCCACGCATAGTATAAAAAATCAGACAATAATTAAACGGTGTAATTGACTATGTGTGAAGATAAAACAAATGTATAGTGCGCCTCGCCTTTTCATTTCTAAAAGGGTCAAAAAATGATGAATAATTATCTACAATTTTTACCGATCGTATGTTGTGCGCTACTTGCCTCTTATTCGCCGGCTGTTGAGATTGTTTACCATCACGACACCAATGCTCTTGAAATTGTTCATGAGTTTGTTGCTGTACCGTCCCCCGATGGGCACGCGCAAGAAACTATTTCTGTTTTTACGCCGCCCTACCCTTATGATACCATGACATTTACTGTCACCGTGCCACGTCAGGTGGTGGTGGGCCAAGAATTTACTATATATTTTACCGTACAAGCAACGCGGGCAACCAATATTCCTTTTTGGGCAGATTTAATCCCCGATTCCTCTCAGGAAGGGGCCAATGATATTGAATATATTAGTGCCATGGTACCCACCACCGGGCAGTATGATCCTCGAGCAACGTCGATCGTACACAAAGGTGGTAAAGCGAAATGGATTTTTAAAAACGGGTTACCCGCCGATTCTATTCAAAAATTAGCAGTTACGTGTAGGGCAACACAAGAAGGAACCAAAAAATATACAACCTGTATTGCCACCAACCCTCCTTCTTTTTTTACCATCGAAACGCATGCTTTTGTTAATACGCCCCACGCCAATCCGGATCATGCTTTTGGCATTCAAGGTCTACCTCTCACTATTCCGGTGCTGAGTAATGATATTTCTGATTTGCCGGTAGAAATAGTTGCTGTCTTGCAACCTCATACTGCACGTGGTTCGGTTCAGATTAATGATGATGGTTCGGTAACCTATTATCAAAAACAGCCCTTTGTTGGCAGTGATAATTTTATATATGCAATACAGGATGCCCTTGGCGCTTCATCGAGCGCCGTGGTTGAGGTGACGTTTATTGAATGTCCTAAGCCTGAAATTTTACGATAGTTATAAAAATCAAGGGGAAGAGCATGAAGCGCTTTGGAAAGATAGTTTATTGTTTTTTAGTAATTACCCGGACCGTATGGGCAGTGAGCGATGGCAGTCTTGATAAAGCATTTTATGCTGCCGGCACGGTTATTGCCGATTACAGTTCAACCGCTAAAGCCATGGCTATTCAAGCGGATGGCAAGGTTGTTGTTGCCGGTTACTGCGCTATTGATGATCATAATCGTTTTGCCGTGGCGCGCTTTAATGATGATGGGAGCCTGGATGAAACATTCGGCAATGGGGGTTTGGTCACCACTTCATTTGGCGCCGGCGAAAAAATAAGTGGTGCCCAGGCGATAGTGATTCAGCCGGATGGCAAAATTCTGGCAGCAGGTTTTACCAACGCGATCCGCAATACTTTCCGGTGGTGTTTGGCGCGCTATCATGGTGACGGTTCATTAGACGAATCGTTTTTTGGTGATCGGGGAATTATTCCCGGTACTGTGATAACCGCTTTTTATAAAGATGAAAAAGCAAGTCAGATAAATGGGCTTGCTCTCCAGCCGGATGGTAAAATTATAGCAGCAGGATTTGTAGCATTAGTTGATTCGGTGCGTGTGGGGATTGCTCGTTATAACCAAGATGGTTCACTAGACAAAAATTTTAACCAATGTGGCGATGATTCTATGCCGGGCACTTTGTGCATGAATTTGGACAAAGGATCACCGGATGATCGGGCCAACGCGGTTGCATTACAACCTGATGGCAAGATTGTTGTTGCCGGTTCATCATACGCGCTAGGCTATAAAACATTTGCGCTTGCTCGCTATATGCCGGATGGAAAATTGGACAATGCCTTCTATGATGTGGCACATTCTCGCGTACATGGGGTTATTTTAACGGTATTTGGCGCGGGAGAACGTGAATCGGCCGCCAACGCGCTGGTTATACAACCCGATGGCAAAATTGTGGTGGGCGGTTATACCGACAGTAATAATTGTGCCAAAAAAAGCCGCTTCGCGCTTGCCCGCTATACTCAGCGTGGTCTGCTCGATGCAAGCTTTGGCGCGCACGAATTGGTAACAATTCCCGGTACGGTGGTAACCGGTTTTGGCCCCCATGAAACCGCGGGACATATTAACGCGCTCGTTCTCCAGGCCGATGGAAAAATTGTGGCAGGCGGTAGCACGAAAATTGATGATAAATCGATTTTTGCGGTTGCTCGTTATAATGAGAATGGGATCTTAGATGAAGGAACCGCGCGCACGAGTTTTACTAATAGCGCGCATGATGAAATATTTGGCATGGGCATACATGCGGACGGCACCATAACTGCGGTTGGCAGAACACTGGCAAATATTCGGCCGGCCTTTGCCGTGGCTCGGTATACCTGTTGCAACGGCCAATTATCCCGCCCGTTGATTACCTGCCCTGAGGATTCAAGACGCTTTATTGATGGCAGCGCGATTTCTCTTAAAGGAACGGCGCAACCCCACGCATGTGTTCATCTGCTTGTTGATGGCGCTTTTGTGGGAGGAACAATCGCGGATCGCTTGAATGGGCATTGGCAATTTACTCTGCCCCCTCTTACCAGTGGTTATCATCAATTAATGGCCGTAGAGGCATACAAAAATGGTAATGTTAATCTGCAATCATGCCCAATTACTGTTCATATTGATCAACATCCGGCGCCGCGCAATTGTGTGTGGGAAACGGTTGGTTTTAATACGATACAAAATCTTTTGGGCGCCCAGGGAGCATCAGGAAATTATCGATTCAAAATTATAGCCAGTGAAGGCGGGTATGCGCATCTTAATGATGATAATTCATGTTCGTTTACGCCGTCTATTCCGTTTGGTAAGGGTAAAATTATCTTTAAAGTAACTGACGAGGTTACTAATTGTAGCACTATCGGTAACGTAGAAATTGCAATCCATCGCCGTCCCGAATCTGATGGTGCCCAGTTTGAAACCGGATACGCCACAACACTCACCGCTGATTTAAAAAATAGTACCATTATCGGCCAACCGCCCTTTGAATTTAATCTCATTGGGGTAGAAGGTGGCACGATGGATCTTGCTCACGATGGCTCATTTATGTTCAAGCCGGCGGACCAATTTGCCGGAAGCGCCCATATACAATATACAATTACTGATGCTCATAAAGGAGTTAGTGATCCGGTCACTGCCACAATTACGGTTCATCGCGCACCATGCTGTATTCAGGAAAAACTCTGGACGCTCAAGGGCAAGCCGCTCACGGGTAGCTTAGTGCCTTTGGTTACCCAGGATCGCGGGCCCTACCGTTTTGAACTGGCGGGTGCTGTTGAAAATGGCGGTATTAAAATTAATCACGATGGTTCATATCTCTTTATCGCCGCGGCCAATTTTATTGGTACGGTAAAGGTGCCCCTGAGCATTATAGATTCTCAACAAACAAAGATGACCGGCATGCTGGAAATAATAGTAAAAGAAGAACCCAAGGTTTCTGATTCATCATTTGCCGTTGGCCAAGGAGATGTTTTTGTGGGCACACTCAGAGATACACTCTCGGGTGGTGCCGCGCCATGCACATTTGAGCTTGATCAGACTAATAAAAATGCACTTATTTTAATGAATGAAGATGGCACATTTATCTGTACCCCCCAGCCGGATTTTCTTGGGGAGTTTTGCTTTACCTATTGCGTTAAAGACGCGCATGGAACCAAAAGTAATTGCGCCACCTGTTCGATTAATGTTAATGAAAAGCCCCAACCATCAATAATCAAACGAGAAATCCAGCAGGGAGAAAAATTCTCGGGATCACTACATGCGTTAGTACGCGGTGGCACTCCACCCTACACATTCAAAAAACTGGCAGATCCCCAAAACGGATCATTAATTATAAATCCCGATGGTGTCTACGAATTGGTTCCTGATGAAAATTTTGTGGGTTCAATAGGATTTAAATATCTGGTTACCGACGCCAAAGGAACAAAAAATGTGGATGGCAGTGTGAGTGTAACGGTTCATGAAAAGCCACGGCTTGGGTATTGTCACCGAGAAGTTTCGCAAGGTAACGCGTTGATAGATTCGCTCACCCCCTTGGTTATGGGCGGTTATCCCCCGTATACTTTCCAAAAAGTAGGAGAATCAAAAGGGGGAACCGTAACCGTTGATCCATGTGGCACGTATCAGTTTATACCCGATGAAGATTTTTTTGGGGACGCTGAATTTTGCTATGTGGCCACCGACGTTAAAAAATCATTCAGTAAAATCGGCACCGTTTCAATTACTGTCCATGAACAACCACGGGTGAATAATGTGGCCCATCAACTGTGCCAAGGGCACGAGATAGCCGGTTGTTTGCAGGATCTGGTTGAAGGAGGCACGCCGCCTTATATATTTGAAAAAGTGAATGATGCAAGAAAAAACTCTGTTACTGTTGATAAAGACGGTTCTTATTATTATAAGCCGTGTGCAGATTTTGTCGGCCGCGTCAAATGTAATTTTGTTGCCATTGATGCCAAGGGATCAAAAAGTAAATGGGGCGCGCTCTTAATCACGGTGAATGAAAAACCGCGCGTGCGAAATACGAAATTAACTATTTCTCAAGGCGAACAGTTAAGCGGATCATTAAAGGGGTTAATTCAAGGTGGCCAGCCGCCTTATTCTTTCCAAAAAGTTGGTGACACGCACGGTGGTTCTCTCATACTAAATCCTGATGGCTCCTATTGCTTTACCCCGCATGAAGGCTTTATAGGAACAACAGAATGTGCCTACAAGGTAATCGACGCGCGAACAACGCAAAGCACGAACGCTGATATTTTCATAACGGTTAATGAGAAGCCGCAGGCGCATCCGGTAGAACATGAAATTATCCAAGGAAATGCGCTTATCGGTTCATTAACACCATTTGTTCTTGGTGGTAATCCTCCGTATATTTTCCAAAAAGCAGAGGATCCCCAAGATGGCAGCCTGATCATGAGCCCGTGTGGGTTTTATCAATTTATACCGGACGCACATTTCGCCGGCAAAACAAAATTCAATTATTCCATTACTGATTGCGCGCAATCTATTACAAAAAATGCGCAGGTAATTGTTACGGTTCACGGTATACCGCGCGTTAATAATCTGATATTAAACGTTGCGCAGGGCAAGAGAATAGCCGGTTCATTACAAGAATTGGTGAGCGGCGGATGTCCACCCTATACATTCGTAAAAGTGTATGAATCAAAAGAATGTGGCCTTACCATTCATGAAGATGGTTCTTATGAGTGTGTGGCCGATTGTGATTTTGCAGGTACGGCAGAATGCGGTTATATGGTGGTTGATGCCCATTCATTACAAAGTGCGCCGGCCACTATCACACTACAAATTGAGGGAAATCCTCGCATAAAAGACATACACTTGGAAGTTGCTCAAGCACATGAACTTGCCGGATCACTGGCCCCGCTGGTTACGGGTGGTAATCCGCCGTATTCATGGATTAAACTTGGTCAGAATAAAGATGGCGTGTTTACTCTTAATGCCGATGGAACGTTTAGCTTTAAACCAAATCCTGATTTTTTTGGTACAACGAGCTGCCGGTATATGGCAATAGACGCCAAGGGGCATAAGACTGTGCCGGGAAAAATTGTTATAACGGTTAATGAGGAGCCGCGCTTAGCAAAGCTTAGCCAAGAAATCGCGCAAGGGCAGGCACTCATCGGTTCCTTAACGCCGCTGGTAATTGCCGGGTTTCCGCCCTATGTTTTCCAAAAGATTGAAGAACCCGCAGATGGAAATCTGATGCTCAATGAGTGTGGCACCTATCAATTTGTGCCGCGCCGGGATTTTGCCGGGAAAACAACGTTCAATTATACCGTGACCGATATTAAAAATTCGGTGAGCAAACCGTCGCTTGTAACGGTGACGGTTCACGATAAGCCGCGTATTGCAAATAAACGGGTAGAAATGATTAAAGGAGAAGAAATTTTCGGATCATTAGCGGCGTTAGTTGAGGGTGGCCATAAGCCATATACGTTCCAAAAGGTCGGTGAACCGGAAAATGGATCGTTACAAATCAGCTCCGACGGATCATTTAAATTTATTCCTAATCCGGAGTTTGCTGGCAATGCTGTTTGCTACTATGCGGTGATCGATGGTAAAAAAGCGCAGAGCGCGCCGGGCACTCTTGAAATAACCGTGCATGAAAAGTTGCACGTGAGCCCGGAGCGGGTAACCGTTGCGCAGGGTGAAACGCTGGCAGGATCGCTGAAAAAATTATTACCCGTAAATGAGCAATTATTCACGTTCCAAAAGGTGGCCGGCCCGCACAGTGGATCACTTATTATTAACGCAGATGGATCATATCAATTTATTCCCGAGCAGGATTTTGTGGGTACCACAGAATTTAGCTATAGCGCCGTGGATGCCAAAAAAATTACGGGTATAGAGGGCAGCGTTATCATAACGGTTCTAGAAAAACCGCAGATTTTGAATGCTGACAAAGAAATTTGCCAAGGTAATTTATTACGTGGTGCATTGACTCAGTGTGTTGCGGGAGGTTATCCGCCGTACACTTTCAAAAAAGTCAGTGAATCACCGGATGGCACGGTAATGATTGATCCGTGTGGCACCTATCAATTTGTGCCGGCCGAACAGTTTGCCGGTACTACTGAATTTGCCTACGCGGTTACTGATATGAAAAATTCAGTGAGTAAAACCGGCCATGTTTCGGTTACGGTTAATGAGCGGCCACGGGTTGGTAATACTGCTTTTGAAATCTGCCAGGGCCAAGAACTTTCAGGATCATTATGCGCTTTGGTTACGGGAGGCACGCCGCCATATAGGTTCCAAAAGGTGGCAGGTTCAAGAGAAAATCCTCTTGTGATACACCCTGATGGTTCATACGAATGTCATCCGGATGCACATTTTGTTGGCAGAATAAAAGGTAGTTATGTTGCTATTGATGCCAAAGGATCACGGAGCACGCAAGGCAGTATCTTGCTCACCGTTAATGAGCAGCCGCGCGCAGGCACTATCCAATTGACCACGGCGCAAGGTGAACAATTAACCGGATCGCTTCAGGGCTTAGTGCAGGGCGGCCAGCCGCCGTACCGGTTCCAAAAGATTGATGAGTCCGAATGCGGTTCACTGATAATTAATCCCGATGGCTCTTATCAATTTAATCCGCATAACGATTTCTTTGGTACCGTTGCGCTTAAGTATTGTGCGGTAGACGCGCGAAAAGTTAAGAGTTGCGAAGGCACGATGGTAGTAACGGTTTATCAAAAGCCATGCGCAATTAGTGAAGAGCGAGAGATTTCTGAAGGGCAGATGTTGGTCGGTTCACTAACGCCTTCGGTTATGGGAGGGTATCCACCATATAGTTTCAAAAAAATGGGTGAGCCGCAAGATGGCACCCTCTTTATAAATTCATGCGGCGCCTACCAATTTATGCCGGCCCAGAATTTTGCGGGTAAAACAGTCTTCAACTATAGTGTTACTGATATCAAACAATCACTCAGTAACACCGGTGAGGTTCACATAACGGTTCATGGCAGACCCGTTGCCAAGAATGCGGCATTTGAAATCAATCAAGGCGAGCAAATTACCGGCTCATTGCAGGATCTGGTTATCGGTGGCAATCCGCCCTATACGTTTGTAAAAGAGGGTGATTCAAAAGAAAATAATTTTGTGGTGGAACGGGACGGTTCGTATCGGTGTTTCCCTTCGGGCGATTTTGCCGGGAAAATAGAATGTAATTATCGTGTTGTTGATGCCAAACAAGCGTTGAGCATGCCGGCTACTATTACGCTGGTTGTTCATGAAAAACCCCACGTTAAAAATGCGGATCAAACATTATCTCAAGGAGATACGTGCGTTGGATCATTGCGTGAATTGGTAAGCGGCGGTACTGCACCATATATTTTTGAAAAAGTTGAAGATCCGGGAACCGGCACATTTGTTTTGAACAGCGATGGTTCGTATACTTTCACACCCCGGCAAGATTTTGTAGGCACCACCGTATTTAAGTATGTTGCAATAGACGCACGAAAATTATTGAGTAATCAGGCAGCTATTGTGATGGTGGTTAATGAAAAACCAATAACCCGCGATTCGGTTGCTGAAATTTCTCAAGGGCAAATGTTGGTAGGTTCATTAACCCCATCAGTGATGGGAGGATTTCCACCCTACACGTTCCACAAAATGGGTGAACCAAAAGAGGGCACCCTCTTTATAAATTCATGCGGCACCTATCAATTTATGCCCGCGGCAGATTTTGCCGGTACAACAGCATTCAATTTTAGTGTTACTGACATCAAAAAGTCGGTCAGCAAAACGAGTCAGGTACAGGTGAAGGTGCATCAAAGGCCGCAGGTAAATGATACCAAATTCACGGTGCCCAAAGGATCGGAAGTAATCGGATCGCTTTTGGAAGTAACAACCGCGGGCACGCCGCCCTATACCTTTGAAAAAGTTGGCAATTCAGTAAATGGCAATAAAATAGCGCTTTCGGGCGACGGTATTTATCACTTTGGTCCGGATGCGCAGTTTGTCGGTAACACAGAAATTAACTTTGTTGCTATTGATGCAAATAAGGCACGCAGCCTGCCGGGGAAACTGATTATATCTGTTGATCTGAAATAATTAAAAGGAAGCGTATGAAGCAAACAAACCGAATCACATTTTTTAAATCAACGTTTTGGCGTGCTGCCGCTCTCGCGCTTATGCTATTCTCCTTGGCAGGTGTTGCGCAAAAGGCTTATGCTGAAGTAAGATCTTGCCCAATCTGTTTAGGAATTCAAGATGATACTACTGATACGCTCAGATCATGCACAACATGTACCTGTACGGTAACATGTGATACTTGTACCCTAACCAATACATTTGGCGCGGCAACTTATACGCTTTCTTATCCATCGTGCGTGTGTGTGGGGCAAACATTCACTATTACGCTTAAAATCCAAATAAATCAAACCTATGCAAATGGTGGTATAACGGTGCAGGATTTTGCGCCCAACCATAGTGTTACGGGGAGCACCTGCCCCGGGTTAACCACAACTGCCACCCAAACCGGTCCTAATCCGCCAATAACGGGGGGTACCTATATTGCGGCAGATGGGACGGAACATTGTACTTTAACATCATTTGGGGTACCAAGTTCCGGTCAGGGTAAATTAACCATCCCCTCAGGAACAGGAGTTATTTTCCCCGCTACTCCTTATACATATACCTATAATGTTACTGCTACGGCTGCCGGACTGCAAACCTGGTTGCCAACGGGGGCCAGTGCCGATCCAAGTTGCGACGTGCTTTTTCAACCGGTTATTTTAGTAACCTCGCGTGCGAGTGTAACCAATGGCACCGGGGCAACTGCGTGCGAGGGAACCACCGTTAATTCGTTTATTAGTGGGGGAGTTTTTGGGACCACCGGGCCCTACTATTTCTCCGTAGGCAACGCAACGGGCGGCGTCGTGGTAATTGATGATGCAACACTGGGTACCTTTACCTTCACGCCAAGTGCCGGCTTTACCGGAAATGCAGAATTCCAATATAACGTAAATCCCACCGGCCCGGGCTTGCCACAATTTTGTCCGGCAAATCCATCGGGTATTTATGTAATCCCGTATGTGCAAAGCCCCGTTGCTTCCAATGTTACGATTGCCGGGTGTGCCGGATCCAACGTCACGGGCACGTTAGTGCCTTTTGTTACGGGCGGATCGGGAAGTTATACCTTTAGCCAAAATGGGTCCCCATCATGCGGCAGCGTTACGATAAGTTCTGCTGGCATTTATTCCTATACGGCACCCACCGGTGTTGGCTTGTGTACTTTTGGTTATGAGGCAACTGACACTGTTGCGCCAAATTGTACCGGCGTGGGCACGGTATCTGTTAAGATTAATTCGTCACCCACAGTTTCTGCGCAAACGATTGGCACGTGCGTTAATCAGCCCGTGAGTGGCACGGTTACCGCATCGGGGGGATTGCTTGCGTATACATTTTCCTATAACCCTGCTTCGCAAGTTGGTGGAACGGTTACGTTTTTTGATCCTTCAAGTGGCGATTTTACCTTTACCCCAACAACCGGTTTTAGTGGTACAGCCAGTTTTACCTACACGGTAACTGATGCAAATGGCTGCACGGCGACCCCTGCAACGATCACAATTATTGTTTCTACCCCACCCGTCACTGCCACCGGCACGTTTACCGGGTGCGAAGGCACCGTATTTACCGGTAGTTTGACCGGACTAGTGAGTGGCGGCGCGTTGCCCTACACCTTTGCCCAAACGGGTGGAACCACTGGTGGATCGGCAATAGTAAATAGTGATGGTACCTTCACATTCACCCCGTATTCACAGTTCTTCACGGGTGTCGGCTCGTTCCAATATGTTGCCAGCGGGAGCGGATGCACGGGCGCAACGGGTGCAACGGTTAATATTGATTTTGAACCGGCACCGGTGGCAAGCGACGGTAGTTTGAATGTTTGCACCAATGGTACCTTGACAGGAAATTTACAAAATTATCTGATATCGCCTCCATATGGGCCGAATATCACTTTTATGGCGGTCACCTTACCATCGTATGGTGCCTTAACTCTCAATACAACAACCGGGGCGTTCACCTATGTGCCCAATACCGGTTATTCAGGAACAGATAGTTTCCAATATGAAGTAATTGATAGTCTTTATAGTTGTCCAAGTGCCATCCAGACTATCAGCATTACCGTGAATCCGCTCCCGGTGGTAGCCACCGGTGCCATTTTGGCGTGCGCGGGCAGTTCGGTTAACGGCAATCTCAACGGGCTTGTTTCAGGGCAAGGGCCATTTACCTTTACGGGCAACGGTGCGGCAGTTAATGGCACCGTAGTAATTCAACCAAGTGGCTTGTTTACCTTTACGCCTGCCGGGGTTGGTCCGGGCAGTTTTGGATTTATTGTGTCATCATTTTATGGCTGTACCGCGGCAGGAACCGAGAATGTTACGGTTAATGCCTCACCAAGGGCGGCAACCGGCGCGAATCTTGCGTGTGGCGGGGTGCCGGTGACCGGTGCACTGGATCCGCTGGTGAGTGGCGGAAATCCACCATATAGCTTTGCCGTGGGATCTGCGGTAAATGGCACCGTAACTGTTAATTCGGCCAATGGTATTTATACCTTCACCCCTTCCAAGGGAGTAACCGGCGGTAGTTTTGTCTACACGGCGTATGATACCAATAACTGTTTTGGAACGGGTCTTATTTCCGTGAGCGTTAATCCGGGTCCACAATCAAGCAATGGCGCGTTCACCGGTTGTCGCAATAGCAACATTGTTAATACCTTGACCGGATTAGTCACAGGAGGTGTTGCGCCCCTTGATTTCTTTGAAACCGGGCCACTGCCAAAATGTGGTGTTGTAGGCGTTAACCCTAACGGCACATTTACCTTTATACCGGATCCGAATTTTGTCGGTTCATGCAGCTTCCAATATCAAGTGGTTGATTCGGGTATGCCTTCTTGTCTAAGTGCCGTTTCAACGGTACAGGTGACTTTTGAGGACGGCCCAACGTTGTTGCCCGGCACCTTTAACGTATGTGAAAACACACCGTACACGGGCACGTTAACCAACCTCATTTTCGGTGGCTTTCCCCCATACACCTATTTTGCTACCGGCGCGAGGCCAACCTGCGGTACGGCGATTGTGAATCCCAATGGCAGTTTTGTTTTTGAGCCGAATCTTAATTTTGTCGGTTCATGTACCTTTAATTATCAAGCAGCGGATTCAACACCGTGTTTGAGCAACGTTGCAACCGGCACGGTGAATGTCCGGCCAACACCGGTTGCGGCCAATACCGGCCCGCGAAACATCTGCGAAAATACCAAAGCAACCGGCAACTTAAATCCATTAATGAGTGTTGGCACGCCACCCTATATCTTCTCCGTGTTTGATCCAATAAATGGCTCGGTGACGGTGGGCACCAACGGTATTTATAGCTTTAATCCACTGCCAAACTATACCGGACCGGCAAGCTTTGATTATGACGCAACCGATAGCTATGGGTGCTTGAGTAATACTGCCGTAGTTTCATTCCTTATTAACGCTGCGCCGGCTATCACCAGCACAAGTCCATTAACAACGTGTGAAAATATTCCCGTGAGCGGCACGGTGAGTACCAGTGGTGGCACACCGCCCTATACATTCTTTGTGGTGAGCACCTCCAATGGCACCGTAACAACTTTAAATACGGCCACGGGTGCTTTCACCTTCATGCCGACTACCGGTTTTGTGGGGAATGCATCGCTTACCATCGGTGTTTCTGATAGCCTCGGATGCAGTTCTCAAGTGACCATTATTGTTAAAGTGAAGCCTTCTCCGGTGGTGCAAAGCACCGGGGTTGATAGCTGCCAGGATGTGGTATTTGGTAATTTAAACAGTCTCGTATCGAGTGGCACACCGCCGTATACCTTCACGGGAGCAGGAACGGCTACCTGTGGCACGGTAACGGTAAATACCAACGGCACCTTTGTCTATACCGGCCCTACCGGTTACACAGGGCCATGCACCTTTGATTTTGTGGTTACTGACGTGAATGGCTGTTCAAACACCGGTGCATTTACGATTATGATGACCGCAACGGGTGCGCCGGTGGCAGCAGACGGTTCATTCTGTGCCTGCTTTAACACTCCTGTAACTGGTAATTTGAATTCATTGGTAACCGGTGGCGTTCCGCCGTACCAATTTATTCAGGTTGGTTCAGTTGTCGGCGGCACGTTGTTATTGAACGGATTAACCGGCCAATTTACCTTCTTGCCGGCTACTAACTTTATCGGTACGGCCAGCTTCCAATTTGTAGCGGTTGATTCAAGTAACATTTACTGTCAAAGCAATATTGCAACGGTGACCATTGCGGTGCCCTGTTGTTTTGGCACGACGGCAGTAACAGGAGTTGCATAACAAAAGAAAGCACAAATAAAAGGGGTCCGGTGTAAAAAGCCGGACCCTTTGTTTTTAGAAATCACTTGTTTTTAGTAGGTGCGGCGTGTTATTTATAAGCATTATGACATCCCAAATAAAGAGGACAGTATGAAAAATACAAAAATGATACTTTTTCTAGTATTAGTTGCGATTATGATGAATGCGGATATACATGCAGTATGCGGCGGCTGTAATATATCGGCTCATACCACGTTTGTGCCGCGATCGCTATCGGAAAACTCGGTGCTTTCATTGGCATTGCATAATTATTATCAATCCCATTTACCGTGCTGCGATTCAGAATGTCCGCCGTGGATTGGCTTTCAAGTTACTGCTCCTTTTTATTTTAAATCAACCAACAGTAAAAAGGTGGCCGGCTATTTTTTACCCGATTGTAAGAATTGTCTCACTGTTGCCGAAAATAATACCGCTGATATTAGTTCACCGTGGCTGCAATTGGTGACGCCGATCGCCACGCCCTATGAATCAACAATCTGTATTAATCCCAAAAGAACGGTGATTGGGGGCGCGTTTAAACTATATATGGATTTCAGTTACTGGTTAGAGGGCGACTGCTGGTATAACAACTGGTGGGCAACAGTATTTGTACCGGTAGAGCAAGTGCGTCATAGTTTGCATATTACTGAAATACCTTCAGCGGTACCGGGAGTGTTTGACGGCATTACCAATGAAATAGAAGCATTTAATAATCCGGCATGGAACTACGGTAAATGGTCGGTTAAAACGCTTAAAAAGACCGGCGTTGATAATGTGAATATAAAACTTGGGCTCACGTTCTACAAGAATGATTACGATCATGCGAGCTTTTATGCGCAAGTCTTTGCACCGACAGGATCAGGAACCAAGGGAGAATATCTCTTTGAACCGGTAGTTGGTGGTAAAAATGTTGGGGCGGGTGCCGGATTTAATGGGGATTATTTGGCATATGAATGCGGGCCCAATAGCCTCGATTTAATGCTTGATGTGCGGTACGCCTACTTTTTTGGCGCAAATCAAACAAGATCAATTGATTTGTTCAATGGCGATCTTTCGCGCTATTTATTAGTAGTACTTCCCAACACCACCACTGTCAACACGAATCAGGTAAATCCTTTACCGGGCATCAATTATTTTACCAAAGAAGTGAAGGTGAAGCCCGGATCATTCTTTGAAATCTGGGCAGCGCTCAGCTTTAATCATTGCAACTTTCATGCGGAAATCGGCTACGATTTCTGGTATCGTTCGGGTGAAAAAGTAACATTGCCCGATCAAGATTTGGGTGTTGGTATTTTTGATATCGCCGCAGGATTGCCACCGTGTAACGTAACGGCAAGCTGCGCAACCATCTCAGGGGCCGTTCGTGGCCAAGCGGGCGCACCGGCAAGCGATACAACATTTGTTTCGGTGAAAAATTCACAAGCAATTAATAACATTGGCACACAACGAGATGGCAGCAGTTGTTGCGCCAGCTATTGCTCACAAGCAGTGCAGCAATCATATCTTAACTTGAGTTCGGCAGCAAGCCCTGCAGCGCTTTCCAGTACTATTTATGGTGCAGTTTCCTATGATTCGTGCCTGTGTGAATATCCGGTGATGATCGGCGTTGGCGGCCAATATGAATTTGCCCATCGCCGCAGCTCATTGAATCAATATGGTGTCTGGCTCAAAACCGCAATAAGTTTTTAAAAAATTTTGAAAAAGAATAGGAGAATTACCATGCACACATTTGTAAAAAGATTATTGTGTTTAGGATTGATGCTGTTTGGAGGGGCGTTACATGCATCATGCCCGAGCAATTATACAACTTCATCAACAACATTGGTTGATGGTAACGGCAATACTATTGAATATAGTATTTGCTACCCTCCGGTGGTGAGCAAGAGTGTAAATAGCGGCAACTTTAATATTTATATTACCATAACCAATACCGGGAGCACGACATCTCAAGCAGTACGATTTAACGGATTTGCTCCCTACGATACCGGTACCCAATTTACATATCATTCATTAACTATTACCAACAATCCGGGTCCCGGAACTCCCGTTAATACCTTTCCGGGTATTGGTGCTTGCAACCTAACCACGCAAGGTGATCTTTACTCCGGTATTGGTGGAATTGGCGCCGGATTATCATTAAAGGCTACTATAGCAATGACGGCTAATACGGCAGGAACATATAGTTTTAACACGTGCGGTGTGGCAGAGCCTAGTTCCATATTTACTACTGCTCTTCCGTATTCAATTACCGTAGAAAATACCTGCCCCACCCCGATTACCGCAAGCGGTTTTACCGGATGTGAAGATGGAAATTTAAGTACATATGTTACCGGTGGCACGAGCCCGTATGCTTTTTTTGCAACCGGTACGCAAAGCGGTGGCACGGTAACAATTGCCTCCAACGGGGCCTATGCATTTTCTAATCCAACCGGATCATTTCAATATCAAGCAAATGATGTTGCCGGATGTTTGAGTAACGTGGCAACGGTACAAGTTAACAATCCTGCGGCCGGCGCACCTACTTTGGTTACTTCGAGCTCTTTAACAGTAACAAGCCCACTTAACTTTACTGGTGGCACGCCTCCTTATACCTATACAACAATTGGTGGATCCAACATTACCAATATTATGTATAATACCCCTTCTACCGGGCAAGTTACTGGCACACAGGCCAGTTACGGCGCAAGTTTGCTCACCTACAGTGTCACTGATGCCAACGGCTGTGTGATTAATGAAAATGCCAATATTTATTTTTATACCTGTGCTCCGGGGTATACCGCGAGCGCTGTGCTTGTTGATAACGTTATTTATGCTATTTGTGCGCCAAGCACGGTAGTTTTAGGGAGTGAGTTCAATATAACCGTAACAATAGCCAATCCAAGCACCACGTTAACTACGGATGCTTTTGAATTTGCAGATATTATTCCATCGGGTCAAGCGGGATATACCCCCGGATTATCTTTTCTGGCCAATACGGCACCGCCGGCCGGAACTACTTTTACCACCACCGGCTCACAATTAAATGAAGGCGGCATGGGTAACTTTAACGTTACTGCCGGCACTATACCTCCTGCTACCGTGTATTCAGTAACTCAAACGGTCCGCGCAACAGCGCTTGGTCTGCAAACATATACGCTTGATGTTCTTGCCAATCCGGCAGTAACCTTTCCGGTTAGTATCACTGTAATTAGCTGCCCCACTATTACCGGCGCAAACACGGGAATAACCGGCTGCAGCAATGCGGTTACGGGTAATCTGAGCAGCTTGGTTACGGGTGGATCAGGGCCATACACCTTTGCCCAAACAGGATCCTTAAGCTGTAGCGGCGCCGTTACGGTGAATGCGGCCGGTACTTTTTCCTATACCGCACCAACGGGATACTCCGGCCCGTGCAGTTTTGATTATTTTGCGACCGATACTAACGGGTGCACCAGCTCCGTGGGCGTGGTAACTATTACCGCCAATGTTGGGCCCACTGCCTTGGCGAGTGCCATCGCCACCTGCCAAAACATTTCCTATATCGGCGGCACGCTGGGAGTATCCGGCGGCACTCCCGCGTATACGTTTGCTATCGTTACCAACGGCACCAAGGGAACCGCAACTATCACCAATAATGCAACCGGCACCTTTAATTATGTGCCCAATACCAACGCTACCGGCGCGGATTCATTTACGTTCAACGTAACTGATTCAAAGGGTTGTGTGAGTAATACTGCCACCGTGAGCGTGACAATTAATGCAAATCCAACAACTACTCCTGTTTCTTTTACTGCTTGTACTAATGGCTCAGTAACGGGCAACCTCACCAACTATGCAACCGGTCCCAATCCGCCTCTCACCTTCGGGCCAACCGGCGCAGCCGTGGGCGGCGCAGTGAGCATTAATCCGACCGGTCCGTTTAGCTTTACCGCAACACAGGGATTTAGTGGCCCGGGTGGCTTCCAGTATCAAGTGACCAGTGCCAGTGGTTGTCTTGCAACCGGCGCGGTTACTATAAATTTATCCTCGCCGACCGCGGGAAATACGGCGGTTAAAGATTGTGTGAATAGTTCTTTAACCGGTAGTGTTGCATCATTGGTATCATCCGGCTTCCCGCCGTATACATTTGGCCCAACCGGCACTGCAGTGGGCGGGAGCGCCACCGTGAGCAGCACCGGGTTATATACCTTTACGCCAACAGCAGGATTTAGTGGTCCGGGCAGTTTTAATTATCAAGTGGTTGATTCGGCAGGCTGTGCGGCGACCGGCCTTGTCAGCGTCACCGTTTCATCACCGATTGCGGGAAATACGGCGGTTAAGGATTGTGTGAATAGTTCTTTAACCGGCAGCGTTGCATCATTGGTATCATCCGGGTTCCCGCCGTATACATTCGGGCCGACCGGCACCGCGGCGGGCGGTAGTGCCACCGTGAGCAGCACCGGGTTATACACATATACCCCGACGCCAGGATTTACTGGTCCGGGTAGTTTTCAATATCAAGTGACCGATAGTAATAGCTGTGTTGGAACAGGTCTTGTCAGTGTAACGGTTTCATCACCGATTGCGGGAAATACGGCGGTTAAAGATTGCGTGAATAGTTCTTTAACCGGCAGTGTTGCATCATTGGTATCATCCGGCTTCCCGCCGTATACATTCGGGCCAACCGGCACCGCGGTGGGCGGTAGTGCCACCGTGAGTAGCACCGGGTTGTATACGTATACGCCGACAGCAGGATTTAGCGGCCCGGGTAGTTTCCAGTATCAAGTGACCGATAGCAATAGCTGTGTTGGAACGGGTCTTGTCAGTGTAACGGTTTCATCACCGATTGCGGGAAATACGGCGGTTAAAGATTGTGTGAATAGTTCTTTAACCGGCAGTGTTGCATCATTGGTATCATCCGGCTTCCCGCCGTATACATTCGGGCCGACCGGCACCGCAGTGGGCGGTAGCGCCACCGTGAGCAGCACCGGGTTATATACGTATACGCCGACAGCAGGATTTAGCGGTCCGGGTAGTTTTAACTATCAAGTGGTTGATTCTGTTGGTTGCGTGGCAACGGGTAATGTTGCGGTGAGCGTGAGTTCACCGATCGCAGGGACTACCGGTCTTAGCCTATGCACCAATGGATCGCTTCATGGTTCTCTGGCAAGTCTAGTATCCAGCGGTTTCCCGCCCTATGTGTTCGGGTTGACCGGATCGGCTACCGGCGGCAGCGCGAGCGTATCATCAACGGGCCTTTATGGATTCACCGCGGCAACCGGATTCACCGGAACGGGTGGATTTATTTATCAAGTAACCGATTCCAATAGTTGTGTTGGTACAGGCGCGGTGGATATTACCATCAACTCTCCGGTTGCTCAAGATTTTACCGGATCAACCTGCCATACTACTTTGACGGGCAATCTTGCTACGTTGGTAAGCGGTGGTTCTGCGCCGTATACCTTTAGCGGGCCGATAGGAAGCATTAGTTGTCCGGGTGGCTTGGTATCGATTAATCCAAGTGGTATTTATAGCTTCACGGCTCCTTCCTCAACATTTACCGGCACCTGTGCGTTTACGTATGAAGTAACCGATGCGAGTGGTTGTACTGATTTTGCAACGGTGAGCATAACGCCAAATACAAGCGCCGTGATTATTAACCCGTCATTTACCGCCTGTCTTGGCACTACCTTTACGGGTACATTGCTTAACAGCGTGGTGGGTGGCGTGATGCCGTTTATATTTACGCAAGTTGGCGCATCCACCAATGGCACTGCCGTGGTGAGCGCGAGCGGACCGTTTAGCTTCACCCCATCTCCTTCAGATTTTGCCGGCACGGGAACATTTATGTATGTGGTTACCGATTCTAGCACGCCACCATGCGTGAGTGATACGGGAACCGCGTCTGTTCAATTTGTTCTTTGTTGTCCGGTGCCTATGACCGGCACTTTTTATTATAATTACTTGCAACTGATACCGGCAGCAACAGGGGTATAACTAATAACAAATCATTGGTAAAAACCATCAAGAGCCTGACTTTATCGTCAGGCTCTTTGCATTTCATATTATTTGGGTATCTTTAGAAGAGATTACAAAAAGTCACTTTAACACTGCACTTATAGCGCAATAAGGTTTTTTAATGGCTCACGAGAAAAAAATTGTTTTAACCGGTGATAGACCAACCGGACCGCTCCATTTGGGGCATTATGTCGGCTCATTAGTGAGCCGCATCGATCTTCAAAATAAGTACAAGCAATATGTGATGATTGCCGATGTGCAAGCGCTTACGGATAACTATGATAATCCCCAAAAGCTGCGTGATAACACCTATCAAGTAATGCTTGATTATCTGGCAGTCGGCATCGACCCGAATAAAACAACTTTTTTTATTCAGTCAATGATTCCGCAAATTGCGGAGCTTACGATTTTCTATCTTAATTTTGTGACGGTAAATCGTTTGCGTCGCAACCCGACGGTTAAGACGGAAATTGCGCAAAAAGGGTATGAAGAAAATGTTACGGCTGGATTTTTAATGTACCCGGTAAATCAAGCAGCTGATATCACCATAGTTAAGGCTGATATAGTACCCGTTGGAGAGGATCAATTGCCCATACTTGAGCAGACGAATGAAATTGTACGGGCATTTAATCGAACATATAAATGCGATGTTTTAGTTGAACCACAAGCCCTCATTTCCCCCGTGCCACGGCTGGTGGGCATTGATGGTAAGGCAAAAATGAGCAAATCACTCGGAAATGCTATTTTCCTTTCCGATTCTGCCGACGAAGTTGCCAAAAAAGTGATGGGGATGTACACCGATCCGGATCATGTGAAGGTAAGCGATTCGGGCAAGGTGGAAGGGAACGTTGTCTTTATGTATTTGGACATTTTTGACAAAAATAAAGACGAAGTGCAAGAATTGAAAGAGCATTACGCACGCGGCGGCTTAGGCGATGTGGTGTTAAAAAAACGATTAATCGCCTTACTGAATGAGTTTCTAGAGCCGATCCGAACCAAACGCAAGGAGTGGGAAAAAAATCCTGCGGTGGTGATGGACATTTTATACAAGGGAACGCAAGATACCCAAAAACTAGCGCAACAAACTATGGATGAAGTGCGCAGTGTGATGCATCTGAATTATTTTTGAGTTGGTTATTTTTGGTCACTTTTATTCTCTGCCGGTTTATCTTATAGTAGATCAATAATAGTTGTTTTAATTTTTATTCACCAATGATTTTAAATTATATGTTCTACATACATGAGTGCCTCTAAACCAGGAAAATCCATGAAGCAAAAAATACTATTTTCAATGCTCACTGTTGGTATTATCGGCGCACTGATTGCCATAACTCTTTTCTATTTTCCTCACGCGCTGCAAGAAAATAGGGGCCAAGCAGTGGTGCAAGACATTGCACAGCTTGCAGATATTTTTGACCGAATTAATAAAACAGCCGGTATTTTGAATTTTGATCATCAAAAGAATAGAATCGATTTTTTGAATATAAAAAAAGATGGATTTGTTGGTTCTGAACTTGGTTCGATGAATATGGCACACCCCGATAAATGGGATGGTCCGTATGTTTCACAAGTACAAACATTCAAAGAAGAAGATTATATGATTGTGCGCACCAAAAAAGGGTATTTTATTACGCCGGCCGATGACATAAAGTTGCCCAACGGTATGGTGATCGGCAAAGATCTTATGCTCGATGAAAATGCTGATATTGAATCATTAATGCACGAAGGCAAACCGCTGTTCTATCAGGGCAAGCCACTTGCAGCCAAAATTAGTGTGGGTGCCGTTACACCATTCCAACAAATCATGATGCCTGAAGATGAGGAATAGAAGGTCACATTGTTTTTAAAAAACTTGCATCCAGCTTTTTGCTGCCACTTTTAAATTTTACCTGCAAATAGGTGATGCCATTTGCACGCAGTTCAATATCTTCAATAATACCGATGCCAAATTTTTGATGTGATACGGGTTGATTTTTCTTCCAGGTACTAAATGCTGCTTTGATGGTTGTCTTTTTTTGATGGTTCGATCCGTTTTGGCCAAGGCTTGGCCGGACAGGCATGACGGACAAGTCGGCGTTATTAGGATTCTTATCCCACCCGTTAAAAAATTGGCTCATTTGCAGCGTGTTCCAATACGAAGCATCAAACGTTGGCACCGTGCCGGATGGTATATCGGTTATAAAGCGGGAAGGACGTTGATCGGTCATGGTGCCATAATTGTAGCGGTACCGTGAATAGGTGAGCAATAACCGTTCTTGCGCGCGCGTAATGCCAACATAAAAGAGACGCCGTTCTTCCTCAATAGATTCTTCTAGGGTTAAAGAACGAGAGCTGGGCAATAATCCTTCTTCAAGGCCGGCCAGAATTACCGTGTCAAACTCCAATCCTTTTGCCGCATGCAGCGTCATGAGCAGGACCGGATCTTTTTCATTACTCTCTGCTTGAATTTGCGCTTGCATAAGTGCTACTTCATCAAGAAAATCGGCAAGTGTGAGATTTTTTTGTGCTTCAAGATGATCAATTGCTTTTAATAGTTCTTTTACGTTATCGATTTTGCTCATCGCCTCTTCAGGATCGTAGCTTTCTTTTAAATACGAAAAATAATGGGTGGCGCCAATAAAATGTTCCACTGCTTTGCTTGGTTTATCGGTATGCTGGATTGATTCAAATAATTTTACAAAATCAATGAGCGCATCTTTTTTGGTGCCGGTTACTTCTTTTGTTTCAATTAATGTTGCGGCAATATCTTTAAACGTGGCAAACAGATTGCTGTTCCATGTTTGATGAAATAACTCTTCAAATTTATTACCAAGGCCACGCAACGGGCAGTTAATAACACGGAATAATGAAGGGCGGTCAAAGGGATTTACCACTAATTTTAAATAAGCCAAAATATCTTTGATCTCCTTGCGTTCATAGAATTGGATGCCACCGATAATTTTATACGGAATCGAATGCTTTAATAATGCTTCTTCCAATGCCCGTGATTGAAAGTGGGTGCGATAGAGTAGTGCGATTGTATTTAATTTTTGTTTTTTAGCAACCGCGGCCTTTAAGCAGTGGGCAATAGCTTCCGCTTCTTGGTATTCCGATAAAAAGGCGCATAAGCGAATCCGGTCGGAGCCTTGTTTTTCTGACCATAAATTTTTTGGATTGCGGTTGGTATTTTGCTCAATTACCATATTGGCCAAATCGAGGATCGGCTGCACCGAGCGGTAGTTTTGTTCAATCTTGATGATTTTCGTGTCCGCAAAATCATTGGTAAAATTCATGATATTACTCACGGTGGCGCCGCGCCAAGAGTAGATTGATTGATCCTCATCGCCAACGGCGCAGAGTGAATCAACGGCGAGTTTATTTTTTTTCCCATTTGTCAGCGCCATCTGCTTAAGTAATTCATGTTGCACCACATTGGTATCTTGATATTCATCCACCAAAATATGCCGTACTTGATTTTGAAAATCATTTTTTAATGATTCATTTTTTTTAAAAAGTTTTACCACTTCCAAAAGAAGATCGTCAAAATCCAAACATTTGCTTGCCCGTTTTTCCTGTTCATAGGCATGATATACTTCACGGATGAGCGGATTGAGTGAAATAAGATCATGGCTTTGCGGATCAATCGTTTGATTTTTAATGTGGGAGATTTGGTATGAAAGTTGCTTTGCGGTAATTTTTTTTTGTAATCCGGATTTGGCTATGATAGCTTGTAGAATTTTATGTTGATCATCTTCGTCCAAGATCGAAAAAAAGGGATTTTCCAATAGTTCGCTATGCTGTTTGAGCAATCGTAAACAAAATGAATGGAAGGTGCCAACAAAAGGTAGATCATGTTTGCGCGCAAGAAAAGTTTCTATCCGTTCTTTCATCTCCATAGCGGCTTTATTGGTAAATGTTAATGCAAGAATGGTGGCAGGCAATGCCTGATGATTGAGTAGTAAATGAGTAATACGGGTGGTGATAACGCGTGTTTTTCCTGAGCCGGCACCCGCAACAATTAATACCGATCCATGCTGATGGGTAACCGCTTCACGTTGTGCGGCATTTAAATTGTTTTCCAAAAATGTGTTAAAGCGGTGAATGTTTTCATTACTCATGTGACTTTCGCTATCATGTTGCAAATGGCCCACCTCTCTAAAATATCAGAGTAAATGGCCGCTCGTGGTGAGCTCGTCGAACCATTCGAGCGAAGCAATTCCCGAGCAAATTAAACTGAGTATAAAATAGTTGAAAATTAGTGTAACAAAGAATAGCGTTGGTTGATAGAAATAATTGATAACCGTTCGTGCTGAGCCTGTCGAAGCATTTTTTTAATGATTTTAACATGCTTGGACGAGTTCAGCACGAACGAACATGTTCACTCCTGAGCTTCTCGAAGGATCAAATACATCGTAGTTTCTGCGCTACTAATTTTTAATCTAACTTTGGCTTTTTGTATTCCGATCTTATTTTTCCTAAGAGCTGTGCGTTATCCTGTGCTTTGCCCATTGCTTCGTAGTGAAGCCGCTCCGCACGCGCAATATTCTTGCTATGATCTTCATCTTTATGATGAGGATTCATTTTTGCCACATTTATTTTCTTTACAAAACACAAGCTCACTTGGTGCAATTCATCGGCATTCAATATGGTTTTATTCCCAATAATTGTTTGTTGTTCCTTTTCAATGTCAGCCAATTGTTTTTGGTATTCATTTTCCTGAATCTTCTCTTTCACGGCTGCTATTTTTTGTTCTATTGCCGCTTTTTCTTCTACGCTATCATACGTTTGGGCTAAGGTTTGGTATGCCACAATTTGTGCCGTATAATTTTCTGTTTGCTCATGAGCTGTAATTGCTTTTTCTAGTCCTTGACGCACGCACAAATTTTTTATCTTGGCTAGTTCTGTTTGGTAATGATTGGATCGTTTTTCAGATTGTGATAATACAATTAATTGTTCATACAGCGGAATAATTTGAAAAAAATTGTTTTCAGCTTTTAACTGTTCAATTTGATGTTCTAAGGGTTGGTATAATTTTTTTATTTCCTCTACCTGATTGGCATGAGATCTAAATTGCTCTAAATATTTTGCTCTCTCAAGTCTTTTGGTTTGCTCAAGGTTGGCAATTTCAAAATATAAATTTGCTAATTTATCATGAAATTCTTCCGGTTGAGTATCTTTTAATAGTTCAATCCTTTTTATATTATCAAGAATGTCTGCCACCGTATATTTAGGGAGCTGTTTTTGGTTATTATGCAGCTCGGATTCCATTCTTTTTATATCAAAGGGCTCGGGCAGATCGGCTGCAATTATGCTTTTTGACGGCGGTTGCAATAGGGCGACCGGAACTGTTGGGCTCGATTCAATTTGTTTTGCAGCAACTATATCAGCAATTGCACTGCGTTTTATTATTTCTTTACGTTGATTTTTTGAAGATAATGCATCTGCCAATGTCTTGGGTAAAAAATCTTGAAAAGTTAATTGTTTTTTTCGTGGGTTATTTTGGCTTGCGCTCGCGCAAAAACACAGCGAAAGCAATATACAAAAGAGGCTACACTGATTAAATATGTTCATAGCAACTCCTCACTATAAAAAAGGCGCCACACTTTTATGCAAAGGTGTAGCGCCGATGAACATTTTGATAATGCTAAAATTATGAATTCTTTTTCCAGCTCAACAAACTGCTGAACCAACCGGGAGTTTGAGCGGCGAGAATTGCTTCTAATTCTGAAATTTCTTTTTCGTATTTAGCCTTTGTTTCTCTGGTAGCTTTTTCCTCTGTGCGAGTTTTTTCTATTTCGCCATTAATATACTTCTTATCATTCTCAGTTTTTTGAGCCAATTCAACCGATTTGTCTTTTTTTAATTTTTCCGCGTTTTCATCAATTTTTTTGAATAGTTCTTCTTTTGCTTGTGCTTCTTTTACCGAAAGATTTTTAACATCCCTTAAAAAATCTGATTCTACTGATTTATACCAGTCAATATCCTTTTGTACCGCTGCACGGGCAGTTTTTAGCGATGCTATTTTATCTTTTAATTGAGTAAGATCGTTGGTGGTGTTGTTAGCAAGTTGTTCGGTTATTAATTGGGTTGAGAGTAATGCATTAATGGTTGCTTGTTTATCGGTGTTGGTAGTTACTTGTTTTTGCTCCATGGCAACTGCCGGCAGCGAAATAAGCAACGCAAGTGGTAATGCTTTAGTAAACATAGTAGAGACTCCTTTTTGAAGATATACGTTTTAAACGAATTCAAAAAATCGTTTAAAGCTTATACACAAAACGAAACAAAATACAACTATCTTTTCCAATTGCGGATATATTCGACGAGTGGCTGCAAGCCATCTTTTGAGTTGGCGCAAACTATAACATGCGGTTGATAGGGGGCAATGGATTGTTCTAATAATGTGCTGTCGGCAACTTTATCTGCTTTGTTAAAAACATAGAGCATCGGTTTATCAACATTAATTTCCTTCAAGATTGCCAGAACCACTTTGATATGTGATTCCCAGTTGGCGTCGGAAATATCAATCACATGCAAAAGCAGATCAGCAAACTGCAATTCTGATAACGTAGACTTAAATGCTTCAATGAGTTGATGAGGCAATTGTTGAATAAAGCCAACCGTATCGGAAATGAGTGCTTTTTTGGTGCCATCAATATACAGTTCACGTGTTGTGGTATCAAGCGTGGCAAACAGTTTATCTTCGGCAAGCACATTACTTTTGGTGAGTGCATTGAGAATGGTTGATTTGCCGGCATTGGTGTAACCAACTAAACAAATGAGCGGTATGTTGCTCATTAAGCGGCGCTTGCGTTGTGTTTCGCGCGCTTTTGCAAGTGATTCCAATTGCCGCTTTAATTTAAGAACTGCATTTTCAATATGGCGTGTTTCACGCTCTTTTAATGTTTCGCCCGGCCCACGGTTACCAATAACGCCCGCTTGCTGGGAAAGAAAAATTCCCTGGCCGGCCAAGCGAGATTTATCAAATTGCAGCATGGCGATGGCTACTTGGATTTTACCTTCGGCAGTATGGGCCGCTTTTTCAAAAATCTCTAAAATTAAACGGGTGCGATCATAAATTTTGCAGTGCAGAAAATCGTTGAGATTGCGCTCTTGTTGCACAGAAAACGGTTCGGAAAAAATAATCTCTTTAATAGATAATTTTTCTACCAGTTCTTTGAGCTCTTGTAGTTTCCCTTTGGTTAAAAAGTACCCCGGATCGATTTCACGGAGCTTAATAAAGACCGCTTCTTCATACGGGGTCCCGTTTGTTTTTACCAAATTAAGGAATTCCTGAAAATAAGAATCGATATTTACCGTCTTATTATAAGGAGCCTCGATGCCGACAACGAGTGTTTTTGGATATACATGGGTGAGGTATTCATTTTTTCTTGCCATAATAGGTAAGTATAGATGTTTTTCTTATTCTGGGGAAGCAGAAAATAGATTCTTCTGCCCGGGGAGATATATTATTGATCTTATTACTTCTTTATAGCATTAACACCATTGCCAAAGAGGTACATGCCGGTGGCAAGTAATGAAAGACTCAGCGCAGTTTTGCCAGCAGCAGCTTTATAATATTCACTTCGAGCACGGGGAGCTCTCGGTTCATTTGGGTATGCAAGCAGCATAATTCCTCCCAAAACGCCACCGCCTTCGGTGTATTTTGCTTTTTCTTCTTGATGTAGTTTAAGAGCAGCCAAGTATTCTTTATAATCATTCTCATATGTGCCGGCGATTGTTTTTTTAATCCCTTTATAGCCTTGGGCAATTGCCTTAACACCCTGTGTAGCACCGGCTGCACTGAGTTGTAATCCGACAATGATTTTGATGGCCGGAATCAAATGAGTGCGGGCAGTAGCAAATGATTGCTGCACCGATTCTTCGATGGCAGTCCAAAAAAGCGGATGGGCATTCATTTTGACTGCGAATAATAATGCGAGAAAACAGAAGGATATTTTTTTCATAGTTTTACCTTATTGTTTGAGAGAAAAAACAGCATTGACTATGAAATAATACAATAATTATTCTTTTTTGATAAACTTGAATAAAATCTTATTTTTCTCAGGATTACCATGTTTGATTTTCTCACGAATAAATTTTCATCTATTTTTTCAAAAATAACCGGCAAAGGCACCTTAACAGAACATGATGTTGCCGATGTGCTTGCCAAAGTGAAGGATGCTCTTATTGAGGCCGATGTGCCGCTTTCATTGGTTGAGACCTTTTGCAATGATATTAAACATGAAGTGGTGGGCCAAAAGGTGCTCACTTCTTTAAAACCTGCCGAGCAATTAATTAACGTGGTGCATGATCGCTTAAAATCTTTTTTGGGCGGTCAAGATGCGGTGCCTTTTACGTTTCAATTACCATCGGTGGTAATGGTGATGGGGCTGCAAGGTTCGGGTAAAACAACGTCGATAGCCAAGATGGCAAACTTAGTGACAACCGAATCACAAGCCAAGGGTAAATCGCGCAGAATTTTGCTTGCATCGGTCGATTTTTATCGGCCCGCCGCCATTGATCAATTAGAAATTCTTGCAAAGCAGATTCCGGGCGTTACGTTTTACCGTGCTCAAAATACTGATCCGGTTAAAGCGGCGCAAGAGATATTTGCTTATTACCAAAAAGAACTTTTTGAATTACTGTTTCTTGATACAGCAGGGCGATTGCACGTTGACCAAGAGATGTTGGAACAGCTCAAGGCGATAGATAAACTGCTTAAACCAAAATATAAACTGCTCGTGTTGGATGCAATGACCGGGCAAGAATCGCTCTCTGTTGCCCAAAGTTTTAATCAAGCGGTTGGCTTTGATGCGGCGGTCCTAACAAAATTGGATAGCGATACACGCGCCGGGGCAGCTTTTGCCTTTAGATATGCGCTGAAAAAGCCGATCGTTTTTGTGGGGTCAGGAGAAAAGATAGTCGATCTTGAGCGCCTCTATCCTGAACGTTTGGCAGGGCGCATTCTGGGAATGGGTGATATCGCCACGCTTATGGAAAGAGCGAATGAAAAAATAAAGAAATCTGAGCAAGATTCCTTGGAAAAGTCCTTCAATAAGGGGCAGATTACCCTGCAAGATTTTGCCGATCAGATGAAAATGGTCCAAAAAATGGGTTCTCTTTCGCAAATAGTAAAGTATATGCCGGGGGCAGCCAACCCTGCCTTTTCTCCGGAGATGATTCAAAAGGGAGAGGCTGAACTTAAGAAATTTAATGCGATTATCAGTTCAATGACCCCTAAAGAGCGGCTTTTGCCTCGAATTTTGGATTCTTCGCGCAAAAAAAGAATAGCTAAGGGGGCAGGGGTTCAGGTTAACGATATAAATCTTTTGCTGGAACGATTTGAACAAAGTCAGCAATATGTTAAACTTTTAAAGAAGTTTGGGCGTTTTCCCGGCTTTCCTAAATAACTTTTGGTGTGTATTTTTATTCATGGTTAAATTGTGAAATTATATTTAAAAGACCCTTCGATGCGCAGTAAACTGCTACTTCCGCCGACGCTAAAGCTATGGCGGACACGCAGGGCGATCCTTCGAGACCCGTCTTTGCGAAGGTTTCGGCGGCACGCATACTTGCGAACTCCTCAGGATGAATAGGGAACCCGTTCGTGCTGAGCTGGTCGAAGCATGTTTTTTTGATATTTTTAGTCCATTTTAAGAACTTTACTCTTTTAAATATCATAAGGATGATTGCATGGCAGTCAAAATTCGTTTACAACGTATTGGTAAAAAAAATGCTCCCTTTGCTCGCATTGTGGCGCTTGATTCACGTAAAAAACGTGATGGGGCTTGTTTAGAAGATCTTGGTACCTATGATATGCTCAACAGCAAATTGGTACATTTTCATGAAGATCGCATCAATTACTGGCTCTCAGTTGGCGCGCAAGAATCTGAAACCGTAAAAAAATTACATCGCCAGTATAAAGAAGGCATGGCGAAATAAATTAGATGAATATTTCAATTCTTTCCGTTTTCCCGCAGCTCTATGCGCCGTTTCTTGAAACAAGTCTGGTGCGTCGCGCGCAAGAACAAAAATTGGTCCAGTTTAATCTGGCCGATTTTTTTTCTGTTGTTGCGCCCAAAGAACGCATCGATTCTCCTACTTTTGGTCATGGCGCGGGCATGCTCATTAAGCCTGAAGTGGTGCAAAAAGCAATTGAAGTGCAAGAGCAGGCTCATGGCAGCGCGTATAAAATCTTTTTCTCGCCCCATGGCAAAAAGCTTGATCAGAATCTGCTCAAAGAGATTGCGCAGCAGGTTCAGGAAAAAAATCATGTAATGCTTATTCCCGCTCGGTATGAAGGGATGGATGAGCGCGTTGAGCAGGTTTATGCCGATCAAGTGATTTCTATCGGCGATTTTGTGCTGATGGGCGGTGATCTGCCGGCAATGATTTTGCTCGAAGGGCTCTTGCGATTATTGCCCGGCGTGGTTGGTAAGCAAGAATCGGTGCAACGAGATTCATTTTCCGGGCCGTTTGTTGACTATCCTGAATATACGATGCCGGCTATCTGGCAGGGCAAAGAGGTTCCTGAGGTTCTCCGCTCGGGCAATCATGCGCTCATTGAAAAATGGCGCATTCAGACCGCAATTGAGCGAACGCTGGAAAATCATTGGGATTGGCTTTCGGGCTGTCCGTTGAGCGTTGAACAAAGGAGATTGGTTGCGCAGGCTATACCTTCTCATTACAGTGTGCTGATGCATACTGATGTGGTGGTGGCGGATGCAGCAGGTGATCGCGTGGGCAATACATCAGTAACCTCCCTTGATATTCATGATATTGCGCGTTCATCACGCACCTATGGCCTGAGAAATTATTTTATTGTTACTCCTTTGCTTGATCAGCAAAAAATTGTAAGAAAATTGCTCGATTTTTGGCAGACAGGCACCGGGATTGAATATAATGCCAGCAGGCATGATGCGGTGAAGCACGTTGAGCTTAAGGATTCCCTTGAAGCGGTGCTTGCTGATGTCGAGCGCAAAGAAGGGGCAAAGCCACTGTTGGTGGCCACCTCTGCGCGCCCAACTCAACGGCAAAAGCTAATTACTTTTCATGATCAGGGCATTATTTGGGCCCAAAAACGGCCAGTTGTGCTTATATTTGGCACCGGCAAAGGGTTGAGCCCCGCTCTTATTGAAAAATGTGACTATATCTTGGCCCCTTTGGAAGGGCTAACTGATTATAATCACTTATCAGTTCGTTCCGCTGTGGCTATTATTCTTGATAAGTGGCTGGGATTAAGTATTAAAAAATGAGTAAAACTGGCATATTTCTTTTTTTTTGTTATAGTAAAAATTAAATTCTTCCATTTAAGTAATCCCTCTTGGCTATGCTAAAATGCCCTAAAAAGCAGAAATTAGTGTTCCACGCGGGCAAAAATCACCCAAAGGTTAACGATGAAAGCAAAAAAACTTACTAAAGAAACGCTTGCCAATGTTGGTATAGTTGATCGCGGTTTTCCGGCATTTAATATTGGCGACACCATTGCGGTTGCGCAAAAAATTAAGGAAGGCGACAAAGAACGTATTCAAATGTTTGAAGGCGATGTTATTTCTAAAAATAAGCATGGGATTTCAAGCACCTTTACTGTTCGCAAAATCGGTGCCAACGCTGTGCCGGTAGAAAGAATCTTTCCTGTTTATTCCCCATTGATTGAATCAATCACGGTGATTAGACGTGGTGATGTGTGCCGTGCCAAGCTTTATTACCTGCGTGATAGAGTTGGTAAAGCAGGACGTGTAAAAGAAAAAATTGCCAGCCACACCACAAATAACACCGCTTCAGCTGCGTAAAATGTACGTGCGCATGGGTGCATTGTTAGCCATGGTAATGGCTCTACTATTTACCATTCCCGGTTGCGCATCAAAAAATTATAAAAAAGCTGCTTCTACCAATGAAGCAGCTTTTTCTATTGAAACCAATATTGATATCGGCACCCTTGAAGAAGCACAAGAACGGCAACTGAGTATTGAGGCAACCCTAACCGATCTGCCGACTATGATAGGTTCGGTAATTCTTCGGCACACTCATCAAAATTTGGCAAATGATCAGCAGATGATTGTTTTTGCCACGATCTGTTCGGCCGATGAAATTATAGCTTTTTATCGTATCGAAATGGCGCGCATGGGCTGGCACCAGACTGCGATAATTGATGCGGATGAAAAATTCTTACTTTTTGAAAAGCCAAAGAAAATTGCTCTTGTTACGGTTCGATCGCTCGAGAATGCTCACAAGAGTAAATTTACTCATTTAGTTCATTTGCTGGTAAGTCCAAAAAATGGCGCTGACGATCAGTAATATCTATTAATTAACATATATTACTTTGGCCGCACGACTGCTTGTTGCCGGTTGGATGCGGCGCTGATTGTACGAGCGTTTGCGATACTTTCTTCTTACCGGTTGATAATAATAGCCGTCATCATAATCGTCATCATAATATGGTTCATCACGGTAATAATACTTCCGTTCGCGATTACGGGATGCATTGAGTGTGCCGATGCCAAACCCCACTCCTGCGCCGATCGCGGCGCCACGGCCGCCACCAAAAATACCGCCAAGGGCCGCGCCGCCAATAGTTGGCCCTAAAATGTCTGATGCTTCATCCGCATTGAGCGAAATGTGATCGCTGCTAAAGATGAAAACCAATAAAAAAGCCAGTATTTTAGATAGTTTTTTCATTGCAAAACTCCCCTTTGTACTTTTATCGTACCAGGACGCTCATAAAATAATCAATAATATTGCAATTTGTAATAAAAATATGATAATGTAGGAGAGAAATAGTAATAATTCTATTGTGGAGAAGAATAATGAAGATCCAAGCAAGTGTATTAATTACTTTGTTAGCTATTTTGAGCAGCAGTGCCATGGAAAAACCGCCTGCGCCTGAGCAAGTAAAGCAGTTCCAGCCGTTAAGTTTGCAGCAACTCACTATGCGTCCAATAATAAAAAATATTGTTACCAAGTCGGCTACTGTAGATGAAGCAATTAATGGAATCAATGCTGCAGCTGCAAAGAATATACAAATTCGTAACTTACTTGATGATGGGCAAGTAACTAATGACATAATAGAGCAGCTCTATGATAAATTCGGAGCAATAATTAGCCCTGATACACATTATGCCTATATTGATATCGCTGCTCGCTTAAATACACAAGGTGCGCGTGAATGGTATAAACTGAACAACGGCAACGGTTTTTCCGAAGAAGATAAAATTTTGGCTAACTTTCATACTATTTTAGACATCGATTTTCGCAGTGCTGTGAGAAGGAATAATTTGATACTGTTTGATTTTTTAGTAAAGCACTTCGGAGCTGGTCTGGATTTTTCCGACTTGGTGGGTGACGCGGCTAAAAATGGTAGTGTTGAAATGGTAAAACGGCTATTAGCTCAAGGGGCTGATCCCAATGGTAAACCCGGAGCCATTTTGCGTCCTCTTGATCGGGCAATAATGAATAATAAATTTGAGATAGCTAAAATCCTCCTTGAGGCCGGTGCGAATCCACAATTTCTAATTGGTGAACAGGATCCTGCAACAAAAAACAAAATAATTCAATTGCTTAAACCGGTATACCCAGAAAAATAATTTGAAGTGAGGTTGCAAATCAAGGTACGATTACCTGTATTTTATTTTAAATAATCGACCAATTTGTTTACTTTACCTGCTCCGAGCAGCAATACTAAATCTTCTTCATGAGCAATAGATTTAAGCGATTCTTTGATCGCCACAAAATCTTTTTCATAGGGGGCATAAGTAATGGTAAATGCCGGATTTTGTTCTTGAATGGCGCTCACTAAATTGGGGCTGGTAACATTGAGAATCGGCGCTTCGCTTGCCGGATAAATATCGGTTACAATTAAATGATCAATGGCGCTCTCAATAAATATTTTAATAAAATCGTGCCATAACTTATCGGTTCTTGTGTATCGGTGTGGTTGAAAAACCACAATCAATTTTCTTTTTGATCTTTTTTTGGCAACCAAGAGCGTATTATAAATTTCTTGCGGGTGATGGCCGTAATCGTCAAAAATTTCAGCGCCCTGAAAGGTGCCTTTGTAGCAAAATCTTCGCTCAATCCCTTTAAAGCTGGCTAGGGCACTGGCAATTGTTTCAAAACAAATGCCCACATCAAGCGCAACCGCTATTGCCGCCAATGAATTTAATACATTGTGTCTGCCGGGTAAAACACTCTGAATACCGCCAAGTGGTTCGGGATTATCTTTTTTATGCACGGTAAAGGTGCTGTAATCAGCAGAGAGTGCAACATTGCATGCATAAAGGTCAGCAGTTTCATCAAATCCGTATTTTATTAACTTGATATGAGGAAGAGCCGGTAGAATGGACCGAACATTCGCATCATCGATGCATACGAACGCTTTGCCATAAAATGGTATGTTATTTAAAAACCGTTTGAATGTTTCTTTAATATCATCCAAATCTTTATACGTTTCTAAATGTTCCAAATCAATATTGGTAACAACGGCCAATGTTGGGTGAAGATTTTGGATTGATCGATCGCTTTCATCGGTCTCGGCAACTAAAAAATTGCCGTTGCCAAGACGCGCGTTTGCTTCGATATTTTTAAGATGGCCGCCAATAACCACCGTTGGATCCCGATGGGCCTCCATTAAAATATGAGAAATTAATGAAGTGGTAGTTGTTTTGCCATGGGCGCCACTGATAGCAATGCTAAATTTGGTGCGCATGAGCTCAGCGAGCATGAGAGCGCGGGGAATTGTGGGAATGCCGCGCGATTGCGCGGCAACAATTTCGGGATTATGGGCGCGAATTGCGGAGGAATAGACCAAAATATCCGGGTTTGCCGTTTGGCAATGGCTGCTATTATTACCTTCAAAAATAACGCACCCGGCCGTTTTGAGATCCTTAATGCTTTGCTGATCCATATCTGCATCGCAACCGGATATTGTATATCCTTGGTTTTTAAGAATCTGCGCGATACCGCTCATGCCGATACCGCCGATTCCCACAAAATGAATATGTGCTTTGCTGTTGTACATATGCTTACAGCAATTCCCGTAATTTTAATAATTTTTTCTGTAAATCGACAATCTGTTGTTCCAATTCTTCTCGCGTTGGTTGCGGCGTGTTCACCGTATGCTCCAGCGTTGTTTTATGGGATCCCAAAATTTTTGAATCCTCTTCAAGCAGGGCTTGCTTTCGCTTAGAGCGTTCTTTAAGCTGTTGTTTTGCGCCAGCGATCGTAAACCCTTTTTGATAGAGCAACTCTTTAATTATTTTAAAGCGTTCAATATCTTTTTGATCGTAAAATCGTTGGCCGCCGGTGGAACGCGCGCTTTTCATTTCAAATTCTTTTTCCCAAAATCTGATAACGAATTTTTCCACCTTTAAATAGTGCGCGAGCTGCCCAATTCTAAATTGTCTCTTTTGCATTTTCATCTAGTTTTCCTTTTCATTACCTTTTCTCATTTTGCAAGGTAGTAGATATATGTATACCAAAATAGTTAAAATACAGCATTATTTTTTTGCAAAAAGTTATGCGTTCGCCTGGTAAGCATACTGTTTTTTTGCTACTATTAGGAGTGTTTGTTTCGTAAATATTCCGATCATTTGCTGTTTCTCAAGGATTTGTATCTATGAATTTTAAGAACTTTTTAATATCTATTACTCTTGCTTCTCTTACTCTTTTTGCTCTTGAATATTTTATTATTAGGCCCTATTTAACACCCGGCAATGGCGCGCAAGAAGTGAAATCGGGCCAATCCTTTGTTGCTCCCCAAAGTCCACTGGAGGCGCAGCCCTTAAATAAAGAAGTTAATTTTAGTGCTGATGAGGCAGGCGATAGTTCCCCCGCCGTTCAAACGCGCATTGAAACAGAATCTGCCACCTATATTTTTTCTAATAAAGGTGCCTGCTTGGAGCAATTGGTTTTCAAGAGGCACATGAATGGCGAGCTTATAACGCTCAAAACCATTGAGACGCCGCAAGATCTTTCTCGTGAAAATAATTGCTTTTTAGTGGGATTGGATACTAACACGCCGTATAATTTTACTCTCGTTGATCATGATCAGGGTGATGCAGTTTCCCATGTAACCTATCGCGGGCAAACTGATCATGCCATTATTGATAAAATGTTTACCATCAACCACGCGCAATTTAAGATTGATCTGGTAATTACCATTACCCCTAAAAAAGAGCCGGTGCAGGCGCGCATTTTCTTCAGTTCGCCGTCGCTGGGGCTAAAAGGGGATGTGGTATCTGCCCTTTATAACAATCAAAAAGGATCAGTAGTTAAAAAGGCGCGTGCAAAAGTTGATCCTAATACCGGGTGGTTCGCGCCGACCTTGTTTGGCAGTGATGATAGATATTTTATTCACGCGATGGTGACCGATCCACAACATTTTGCGCAGCGGGCCTATTATTCGCTGGTTGGGCAGACCCGCTTAATTAGCATTTTAGAAAGTGCGCCAATCACGGTGCCTACTACGTGGACGGTCTCATTCTATTGTGGCCCTAAAGAGGAATCGGTGATGACTGCCGTTGATCCACGCTTGGAACAAACGCTCGATTATTCGGGGATACTTGCTCCTATCTCGCGTGCGCTTTTGTGGATCTTGAACTACTTATACCGCTTTTTACATAATTATGGCTGGGCGATTGTTATATTAACTATGGTGATAAATCTGATCTTGTTGCCACTGAATCTTTTTGGTTCAAAGAGTTTTAAAAAATATGCTGACTTTCAGAAAAAACTTGCCTATCTGCAGCAGCGGTATAAAAATGATCCGGACACCTTGGCGCGTGAGCGTGCCGAACTTATTAATAAGAATGGCATGCCGGGGGCGGCGGGCTGTTTGCCAAAATTGCTGCAATTGCCGATTTTCTTTGCATTGAGCCGAGTGCTTTCCAGTGCTATTCAGCTGTATAAGGCGCCATTCTTATGGATTTCCGATTTATCAGCAACGGATCCCTATTATATTCTGCCGGTGCTTATCGGCAGCAGTATGCTCTTTTTGGCGCCGACCAATGATCCAAAGCAACGCTTTACCATGATTGCTATGGCCCTTTTCTTTGGTGCGTTTTCGGCAAACTTATCTGCCGGCCTGAGTCTGTATATTTTTGTTGGTGTATTATTAGGAGTGATTCAAAACTTTTTTCAACAAAAAATGGGTTGGGCATAAACCATGGTGCCTGATACCCCTTCGCTCACCAGACTTCTTAAAACGTTACAGCAAGTTCCCTATCTGGCTTCAAAAAATATTTATCGGGTAGCCAGCTATTTTTTGCATCTTGAGGAACACAAAGTTGATCAATTTTGTGCGGCCCTTAAAGAAGTAAAACAAAATATAACCCAATGTAGCACCTGCTTTTCGTGGCGCGAAAAAGATCGCGCCTGTTCCTTGTGTTCCAACACGCGGCGTGATCAATCGCTGGTCTGCGTGGTAGAAACATGGCAAGAGCTTATTGCGATTGAAAAAACGGGTGGTTATACCGGTGCTTATCATGTGCTTGGTGGCGCAATTTGTCCGCTGGAAGGGATTGGGCCGGAAAATTTAAATATCGTTCCCTTGATTCATCGCGTTGCAAATAGTCAGATTGCAGAAATTATTTTAGCAACAAATCAGACGCCCGAAGGTGAGGCCACCGCATCGTTTATCGCCAGCAAATTACGGCAAAGCGGTGTTAAGATTTCTTGTCTGGCGCGTGGCATTCCGGTGGGCTCCGCTATAGAATCGATGGATAGGGTTACTGTGTATAAGGCATTATCTGAACGTAGACCATTTTAACCTTCACACATTCTGAGTAGCGAAGCGTATCGAAGGATATTCAAATTAAATGCTATCAGCTTGAAATAGTTATTTTGTATGACAGATGAAAAATTTTAATATTTAAGAGAATTTGAAATCACACATCCTGAGTAGCGAAGCGTATCGAAGGATATTCAAAGTTATGAAAAGTTATTTTGTTTATATGTTAAAATGTGCCGATAATTCTTATTATGTTGGACTAACGAGGGATCTTGAGCAAAGGTTTGCAGAACATAACAATAGGTAGGGTGGATATTATACAGCTTCACGTTTGCCGGTTGAATTAGTTTTTGTTCAAGATTTTGCAACAAAAGATGATGCTCTGATTATTGAAAGACAAATCAAAGGATGGTCGAGAAAGAAAAAAGCGGCTCTACTTGCTAAAGACTGGAACAAGATAAAACTTTTATCTAAAAAAAACTTTAATATTAAAAAGTAGGAAATCCTTCGATACAAAAATCTTCGATTTTTTACTCAGGATGTGTGGTTAAAAGTTCATGAAAAAGTGTAAAAAACATCGAGCAAGTTTTAAGCTTTAAATAAGTTTTAGGAACACACCCGGGAGTAGCGAAGCGTATCGAAGGATAACTGAAAAAAATTTATAAGGAATCTCCATGTTTATTAATGAAACAACCCAAACAACCGCGTCATTATGTCAGTTGCGCATAAAAGATCTGAGTGCGCTGATCCGTCAAGAATATCCTGATCAAAAAGGAGCAATAGTTCTTTTTGGTGCCTTTGAACATGATCGGTATAAATTTCGCCAAGAAAGTTCATTTTATTATTTGACCGGCATCACTGAACCGGGAGCAGTAGTTGTTATCGATTTACAAGGAAAATCAACGCTGTACATTCCCGATCACGGTGCCAACAGAGCTGCATGGGTTCACACGCCGGTTTCATTAACACAAGAAAACGCAAAAAAACTAGGATTTGAACATATCAAATCATTGGGGCAAATGGCGCCGGGCTATCAGTTCCATCCATTTTCAGATAAAAAACATTATTCCAATCTTCTTGCAGATCTGAATGCAATTATACAAGCTGATGGAAAAATATTTACTCTCATGCCACAAAATTCATGGGAATATATTGAGCAACGTTCCATGCTCACGCGCTTTGATGCGATGATTCCCGGGTTCCAAAACCACTGCGTTGATATAGCTCCCTTGGTAGCCGCACTGCGTCGAAAAAAAGATATGCGAGAAATTGAAACAATGTATAAAGCAGTAGAAATCACAATGCTTGCGCAAGAAGCAGCAGCACATGCTATCCAAGATGGTATTCTGGAATGTGAAGTGCAGGCTAGTCTTGAGTATATGTTTACCGGATCAAATGCGTATCCATCATTCCCCAGCATCGTAGCGGGCGGCAAAAATGGCACCATACTTCATTATCAAACAAATGCTGATGTTTTAAAAAATGGTCAGTTGGTAGTGGTTGATATTGGCGCCGAATATGAATATTATTGCGCCGATTTAACTCGAACGTATCCTGTTTCGGGCACTTTCACCAAACGCCAAAAAGAACTTTATAATTTGGTTCTTGCAACGCAGGAATATATTGCGGATCTTGCAAAACCGGGCATGTGGTTATCAAATAAAGATAAGCCGGAAAAATCGCTCAATCATTTGGCAAAGAAATTCTTGGATGAGCGCGGTTATGGCAACTATTTTCCTCATGGCATTGGCCATTTCTTGGGTATTGATGTGCATGATGTTGGTGATCTTAATGAGCCTTTAAAAGAAGGTGATGTTTTCACCATCGAACCGGGAATTTATATTCCTCAAGAAGGAATCGGTATTCGTATTGAAGATAACTACTGGGTTGTCAAAGACGGGGTGGTCTGCTTGAGCGAATCACTGCCAAAAAAACCGGAGGATATCGAAGCGCTCATGCAAAATGATACTGATGAGGCTGACGAGGAACCCGAAGAACATTCATTTAATGATGTTGAGGAAGAATCTGAAGAATTTAATATGGCTTAACCTTTGGCAATCAACGCATTGCTTTTGATAATCAACAAGAGCCCAGCGAGCACCTGCGCGGAACCGATCACATATTTATTTTTCAACAGCGCTACAAATTGTTGAAAATAGGTTTTTTGCGCAGATTCTGGTTGGGTGACCGTTACATCCGGTTTGGTGAGTTCATAATAGAGTACAAGAATTCCTGCAATCGCAAGGCATGCGCCAACGCCCGTTAAGCACAGAGTTTTTATGGTTGTCGGATCGATGCCCAATTGTGCTTTTACTCCCTGATCAGCAATCGTTTTAAAGTTCTTATTAAGCTCAGGATCAACTATTACTTGAAAGCCTTTTTCAGCGATTGTTTTAAAATTTTTATTCACTTCAGGATCAACTATTATCTGAAACCCTTTATCTGCAATTGTTTGAATAGTTTTAGTAAGAGCCGGATCAATAGCAAGAGCTACTTTTGCCCCATCTTTAGAAATAATTTGTATGCTATCAACTAATTTTGGATCTAGTTTCGGATCAAGAACTATTTTAAAACCTGATTCGGAGAATGTTGTTGCCGCATTATCAAGAGCTTTACGCAATGTTTTAACCGATGCTTCAAGGGTGCCGCCTACATTTACGCCGGTTGCTTCCAATGATTTTGCGACATCACTGATTGCTTTAGCGATATCGGAAATCGCCTGGGATGCTTTGGGATCAATATCACTCAGCGGCTTCCAGCCCCATCCTGCGTTCATTGAAGGTGATGAAATACTTAGTGAGATACCAATAATAAAAGCTATTTTTTTAAACATGTTTATCTTCCTACAATTACATAATTTTTGAATAATATTCTGAGTTTATCTATTTTTTAAACAAAGTGCAATTAATACAGATTGTAATGTTATTTTCCGAATCGATTCGCGAGGGCAAGCGTCGCCAGGGAAAAAATTAATCCTACTCCTAGTGAAACGCCAATGCTAAAGAGCGGTGCTGCGGAAATTAAGAATCCGCACACAATGAATGAAATTCCTGCGCCGATAACTGCGGGAAGCGCATACCAAAATTGCGTAATTGCATGATCAATCGGATAACAACCGGCGCTATTGGCGGACATAATGGTGGTTTCTGCAATGGGAGAAATGTGATTGCCGCACACCGCACCGGAAAAAATGGCGCCGAGCGCCGGAAAAAGAATACTAATATCAGCAGGGCTTGCCGGAAGAGGAACTGCCGATAAGGTGGTAATCATTTGAGTTGCAATGGGAATCATGAGAGCAATGGTTCCCCAGGCTGATCCGGTAATAAATGCGGCAATAATTGAAATGAGATAAAAAAGAAATGGCAGCAAGGCAATGCTGATTGCGCCCTGCAGTACTTGTGCAAGGTAAATACCGGTTTGCAAATCTTCGCGGAGCATAATGCCAAATGTTGAGGCAAGAAAGACCATGATAATTGAGGATTGCATCATGGCGATTCCGTTGGGAACAATTTTTTTTAGAAAAACGGTACCGTTGATTTTGTTATTCATGAGATTTATTAAAAAAGTGACTGATAATGTGATAATACTTGCAACGAAAAGCATAAGTGCCGTTTGATTATTTTTTTGTAACGCGTACACAAAAGAATAGCTGCCGCCAAATAACCAATAGCCGCCGGCCCAGGCAATCCCGCTAATAAAAATAACAATCAAGAGAAAGAGAGGAAATACCAGCTCCCAAACGGACCCGCTTGTTGTTTTTTGAGCAGTAGTTGTTCCGGTCAAGGGCTCTTTGCCTCCAAACAGGTTTCCTGTTGTATGGGCTATCACTTCCTGTTCATGCATCTGCCCAAAAGAAAGTGATCGGCGCACAACGAGCCATACGCTCATAATTAAAATAATAGAGTAAAAAATATAGGGGATCGATTGGAGGTAAATATAAAAAGGATCCGCGATAATGCGCGTCGTGTGATTGGCAAGTGGGGATATCCCTGCATTTTCAAGTTGACTGGTAATTAATGCGATCCAGCTGGAAATTGGTGCCAAAATTACCAACGGCGCAGATAATGAATGAATTAAATAGGCAAGTTTTACGCGTGGCAAACGAAATCGATCAAACAGGGGGCGCATAACATAACCGGATGTTAGGCAACTTAAATAGTCATCGATAAAAAGAATGCTTGAAATAACCATCGTTGCCGTTTGCGCGCTTTTGGCAGTTTTTAAGCGGGTAATAAGCCGATGGGCAAAGGCGAGTGCCGCGCCGATATATTCAAGCAGGCTGATAAGGATCCCCAGAATAATTAAGAATCCATACAAATATATATTTTCAGGATCAGTAACCTGTTTAAAAAGCCGCGTTATTAAAAGGTTGATAGCGGGCATTATCATAAAATGTTGCGCTACCAAAGCGGCAGAAATCAGCCCTAAAATAATCGATGGATTTAAGCGTTTGGAAATGAGTGCCGCAACCAAAATAATTACCGGGGGAAATAGCACTAGCCAACTGTGTATCATATAAATACCTTTTTTAAGAATTTGACCCTTATTCTATTTTCTTTTAAAGTATATAATAGCTTCGTTCGTCATATATGTCATTTATAAATCAAAAGTTTAATTATTTCTTTAGGTTAGAAAAGGTGTTTCATGGCTGTTAAAAAGTCTTCCCCTGCTGTCGCTAAAACGGAAAAAACAAAGAGTAAAACTACTCCTGCTGCTCAAGCAGCACCAAAAAAAACAACTGCAAAGAAGAAAGAGCATTCTAAGGCAGTGGATATGAATTCAGCTTTCTATGTTAAAAAAGAGGATAATAAACACCCCAAATGGCGCGTTATCGATGCCAAGGGAAAAGTGTTGGGCCGCATGGCGACAGAGATAGCAGACATTTTGCGTGGTAAAAACAAGCCATATTTTACTCCTCACACTGATGCGGGAGATTATGTGATTGTAATTAATGCGTCACAAGTGGTGCTTACCGGCAATAAAATGGAAGATAAAGAATATGCCCATTACACCGGCTGGATTGGTGGTCGTAAAGTTACTTCAGCAAAAGAATTGCTCGAAAAACATCCGGATAGAGTGATTACTCTCGCCGTTAAAGGTATGCTCCCAAAAAATATTTTGAGCCGCTACCTGTTGCGTAAACTGCGCGTTTATCCGGGCAGCCAACATCCTCATATTGGTCAAAAGCCGGATGCTGATAAAGAAGCATAAAATTGTCTTAAGACAGAAATAAAAAGAGGCACGTTATTGAACCGTGCCTCTTTTTATTTTGTTCTACGATTTAGCTTATGCTTTGATGTTATTATATGCTGCGTTAAATGCCAGATAGCTCAAGATTCCTGAAGTTGCTGCAAGTAGGGTTGTTGGTAATACGGTAAAAATAGTCATCAACGATGGCTCATGCGAATTGCTTGGTTTTTCTTTTATAAACTCATAGGCAACTTTTCCCGCGATGAGGGCAACTGCGCCCGCTGCTACTCCGCCAACGAGTTGTGCGGCGATTTTTGCATTTGTTGGGAGTGCTTGCGAAGGCGGTGTTGAAAAAATGGTTAATGCGCCAAAGGTAGCTAATAAAATTATTTTTTTCATCCGAATGCCTTTAGTTATTATTCTGGTTTGTATTTGTTAGACCTTTAATAGTTGATTCTGCAAGCAAGCAACTAGTAAGCCCTAAACCACATGAGATCACTGTAGCTCGCAATGTATCTATTTCAGCCTCATGTCTTAGAATTTTATTCCCACACATGGAATAAAATCTTGCGTCTGAAAAATAATTTGCAGCTAGAAGACCTGCTGCACCGGCACCTAAGCCTGTTGCAACTGCCCCGATGCCTTTAGCTATTGTTTTGCCTGTTTTGGTGCTTTTAACCCATTGGCAAAATTTATATAATCCATAGAACGTTGGACCGCTTGCAATTACCGCAACTGCTATTACTTGCTCTTCTGGAGTAATTGCTTTAGCAGGCTGTGGTGCTAGAATACTGCTCATTGCAACTAACGTTAAAATAAGTACTGTTCTTTTCATTGAGAACCTCAATTTTGGAATAGATAGTTTAGACAGAATTTACTTTCTCATGTTATTTAAAAACAATATTTTTGTCTACTTTGATAGAGCAAAACATTATAAAAATTGCATATTTGGAATAAATTATTGGCGCAAAGAAAAGGCGCCGGAAATTAATTTCAGCGCCTCCATAGAACGTTCTCTTTAGTAAACTTTAGATCTTGCCCATGATTTTTGCCAGTAATGGCTTAATCAGGCGATAAATATCTTGTGCACTGAGATACAGAATGAGTGCAAGCACTAAGAGCCAACTGCCGATATGGATATACTCACGTATCTTGTTTGGAATTGGGCGACCGATTATCGCTTCAATGGTGTAATAGAGAATCTGACCACCATCAAGGATAGGCAATGGAATCAAGTTAAAGATTGCCAAGTTTACGCTAATCAATGCAAGAAGGAGCAAGAATACGCCAAAACTCTGGCTTATTCCTTCCATGATTAAAGAAATAATAGCCACCGGCCCCTGAACACCTGAAACTTCGCCCTTAAAAAATATATTTTTAAAGCCCCTGATGGTGCCAAGGATATAGGAGTTGGTGAGCGCAATTCCTTTTTTGATTGCCTCAGAAAATGATTCTCCGGCCGTTTTTGCCATTTCAAAGGTAACGCCGAGCGTGCCAACTTCTTTTCCACTTGCATCTTTTCTGGCGCCGAGCGTAATAGGGATAACCATTTCTTGGCCACCACGTTCAACGGTAATCGTTGTTTCTTGATTTGCCAAGGGCGCAATAAGTTCTAGGGCCTTTGGAAGATTGTTGTCTATATTTTGATTATTAACTGCGACGATCTTATCGCCGGGCGCAAGGTTGTAAAGTGCGGCGGGAGATTCAGGCTGGATTGTTCTGATAACCGGCACTGTTTTTGGCATACCAATCAGATGAAGAAGAATAAGTGCAAAATAGGCAAAAAGGAGATTAAAAAGGATGCCGCCAAACAATACCAAGAGTTTTTGCCAATATGGTTTTACGGCAAATGAGCGTTTATCTTTTGCGTGTGCCTCTTTTTGTTCTCCTTGACCCACTTCGGCTGAACCTGCTATTTCAACATAGCCTCCCAAGGGGATAGCTGATAGGGCAAACTCTGTTTCGCCAATTTTTTTTGCCAGAAGGCGGGGGCCAAAACCGATCGAAAATGAGGGGGTTCGTATGTTAAACAATTTGCAAAAAAGGAAATGGCCCAACTCATGAAAACCCAACAAAAAGCCTATTCCGGCCAGCCCCACAATAGCAAATAATAAATTATGTGCCAGAAAAGTAATTGCTTTTACCAAAATCATGAAAATTCTCCCTGGAAAATGATATATTCTTTACAATACGTAACATCTTGCTAAGATAGCACTTACATGCCACTAAGTCTAATAAAAACGTCCTTGCTGCCGCTCAATAAAATTAATTAATCAATAGATTGAAAGAATATAATTATTTTCTTGATCAACTTTTATCATTTTTTTCTCGTAGTAAGCACTCTTTTATATAGTTTCCACTTGAAAAAAAATGAAAAAGAAGTAAAATACTTTTACTGTTGTTTGCCATTTGACATGAATAAGTATTTCAAAAAATGAGCAAATTATGGTTATTAATTCAGATTTGTCACCCCTTATACTGTGTAGGAATGTTATACTATGCCCACGATAAATCAGCTTTGTCGATTTGGCAGAATCAGCTCCAAATCAAAATCAAAGAGCCCAGCTCTTAAAAGCTCGCCGCAAGCACGTGGTGTTTGCACGAGAGTATTTACCACGACGCCTAAAAAGCCAAACTCAGCACTGCGTAAAGTTGCGCGTGTTAAGTTGTCAAATGGCGTTGAGGTAACCGCGTATATCGGCGGGGAAGGTCATAACCTGCAAGAACACTCTGTTGTCCTTGTTCGCGGGGGAAGGGTTCCAGATTTGCCGGGTGTTAAATACCACATCGTTCGTGGGGCATTAGATTGCGCCGGTGTTGAGAAGAGAAGACAGTCACGTTCATTATATGGCGCTAAACGTCCTAAACAATAATGAGGTAAAGTATGCCACGGCGTAAAAAAAGTATTTTAAAAAGAGAGATAGGTGTTGATCCTCGTTATGGATCACAAATGATTCAAAAATTAATCAATATTGTAATGGATGATGGCAAAAAAAGCATCGCGCGTGAAATTGTTTATGATGCGATTGATTTGTTGATCAAAAAGTCCCAAGGCGATAAAAACAAGGCATTGGATCTTTTTTATCGCGGCTTTGAGCAATTGATTCCTCTGGTAGAAGTTCGCCCCCGAAGAGTTGGTGGTAGCGTTTACCAAATTCCTATGGAAGTGAATCAAGACAGGGGTCGTGCACTTGCAATGCGTTGGCTCATTGATGCTGCTGCCGCTCGTTCCGATAAAACTATGGGCATTCGATTGGCCTATGAGTTGATGGATGCGGTTGAAGGTCGTGGTGGTGCCGTTAAAAAGAAATTAGACGTCCATAGAATGGCAGAATCAAACAGAGCATTCTCCCATTATGCTTGGTAAATGAAGGTAAACAATGAGCACTCCATTAGATCGTTATAGAAATATCGGGATTGCGGCGCACATTGATGCGGGCAAAACCACTGTTACTGAACGGATACTTTTTTATACCGGTATTACCCATAAAATAGGCGAGGTTCACGAAGGTGAAACAACTATGGATTGGATGGTGCAAGAGCGTGAGCGCGGTATTACTATCACATCAGCGGCGACAACGTGTACGTGGAAAGGATATCATATTAACGTGATTGATACTCCCGGGCACGTAGATTTTACCATCGAAGTTGGCCGTTCCTTGCGCGTACTTGATGGGGTGATCGCGGTATTTAGCGGTGTTGATGGAGTTCAGCCACAATCTGAAACAGTATGGCGTCAGGCAAATCGTTATCATGTACCAAGGCTTATTTTTGTTAATAAGATGGATCGTATTGGGGCCGATTTTCCGCGCGTTGTAGCAGATATCAAGAATAAGCTCGGCGCGAATGCGGTTGCAATGCAAATTGCCGTGGGCGTTTCAGAAGACTTCCATGCAATTATTGATGTTCTGAGCGGCAAAATAGCTACCTTTGAGGGGGAAATGGGCTCTGAGGTAGTTCTCAAAGATGCTCCTGCCGAGTATGCGGATAAAATTAAAGAATTGCGGGCCAAGATTATAGAAGCTGCCGCTGAAGTTGATGATGTGGTCGCTGAAAAATTTCTGAATGAGCAAGAAATTTCTTTATCAGAGATTAAGGCTGCGTTGCGCAAGGGTGTGATTGCTCGTAAAATTGTGCCGGCATTTTGTGGTACCGCTTTTAAAAATAAGGGCGTTCAGCTTATCCTTGACGCGGTAGTTGATTATCTGCCGTCTCCTATTGATAGGCCGCCGGTGACCGGTACGGATGATAATAAGCAAGAAGTACAAATCCCTTCGGATCCAAAAGCGCCATTTTACGCGTTGGTCTTTAAAATTATGACCGATCCTTTTGTTGGTGTTCTGAACTTTATACGCGTATATTCTGGTGAATTAAAAGCCGGCTCATATGTGTATAATTCACGTTCACGTTCTAAGGAGCGGGTAAGCCGTTTGGTGCGAATGCATGCCAATCAGCGCGAAGAAATTGAATCGATCAAAGCTGGCGACATTGCGGCAATTGTGGGAGTAAAAGAAGCAACTACCGGTGACACGCTCTGCCAAGAAGGCAAAGTGATGTTTTTAGAATCGATCGATATTCCGGCTCCGGTAATTTCTGCTTCGATTGAACCCAAGAACAAAGCTGATTATGAAAAAATGGTGCTTACCCTTCGCAAGCTTATGCAGGAAGATCCGTCCTTTAGATTTTCCTACAATGAAGAAACAGCGCAAACTGTTATTGAAGGGATGGGTGAACTTCATTTAGAAATTAAAGTGGATCTTTTAAAACGTGATCATAAAATTGATGTTGTACAGGGAAAACTGCAGGTTGCGTATAAAGAAACTATCAAGAAACCGGTAGAGGTTGAAGGTAAGTTTATTCGTCAATCGGGTGGCCGTGGACAATATGGTCATGTCTGGATCAAACTTGAACCTCAAGAAAGAGGAAAAGGTTTCGAATTTGTAAACGGTGTTGTCGGTGGATCGATACCGCGTGAATATATACCTGCCGTTGAAAAAGGTCTTGAAGAGGCCATTACAACGGGAATCTTGGGTGGGTATCCGGTAGTAGACGTTAAAGCAACGGTCTATGACGGTTCTTATCACGACGTTGACTCATCAGAAATGGCATTTAAAATCGCTGCATCAATGGCCTTTAAGAGTGGCATGGCCAAAGCTACGCCAGTATTACTTGAACCTATAATGCAAGTTGAAGTTGAAACGCCAGAAGAATATATGGGAGATGTAATGGGGGCGATTAGCTCCAAACGGGGCAAGATCCAAGGAATGGAAGTGCGAAGCAGTAACCAGGTTATTACCGCAGAGGTTCCACTTGGTGAAATGTTTGGTTATGCGACAGAGTTGCGCTCTATGACCAAAGGTCGCGCAAGTTATTCAATGGAGTTTAAGCATTATAGTGAGGCTCCGAAGAATATTGAAGAGTCCGTTGTTAAAAACAAATAATTTATTTAGTTACAGGAGAAACGATGGCAGGTAAATTTGAACGTAAAAAGCCGCATTTAAACGTAGGAACCATTGGTCACGTTGACCATGGTAAAACAACCTTAACTGCAGCAATTACTAAATTCCTATCAGAAAAAGGTTTGGCAAATTTTAGAGGATATGATTCAATCGATAACGCTCCTGAAGAAAAAGCACGTGGTATTACCATTGCAACTTCACACGTTGAATATGAATCAGAAAAGCGTCACTATGCGCACGTTGACTGTCCGGGACACGCTGACTATGTTAAAAACATGATTACCGGTGCCGCGCAAATGGACGGCGGAATCCTTGTTGTTTCTGCTTCAGACGGTGCGATGCCCCAAACACGTGAACACATTGTTTTGGCAAAAAACGTTGGTGTTCCGGCGTTGGTTGTCTTCTTGAACAAGGTTAACATGGTTGATGATCCTGAAATGGTTGATATGGTGGAAGAAGAAATCCGTGATTTATTAAAAAAATACGATTTCCCCGGCGATCAAATTCCCGTAATTCGTGGCTCTGCGCTCAAAGCAATGGGTGGCGATAAAGGTGATCTTGGGTACGGCGCAATGCAAAAATTAGTTGATGCATTAGATTCCTATATACCTGAACCAAAACGTGATGTTGAAAAGCCCTTCTTAATGCCTATTGAATCAGTCTTCTCGATTGCCGGTCGTGGTACCGTTGCTACCGGAAGAATTGAACAAGGAAAAATTAAGATCGGTGAAGAAGTTGAAGTAATCGGATTTGGCAAACGTCTTAAAACTGTGGTAACCGGCGTAGAAATGTTCCGTAAAGAACTTTCTGAAGGTCAAGCAGGGGATAATGCTGGATTGCTCCTTCGAGGACTCAAAAAAGAAGAAATAGAGCGTGGAATGGTTCTTGCTAAACCGGGTTCTATAAATCCTCATGAAAAGTTCAAAGCTAAAGTGTATATTTTGAGCAAAGATGAGGGTGGCCGTCATAGTCCTTTCTTCAATGGATATAAACCTCAATTTTATTTCAGAACAACCGATGTAACCGGCGTGGTTACGTTGCCTGCTGGTCGAGAAATGGTAATGCCTGGCGATAACGTTGACTTAACCGTCGAGTTGATTGCAAGCGTTGCTATGGATAAGGACCTTCGTTTTGCGATCCGTGAAGGTGGCAGAACGGTCGGCTCTGGTGTTGTAACTGAAATCATTAAATAGTTTGGATGTTAAAATGAAAAAACAAAAAATTCGTTTAACATTAAAATCGTACGATCATCAGTTACTCGATAAAGCAACCAAGCAGATTGTTTCTACAGTTAAAAGAACAGGCTCCCAGTTAATGGGACCTGTTCCTCTTCCTAACAAGAAACGTTGTTTTACCGTTCTGAGATCTCCTCATATCGATAAAAAGTCACGCGAACAATTTGAATTAACTACTCATTGCCGTATTCTTGATATTGTCTCACCATCCGATCAAACAATGGATGCATTGATGAAATTGAGTATATCTTCCGGCGTTGATGTAGAAATTAAGTAAAGAGGTTATTCTATGTCAGCAAGAATATGGGGTAAAAAAATAGGAATGACGCAGCTCTTTGCCCAAAATAAAGTTGTTCCGGTAACGGCCATTGATATTTCACAATGGTTCGTTACCAATAAAAAAACAAAAGAGCGTGATGGATATGAGGCCGTTCAGGTTGGATTATTAAAAAATCGTTATGCTGCTCAACAGTTTGATAAAGAATGGCTTAACCAGCTCAACAAACACTTTTATCATGTAAAAGAAGTGGCTGTTGTGGGTGATGTTAATGCTTTTGAAGTTGGCACGGCGTTTGATTTCAATAGTATAGTGAATCCGGGCGAATCAGTTGATGTCTTGGGAACAACCATCGGACGAGGTTTTGCTGGTGTTGTCAAACGTCATGATTTTAATGGTCCTCCGGGCAGTCACGGTTCAACCATGGGTAAACGTCCCGGTTCAAGCAGTTCTTATAGATCGCAAGGACGAATTATCAAAGGGAAGAAATTTCCTGGCCATATGGGTGTGGATGCCGTAGTGATGAAAAATCTTGAAATTGTATCTGTTGATAAAGATGCCAATGTCATTTTTGTTAAGGGTTCAGTTCCGGGCAAATCAGGTTCGCTTCTTTGTATTAGAAAATCAGTGGGGTAATTATGACCAAGCGTAAAGTAACAGCTACAGAAAATACTGCTTCAGTACTTCAGCCAATTACTGCTGCTGATTTATCGATGCAAGAAGAGGCGCGCAAAGATGTTTCGGCTGAATCTTCAGCAATTTACATTCGATCATTGTTGCAGAATTGGCGACAAGGAACGGTAGCATGTAAAGGGCGTTCCGACGTTGCCTATTCAAATAAAAAACCGTGGAAACAAAAGGGTACCGGTAGGGCGCGAGCCGGATCGGCACGTTCGCCATTATGGCGAGGCGGTGGGGTTATTTTTGGTCCCCAACCAAGAACGCGGGTTTTAAAAGCAGACAAACAAGTGAAGCGAAATGTCCTTAATGCCATTTTGTTTGATTATTTGGACAATAGCAAGGTAGCTATGGCTAATTGGGAAGCAACTGAAAAGCCAAGCACATCAGCTGCGTATACATTGTTAAAGAATTCAGGTTTGCATCACGATAAAGTAGTGCTCTTTTTGACGCCAAATGATGCGGTGAATTATGCATCATTTGCGAATATTCCGAATATTCGTATTTTGTACTTTGATCAGCCCAACGCATTCGATTTGTCAAATGGAACACAATGGCTTGTTCTTAAGAAAGATTTTGAGCACTTTAAAAAAATGGTTTCACAATGGATTTAAGTATTTATGACATTATAATCGGGCCGGTTATTTCCGATAAAGCCTATAAGCTCAATAAGCTTTTTAAGAAGCTTGCATTAAAGGTGCATCCAAAAGCGAACAAGCCGATGGTTAAAGAGGCCCTTGAAAAGCTATTTAGCGTAAAAGTTGATAAAGTGAGCATTGTTGTTCGTAAGGGCAAAACCAGACGGATGCGCGGCGGCAAAGAAACAACCGGAAAACTATCTAAACGAGCAATCGTTACTTTGGCCGATGGTTATTCTCTTGATTTTATCGATCAAGCAGGCACTAACGTAGCATCTGCCCAAGCGTCTAAGAAAGAATAAGGTACTACAATGGCAATGATAACAAAAAGACCTCGTAATTCTTCGCTTCGTTTTCAAACTTTTTTAGATACGAGTGATATTACTAAAAAATCACCGGAAAAAAGTTTGGTTCGCGGTCTACGAAAAAAAGGCGGCCGTAACGCCTATGGACGCATTACCGTTCGTCATACCGGTGGTGGCGCGTTCCAAAAATATCGTATGATTGATTTCAAGCGCGTTGAACGAGATGTGCCTGGAAAAGTTGTTGCAGTTGAATATGATCCTAATCGAAATGTTCGTATTGGGTTGGTATTCTATGCAAATGGTTCAAAAAAATATATTTTGCTTCCTGAAGGGTTGAGTGTCGGCAATACAGTTCTTGCCGGAGAAAATGTTGAGGCCCGTACGGGAAATTGCTTGCCTATTCGCAGCATTCCTGTTGGTTTTCAGCTGCATAATATAGAAATTACTCCGGGCTCAGGCGGCAAATTGGCTCGCAGCGCCGGTGCGTCAGTTCAGCTTATGGCAAAAACTGATGATTATGCAACGCTCAAAATGCCTTCCGGTGAAATACGGATGGTGCCGATTAACTGCTGGGCAACCATTGGTGTTCTTGGCAATGCCGAGTTTCAAAACATCAATTGGGGAAAAGCGGGTAGAACACGATACCGTGGATGGCGTTCTTCTGTTCGTGGTATGGCTATGAACCCGGTAGATCACCCACATGGTGGTGGTGAAGGGCGTTCAAAATCAGGTTCGCATCCTATGACTCCGTGGGGCAAGGGATGTAAAGGAACCAAAACCCGAACCCGAAAGAATCCGTTAATAATTAAACGAAGAAAATAAGGATAACTATAATGGCAAGATCCGCAAAGAAAGGTCCTTACGTACAGCCTTCTTTAATGGAAAAGATTCAGAAAATTAAGTCATCGGGCAAGCGTGACGTTATTAAAACATGGTCGCGCCGATCGATGGTTTTGCCTGAATTTGTTGGGCTTACGATTGCTGTCCATAATGGGAAAAAGTTCGTTTCTGTTTTTGTAACGGAAAATATGGTGGGACATTATCTTGGTGAGTTTGCCCCTACTCGTACTTTCCGGGTACATAGTGGGCAAAGACAAGCTGGTGCTACCGCCACTGAAGAGAAATAGGTTGCCCGTTTACGGGAAATCGGATAAATTATATTAAATAACAAAAGTAATTAATGTACAATTAAAAGTAATACTTGAGGTTTGAGCATGCAATTTACCGCAAAAGCTCGCTATGTTCGCGTTTCGCAGTACAAAATGAGGCCCTTGGCCGACGTTGTGCGCGGCAAAAATGTTGCCTATGCCTTGAATTGGCTGAGCACATGCGCACTTAAGAAGGCTGTGCCAATTCAAAAGATGATAGAATCAGCAGCTGCAAATGCAAAATCTTTACAAAATCTTGATTCCCGTGATCTGGTTATTACCGATATACGGATTGATCAAGGCCCGATGTTCCGCTATTTTAAGCCCGGAGCGATGGGTCGCGCGAATATATATAGAAAGCGTTTGAGCCACATGAGTGTTATTGTTGAACCTGTAACAAACAAGGATAAGCGTGGGACAAAAGGTTAATCCGGTTGGATTTAGATTAGGTATTTATCGGTTTTGGGATTCTCGCTGGTTTGCGCGAAAATCATACGGAAAAGAAGTATTGGAAGACGTTAAAATTCGTAAATTTCTCAATACTGCTTTAGAAAATGCTGAAATTTCCAAAATTGAAATTGAAAAAGCGGGCGACAATATTCGAATAGCCATCCATTCAGGTCGTCCTGGGGTAGTTATTGGAAAAAAAGGTCAAGAAATTGAATCTTTACGCAATGAAATTGCTCGTAGATTGAATAAGAAGAACGTTGAAATTTCCGTGCAAGAAGTTAAATCTCCGGAAATTGACGCAGTTCTTGTGGCAAAAAATATTGCTGAACAGCTGGTTAAGCGCGGCAGTTTTAAAAAAGCTATGAAACGTGCGGCAATATCTGCCATGAAAAGTGGCGCCAAAGGCATAAAAGTATGTTGTTCGGGGCGATTGAATGGTGCTGAAATCGCACGCGAGGAATGGACGCGTGTTGGTTCAATTCCTTTACACACACTCCGTTCCGACGTTGATTATGGTTTGGCCGAAGCAAAAACTACATACGGTATTATTGGTGTTAAGGTGTGGATCTGTAAAGGCGAATACCAGCACGCGGCTAATTAGTAGGATACAAACATGTTGATGCCCAAAAAAACAAAATTTAGAAAAGTCCAAAAAGGTAACATGAAAGGTATCTCTAAGGGAGCCCGTGAAGTTGCTTTTGGTGAGTATGGATTGCAAGCGGTGGAGCCCTGCAGAATAACTGCGCAGCAAATCGAATCCATGCGTATTACCGTAGCGCGAAAATTGACAAAAACAGGCAAATTCTATTTGCGCATTTTCCCTGATAAGCCGGTAACCAAGAAGCCCGCTGAAACTCGTATGGGTAAAGGTAAAGGAAATCCTGAATTGTGGGTTGCGGTGGTAAAGCGCGAACGCATAATTTGTGAAGTGGCAGGAATGACTGAAGCTGAGGCGCGGATTGCACTTAAAACTGCTACCTACAAATTGCCCCTAAAAACTAAGTTTGTAAAAAAATCGACTCTTGCAGTCGCAGAATAACGTTGGTGGTTATAGAATGAAAACCGGTAATTTTAAAAAAGAATTAAGCGAATTAAATATACAAGAGCTCATTGGGAAGCTCGATGCGTTGAGACGCGATCATTTTAGTTTACGGCTGAATTCCTCAACATCCCATGTTAAGGATTATTCACAGTTCAAGAAAAGCCGAAAAAACATTGCTCGTATCTTAACAATGTTGAGCCAAAAAGGTGTTAAATGAATACGGCTGCTGAGAAGAAAGTAAAACGTACCTACACGGGTAAGGTTATTTCAGATAAAATGAACAAAACAATCGTTGTTCAGACGGAACGAACCTTTGTGCAAAAAGAGTTTTCAAAAATAATGAAAACTTCAAAAAAGTATAAAGTACATGATGAGAAGGAACAGGCGCAAATAGGCGATCTTGTTGAATTCTTTGAAGGTCGTCCGGTTTCAAAAACGAAATACATGTATCTTAAACAAGTTATCAAACCGGCAGCTGCGGGAGAGATTGCATGAGTATTCAAAAAGAAACTAACTTAGAAGTTGCGGATAATTCGGGTGCTAAAGCAATGAGAGTAATCTCAATAGTTGGAAGCACCGGCAAGAAATGTGCTGAACTGGGCGATTTAGTTAAATGTGCCGTTAAAGAGGCCATTCCAGGACAAGCAGTTAAGAAAAAAGATGTGGTAGAAGCCGTTATTGTGCGGGTTAGAAAACCGTACAAGCGTGATGATGGTTCATACATTAGTTTTGGTGAAAATGCTGCGGTTATCGTTAAGGGCGAAAAGGGTGAAAAAGAACCGGTCGGAACCCGTATTTTCGGACCTATCGCTCGTGAATTGCGCGCGAAGGGTTACTCAAAAATTGTGTCGTTAGCCCCTGAGGTTATATAAAGGAATACGTGATATGGTTGCACGAATAAAGAAAAACGATACGGTTGTTGTTTTATCCGGAAAAGATAAAGATAAAAATGGCACAGTGATTGAAGTTTTACCAAAAAAAGGTAAAGTATTGGTAAAAGGCATTGCGCTCAAGACTCGACATGTAAAGGCTCGCAAGCAAGGCGATGTTCCTGGTATAAAAAAAGAAGAGTCATATATTAATACTTCTATGGTAATGCCGGTATGTACTGCTTGTAAAAAGCCATCCCGCGTTAATACTCGTCTTTTAGAAGATGGCAAAAGAGGGCGTACTTGCAACCGCTGTGAAGAAATGTTTTAAATTATCGCTTATAGGAAAATAAGTACCATGAGTAAAGCTCGGCTTGAAGAATTATATGTCAGCAAAATACGACCGGAGTTGCAAAAGAAACTCGGGTTAAAGAATATAATGCAAATTCCTAAGGTGACTAAGATCGTATTGAATGTCGGTGTTAAAGATGCGGTTGGCGACAGTAAAGTGTTGCAAACGGTCATGGATAGCATTGCAAAAATATCTGGTCAAGCACCGGTTAAAACGCTTGCAAGAAAATCTATCGCAAGCTTTAAATTAAGAGACGGTATGCCGATTGGTGTAATGGTTACACTGAGAAAAAAGAATATGTACAATTTCTTGGATAAGCTTATTAACTTATCCTTGCCTAAAACCAGAGACTTTCAGGGTGTTGCTTCTTCCTTCGACGGAAGAGGTAATTACAATTTAGGGCTTAAAGAAATTACCATTTTCCCTGAAGTTGAATATGACATTAATCAAAAACCACATGGCATGAATGTAACAATTTGTACCACTGCATCATCCGATGAGCATGGCGTAGAGTTATTGAAGTCGTTCGGAATGCCGTTTCGTAAAGTATAGTTAGTATAATAGGATGATAAAATGGCGAGAAAAGCGCTCATTGAAAAATCAAATCAACCGCCTAAATTTTCAACACGACAAAAAAATCGTTGTAAACTTTGCGGAAGGGCTCGTGCTTATCTGAGAATGTTTATGATGTGTCGCCTCTGCTTTAGAAAAATGGCATTGGACGGGTTGCTTCCCGGTGTGAAAAAGACAAGTTGGTAAACTTTAGTTGAAGGTAAAAAATGTCTATAGATACAATCGGTGACTTTCTGACAATTATTCGTAACGGTATTATGTCATCGAAGTCCTTTGTTCTTGCTCCGCACTCAACGCTAAAATTGGAACTAGCTTCTATTTTAAAAGAAGAAGGTTTTATTAAAGATTTTACGGTTATTGACGAAGACGGAAAAAAAGCAATTAAAATTTTTCTCAAATACGTTAATGGCGAATCAGTTATTCACGATTTGAAAAGAGTAAGTCGGCCCGGCAGAAGAAATTATAAAGGTGCGACTTCAATCAAGCCTGTTATTGGTGGTTTGGGCCTTTCTATTTTAACTACCAGCAAAGGTGTAGTTTCTCATAAGAAAGCGAAAGAACTCGGAATCGGCGGCGAAGTTGTTTGCACTGTTTGGTAAAGGTAAATTATGTCAAAAATTGGCAGAAAGCCGATTGATATAGGGTCGGCAAAAGTTGAAATTAATGGTCAAGAGATCAGCTTCTCCGGAAAAAAAGGCTCTGGTAAATATGTACTCGCCAAAGGAGTAAATGCCGAGCTGAATGGAAAGCTTCTCTCGTTAAAATGTGATAAAATACCCGGAAAAAGTTCTAAGGATGTGAATAGAATCTGGGGACTTAATAGAGCCTTGCTTGCGAATAATATACAAGGATGCCAACAAGAATTCGAGAAAGCCGTTCAGATTAACGGTCTTGGCTTTAAAGCAGCAGTTTCTGGCAGTAAAGTGGTATTCTCATTGGGATATAGTCATAAAATAGATTTTGAGCTTCCCAAAGAAGTTACGCTGGAAGTTGATAAGACGGGCCAAAAACTAATGTTTCGATCAAGCGATAAAGAGATGCTGGGTCAAGTGTGCAGTAAAGTGCGCGCCCTGCGACCACCTGAACCATACAAAGGTACCGGTATTAAACTAGAATCGGAAACAATTGCACGTAAAGCCGGCAAAACAAAAGCAGCTTAATTTTATAGGATAGAATCGTGAGTTTAATTAAGAAATTAGCACAAAGAAAAAACAGACGAAAATTACGCGTGCGTAGTCGGTTGAAAAATTTGGAATTACCCCGTGTTTCGATTTTCAAAAGTTTAAATCATATATATGCGCAATTAATTGATGATGGTAAGCAAACTACGTTGGCAAGCGCGTCAACCGCAGAATTGACCACATTAAAAGGTGATAAAAAAGCTAAGGCGCATGCCGTTGGACTCGCTTTAGCAAAAAAAGCGAAAGAGCTGGGAGTTACTGCAGCAGTCTATGATCGTGGCCATTTCCTGTATCATGGCAGAGTAAAGATGTTAGCAGATGGGTTACGTGAGGGCGGACTTAAAGTTTAGATTTGTTTAGTAAATCAAGGTTTAATAATGGCAGAAAATAAAAGCAAAGCCAGTAATTTTGTAGATTACGTTGTTCATGTGGCGCGTGTTACGAAAGTAACAAAAGGTGGTAAAACATTTTCATTCTCAGCGCTGGTGGTTTCTGGCGATCAGCAGGGTAATGTTGGCATAGGGTTGGGTAAAAGTCGTGAAGTTTCTCTTGCGATTGCAAAGGCAACTAATCAAGCACGAAAAAATGTAATCACCATTACCTTGCGTGGTACAACGGTTCCGTATGACGTCAAGGGCCGTCATGGTGCAAGCAAAGTTGTTATTCGACCGGCTTATAAGGGTACGGGCGTAATCGCAGGTGGCGCTGTTCGTAAAGTAATGGAAGCTGCCGGGGTAAAAGATGTCCTTACCAAATCGCTTGGCTCTTCTAACCCAAAAAATGTAGCAAAAGCTACGTTGAATGCTTTCGCGCAAATGAGATCAGCAGCTGATTTGGCAAAACTTCGTGGTAAAACTGTAGCAGAGATTGTTGGGAGCAAATAATGGTTACCTTACACAAACTGACAAAATTAGTAAAAAAAAGAAAAAGAGTAGGTAGAGGCGGTTCGCGTGGTGGTACATCAGGCAAGGGCCATAAGGGTCAAAAAGCACGCTCCGGTGGGTATGTACGTATTGGCTATGAGGGTGGTCAGATGCCGCTCTATCGCCGATTGCCTAAGCGTGGATTCAACAACACCGACTTCCAAAAGGATATCAAGATTGTGAATCTTGAAGATCTGGAAAGGGTGTTTGAAAATGGGGCGCAAGTAACATTGGCTACCTTAAAAGAAAAAGGCTTGGTAAAATTCTGCGATAAAAGCAACGAACAAGTTCTTCTTAAGATCTTAGGCAATGGAACACTCACCAAGAAGTTAGAAGTTCTTGCAGATATGTATAGTGAATCGGCTGAAAAAGCTATCCAACAATGTGGTGGGCAGGCGAGAGTAAATAAGGAGATTTGAAGCCGTGGTTTTGCTCAATAATTTTATAAATATTTTTTATATATCCGAATTAAGAAAGAAGGTCCTCTTTACCTTAGCGATACTCATTATTTACCGCCTTGGCGCTCACATTCCGGTAATCGGAATTGATGTTGCCGCCTTGCGGACAATGATGGATCAAGCAAGTGGGTTAGGCGGACTTTTTAGTTATATTGATCTTTTTTCCGGCGGTATGTTACGCAACTGTACTCTATTTGCGCTGGGTATGACCCCCTATATTACGTCATCAATAATGATGCAAATGTTAACCATGACGGTGCCTTCTTTGGAGTTATTGCAAAAAGAAGGTGAATATGGAAGAAAAATCATAAATCAATACACGCGCTATCTAACATTCGGTGTCAGCATCGCGCAAAGCATTGGGTATGGCATTCTTCTTCAAAGAAACAATTTGGTTCTAGAACCCGGATTGGGTTTCTGGTTCCTCTTTATTGTTTCTTTAACCGTTGGCTCTATGTTTGTGATGTGGTTGGGTGAACAAATATCGCTTTTTGGGCTTGGTAATGGCAGCTCAATGATTATCTTTGCCGGTATCGTTGCTCATTTGCCTGAAGATGGTTTAAAGGCAATCTATCAAGTACAACAAGGTCTTACCAATGGTTGGATAACTTCTTTGCTGGTTCTTCTTTTTGTTGCAATTGCAGCATGCATTGTTTTTCTCGAAAAGGGTGAGCGCAAAATTCCGGTACAATATACTCGTCGAGTAGTTGGTCAGCGGGTCTATGGTGGCCAAAGCACCTATATTCCCTTTAAAATCAACGTTCCGGGTGTTATGCCGGTTATTTTTGCCGGCGCCGTGTTGAATATACCTATGTTTTTGGCGGCCATGCTTGCTGATAAATTTGCTTTATTTAAATGGATTTCTGAAAGTATGGTTCCAACCGGTATACTCTACAATATTATCGAGTTTATTTTGATTATATTCTTCTCGTTCTTTTATACAGCGTTGATTTATAATCCTGATGAGCTTGCTGATAACATGAAAAAGAGCGGTGGATTTATTCCGGGGTTTCGTCCGGGCAGAAAGACTTCTGAATTCTTTAATTATATATTGACCCGAATCGGTCTTGTTGGCGCAATCTACTTAGCAATTTTGGCTTTATTGCCAAACATATTAAGAATGTTTGTTCCTTTACCATTTAATCTGGGTGGAACCTCTTTACTTATTTTAGTAGGCGTTGCTCTTGATACTGCTGCGCAAATTGAGTCCTATCTGATTGAGCACCGTTATGAAGGGTTCTTAACGGGAGGCCGCATGAAGATGAGGGGGGCCCGTTGAACACTCAAAAAAGTGTCTATATTTTTGTTGGGCCACCGGGATCCGGAAAAGGCACCTTATCCTACATGTGCGTAAAAAACTGGGGATGGGTACAATTGTCAACTGGCAATTTATGTCGCAAGCACATAGCTGAGCAAACAGAATTGGGTAAACAGATAGATTTTGCGTTGAAATCTGGTAAACTTGTTCCTGATGACCTTATAAATCAGATAGTTTACGAGTGGTTTAGCGCAACTATTAAGACAGTAGATACTATTATCTTAGATGGGTATCCGCGAACCTTGGGGCAGGCCAGAGAGTTGCATAATTTTCTGCAGAATCAGTTGCCTGATGTTTCAGTTAAAATCGTACGCTTTTTTATTTCTGATGAATCGGTAGTCAACCGCATTTGCGGAAGACTTATTTGTAAGAATAAGGATTGTCAGGAAGTATACTCATTGCTTCCGGGGGCGCGAAATCCATCTCAACAAATGAAATGTGATACATGCCTTAACGAACTGGGCAGAAGAAATGATGATGCGGTAACGCAAATACGTGAGCGTTTGACTACCTATCACAAACATGAAAATGATCTTTTAAATTTTTATAAAACAACCAACTATTTCATTAAAGAACTTGAAGTTGAAAAGCAGCTGGATGAAATTTTTGATGAATTTAAAAAGTTGTTAAATGAAACACATACGGTACTTGTATGATAACTATCAAAAATAAAGCTTCCCTGGCCAAGATGGGAAAAGCCGGTTTTCTATTGCAAGAAGTATTTGAGAAACTGGCTTCTTTTATTAAAGCCGGTATTTCTACGCAAGAGATCGATGATCGGATTGCGCAGTTATTGCAAGAAAGAAAGCTGGTATCCAAGACGCTTGGCTATAGGGGCTATAAGCATGTTAGTTGTGTTTCGATTAACGATGAAGTGGTTCATGGTGTTCCCAGCGCAACTAAGATAGTCAAGGACGGGGATTTGGTAAAAGTAGATATCTGCGCATCGAATGAAGGATATTGTGCCGATATGGCGCGGATCTATTTTATCGGTAATCCGTCGGCGAAAGCAAAAAAACTGGCAGAAGTAGCGCAGCGGGCATTGCAAAAAGGCATTGAAAAAGCTCGCGCGGGAAACAAGCTGACAGATATTTCTGCTGCTATTCAAGAAGAAGTTGAAAAAAATGGATTTGGTGTGGTGCGCGATTTTGCGGGTCATGGTATTGGCAAACGCATGCATGAAGATCCTGAAATTCTTAACTATGGGCAACCCGGAAAAGGTCCTTTATTGCAAGCGGGAATGACGTTTGCTATAGAGCCAATGATCACTGAGGGTGGATATCATGTGTATGTTGCTGATGACGGTTGGACGGTGAGAACCAAAGATAAGAGTTTGGCCGCACATGTTGAAGATACCATAGCGATTACGCAAGGGGACCCAATAGTTTTAACGAGAAGTAATGGAAAAGGTTAAAAAATTATGACACAGAGACGTGACCATAAACAAAAAGAAGAAGTAATAAAAGTGGATGGCATTGTGAAAGAAACATTGCCTAATGCTATGTTCCGCGTTGAAATCGAAGGCGGACATGAAGTGTTGGGACATGTTTCGGGTAAAATGCGCATGCACTATATTAAAATTTTACCGGGAGATCGTGTGGCGCTGGAGCTTTCGCCGTATGATTTAAAACGGGGAAGAATTGTTTTACGATATAAAAATTAATACAGCGGGTAGCTTAAAGGAATACAGATGAAGGTGAGAACTTCCGTAAAAAAGATTTGCAATAACTGTCGTGTTATCAAGCGCAAAGGCGTTGTGCGCGTGATTTGTAAGCGTAATGCGCGCCATAAACAACGTCAAGGTTAGATCGGAAACGTAAGGATAGATATGGCAAGAATCGAAGGTGTTAACTTACCCAATAATAAACGAATAGAGTATGCATTAACCTATCTTTTTGGGATTGGGTTAAAAAGTTCACAAGATATACTCAATAAACTAAAAATTGACTTTAATAAGCGTGTAAAAGATCTTACTGACGCAGAGGTTGCTCAGATTTCAAAGGAAGTTTCCGGTAACTATGTTACTGAAGGTGAGCTTCGCAAAGAAATAACGCTTAACATTAAGCGTCTTCAAGAAATTGGCAGCTATAGAGGCCTGCGTCATAAAAAAGGTCTCCCGGTGCGCGGCCAAAGAACCAAAACCAATGCGCGAACAAGAAAAGGACCGCGTAAGGCCGGATCAGCTATCGCGTTGAAGAAAAAAGTAACTAAGAAATAAGTAACGGTTTAAGAAGGTATTTTTTCTAATGGCATACAAAAAGAAAACAAAAAAAGCTAAAAGACACGTTGATTCAGCCGTTGCGCATATTAAATCGACGTTTAATAACACCTTGGTTTCAATAACTACCACCGATGGTGATGTCTTGTTGAGAAATAGCTCCGGAAGACTCGGATTTAAAGGGGCGCGCAAGGGAACTCCGTTCGCTGCGGGTCAGGTTGGGACCATTCTTGGTAAAGAAATGGCAGCTATGGGAATTCGCAATGTAGAAGTTAATATGCAAGGCCCCGGCTCGGGTAGAGATTCGGTGGTTCGATCATTGCAAGCTTCCGGATTAAATATTTCCGTATTGCGCGATGTTACACCATTGCCACACAACGGTTGTCGTGCACCAAAGAAGCGTCGTGTTTAGAACTTTTAGTTGATTAAGGTAATTATGGAAAGAAAATCAAGCAGAATGTCTGCAGATCAAAGAGAAACGGGTTCTACGACAAGCAAACGTCCGGCGCGTAAACAATCCGAATATGGTAAACAATTAAGTGAAAAACAAAAAGTTAAAGAGATGTATGGATTGCGTGAAAAACAATTTAAACGTTTCTTTGGTATTGCAATCAAAAGCCGCGAAGGTGTTCCGGGCGAAAATTTGCTGAGCCTGCTTGAGCGTAGACTTGATAATACATTGTACCGCTTAAAGCTCGCAACAACTCGCACGCAAGCGCGCCAAATGATTACCCATGGCCATGTTATGGTTAATGGTAAGAAGGTGTATTCACCATCCTTTTTGGTTGCCGTGAATAATGAAGTCTCGCTTGATCCAAAGGTTCTAGAAAAAACGGTATTTTTGGAGCAAGTAGTTGATAAGCGCCTTAATATTGGTATTAAAGTGCCTGAGTGGCTCGAATTGGATAAAAAAGATCGTAAGGGGAAGGTTTTACGTAACCCGGTGCGATCTGATATACAAGCGCCAATCGAAGAGCATTTAATTGTTGAATTATATTCTAAGTAATATGTTTATGTGTGATACGGTATTGACTCAATACAGGACCTGCGGAGGTTAGATGGAAAAAAAAGAATATAGACCGTTGACTATTCCAAAGTTAAATTGGAATAAGAAAGAATTAACGCCAACTTATGGAGAACTCATAGCCCAACCATTGGAACCAGGTTTTGGTATTACCCTCGGTAATGCAATTCGCCGCATTCTGTATGCAGGGGTTGAAGGATCAGCCGTAACTGCGGTGATTATTAAGGGTGTAAATAACGAGTTTTCCGCGTTAAACGGCGTTGAAGAAGATGCAATGCAACTGATTCTTAATATTAAAGGAATCGTTGTACGCAATAAAGAAGGCAAACCGGGAACCATGCGCTTGCATGTTAAGGGTCAAGCGGTGGCCACGGTTGCCGATATCGAAGCTGATGATCATTTGGAATTGGTAAACAAGGATCATGTGCTTGCGCATGTTTCTGAAAACGGTGAGCTTGATATTCAATTCTTCGTTGAAGCTGGTCGTGGCTATAAACCGGCACAATGGCCAGTGGATAAAGCGTTGCAAGAAGACGGTCGCATCTATATTGATGCTATGTTCTCTCCGATCCGCAAAGTTATGTTTGATGTTGAAAAGACGCGTGTTGGTAAGGATATCGATTTTGATAAACTCACCTTGCGCATTCATACCGATGGTTCAGAAAATCCGCTTGATGTATTGCATTATTCAATATCGGTCCTCAGAACACAATTGGAACATTTCTTGGCAAGTGCCGAAATTCCATTTAACCAACTATCGTCGGCACCTGAAGAAAAGGTTGCCGGTGAACCGGTTGAATCAGATCAATTGGGCGGTGTTAAAGGAGTTTCTCCCGAGCTTTTATTAAAGCCGATTGAGGAGCTTGAACTTTCAGTACGAGCACACAATTGTCTGATAAATGCAGGAATTAAGCGCATTCTTGATTTGGTGAATCTGAATGAAGATGAAGCGCTTAAAATTAAAAATTTCGGTCGTAAATCACTGGGTGAAGTTAAAGAAAGCATGAAAGCCTTTGGTCTTTCATTTGGGATGAATATCAAAGAATCCCAACTCAAAAAAGCGCTTAAAGAACAACAGCCGGAAGAATAACTTATAATTTTTTATTATTGTGAAGGTTTTGCAGTCATGAGACATCAAAACGGAAAAAGAAAATTAAATCTTAAGCCGGCCCACAAAAAGTCGTTGATGCGTAATCAGGTAATTCATTTGATTACTTATGGTCATCTCACTTCAACTAAGGCGACGGTGAAAGAAGTACAAAAATTCGCTGAAAAATTGGTAACGTTGGCGCGTGAAGGTAATAACTTTAATGCACGTCGCCGCGCAAAAGCAATTTTGCCGTATAAAGACGAAGCATTGGTAAAATTGTTTACCGAAATTGCGCCAAAGTATGTGTCTCGTCCCGGTGGTTACACCCGTGTTATTCCTATGGGAAAGCGCGCGAGTGATACTGCTGATGTTGCACGTCTTGAATGGGTATAAATGGCTTTAGACATTCGTACTCAGATCGAAGTGGTACTTGACCAGCTTCGGCCGATGATTCAGGGTCACGGTGGCGATATTGAATTTATTAAATATGAAGATGATATCGTCTACGTTAAATTTCATGGGGCATGTGTATCATGCCCCATTTCTACGATGACACTCAAATTGGGAATAGAAGAAGCGCTTCAGATTGAACTTCCGGCAATTAAAGAAGTTGTTGCTATCGAATAATTTAAGTTAGTTTTTTTGCATATCACTTTTTTTACGATGGATTATTTCTCTTGGTCCATAATGCTTCTTGGATCAGATACCCATCACTGGCGCCTTCAGCACCTTTCATTTTATAAGGAATTGCGTTCGCAATGCTGGTGATAATGCCGCTTATCGCGCCGCATTTAATTCCTAAAACCCCATTTAATGATTGCGGTAATTTCTGAGCAAATTTTAACATGCCGTAGCTAAAAAGAAATTCTGCCAGCGGACCGGCAGCATGAATTAATGCAATGCGCCCGGCAGCCCTATCATCCATTTGAAATCGAGTTGAGCCGACTATGGATGGCTGTAAGTTGATAGTTATATTATGGGCGTTCAATGCTTTTGCGGCCGCATAATGGGCCGCCTCATGGGCCACGCAGGCAAGAATCCGTGTAACAAGAAAAGTAGCGGTATTGATATAGGTCTGGCCGGCATTGGTCGTAAAATTGTCAGCTTTAATAACGCTACTGTTATATAATAGTAGCAATAAAACAGTTATGTTTTTTTTCATAGTTTTATATTATTTTTTTATACAATTTTCTTTTACATTCTGAATCATTGCCCATCCGTCACCAATAACACTATGGCATACATTAGCAAAGGCACCCAATACTATGTATTTTTTTTCCGGTGAATTGGTGATTCTTTGGGCCGCTTTTAAAAGAATATAGGCAGTCACCGGTCCTGCTGCTTGGAATATAAGGGCACGTGCCGGAAACTCTTTGTATTTAAAGGGGCCACGTTCCAGGATTTTTGGCAATGTACGATTGAGTGTAACTTTGGATCCGAGGGCTTTTGCTGCTAAGTAATGTGATAGCTCCTCAACAGATTTTGTCACTAAATAAGTGCCTGCAAAATAACCTACATTTTTGCAATATTTTTTAAGAAGAGATTCTTTTTTTTCTTGAATGGTTGGTGTATTCCCGTGGATGGCGTAAATGAAGGTGCATGCAATAAGAAGTATTTTTTTCATGACTTTATCCCTGTTCGACTATTTCTACGATGCTGCCATTTGGCCCCTTTTCGATAACAAAGTGTACGGGAAACTGGCTTTTCATGCTACTTAAATGTGAAACAATAATGATTTTAGTAAAATCATCCTGAATTTTATAGAGGGCATCCATAATATGTGAAAGCCCTTCCTCATCTTGCGACCCGAAACCCTCATCGATTATTAATGTTTTTAAAGAGGTGCCTGCACGGCGTGCCAGCAATTTTGAAATCGCAATGCGTAACGCAAAATCAATACGAAATGCTTCGCCGCCGGAAAATAATTCATAGGGCCGAATGCCGGCCGAGTCGGAAATTTTAATGTCGAGCGTTTCTTTTGTGCCACCTTTTTTTAAATCACGCAACGATTCGATAAAAAGATGTGTCTGGTTATCGGTAAGCTTAGAAAGTAGATCATTTGTCTCTTGTTCAATTTCCGGGATCGCATCCTCGATGAGCAATGCTTGTATGCCGTCTTTGCCGGTGGCAGTGGCGATAGCCTGATAATCATCGACCGTTTGGTTGCAGGTGGCCAATTCTTTTTGTAGGCCGGCATGCTCCTGTTTTGTGTGCTCTAATTTTTTATGCTGATTTTCCAGGCTCCCTTGTTCTTGCAAAAGGTGTTCTTTTTCACGCGTGATGTGCGTGACAAGTGTAGCAAGCTCTTGTTTGCGTTGCGTGAGCAATTTTTCTTGTTCATTCAGTTTTTTGTTATCAGGCAATTGAGCGGTAATTTTCTGCAACTGTTGGTGTAATGTTTTGAGTGCGGCAATGACTGTGCCAACTTCATGCATGCGTTGTTGTTGAAAGAGCGATTGCTCTTGCAATTCTTTATACTGTGCAAGCTCTTTTTCTACTGCAGTGAGTGTTTTTTGCGCTTGATCATGGCGTGCTTTTTCATAGCCATTGCTCGATAGATTTTTTTCGATTTTTTGGATTGCTGCAACTATTTTTAGGTACTCAGCATCGGTTTCTAGTGCAATCTTGTTGGTAATCAGCTGTTGATCAAGTGCATTTTGTTCTGTTTTTATAGTTTCAAGCACGATCACTAAAAGTTCTTTGTATTTGATCCGGTTTGCCTGAATATCATTTTTTTCAAGCTGATATTTTTCCAGGGTTTTGCAAAGCGCATCTTTTTTTATGGTGATGCTCTGAAATTCCTGTTCCTTTTTTTTGATTGCTTGCAACTCTTCATGGTGATTCACTAGAATGGTTTTTAATTGTGTAATAACCGCACTTAGTTTGTTGAATCGGCGTTTGAGTAACTCTTTTTCATCCTCAAACTTTTGTTTCAAAAATCGTTTTCGTGATGCTGAAAGATTTTGTTCACAAAGTGGGCAACTGGGCGATTCTTCATCATGCACGAGCCTATTTTTTTGCTCAATCATGCCCAATTCTTTACTGATCATATTGGCCTGAGCAACCCATTGCTGGTAGTGCTCTTTGCGTTTTTCGAATTGTTTTTCGCTGTTTTTATGAGATTGAATATCGCTGGTAAGTTGTTTTTCTAGGAGCTGCAACTCATCCATATAATTGTTTATCTCACGCTCTTTACGCACAAAACTATTTTCTACATCTTTAAGGGTGGCATCCAGATGATTTTTTTCCGCAAAGAGACGTTCAAGAGCAATTTTCTTTTTGGTGAGTTCTTGCGATTTTTTTTCGTGAAAAGCATGTACGTACTGAGATTTTTGTTCTTGTAATAACAATAATTCTTGTTTGAGCGTTAGTTGGTCTTGTAACGTCTTTTGATGGCCACTTATTTGTTCGATTATCTGTTTTTTTTGCTGTTCAAGCAGCGCATAATCGGCGCCCGCTAGTTGCTGCTGGTGTATGGTGCGCCACTCGGTTACCAATTTTTTTAATTTAGTTCGTAATGCATCTTGTTCATTGAGCAACTGTTGGTGCTGATATTCGAGCATTGCATGGTGCTGCCGTGCTGATTGCAATTGGATGCTATCTTGTTCGAAAGTTTTTTTTGCTCGCTCATTTTGTTCTTCCTGAGTGTTCAGTTCACGTTTTTTTTGTTCTAGTGCCGTCAGTTTTTCAACTATGTGCGGTGATTGCGATAATTCTTGCTCAAGTTTACTGGTGAGGGTTGAAAGATGGATTTTATACATATTTGTGTGGCGGATTTTTTCAGATGCAAGCTTTCTGATTGTTTCATATTGATCAAGACCAAGAATAGAACCAAGAATTTCTTTGCGTTCCTTGGGTGATTTTTTTGAAAATTCATTTGCCTGTCCTTGCCGGAGAAATGCCGAATTTATAAATGCATCAAATGAGAGGTGCAACGTTTGCTCTATTTTGGCTTGGGTGTCCCGAATTGTTTTTTCGGTAAGGGGCATAAAACGATCAGCATCTTGCAATATGCCAAATTCAAGTATAGAAACAGGCTTGCCATAGGTTTGCATAAATTCGCGTCGAACACGATATCTATTTTGACCGCATTCAAAATCAAGACAGATCATCATCTGTGTTTGGCCCAACCGCAAGAGACCCTGATCTGCTTTAGCATTACCGCCCAGCTTGCGCGCCTCGCCCCAGAGCGCCCACGTAATTGCATCCAGAAGTGCTGATTTGCCATGGCCATTTTTACCCGAAAGACAAATGAGCGGATAGTTGCCAAACTCGATTGTTTGTATTTCCGGCCCGTAGCTTAAGAAGTTTTTGATTTGAAGTTTTATCGGAATCATTGCCTACCCAACAGATGAAAGTGAATTTAATTGTGAGCAGTATACCGTTATTTCGTAGTTCTGTCAGGAACTTTGTTGAATGAGAAGAATCACATTTGCTTGATTATTAAGATATTATTAAGATAAATAGCATTACAGGCAAAATAAATAAAAGCGTTAAGCAAAAAATCGTCGATTTTATAGGAGATTATATGAACAAAATGATATTGCCACTTTCACTACTGTTAAGCCTTAATATAGGAGCAACTACTATGTGTAAATCTGATTCATGTGCCACAAAATCAACCCCGGGGTTGCGCTTTGAGATAGTATCTCCGGCTAAAGACACCCAAGCAAAATCGCCTAAGGCAGGTGATGTAGTAACAGTCCATTATACCGGCTGGCTGGAAGAACGAGATAAGAATGGCAATCCTGTACAAGGAAAAAAGTTTGATAGCAGTAAAGATCGCGGCACGCCTTTCCAATTTGTGATTGGACGCGGGCAAGTGATTCAAGGATGGGATCAAGGAGTGATGCAGATGAAAGTTGGTGAAACGCGCCGTTTGATTATCCCACCTTCATTAGCATATGGCAATAGAGCAGTTGGCGCAGTGATTCCTGCCAATGCAACCCTCATTTTTGATGTAGAGCTCCTTGGCATTAAATAATAATAAGGCGAACGGAATGCATCATTCTATTTTTCGTGAATATGATATTCGGGGCAAGATTGACACTGAGTTAATCATTGATGATGTGTATAATCTTACGCGCGCGATTATGATGTATTTTGTTCGCCTAAATCCAAAACTCAAGACCGTGCTTGTGGGTAGGGATGGCAGAATAAGTTCGCCCGCAATTCAGGATAAAATGATTAGCGCGTTACAAGATTGCGGATTTGATGTAATTATTGCCGGGCTATGTCCGTCGCCGGTTCTTTATTATGGTTTGTACACGTTACCGGTTGATGCCGGCCTTATGATCACCGCATCACACAATCCCAAAGATTATAATGGTATTAAATTATCATTGGGTACCAAAACGATTTGGGGAACTCAGATAAAAGAGATATACAGGTTATACACAGATAAACAATTTGTCCCAAAATCTACCAGCAAGGGTGTCATTAAAAATTATGATTTGATCAGTGATTATGTTTCTGCAATGCATAATTATTTTCCGGTATTAGTTGGCATGAAACTTCCCATTGTTATTGATAGCGGCAACGGCGCGGGCGGTAGTGTTTTGCCGCAACTGGTTGAGCGGATGGACTGGAAAAATGTGCAACTTCTTTGTGTGGAGGTTGATGGTACGTATCCCAATCATGAACCCGATCCCACGGTTGAAAAGAATATGGCTGATGTAAAAGCTGCTTTAACAAAAACTGATGCGGTGGTTGGCATTGGGCTCGATGGTGATTGTGATCGTATGGACGCCATGACCAAACAGGGTTTTTTAGTGCCCGGGGACCAATTACTTGCTCTTTTCGCGCAGGATTTTTTAAAAGATAATCCGCATGCTGCTATAGTCTTTGATGTAAAATGTTCTCAAGGATTAGTTGAACTTTTACAGCAATGGCATGCAAAACCCTATATTTCCCCCTGCGGCCATGCCATTATAAAAGAAAAAATGAATGAATATGCTGCTCTTCTGGGGGGCGAATTGAGTTGCCACTTTTTCTTTGAGGATCGGTATTTTGGCTATGATGATGGCATATATGCGATGATGCGGTTGTTGGAAATTATAGTAAAATCCGGAAAGCCCCTTGATGAATTATTGCGTATTTTTCCTCAAAAAATTAGTTCGCCCGAAATTAGAATTGCCAGCACCGATGAGCAAAAATTTAACATTGTTGCGCATTTAAAAAACGCATTCGGCAATCTGAAGGATGTGGAATTGATCACTATTGATGGCGTGCGGGCTCACTTTCCTTATGGTTGGACCAGTATTCGGGTCTCTAATACACAACCCATGTTGAGCGTGCGATTCGAATCTGACTCATTGCACGGATTTGAAAAAATAAAAAAGGATATTTTTGAAGCTTTAACTCCTTATTTTGAAAAAACAGTGCTAGAAAAAGCCCTTAATCAAAGATAATAGCGTGAAAATAGTTGGTTTGCATATTCGTTTGACCGGAACCATTTTTGATGTGGCGCAAAAAGCGTATGCTTTCAAAATGCCACTATTTCAATGTTTTTTTATTCATCAAGAAACCAACACGTTTATCCAGCTTACTGAGCAAGAGATTGCACTTTTTTTAAAGGAGTGGCGCCCTTTATTTAAAAACATATATTTACACGGTTCGTATTGGATCAATCTGGCCAGTGAATTTTCCGGCAACAAAATTCTATTGCGTGAAATCGAATTGGCAAAAAAATTAGCGTTTACGCATATTGTGTTGCATTGTGGCGCCGCTAAACGAGTGAAGGATAAATCCTCGGCATTAGCATTAATTGCAAAAAAATTGAATAAAATTACCAAGACAGAAAATGATATGGTAATTGTGCTGGAAAATTCTGCGCACGGTGGTAGATCATTGGGGGGTGATTTTCATGATTTTTCTTTTATCAAAGAACGGCTTGATCAGCCTGAAAAGATTCAATTTTGTCTTGATACTGCCCATGCCTATTCATATGGCTATGATATAGTTGATTCTCAAAAGCGTCAGGATTTTCTGCAACTGGTAGATAAAACCGTGGGATTTGCAAATATTGCACTTATCCATCTGAATGACACTCAACAAATATGCGGCTCACTTATTGACCGGCATGAAAATCCCGGAACCGGCTTGCTTGCCGATGCGTTGCCAGGCATAATCGATTATCCACCGCTTGCCAATGTGCCCATAATTTTAGAGCTGCCCGTAATGAATGAACAAGAAGAGTTACAGATACTTGACCGAGTACGCAGTTGGTAGAGCAAGACAGCTTGATAAAAGAAGCTTCACAAATACCCTGTTTTAGCTTACCATTAGAGTAGCTTTTTAAGCGGGCCCATAGCTCAGCGGTTAGAGCAATCGGCTCATAACCGAGAGGTCCCAGGTTCAAATCCTGGTGGGCCCACCAACCTTCGCTCTTACAAGCTACGGTTGGCGCGGCCAGTTCTTTAAAGAAAATATTAATTCATTACTCATCCTGAGTTTGTCGAAGGATGGGGCGGTAGAGCGGCCATAGTAATAATAATTCTAATTGGAGAAGCGCATGAATCAAACGCCTTTTGAACAGTTCATTATGCTTGTCCAGGTTGATCAAAAAATCAATAGTTTAAATGCCACTATTGCTTCACTTACTAAAGAAAATGCCCAGATTGTTCTGCAAGACTCTAACAATAAACAGGTTCTCGATGCAGCCAAAGAAAAGTTTCATGACATTCGCAAAGAGGTGGACACCAAAGAACTTGAGATGAAAATACTCGATCAACAAGAAGCAGATAAAAAGAAGCGCCTTGAGAGCGTGGCCAATCATAAAGAATATCAATCCATTAAAAGTGAAATAGATAAAATAAAAAAATCCCAACATGATCTTGAGCAGGTGCTTGTTGATGCCTGGAATCAAGCTGAATTGGTTAAAAAAGAGCTTGATGGCGCAATTAAAAATTATGAGCAGCAAGAACAGACCGCGAACCTAAATAAGGAAAAAAATACTCAGCGGATAGAACAAATTAATAATGAAATTGCCACACTGATGACTGATCGAACCCAAAAAGAAAAAGGTATTCCGGCAGAATGGTTGCAAAAATATGCGGTTATGCGTTCACGGGTTACCGATCCGGTTGTTTCTGTTGTGGAGGGCAGTTGTAGCGCCTGTTTTTATAAAGTTTCCGCGCAAGATATGCAAGCACTCAAGCACAGAAAGCTTATGCAATGCAAAGATTGTTTTCGTTTACTCTACTTGCCCGAGGCCCAATTAAAAAATGATGCCGCATGAAGCATAATAATCTTACTATATTTGCCCCGGATTCGCATGAAAAGACTACCAAAGAACATCCCGATCATTGGCGCCTTTTTATTGATGGTGCCGCGCGTAAAAATCCCGGACCGGCAGGTGCGGGAATCTATTTATGCAAGAATGATAAGCCGATAGTTAAAAAAGGTTTTTATCTGGGCAGCAAAACGAATAATCAAGCAGAATATGCGGCATTATTGCTTGGTCTCTATTTTTTTCATGAGCATGATGGCGTTGCCGATCATTTGGATATTTTTTCCGACTCAGAACTTTTGGTAAAACAGTTTAAAGGAGAATATCGGGTGAAGCATCCGGAGCTTCTTCCTTTGCATTTGCTCGCAAAAAAAATGTTGCAGGGCGTTCATTTTTCTATTGCTCATGTGATGCGCGAGAAGAATGAGATAGCGGATGAAATGGCAAATGCAGGTATCGACAAGAAAGTTTCACTGCCAACGGGGTTTATTACACTTTTAGAGAAACATGCAATATCTTGGTAAATTATTTATTCTTTTATTTGTTTTTCACAGTTTCTCCCTTTGCAGTCAAGAAGAACCAGAGAATCAGCCTGCCAAAAAGCGTACATACCATGTACGGGTCCTTTTACAAGAAAAAAATGTTCGTGATAAAAATGATTGGCAGATTGGATCAGACTATGGATTTACCGTTATAAATCCAACCTCAAAAAAAAAGATGGCAATTGAAGGTCGTGAACTCCATATTGCCTATAAAAAAAAGTTTTTTGTAATAAATGATGTTGTATTTGATAGTCAAACACTCTATATATCTCCGGTGCAAGGCAATCTAAAGTTTGACGGTAAAGAATATCACGGATCGTTACTGGTAACCAAACAAGCACAGACTCTCTATCTCATTAATTCTTTGGATTTGGAAGAGTATGTATGTTCAGTTTTACGCACCGAAAGTTGGCCCGGCTGGCCATTGGAAGTAAATAAAGCATTTGCAATAGCTTCGCGAAGTTATGTTATTGGCGTGGTTCTCAATAATAAAAACAGTACATTACCGTATCATGTAAAAAATACTAATAAGCATCAGACCTATTCAGGTGTGCATACCGATCCGGTTCTCAAAGAAGCAGTTGAGCAAACTCGTGGTATTTTTTTATCACATGATGGAAAACCAATTGTAGCGATGTTTGATTCATGTTGCGGCGGAGTTACTCCCTTTGATATTCATGGCGTAAATTTTTTACACGCTCCGTACCTAGCTCGTAAAACGCCATGCACTTTTTGCAAAGATTGTAAAATGTACAACTGGTCCGCTTCCTATCCATTGGAACAATTTGAGCAACTGGTAAAAAAAGAATATAAAAATCTTAATAAGATAAAGCAGGTCTCGGTTGCAAAAACAGATAAGGCCGGCTTGGTTCAGCAAGTGAACATTAAGAGTCAGCATAAAGCTATTTCATTGCCCGGTAAAAAAGTATATTCGATGCTTGCAAAGGTGCGCAGTTTCTGTTTTGATGTCTGTGTGAAGGCGGACAAAGTTGTTTTTAGCGGCAGAGGAATTGGGCACCATTTGGGCCTGTGCCAATGGGGAGCGCGCGAAATGGTGCGCCAAGGATATACGTATAAATCGGTGTTAAATTTCTATTATCCGGATACCAATTTTATGCGTTTACAATAAAAAAAGGAACGAGTGATGCCTAATTATAAGGGCCATCTTGCCGGTGGTGTTTTTTTCTACTTAGTCGCCCTCTATTTTGTACTGACAACACAGGTAATTTCTTTAGCAACCGGTATTGAATGGCTTTTGTTCACATTGGCCGGCGCATTATTTCCGGATGTAGATGTCAAAAGCAAAGGGCAGAAATTATTTTATTGGATCGCATTATTGCTTGCCGTTGTTTTGCTTATAAAAGAGCGTATTCAAGCCCTTATTATTTTAGGTTTTGTCTGTGCAGTTCCGGTGCTCGTGAATCATCGGGGAATCTTTCATAGATTATGGTTTGTGATTATAATTCCCAGCATGACAGCGCTTTTTTTATGTAGTTACGCGCCAGACTGCAACCGCATTATTTTTTTTGATACGCTTTTTTTTATTATCGGTGCTGTTTCCCATTTATGGCTCGATCTTGGTATAAGGCGTATGCTAAGATGGTAATTACCACATATAGTTAAAATTTTCAATATCAAATATTCTTTGGGCTACGGTGCTTGTTTTTTGTGCAACATTTTCAAACGGCTCAGTGCGTAATTGAGCAATATATTCTGCAATATTCTTTATAAAAACTGGACTATTTTGTTTGCCGCGCATTTCTTGCACGGGCAAAAAGGGTGCATCCGTTTCTAATACTATGTTTTCTAACTTTACCGTCTTAACAATAGTGCGCAGATATTCATTTTTTGGATAAGTTATTGTGCCACCAATACCAATAGCAAAACCCCAATCGATTACCGTTTGTGCAAAATCCATATCTTCTGAAAAACAATGAATTATGCCCTTAGTAATATCCTTTTTATATTCTTCAATGACTCGTAACGTTTCATCGCGGGCATCGCGGGTATGGACAATAAGTGCAACTGAGTGTTCCAATGCCAGTTCTATTTGCGCCCTAAAAGCATCTTTTTGTTGCTGAATATTATAATTAGGGTAATGAAAATCCATGCCGCATTCCCCGATGGCCACCACTTTATTTTCTTGTTTATGTTTTAAGTATGGTGCGAGTTCTTTTAAATCATTGCGCCATGATGGCGTTAAATCATTGGGATGAATACCGATTGCCGCAATAACCGGCTTTAACTCTTTGGCCAAGATGATACAATTTTTGCTTTCGGGCAGCGATGTGCCAACGTTGACAATAAAATGGACACCGTTGGCATGCGCGGCTTTTACTATGGCACCCGCTGCTTTTATTTCATCGACCGTCAACAACCGATCAAAATCTTTTTTTACCATCATATTTATATGGCAATGGGTATCAATTAACATAGATCCTCAAATGTTTTTTGTCTTTAATTGCGATATTTATTTTTTACGGCACTGCAATCAGTAAATAATTTTGCTTCTATTTGACAAATTAGTAAATAGAATTACTCTATGTTACAACCATTAGCGTAAAAATAAAAATAAGAGTTTTAATGAAGTAGCAGTCTTTTAACATCTAACTATTTCTAAGGAGTAACTATGAATAAAAGTGAATTAATAAATTCACTCAGTGAGGAAACAACTTTTAGCAAGAAAGATGTTTCACGCGTTTTGGATTCTTTCACGCGTATAATTGAGCGCACGCTCAAACGCGGAGAAAAAGTTTCTATTACCGGATTTGGTAGCTTTTGGCTTTCACGCCGACCAGCGCGAAAAGGAATCAATCCCGCAACTAAACAGCGTATTGATTTGCCGGCCGTAAACGTTCCACGTTTTAAAGCGGGCAAAAATTTACGAGAAATTGTACGATCAATTAAGCTTGGTTAGTTGACGTTTTAGAATAAGCTTTTACTCAATAAGGTCGCATTCGCGGCCTTATTTTTTTGGTCTTTTCAAAAGGGGGTATTTCCAGTATTATTGCTCTATTGGTAGGCTTTTAGCTATTAATGCATCGGATACAGAATGATAGATTTAAATCTCTTACGAGAACAGCCTGAGCGTATTATCGGACTTTTAAAGAGAAAAGATCCGACCTTTGACGCTCAAAAATTATATGATTGGGACATTCAGCTTCGTAAATTACGATTAGAAGTAGAAGAGCTTCGGCACAAAAAGAACGAGCTTGCCAAACAAGGTAAATCCGGTATAACCGAAGAATTACGGGCGCAATCGGTCGAGGTTGGCAAAACTCTCAAGATCAAAGAAACTGAGCTGGAAGCATTGGAGCTTGGCTTTAGAAATTTATATTTGAGTTGCCCCAATGTTCCTGAGGAATCGATCCCGGTGGGTGGCAAAGAAGCAAATCAAGTGATCAAAACTTTTGGCGCAAAAGTTACCCAAGATTTTCCAGTAAAAAATCACGTTGAACTTGCCACGGCGCTTGGCTGGATCGATTTTGACGCAGCAATACGCATGACCGGCAGTAATTTTGTTTTATATAAAAATAATGGTGTGCGGATAATGTATGCTTTGAGTATGTTTATGCTCAAAAATAATATTAAGCATGGCTATGATCCAATTCTGCCCCCGTATTTGGTTAATGAGCAATCACTGATAGTCTCAAGTAATTTGCCACGATTTCATGACCAAATTTATTCCGTTCCGGAAGATAAGCTATTCTTAACACCGACAGCTGAAGTGAATCTCTGCAATATATATCGCGATAAAATTCTATCAGCTACCGAATTGCCAATTCGCATGACTGCTTGGACCAGTTGTTTTCGCCGCGAGGCGGGTGGCTACGGCGCACATGAACGCGGCTTAATTCGTATCCATCAATTTGAAAAAGTTGAATTGTTTACCATCTGTGAACCGGATACGGCAAATAGCGAACAAGAACGTATGCTCGCGTGCGCCGAAGATATTCTGCAACAACTAGGATTACATTACCGGGTGAGTTTACTTGCGGCACAAGATTGCTCATTTGCGTCAGCAAAAACATATGATATTGAAGTCTGGCTACCGGGACAAAAACAATATTATGAAGTTTCCTCGATTAGTAATTGTACCGATTTCCAAGCACGGCGCGGATTGATACGCTATAAGCGATCCCCCGAAAGCAAGAGCGAACTGGTTTACACTCTCAACGGTTCTTCATTAGCGCTTTCACGCTTATTAGTTGCGTTACTGGAAGTCTATCAAAATCCTGACGGTTCCGTGACTATTCCGGATGTGTTAAAAAAAGAGGCGCTATTTGCATGAATCCATCCGTTGCGCAGTATATAAAAAATCTTGAGCTTGCCACTAAGCGATTGATGAAAGTGAATTTGCTGGGCAATGCTCGTTCGGTAACCAAAGGTTCCGGGCTTGAATTTAATCAATTGCGCGATTATCAAATTGGCGATGATGTGAGAGCAATCGATTGGAACAGCTCCGCGCGTATGAACAAGCTGCTGATTAAAGAGTTCACTGATGAACGCTATAAAACCGTTATACTGGCAATCGATTGTTCAAGCTCGTGTTGGTATGGTTCTGGCAATGCATTAAAACAAGAAATTCAATTGCAGATTGCCGCACTTATTGGCTATGCTGCATATTTGGGTAAAGATGAAGTTGGCCTTGTTCTTTTTGCCAATTCAATACAATTGTATATCCCGCCGGCCAAAGGGAAAACACATATTCAAAATATTCTTGAAAAGATATTCACGTTGCGCGCCACTCCAGCAGGTACCGATATTAATGGTGCCCTTGAATATATTGCCTCATTACGCAAAAAAAATGCGATGGTAATTATGATTTCCGATTTTATTGATGAGCATTCGTTTGAAAAAAAAATCACGTTTGTTGCGCGCATGTATGATCTCATTGTGGTTCGGGTAATCGATCCGTATGAAATGCATTTCCCCTCATTGGGGCTTATTACTGTTAAAGATAGTGAAACAGGGCAAGAGACTGTTATTGATGCGCGCAGATCAACGGCAAAAAAGTTTCAAGCCGTCTTACAAGAGCGGTTGGATGAGCAAAAAAAACTATTTGCGAAAAATCGTATTGATTGCTTGCATGTAGCCACCAATGATCAGCTTGTCGATCAACTTATTTATTTCTTTAAGGCTCGTTTGATTTGATGAGCAGCATACTCTGGCTGTAATAATTTATTTTTCTTGCTATACTAATAGTATTGTTTTTTTCAAGGAATCTCATGAAACCAGTATCAGAGAATGATTTATTAGATATTTATGGCCATTTGCATGTGCCTTTTTGGCAGACAAGTCTCTTTAAAATAGGCGCAATTGCGGGTACGGTCTTAGTCCTTTTGGCGCTTTTGGCCCCCTTTATTAAAAAATTCATTGCCAAAAAGAGCGAATCGCCGGCACAAAAAGCATTGCGCATTTTGCAAGAACTACGCATGCGTCAGGCACTATCACGCGAAGATATTCACCAGGTTTATTTTACATTAACAACTGTTCTTAAGGAATTTTTTCAATCTCATTTTAATCACAGATTTGAAGGTCTCACTGATCAAGAGATGATTCAGGCGCTGGAAAAAACTGCGTTGCCGACTCAATTTCATGAGACTATTGCAACACTGGTGCACGAAAGTTCCGGCGTAAAATACGCGCGCCAAGACGGCCTTAAAAATCGGCTCAATCATCACATCGATGCTTGTTGCGCTCTTATTAAAGAAATTTCTCTCAACAATAGCGTGCAACAGAAATAAAAAATTATGAGTTCAACTTTTTTCCCGGCTACTCGTTCCCTTTATATTCATTGGCCATTCTGCCCTTACAAATGCCATTTTTGTCCTTTTGTGGCTATTGCAGGGCAAGATCACTACATGGAGCAATATCATAACGCTTTGATGGCGGAGATTCAAACCTTTGCAAATTCCGGTTCTTCAAAACTGGCGCTGGATACCATTTTTCTGGGAGGCGGAACTCCCAGCACATGGCCCGAAAGTCTCCTACTTGACACGTTTGGTACACTAAGAAAGAAGTTCATTATAGAAGACAACTGTGAAATTACTATAGAAGTTAATCCCGGAACTGTTCGAGAATCGCATTTGGTAACTTGGAAAACCGCAGGTATTAATAGGCTTAGTGTTGGTGTGCAGGGCCTCAAGGATTCAGTTTTGAATAATTTAAATCGAAAACAAACTAAAGATGATGTTGTATGGCTCGTGCAGCGAGCCTCAAAAGAGTTTCAAAATATATCGATCGATCTTATTTTGGGATTGCCGGGCGTAAGCACGCAAGAATGGAAAGATCTACTGGCAACAGTGGTGGCATGGCCGATTACTCATATTTCAATATACTTCCTAACCGTGCACGAGGAAACAGCGCTGTATTTCAGGGTGAAACGGCATGAGATAAAACTGCTGGAAGATGATGCTATGGTTGAACTGTATCAATGGACAATACAATTTTTAAAAGAACATGGCATTGAGCAATATGAAGTTTCTAATTTTGCAAAAAAAGGGTTTCGTTCTGCTCATAACTCTATCTATTGGGATCGAAAGCCCTATAAAGGGTTGGGCCTTGGCGCATGTTCATTTGATGGGCACTCGCGATTTGCCAATCAAAAAAATCTTATGAAATATATGGCAGCGATTGAAGCGGGGCAGGATATAACGGTATTTACTGAAGATTTAACCGATCAGCAAATTATGCTTGAGCGCACGATGCTTGGGTTGCGCAGAGCAGAAGGAATATCACTGCACGATCTTTTGCAGGGATTATCTCCTGAACAAAAAAAAATAATGGAGCACTCTCTCCAGCTTTTGCAAGAGCATAAATTTTTGCAGGTGAAACAGGAAAGAGTTGTTTTAACAGTGGCAGGTTTGGCAGTTCAAAATGATATAGCTGCTCGTTTATCAATTTAAAAAAAATAGTGTATTGTTTTTCAAAACCGAAGGGTGGGATTTCCTATGGCAAAGCATGTCGGCATTAAACTTCCTGATGATTTAATAAGAATTCTAAAGCGAGGACAAACCGTTGCTGTTTTAGCAACGTTTTCCGAAAAAGGGCTTCCTCATACAACGCCCATTCAATGTGTGTATCCCAAAGGGCTTGAAAGTATTTTGATGACGATTAACAAAGATCATACGGGTTACCATAACATGGTTTGGCAAAAAAAGGTGATGCTTTGTTTCTTGGATGAAGATAATGTTGCGTATAGCATTTTGGGGCGTGCAGGAGTAGTTCGCGCACCATCATTGGTTCATCCATTGATGAATGTTGTGCGTATTGATATCATCGATATCAAAAGTGATAGGTCAGTATTAACTCGAGTTGAATCAGGCGTACGTTGGAGCTATACTTCGTGGGAAGCAGAGGAGCTTTCTAAGGCATTGATGAACGAGTTAAAAGAACTTTCCCAGACACTTTGATGTAACGTTCAATAATTCGTTATCAAGGAACTGATATGCAAAAAAAACATGTGTTTGCATGCATAACATTGAGCATAACAATGCTTGTTTGCCCGCAGGAGATTGTTCAGGATCAAAATCTATTACCAACAGCAAGTGAGGCGCTACCCGTTGAGCAAGAGCAAAAACCGGATGGACAAGAATCGGTAGAAGAAGCACCGGTTCGGGTGCCGGAGCAAGAGACTGCGCCTGCTGCTCTGCCGCAAGAGCAGACCAATCCCGAACCCGAAAAGCAGATTCCCGCACCGGTGCAACAACAGCCGCCCGCAACCGTGTCAGAAGAGCCGGAAGAGGAAATTGAGATCAAAGCGCTTGATACAGAAAAGATGGCTGAACCAAAAGGAAATTGGCTCTATAAAAAAATCTGGTGGGAAAAAGCGGAACGGCTCTATGAAAAAACGCGCCAGCTTTTTGATAAGATTTTTGAATTACGAATGAGCTTTTTTGCGCGGCGCCATGAATTGGATCACATGATTTTGGATCCATTTTATCTAAAAAATGGTTTTGAGGAGGGAGAACTGGCCGAACTTGTTGCTTCCTTGACGGCTCAGATTGGTCAAGAGCAAACAAAGGATCAAGATGAACAATCACTTAATTTACTAAGATTGCTTGCTGATGAAAAGAAGAATTTAGAACAATTGCAACTTTCTACGCAAAATATTATGAAAGTGAGCCATGCGGTAGATGATGCGCTCATTAAGCTTCTTGAACAATTAAATCAAGCGCGCCATTATGAGCAACAATCATGGGATCATTTTAAAGCGATCAACCGCGAATTGAGCGATAAACGGGCGCGCGAGCTTTATTATGCCATGGATACCTTTTGGAAAAATCTTAATAATATTAATAACTATTTATCCGATGCCTACACCAAATATTTTGATCAATTAACCACCAAGGCGCAAACTGAGGTGGAGCGTAGCAAAGAGCTTATGCAGGGCCTCAAGGAAAAGGGCATTGATTTGCAAGTGCAGGCGCTTAAACTGCGAAAACCATCTAAGGCTGTTGCGGATCAAGAGGAAGCAGCCCAGGAGGAATCGCGTGGTATTCTGGGCACACTCTGGCATTGGGTAACATTTCCCGTACGGGCCATTGGTAATGGTGTAGCAAGTATTTTCAACTTCTTTTCTGGTTGGTTTGGCGGATCCCAAGACGTTGAGGATTCTGCTCCGGTTCGGTCTGACCAGGTTTCTGAGAATATCGACTGCGAATCCGACATCGACCAAGAGATCGAATAACGTTAATAACGTTTGATTACCGCCCTTTTTTGTGATACAGTTTCTTGTGCTTATTTTTGAAATCGCCGAGGTGGTGAAACTGGTATACACACAGCCTTGAGGTGGCTGCGGGAGAAATCCTGTAGGGGTTCGAGTCCCCTCCTCGGCACCAACCTTCGCTCTTACGAGCTACGGTTGGCGCGGCCAGCACATTAAGGATTGATATTTAATAAAGTGTAATAGAAAAAAAAGCGAAGGTTGTCCGCCGTAGCTTACCGAGCCGGAAGGCCCGAATAAGCGTAGGCTGGACTGATTGCATTGCGGATAAAGCTAGTCGCCCACAAGGGGCTACGCCTGGCTGCGCCGCTTAATAAGGTAAAACGCGTCCTTCCGGTCATCCTGAGGAGCAGCGCAAGCTGCGTCTCGAAGGATGCCTGGCTATCGCCAGCTAAGGATTAATTCCATGACGCCCGAAGTCCGGCGAAGCTGAAAGCGAAGACAGATGGCTGTGCCGCTTGCCTCAATCCGTTCGTGCTGAGCGTGTCGAAGCATTTTAACAAAATTGAAAAAAAATATGGTTAAAATATGATTAATATTACTGCCGGTAGTGAGGAGCTCAAATGAACGTTACTGCGCAACGCGGATTATTCTCGTGGTTTTCTTTTTGGATAGTATTAGCTTTATTATGCTGCTACATGTTATGGCCGCTTCGTAAAACGCTTCGGTATGGCATAGATCTGGTAGGCGGGACGTATATAACTCTTGAGGTGCAAACAGATAAAGCGGTAGAAACTGAGCTAATTTCGAAGCTGCAAGCCATAACCAATAAACTTAAAGATACCAATAAAGAACAACCCGTAACTAAAAATATAGAAAAAGATTCTATTGTTTTAACGTTTTCTTCTCCTGCGGCCACGCAAGCAGCCGCGGCAGCAATTGAATCATATGATAAAGATCTTAAAATCGTAACCAGTAGTCAAAGCATTCGCCTTACCTTGCCCGAGCGCATTGTAAACAAAATAAAAGAAGATGCCGTTGCGCGCAACGTAGAAGTGCTGCGTACCCGCTTGAATAAATTGAGTGTGGAAGAAATTACCATTGCGGCACAAGGCGAAAAAAATATTATTGTTGAGTTGCCCGATGTATCCGATCCACAACAGGCCAAGCAAATGATTGGTAAAGCGGCGGTTCTCGAGTTTAAACTTGTAGAAAAAGTGGGCAGATCACCAGAAGACATTTTGTATGATCTTGATGGAATTTTACCGGGTGATATGGAAATTCTGCCCGGCCAAGAGGCTGAGGGCAAACCCGAAGTGTATTATTTGCTTTCTAAGTTTGCAGAAGTGAGTGGTAAAGATTTACGTTCTGCGCAAGCAACCCTCGATCAAAGTAAAATGGGTGCTGAGCCGGTAGTGATTTTTAATTTAACCAGCGAGGGTGGCAATAAATTCTATGATTTGACCAGCAAAAGTGTTGGCAAACGTTTGGCCGTTGTGCTTGATGGCAAAGTTGTTATGGCACCAAATATCAATGTTGCAATTCGTGATAGCGGGAAGATCGAAGGCGGCTTTACCGTTGACGCGGCAAAGCAATTGGCAACCTTGCTTAATTCCGGTGCCTTTGTTGCGCCGGTAACCTTTGAAGAAGAACGGCAAATTGGGCCATCGCTGGGTGCTGAATCGATCAAACAAGGTTTGATTTCTTGCTTGGTTGGCTTGGCATTACTCTTGGTGTTTAGTGTAGTATTCTATAAAGCATGCGGCATTTTGGCATTTATCACCTTGTTGTATAACTTATTGTTAATTCTTGTTGCTATGTCATTCTTACGAGCAACATTAACATTACCCGGTATTGCCGGGTTGGTGCTCACGGTTGGTATGGCAATCGATGCCTCTATTTTGATTTATGAGCAAATCAGAGAAGCGTTATCGCATGGTGCCACGATTAGAAAAGCAATAGAAAGTGGTTTTTCTGATGCGCTTGTGGTTATTTTAGATGCAAATATTACCACCTTTATTGTTGGGGCGGTATTGTATTATTTTGGTACCGGCCCTATTAAAGGCTTTGCGGTGACCATGATGCTTGGCATCATTTCAACCTTGATTACCGGTTTGTTTTTCTTGAAATCAACATTTACCTTCATTTTAAATACATTTAATATTCAAAAATTACGTATTTAATATATAATTAAGGTATTCCAAGAAATCTCAGTTTTTTAGGCTACGTAGCTCAGTTGGTTAGAGCGGCGGAATCATAATCCGTAGGTCCGGGGTTCGAATCCCTGCGTAGCCACCAGCCTACGCCAAGCCCCTCGACAAAGCTCGGGAGTAAACGCGTCCTTCCGCTCATCCTGAGTAGAAAACGCAGTTTTCGTCTCGAAGGACGGCTGGCACGGCCAGTTTTTTAAAGAATTGGCTTGAAAATAATTTGAGATTGAGAACTAAGCGTAGGATAAAAGGCCCGGATGAGCGAAGGCTGGACTCATTGCATTGTAAATCTTCGAGCCATTTTAGACAAATAATTGTTTATAAAAATTAAATAAAGTAAAAAGGGATCCAATAAAACGCATCCCTTTTTACTTATAATAAAGTGGCACGAAAACTATTTTCAACAAAAATATACGAAATCGTTATTTCTAAAGCGACTCAAGATTTACTATTTTTAACTGATTGCCGCATGACTTGATAAATTTCAAAAGGTCTTGGGGCTGTATAGTTACGGTCATATCATTTCGCAAGGGATGGATTTGAATCAGATCTTTGACCAAGAATGTTTCATCTACAATTACAATAACTTCATTTTTTAGATCATTTATGAGAGCCAAAGGTGTAACCGAACCCGGAGTAATTCCCAAGTGCTGCAACAGCTGTTCCGGTTTGGCAAATTGTAGCTCAGATGCTCCAATAAAAGCGGCTAGTTTTCGTACATTTAATTTGAGATAATAAGGCATTACTACCAGCCAAAACTTGTTGGTTTTATCGCATAAAAAGAGATTTTTAGCAGCAAGGCCCGGAATGTTGGCAGTATGTTTAATACCATCTTGCGCAGTGAATATGGGCGCATGTTCGTAATACCCAACACTAATAGCCAGATCAGCAAACTTTTTCTTTAATAGATCAAGAGAATTCATGAGATGCCTTCTTTGTGATAATGTGTACTTTTTTTTTACAAAATTTTACATACAGATTACTTTATATTTACCAAGATGAAAAATAGTAGCCTAAGGTGAACAATGAAATTTAAAGATGTGAGCCAATCGTTTTTTGAGATAGAGCAGGTGAGCGGCCGCCTGGAAATGACTCGTTTGCTGGCGCAGCTTCTCAAAAAATCAACGCCGCATGAGGCCCATATTATTTGCAATCTTTCACTGGGTCAGCTACACGCCCCCTATGTTGGCACCAAATTTAATTTAGCGGAAAAAAACGTTGCCAAAGCATTGGCAATACTTTTAGATCTTTCTGATAGCGTGATTAATGAGCAGGCAAAAATGGCCGGCGATCTTGGTCTGGTAATAGAGCCGGATGCATGGCACGCAAAAGACGAGCTGACCATTCTTGAAGTATATAATACATTGTGCGTCATCGAAGAGATTTCCGGTATCGGATCACAAGAAGAAAAGAATAACGCACTCGTGGCATTGCTTAAGCAGGTGGATCCACTTTCTGCGCGTTACATTGTGCGTATCATTATTGGCAAATTACGTCTTGGGTTTTCTGACATGACAATAGTGGATGCGCTCTCGTGGATGCAAGCCGGTGATAAATCGCTGCGCGGCATCATTGAAGATGCGTATAATCGCTGCGCCGATATCGGCTTAATGGCGCAAGATCTTAAAGAGCATGGCATACAAAAAATTGAAAAGATTCATGCGCAGGTTGGCATTCCTATTTTGCCGGCCGCCGCTGAGCGGTTGCCGACTGCTGCTGCCATTATTGAAAAAATCGGTCCATGCCAAGCGCAAGCAAAGTTGGATGGTTTTCGTTTACAAATTCATCTCGATAACACAAAACCAAAACCGGTGATCCATTTTTATTCTCGGAATTTGCAAGATATGTCTGCCATGTTTCCTGATTTAACAGCCGCGTTTGAAAAATTGGATGTTAAAAGCATCATCTGTGAAGGTGAAGCGATAGTGTATGATCCTAATACCGGCAGTTTTTCTAAGTTTCAAGAAACGGTCAAGCGTAAACGTAAGCATGACATTGAAGAAGCGATCAAGGATTTTCCGCTTCAGGTATTTATTTTCGATATTATGTATTTAAATGGCAAAGAGGTTATGGCCCATACGCATGAAGAACGCCGTAAATTATTGCGGCAGGTGTTTGATCTTAATAATCCTTTGATTCGCATAATCGAAGAGAAAAAAGTGAATACTGCCAAAGAGCTTGAAGATTATTTTAATGATAATATTGCTTCCGGGCTTGAAGGATTGGTGGTAAAACGGTCTGATGCGGTCTATCAGCCGGGAAAACGGAATTTTAACTGGATCAAATTAAAGCGCCAAGAAGAGGGGCATTTAGAAGATACTATCGATTGCGTAATTCTTGGATATTATTCAGGTGAAGGAAAACGGGTACATTTTGGCGTCGGTGCATTTTTGGTTGGCGTTTACCATAAAACGCAGGATCGGTTTGAAACAATTGCAAAAATTGGCACCGGACTCAAGGATGAAGACTGGAAAGAATTAAAGCATAAATGTGATGCAATAAAAGTTAAAGAACAACCCAAAAATGTGATCTGCGTAAAAGAGTTGTATCCGGATGTATGGGTTGATCCGCAGATAGTGTGTCGCATCCGCGCCGACGAAATTACTGTTTCGCCTTTGCACAGTGCTGCGCGCACGGAAAGTAGACAAGGATTTGCATTACGATTTCCCCGCTTTATGGGGTATCGCATTGATAAAGGTGCTACGGAAGCCACGACGATTGCAGAAATTGAACATCTCTATAAAGATCAATTTATTAAGCGGTAATACAATTGGTTCTATACATTAAGGAGTAATAATCATGAAAATTTCTTTGTTATATCTTACTTTACTTAGTTCATCAGCATTTGGGATGATACGCCTTGCACCACCGCAGAATACTTTGTCAAAAAAATATCCTAACTTGTCATTAAAATTAAACACTATACTTTTGCATAAACGGTTTACGGCAAGTTCTAGTAGTTTTCCCAACGTAAAATGCCCGTATCAATGTCTCAATAAAAAAGAATGTCATGCCAATATGGAAAATGCGATAAAACAGCTCAATTTTGCCGACAGAAGATATGATCGCGGTTATCCATCGTGGCGGGTATATGAAGATGGGGTGGAAGCAGTTAACAATGCCGGCTGTGAAGAAAATAAAAAAATGGCGGCACTCTACGCAAAGCATATGGTAAGAGATAGCAGTGCCGCAGATGCCGGCAATGCACAATGCAAGTGAATGATTTTACAGACGTAGGATATTTATGAAGCTCTTTACAAATCTATTTTTACTATTTTATTTACTAAATACTACCCATGGCATGTTGTGCCCTAAAAGGATGTTACCAACAGTGTCTTTCAAAAACGGACCGGTTGGCCGTTCCTTTTCAACCAATTATATTGATGCGCGCTTTTTTACACTGAATAGCGATAGGCATAAACATGCTGTGTTAATAGCGCATTGGGCAAAAATGGATGACATAAAAAAAATGCAGTATAAGAATGCACATGCCCGTCTTTGCCAGGATGCTCTTACGGGTCAAGTGCGCGCCGCAAAAGAGTTGCTTAAAAAATTAGATCCGCTCAGCGCAGCGGTTGTGCTTGATCAAACGGATGCCAATGGGGTGAATCTGCTCTTTAAAGTTCTTTCAAAGCCTGATAACCAAATGGCCATGCTGTTATTGGTGGCCGGGGCATCGGCAGCCGTGAAGGATCGTTTTGAAAGAACCGTCCTCATGGCATGCATTAGACGTTTGTGCCCTTGTGTGGCTCTTACTTTGTTAGAAAAAGGTGTTGATCCGTGCGCCAAAGATGCCATTAACGGATGGACGGCGCTTCATTATCTTGCCGCTCCGGATCATTACTGGCCCTTTGAAGATAAAAAACTCTATGAGGAAGGCCATTGTGAAATTGCCCAGTATTTATTGGAACAGGGTGCCTGCCCGAAAGACAAAGATTTTGACGGAGTAACACCACTTCAAATGGCATTGGAGAATGGGCACCACTCTTTGTTAGCCGCCTTTCAAGGTAAGACCGCAAATAAATTTTAAAATATTTCTCTATAGCTCAACAAGGATATTGCTCGGATCGCAAGCAAACGCAGGTTACGTTCTTTTATGAATCACAATAAAAAAGAGAGAGACAGTTTTGCAACTGTCTCTCTCTGATACTAAAACCTGAATATTACTTAACGTTATTATTTATTCGCGCTATGAAATTTTCAGCGCCGTAGCGGGCAATTTCGGTGCGGAGGAATTGATACACACGATCTCTGGTGATTGCATCCGGCAACAATGCTTCCACGTTGCTATTGGAAAGGAGCCAGAGGGCAGCGGCGACTATTTTTTCGGTGACATATACTTTGCCTGCATCTTTAAGCACATCACCGGCCGATTTTTTTTCAATCAAATCTTGTGCCACATAGTAAAGAACTTCAAGCGCTTCATCATTAGAAATGATGGAAAGTTGTCCTGCGGGAACTTCTACATCAAGATTGAGTGAGTCGTGAGTAACATGGGCATTAAAGCGATTTTTAATAACTTCTTTGGTAATGCGATCTTTAAGACCGAATTTACCGTTCCAGTTATCAGGTATCAGAATTTTGTTGGAAAGCAAAACTACAAACGCCTGATTGTCATCGGAGGTTAATTTAAGGCCATCGAGCGAAAGCCGGTAGCTATATTCTTCGGTTTGGCAGTGGTCAAGATCACTTTTAAACGCATGGCTAAATTGAGGTGCCAGCGAGAGTAACAGTGCTAAGGTAAATGTTGCGTGCAATTTCATAAAGCTCCTTTTTGGAATTGAATAGTAGATAACTGCTGACATCTTAGTATTAAAAAAGAGCACTTGTCAAAAAAATGTTTACTCATTACTCAATTGATAATAGAAAGCGGCTTCTTGCGCCGGATCATCCGCATCGGTAATGCTTTTACCCACCACAATGCCGTCGGGCTTGATATTGAGAATATTCAAAATAGTGGTTCGGGTAATTTTTGCTGAAACAAAAATAGGCAGTGTTGTATTGCCGCGTATCATTTCCCATTTATCGAGTAGAATAAGTGCATCTTTTTCGTCATATGCTTGATGAAACAAGAGTGCATCGGCGCCCAAATTTTTAGCATCGAGAGCCGATTGGCCCGGTGACCCCGAATCAACTAAATCAAGCATCACTTTCACATTGCGTTGATGGGCCATGGTGGATGCTGAATGAATCACTTCTTTGCCGGTTCCTGCCATTACGGTAACCCAATCTGCGCCGGCGCTCGCCATAGTGGCCACTGCTTCTTTGCCGCGATCAATAATTTTGGTGTCGGCAAGAAGTGTTTTTTTAGGAAATGTTTCTCGAAAACGCTCAACAGCCGCAACGCCATTTTTATAAATCAAAAGTGTGCCAATTTCCAGAATATCGCAGTGATCCGCTACTAATTTGGCAAGATCGATCGCGTTATCCAGATCAGTGACATCAAATGATATTTGAAGTTTCATCTTCTTTTTTTCCTTTTACGATATACAACATGGTCCCGATATTTGGAAATTTTAGCACAGCGTTGCTAGGGTTTTGCGTGCGTGTACTAATTATATTTAATTTCTTTTGTTAATATGTCAAATGTCTTTGCAAGCCGAGTTTTTCTTTTTTAAAGAGTGGTAATACGCCGCCAAAATAATGGGCCAGGTTTGTTATGTATAATGCGTTTGCCGTTAAATTGATACCGTTTTTAATATAAATGTCCGGGAGCAATAAGTGGGGGCTTTCCCTGCTGATGGTTGCGCCAAGCGGTACATAGACATATTTTGGATCGGCAAAAAGTACCAACGATTCAAGCGGTATTTTTGTATCGGCCGGTATCGGTTCTTGCGTTACCTCCCAATAAAATGCCCTTGAATCCGGATCAAATTTTTGTTCCATGGCATAGTAGGCAACCGGCGCATCTTCATTACGTTCCCAGTAGGCCAGCGTGTTGCCCGACATTACAATGGGGGTCATGCGTTCGGTTATTATCAGATATAAAAAGGGGCGGGTGGTTTTACGTGGAAATGCTATTTCACCGTCAAAATCGGATATGGTTAAAAATCCGCCATAGGTGGCAAACATCCCCGATACGGGTGCCGCAAAGTTGTGTTTTGATCTGTTTGACGCAATTTTGCCCGGGCGATGGATTTTGTTGCCGATTTTTTTTGACGCTTCTTCAATAGAAACTACCGGATACGGTTTAAGGTAGATTGTTATGAGCTGATCCGCAGGGAGATTATTGAAAATAGCTGCTAAAATAAAGAGAAATGATACAATAATAGTTATTCTCATGTTTACTCATCCGCTCATTTTAAGTATTACAAGATATACCCTAACAAAAATGAAAAAATAAAATCTATGGTTTTGGAGTTTTCCCGTGAATAGAGTGCCTTTTGAGTTTATGCAGCTGGCAGTTTGGGATCAATTGGTAAAAAAATATAATCTCAACCCAACCCAAATTGATCAATTTGCCCGCTATCTGGCCCTGGTTCAAGAGCACAGCGAACTATTTAATTTAACGGCCATCAAGGATGCGGCGGGCATTATTGCCTACCATTTTCAAGATTCGTTGGCGATAAGCAATTATGTTGATTTTAACAAACTTTCTATGATTGCCGATGTGGGAAGCGGGGCAGGTTTTCCGGGCGTTCCCCTTAAAATTCTGTTTCCGCATCTTAACTTGATTCTTATTGAGGTTAGCAAGAAAAAAATTGCATTTTTGAACATGGTCTTTGAGAAACTCAAACTGGAAAATTGCCAGGTGTGGGATATGGATTGGCGAACTTTTTTGCGCAAAACTGATGAGCCGATTGAACTTTTTGTATCACGTGCCTCATTACACACTGATGAACTGATGCGCATGTTTAAACCAAGTTGTCCCTATAATAATAGGCAGTTGGTCTATTGGGCCTCGGTTGAATGGCAGATCACCAAACAAGAGGAGCCCTTTTTTGAGCGCGAAATTGAGTATATGGTTAAGACCAAAAAGAGAAGATTAATTTTTTTTGCTCGACATTAAAAATTTGTTGGTTTATACCTGGCCACAGAGATGGGGATTTTTACCGTAAGTCTCAATGTATTGAAAGAGAAAGAGGGATATTATGAAACAAGGGCTCTTGGCAAGTTATTATGCCGGTATTGTTGATACACATCATGGAGCAACTTATTGGCGTATTATCCGTTATTTTTTGCCGGAATTTGTTACATCGTTCGTAATCTTTGCATTACCATTTTGGATCGATTCTTATTTTATCAGTTTTTTAAAATCAACCCCCGCCTACGCTGCGCAGGGTACTATTAATAATACACTGCATATGCTGTTTAAAATTGCTGAGGCATTTTCTATCGGCGCCGTGATTCTGGTGGGTAATTATAATGGTTTGCAGGATTTTAAAAAGGCAGGAAAAATATTTAAAGATACTTTTTGGATCACCATCTTCTTCGGGTTAATTTTTGCTACATTGTTATATTTTACGGCAGAAATTTCGCTGGTCTGGCTCAATGCGAGCCCGGAAATTGTGGCGCTGGGAATCCCTTTTTGGCGATTGCGCGCGATCGGCGTTTTTTTTACCTTTGTGTATTTGGCATTTATTGGATTTTTACGCGCCATTAAGAATACACGGGTTCCTATGTATGTCTTTGTGATTGGCGCGCTCGTATTTGTTTTTTTTGATTATAGTTTATTATTCGGCCACTTTGGATTTCCCGAAATTGGCTTTAATGGATCGGCATGGGCATCACTGATACAAAGCATATGCATGACTATTGCCGCTGCCTGCTTTGTGCTGTGTAATAAAGAATACCGGCATTTTAGCATTGATCTCTTTTCGGGGGTTACCAAGCTCTCTTATGTAAAAGAGCTTTTTTTTATAATTTGGCCGGTTGCCATTGATAAGGCAACGCTTGCCTTTGCCTATATCTGGCTCAATAAAATGATAAATACAATGGGTACTTGTTCCACTGCCAGCTTTTGCGCGATCAAAGATTTAGAACGTTTTGCCTTTTTACCCGCAATAGCGCTTGCCCAAATTATTACCTTTTTGGTGAGCAATGATCACGGTATCCATAATTGGGCAGGGATAAAAAGCAACATTAAAAAGGTTGTTTTTCTCGCATCGATCATGGTTTTTTCTATCCTGGCGCTTTTTTCTTTATATCCCCAAACACTTATGAAGATTTTTGATAAAAGTGGGGATTTTACCGATCTTACGGCGCGCATTTTTCCGATTTTGAGTGTACTGGTCTTCTTTGATCTGATACAATTGATATTATCCGGTGCGCTTCGGGGTGTTGGTGATGTCAAAGTGGTTATGTGGACCCGTTTGGCAGTGTGTATTGGCTATTTTGTGCCCGTTTCATTCTTCATAACACTGCTCCCGATGCGTGATCTTGGACTGAAATTTTTATTAATTTATGGTTCGTTTTATATTGGCAATGGGTTGATGAGCATTGTGTATATCAGGCGGTTGCGCGGATCAAAGTGGCAACAGCAAGAATTGTAGGGGAAAAAATATGGCTATTATTACCAAAGAAGAAGTACTCAAAATTGCGCACATGTCGCGCATAACCATTCATGAGGATGAAATTGAACCACTCATGAAGCATTTAGAATCGGTGCTCGCCTATGCTGCGCGGGTTAACGAGGTGGCCACCGGCGCACAACAGCCGTTGCCCCAGAATGTGAATGTGTTTCGTGAAGATGTGGTGATTCCTTATGATGATGCCCGCATTAAACAAGAAGCGCCTGATATTGAAGAAGATTATTTTGTGGTACCGGCAATTTTGGAACATGAATAGAATATTAAAGCAATGTAAAATCGCTCATTTCCTTCGACAAGCTCAGGATGAGCGGACTAGAAAAGTAACCCGCTCGTGGTGAGCTTGTCGAACCATTCGAGCGCGATACTGGAAATTATTATAGGCTTATATGAACAATTTATCCTTTGCGTCAATCAAAGAATTGCGCACAAAACTAGATACCAAAGAAATTACCGCTCAAGAGTTGCTTGAGCATACCATTGCACGGTTTAAAAAATATGATCCGGCATTAGGTTCGGCGCTTGAGATCTTTGAAAAAGACTCGGTAGTGGCCGCGAACAAAACCGGTGGCGCGCTTGCCGGGATCCCCGGGCTTTTAAAAGATAATATTTGCCAAAAGGACCGCAAAGTTTCGTGTGCCTCTAAAATTTTAGAGGGTTTTGAATCCACCTACGATGCCACCGCCACTGTGCGGCTCAAAGAGCAGGGTGCTTTGCTGGTGGGACGCGCAAACTGTGATGAATTTGCCATGGGAAGTTCAACTGAAACTTCAGCATATCAAAAGACAAAAAATCCGTGGGATCATTCACGCGTACCGGGTGGCTCAAGTGGTGGATCGGCTGCAGCGGTTGCCGCGGGCTTGGTGCCGTGGGCGCTCGGTTCAGAAACGGGCGGCTCGGTGCGCCAACCGGCAGCATTTTGCAATATTGTTGGCAGCAAGCCAACCTATGGCCTCGTATCTCGGTACGGGCTGGTTGCGTATGGTTCTTCACTTGATCAAATTGGCATTTTTAGCCGCACCGTGTATGATAATGCCTTGGTATTATCCACTATTGCCGGCCATGATCCTAAAGATTCTTCCAGTCTTGCCGTAGAAAAAAAAGATTACACCAAAACATTGGATGGTAAACTACCCCCAAACTGCACCATCGGTATCGTTGAAAACGCATTGTATGCCCAGGGCATGGATCCGGAAGTGATCGCAGCCATTGAGAAAGCGATACAGGTCTACGAAAAATTGGGTGCCACGATTAAAAAAATACAAATTCCGGTACTTGATTATGCCACGGCCGTTTATTTTATTGTGAGCCGTGCCGAAGCGGCATCCAATTTGGGTCGCTTTGATGGGGTGCGCTATGGCTTGCGGGCCAAAGATGCCAAAACACTTGAAAAGATGTATGCCAATACGCGGCATGATGGGTTTGGTGCTGAAGTGAGGAGCCGTATCATGATCGGTAATTATGTGCTTTCTGCCGGCCATGCGGATGCCTATTATAAAAAGGCAAAGCAAGTGCAAGCGGTTATGCGCCAAGCATTTGTGGATACTTTTAAGGATGTTACAGTGCTCTTGATGCCAACCTCACCAACGCCGGCCTTTACATTTGGCGCTTTTGATGTTGATAAATTGCAAATGGATCTACAAGATTATTTTACTTGCTCAGCAAACTTAGCAGGTAATGCGGCGGTATCTATTCCCGGTGGATTTTCTAAATCAGGCTTGCCGATCGGTTTTCAAATTATTGCGCCGCATTTGGGTGAAGAGCTGATGTTTAAAATAGCCTATGCCTATGAGCAGCAAAATTCTTGGCACACAATGCATCCTAAAGGGTATTAATTCCGTGTACTTTAGAGAATTTGTATTTCTTTTTGTGGTTGCTTCTCTTTCTTGCATGGATGAAACGAAGTTTGAACATAAAAAATGGCTTTGCTGTCAGGAGAAATTTGGCGGCTTAATGCCATTACAGGAATATAATTATTTGCCGTCATATCTTTGTTCGGCTACAGAAACGGCACACTGTGATGATGCAGAGTATTGTGTTTGGGTTGATCCAACTCTATTAATGCACATGATTATGCATAATACCAGTGAAACAGATACAGCAACCCAAGAAAGAGTGCAAAAAGTGCTCCATAAAATTCAGCAAAAAAAGATTAATCTTACTCCTCATGATACAAAAATTACCCAAAAGGATCTTGTACATCGGCTTCTTCCTACTATTGAGTGGAATTGGGGGGTTTGTGGACTGCCAGGTTATTATTGTCTTTGTATCAACCAAAAGGCAGTATTGCTCGCGTTTGAGCCCTGTATCCATGCAACAGAAACAGTGAGAATGAATTTTTTTATGGAATTCCATAGAGTAAAATTTATGGATGCATCGAGTATTAAAAAGGAATTCTATGCGTTGCTCAATAGTCAGATCCCTTCACTCGTTGACCTTGCATTGCCCGTCGTTGCGAGGCATAAAAGAAAAGCTGCAATGGAGGTTTTGCCACAAGAACTTAAAGAGCGGTTGGCCACAGTGCCGTGACCCCCACTGTTTTTTTATAAAAAATTTCAGTATCGTTGAGCTGTTCACCGATAATAAAGTACTCTACAAAGGAAGGGTAATAAGGGGGGCGAGTGGCTATAAGGATACACCGTATGCGTATTGGCGGCATTCTACTAATGAGTGTGATCTTTCTCACTAATGCTCCTATTCAGGCTGCGCCTTCCATTGTTACCAAAGCGATAGCGGATACACCGACTCCCCAAAGCCTTAAGAATTTTGGTTACCGGTTTTGTGATTCGTGTGATCGGCCAAAGAAAATATTTTGCAGCCCATGTCCCACGCTTCATCGTGGTTTTAATATTGTGGCCAATGCGTTTCGCGATGCTATTCGGCTCAATCTTAATTTAATTTCAACCGAAAGTTTTATTGTGATTGCCAGCACGTTGCCCGTCTATCTGGGTGCCAGGCTTGCCGATGATCATATTCAATGTCACTTTTTTTCACATCGAAATCATAAAAATATTAATCAAATGCCAAAATGGTGCCATGAGCTCGTGCGTTTTGGGGTTGGGGTGCCGATTGTTATTTTTGGCTCGCAACTCTTTCTTTCCAATGACCCTGAATGGCAAGAAGCGGCATGGATGTTGTTTTTGGGGATTCCGTTTGTGATTTTTGGCAAAGATATCATAAAAAAATTTGATGCCGATTTTTGCCTGCGGCCATGGCATGAGGATTTTTGCCATGAGCATAAACAATCAATGGGTGGTTTTCCCTCGGGCCACATGGCGCAAGCTGCCTACATTGCAACGTTATATGGCATGAGGTTTGGCGCAAAATACGCGGTGCCCTTAACCTTCTTTGCTGCATCGGTTGGTATTATATTTCTTAATTGTAATCGGCACTATTTTTCACAATTGATTGCCGGTGCCGGCCTTGGTGCACTTTATGGCATTGCTGCCAATAAGGTGATCGATGCGAATTTGGCCGAAGATGTGAATATCGGGCTCGGCTTTGATCGCAACGGCCCGACATTAAAAGCATGTTATCGTTTTTAGGAAATCCTATGAAAAAAGATCGTAAAATTGTTAAAAAAATAGCTAAAGCACCAAAAGTGAAAGATCAACTCAATAGTAAAGATGAGAGAGGGGAAACTCGCTTAATGAAGGCGGCGCTCAAAGGCGATACTGCTCAGGTAAAGTTACTTTTAAAAAAGGGTGCAAAAGTAAACATTACCAATAATGATAAGCAAACAGCACTTATCCATGCGGTTGCCAGCTCGGCAAGCACGCAAAAAATAGTATCCATAGTCAAAATGCTGCTTGAGGCGGGTGCCAACCAAAAAGCAAAATCAGACGCTTTGATATATGCGATTATTTTTATAAAAGACAATCAAAAAATAGTAGAGCTCTTAAAAAAATCTGGGGCCAAAGAAAGAAAAATAGTCTATACCAACCTGGAAAAGCTCTTAGAAGAGCTCTAGGATGTTTTTTACTAATTTTTCTTGGTATACTGCATGATAATAATCTTTTTACCCTTTTTCTATAGAAACTATGAATTATTGGCATGAAAAAATAAAAATAGGCAACCTTGCCTTTCCCCGTTTTATTGGTGGTCCACTCGATGGGATCACGGATTCTCCCTTTCGTAAACTCGTCAGGGATTTTTCCAAGGATGAGCTGCTCTACTCAGAAATGCGCCATACCGGCAGCGTAGCTAATGAGAAAGGTGGCATCAAAGCGCTGGAATTTGCACAATTGGAGCGCCCGCTTAATTTTCAATTTGCTGCTAATAAAATAGATTTTATTGAGCCTGCTGTGGCTAAAGTGCTCGCACGCGGGGTTGATATGATCGATCTCAATGTCGGCTGCCCGGCAAGTAATGTTATTGGTTCAGGGTCAGGCTCTGCCCTCATGGCGGATCTTCCGCGCTTAACTCTTATCCTCAAAGAATTTCGTAAACAGGTGCCCATTCCCTTTACCGTTAAAATTAGGGCAGGGTTCAAGTGCCAGAATGCGCTGGAAGTTGCTCAATTGATTCAGGATTGCGGCGCTGATGCCTTGGCAATTCATCCTCGCTTGCAATCTCAAAAATTTGAAGGGCGCCCCGATTATGCCTTGGTTGGCGAGGTTAAAAAAGCGGTCTCGATTCCGGTGATTGTATCGGGCGGGGTGGTAAATTGGGCCACTGCCAAGATGGTCCATGAACAAACGGGCGTTGACGGGTTTTTAATTGGCCGCGGTATTTGGGGCAAGCCCTGGAAATTGCAGGAGTTGCGCGCCAATTCACAAGGAGTAGCCTACAATGTGAGTATGGTGCAAATTATGCAGTATGCGATCAAACATTTAGAAAATCTCTTAGCCTACTATGGCCCCCATGGATTGTTTGTTTTTCGCAAGCATATACCATTTTATATCCGTGGTTTGCCCGATGCTTCTGTTTTGCGTCAAAAATTGGTAACCTCGACTTCGATTGATCAGGTTAAAGAAACATTTGCCGCAATGATAGGAAATTCAGGTGAATAGAAAGCAGAAAAAAAGGTTAGTAACGGCGGGCGTTGCCGGTGGATTGGTAATCGTATTTTCGTATTGGTTTTTTGTCTCTTCATGGAGCTGTTGTAATTACTATTTTTCGTATCTTGCCTATCCGGCGCTGTTGGCGCAACACTACGTAGCCGCGCCGATTAAAAATTTTGCGGCCACAAGAAGAAGCATGAGCGAACTGGAACAAAAAATTACTGCCTTGCAAGAAGAGCGGGATGCGGCACTTGCCCAAACTATCGAATTATCAAGCCTCATTAATTTTGAGCAGGATGTGCAGGAAATCGTTGAGTATAAAAAACGGTACGATTTTTCGCAGGCAACACTCGCCCAAATTTTGGTAAAAAATTTTTCAGAACAATCCCATTTTTTCTTAATTGATCGTGGCGCAAAGGCCGGCATAGAAAAAGACATGGTGGTCATTGTAAAAGATTGTTTAATTGGCAGAGTGGCCCAAGTGTATCCCTATTATAGCAAAGTGGTTTTGGTCAGTGATCAATCATGCAAAGTTGCCGCCTATTGCACGCGCAGCAAAGCAAGCGGGATTTACAATGGCACCAATCAAGAATGGATGGCGCAGCTATTGCACGTGAGCCATTTGAGCCAACCGGAAGTGGGAGAAATGGTAATTTCCAGTGGTGATGGCTTAATTTTTCCCCGCGGTTTTGGACTCGGTAAAATTAAAGCATTTACTACCAAAGATCTTTTTCATGAAATAGAAATAGAGCCCTTAGTTGATTTAAGGGCTCTCTCATATTGCTACGTGGTACAAAAAACGTAATCATATTCTGGTTCGATTTTTCTTTAATAGTATTGATATCTGTAACAATTTGGATGTAGAGGTCTTAGGCTCGTTATGTATAATTTCTACTTGAAACAATAATTAAAAAAATATTTGACATTTAATCAATTATAAGTATATTTCTTAATATAAAGGGTATTTTTTGATACACTTTTTTTATAATGCAAAATAGATTGATTATGATTCTTAATGGGGAACAGTAAATGCCAACCACATTTTTTTCAAAAATATGTTTTATGACGCTCGTCTTGACTTCTTATTGCTATAGCTCAGAACGTAAAGATCTTTCATTTAATGAAACGCATCTCGGTTATCTTGCCGGGGAAAAGGTTACTCTTTCTTGCCAGGATAAAGAAGTTGGTCATTTAAGATATTTAAAACTTCCTCTGTTGCAGTGGTATACCCTCTATTATTTCCATGTCAATCCTGAAAATCGTAATAATGGTTATGGCAGATATTTATTTCAACATGTGATGGATAAGGTCAATAATTTAGGGGCAACAAAAGTGATGCTGCAAACCGGACCCTATGAATACGATGATAAGGGAGAAGCAGAAGTAATACCTGCTGGTAGAGATAGAGATGAGCGCGTAAAAAAATTACTCAGATTTTATTCTTCTTTTGGTTTTAAACCGCTGAATAAATTCTTGGCAACCTTACTTGGGGGTCTTTACACGGTCTGCCAAATTCATGAGGATTCTTCAATTTTCATGACGATGAATCCAAAACAGGGTCAATCATAAATCATACATTTTCAAAAACATCATGAAATTTCAGCCATTCACTGAATTGGGTACTGGCATTATTTTTTTAATGAATAAATTACCTGCTTTTTGTCATGCGTTGAGAGCTTGAATGAATCAATGGTAAATGGTTGTTCAGATTTAAACTCAGCAATTAATTTTTCTAATGTTGGCTTAACTGCTTCAACGAGTGGCGTTGGCATAATATCTTTTTTATCATAAAGCCAGCCTACCGTAACATGGGGACTAAAAGGAAATTCACGTTTTAAAGCAATAGGGTATTTTTCTAATGTTTTATCAATATTTTCTACTAACTGAAGCAGTTGAGCTGAAGGCTTCATTTTGATAACAAGAATCGCATAATTTTTGTATTTGTTACCTTCATAAGTACTTTCATTCTTGCCAGGCCACACAACTAGATGGGATTCTTTAATGCCCTCGGCCATATTAATGAGATCGGTAGCACGAGCAAGCTCTGCCAAATGTTCACCAAGTTTAGGTTCGGCTTCTTCTAATTCCGGCATTGTAAGTTCTTTATCAGAAACATAGGCAAGCGTCATGTGGGGAGAGTAGCTCCCTTGCTCAAAAAGATATTCTTCTTTTGCTTGGTTGTTTATTGCTTTAAGATGCTCCTGCACTAGTGCTTGAGCTTTAGCGAGTAATTGCTTGGTGGCTTCCGGCACTTCAGCAAGAACCACCACGCCGGCAAACGAAGGCGTGGCACTAACTGTTACAAGACTCAGTATGAGTGAATATATTTTTTTGTATTGCATTCATTTTCCCTATTCTTAGTATTACTGTACAACGCACTTGCTATATCTATTTTCCAATGTGGTACACATCTGGTTAATGCAGGAAGAAAAAAGCGAATCTTGTGTGTCATCAGATTCACCACCCAAGAGGTTCCAGATGGTAAACTTGGATGGGGCGTAAGTCCATTTGAACTCACCAGTGCCGATTTTTGCCTCAATAAATGCGAGTGCTTGTGAACTGGAACCCAGTTGGTCAACCAGGCCCAGTTTATGCGCGCGGACACCGCTAAATATTTTGCCATTTGCCCACTCGGGAGCTTTGGCTATATCTAGATTTCGTGCTGCGGCAACATCGGTGGTAAATTGCACATAATCATCATCAAGAGCATCTTGCAACATTTGCTGTTGTTCTGCGGTCATATCCACCAACGGATTGGTGGTATTTTTAAAATCGCCGGCAGCCATGGGCACCGTTTTAATTTTATACTGTTCCACAAATTCTTTAAAACGCAGTTGAAAGAGCGGTGAAAAAGTGACGCCGATGCTGCCAACCAATGCCATGGGTGAAGCGATAATATAATCGGCGCCGCTGGCAATATAATAGCCACCTGACGCGCAGCAATTTTCTATCAACGCAACCACCGGTTTTGGGTAGATTTTTTTGAGTGTCATGATCTCATTAAAAATCGCCTGACCGGTTCCCGATGCGCTGCCATTGCATTCCATTTTTAATAAGATAGCTTTGATGCCGGGATCCTTAAAAAAATGGTGGAGATTTTTTGTATAATAGCCTGAATCATACAAAACACCATTAATGGGTAACACGGCCACGTGCGCACGCGGATCAAGATAGCGGTTATACAGTTTCTGCACTGAATGTATAAACAGCGGAACTAAGGGCAGGAGCAGGATAAAAAGTGCTATGTAGCCAATATTTTTAAGTGTGCCGATTAATGTCATGCGTTTCCTTAAGGAAATATTTTTATAAAGTGTAAATCATGTTATTCAGTTGAAAAGAGGTTTTATTCCCTGCCGGTAAATTTTTTTATGTTTTCTTCAATTTTTCTATGAAGATTGTTTGTCGCAAAGTGCCATTTTTCTACTATTTCTCTTGATAATTTTACAATGAAATAAGGCTTATAGGTTTGTATCCAAATTTCGTAGGGAATTGATTTATTGTTATTATCAAGAATATCATCGTATCTGCCAGGATACACAGGAGTAATTTCTAAAATAATAGAACCATCTTTATCTGTGTAGAGCCAAGCTGCTGAATCATTTGCCCATAAAAGGTTATGATAGCCCACCCAGTGATTCCCATCATTATCTTTTTCATAAACAAGACCCGGTTTGTTTTGCAGTTTTTCATTATACAAGAAGCCAATATCTTTATTAATTGATTCATGTAGTTGATAATTTAATTGATAATTGCGATAAAGAGCTAGGGTAAGCGCATCGCGAAATCTCTCATTATCATTGTAAATAGGTTCTCTACTTAACAAAAATTCTTCATTATTTGCAATGAACTTGATAGTACCTTCCATGCAGCAGAGAGTATTATTAAAAATTTCTGGTGATTCAATGACTAATTTTTTTTCATCATCAATAGGCAAAACAAGAATATTTGTTCCGAAATCGAGTACCACATTAGTTTTTGAAAAATCGGACGAACTGCCCGTAGGCATTAGTTCTTTAAGTTTTTTAAAAGGTTTTCTTGACTGGTTTATCATCGGTTCTTCTTGTGCGAAGCAGATTGTTTGTATAAACAATACTTGCAGCAGTAAAAATATACTAAATCGAATAATTTTCATGTTTGTTTCCTGATAGTGTTTTCGTTTTATTGTGCAACGGTATTATCAATAAGCATTTCTGCCGGAATATCTTTCAAAAATACTTTGCATTTTTCATTAATGAGTGCATCTTCTTTTGAAAGATATTTTATTACAAGATAGGTAAATACTCCATAAGCCCCTGCGAATTGAGCTAAAAAAGAGGACAAAGAATGATTGCGGTTTATTTCAGATTTAATTAATGTTACCATCCAAACACCCCAAATGCTGCCTATAAGTTTTCGAATAAGCTGATTTTTTGAGAGCGTTTGTTGCAATTTGCTAATTTTCATTGCGGCTTTTATTGCTTTTCTGGGGGTACATTCAGTTTCTGCAGGATAGGTTTTTATTGAGGAACAGATAAGGATAAGAAAGGCTATTTTTTTTATGTTATTCATGTTTTTGTTTTTACCTAATTATTTTTTATATATAAATTTTTGAAATGCATTTTTGATATTGTCGGGACTTGCAGCCTTTTTTAAAACATCTATGATCTTGTTGCTAGCTTCGGAAGGGCATGCTGCTAAGAAAAGGCTGCTACCGGCAGCTGCTCCCACGCCTTTCCAACCGGAATCGCCTAAATCATTCGCTTTTCGGATTGCAAAGTCTTTCCATGATTCTGTATTCGCGACTGCTTTCCTACCTTCTTCAACACGTTTAATTGCCTCTTGAAAATCTTCGGGGGAGACTATTTTTGAGTTTCGATTAAAGGCAATCATTGAGGCCCAGCGGATTAAGCTTTCTATGTCACGGATGGAGAAATGTTTGGTTGAGTTTAATAAGCTGTCGAAATACGTATCGGGAATACTGTATTGTACATTTTTAACATGGGCTAGAAATATTTTTTTTCGCAGTTCAAAAGAATGATCGAGTTTCATGCCAATAGTGTCAGCTGCAAAGCGGGATTGTAGTGGTTTTTCAATGTCTTGTAAATTATTGGTGGTACCGATTACTAGAACATTGGGGCGTCTGCTGAGCATGTCCAAGAGATTTATCATTTGTATAGAGGTATCTTCTTTGTTGTCTTTTGATTTTTTTAAAAGAATCTCTATCTCATCGAACACGATCACGCATGGCTTATTCAGGTGCGGCTCAAGCAGGCGCAGGAGATTTGAAGTAACCGAGTTTTGATATTCGTTACCCAGTAAGGCTGAATGGACAAATATGCATGGCATGTCTGCTTCTTGCGCAAAGACTTGCGCCAAGGTTGTTTTTCCGCAACCGGCAGGGCCGTGCAAGAGAATGCGGCGCGGTTTGAGATGTTCGGGAAATTCTCGATCCTTTACTACCTTAAGGAGCTTTTTAATTTCGGATGGCGCGGCTTCAAGAACAACTTTACGCATATCCTCAGGAAATTGATTACCCTGTGTTGCAACGGCTGATTGTTGTGCCGCTCGTGATGCAAGCTGCTGCAACATTGGTAATTGTGGTAACTGATGCGGGGCTTGTTGTTCAGCAAACAATGCAGCTGTTGTTGATAAAAGAAAAAAGGATTTTTTGTACATGATGCACTCACTTTTGTAATAGTGTTAGTTTGTTAAAAATACGATGATTAGAAAATTTCATTTTTTTTAAATTCAAGTAATAATTTTAACTATTTCTTCACATTGTGCAAGCCATTTTTGCGCTCTTTGGCGAGAAATAGTGCTAACCAAATACGGTTTATAGGTTTTTATAAATTTTTGGAACAACATATTAATAATCTTTGCAGATTTATCAGCAAAGATATCCGGGCACGTTGGGGCTATTTCCAGATATATTTTGTTATCCGCATTATATATTAAAGTTTCCACATCATTAAATGACCAGATCCAAAAGGGTCTCAAATTAATATTATTTTTTCGTTGCAGCATTTTATTGAGCCCGATGCCAACGTTGCCTTTTTCTAAAGCATCGGGTAACGGTAAATTATTTGCCAGAGCTTTTTTTAATGCTTCTTGAAGAAATTCAACAACATCGATGAGCCCGTCTTCTTCTAGAATCATCCGCTTTTTAGACCGAGTAACATAATAAATAGTGGCTACATCAAATTTTTGAAGTTTTTTACCGGGCTTTTGATAGGGATTAACCTTGAGCGGAAAATTAGGAACAAAGATACTGATATACGCATTCTCATCAATAATAAAATTAAATTCTTGTTTCATAATTTTTCTTTAGTATACCCCATGGCAATTAGAATTTCTTCACACTGTTTAAGCCACGCTTGCGCTTTTTTATGGGAAATTTGAGCTACAAAATACGGCTTATAGGTTTTCATGAACCTTTTAAATAATTTATCAACGATCTGTGTTGCTTTATTAGTGAAAAGATCTGGACACGTTGGGACAATTTCTAAGAAGATTTTATTATTATAATTGTAAAGCAGCGTGTCAGTATTATTTAAACAGGACCACACCCAAAAGGGTCTTATATCAAATTTACTTGTTCTATTTAACATTTTATTTAGTTCAGCTCCTAGGTTTCCCGGCATTATCGTATTGTTTGCCAATGCTAAATGATTGGAAACTGCTTCTTGCAGTAGTTCATAGAAGCGAAAAATTGTGTAATCAATAGTATCTTGCTTGAGGATTATTTTGTTTTTTGAAGGCGCATTTTCTTTATGACCATTAATGTTAAAGTACACCGTTGCTTCATCAAATTGGTTCAGCTTTTCGGTTGGCTCATAATAATAATTTATTTTTGAAGGAATATCTGGCACGGTGACTGTAATTTTGTTGTTCCGATCAATGATAAAATCAAATTTGGTACTCATTTAATGATTTTTCCTAATTTGTTTATTAATCCAGCATTTTCAAGTGCATCTCTCATGGGTTTTTCTAACTCAGAAAACTCACGAAGATGTCCATGGTAAATTCCTTCCATAGTTTTTTGAAAAACTACAAATTGGCCATCTTCAATCCCTATCCGACGCTTTGGTGATGGCTCGACCACTTTACCCGAACCTTCTTTGGGGGAACTTTGAACTTCTACCGAATTATCCAAAGCTTTTTGCCCATCCTTGGGCCCGGGGCTCTTTTTGCCTCTGCTATTGGGATGATGGTAATCGGCGCCCTCATATTTGCCATTGGGATGTTTCTTTTTCTCATCCTCTTTCTTATCCTCTTTATCATCTTTTTTTGGTTGCTTAGGAAATTGATGTTGTGTTTTCTTGTTTTGGGCCTCTCGCACTGCTTGTGCTTGCCGATTATTTTTTTTGTTTTTAAGATTTGTGATTATATTTTCTTTTACGCGGACAACGTCAACACCGTAATTGCACAGACTTTGTTCTAAAACGCATCGGGTCTCCGGTATCACAACATCTTTGTTGTATTTATAGCTATTGTCTTGATCGGTTAATGTTTGCTCGAGGGAGAAAAGTTCATTGATGGTGGAGGTGTTTTTCAATACTTGGGCATTGGGTGAATTTTTATAATAGTGAATAATAAGTTTCAATTCGCTGATTTGTTCACGGAGAGTGGTACATAGTTGTTCAGCATTTAATACAATCTCATAGTGGTTTATAACTGTTTGAAGTGAAAAGTCTCGGGAGTAGTTCCAGGATCTACTAACCATATTGAATTGAGGAATAATTTCATCAAGATATTTATTTGTTTCATGGTAGTGCTCAACCAGTTCATTGATATGAACGCCAAGAGCAATTTGAAGATCTTCAATTTGTTTTTCGCGAATTTCTAAATCTGTCTCACGCAATTGGGTGAGTTGGCTCTTTTGAGTATCATTTAATTGTAATTCTTGTTGGGCAGTAGGTTGCGGCAAAAGTGGCACTTGGGTAAAACCTTGATTAAAAAGAGCGCCCGTGAGTGCTTTTCCAAAAGGATGGAATTGCTGTGAAATTCTTTCTATGTCAGTTTTGACTCTGATAAATTGGTCTTTGAGTTGGTTGAGTTCAAATTTTCTATTTTCGTAGTAGGTTCTTTCTTGCAATAAGTTATTATCTATTTCTTGCTGAGTGAGTGAGGCAAACGGTTTGAACGCATCAGCACCCGTAACGTCTGGTAATAGCTTATAAACTTTTCCATTAAAAATATCTAACGGAATTCTCTGGCCAATCGTTGCCATTACTGGATGAGAGAGAATAATTCTTGCCAACGTTATCTGGGCTATTGCCGGCAGCGCGATGCACGCATTATGAACCAAAACATTATAAGGGGTTATGTAAAGATTATGCCCGTCAACCGTGAGAGTGTATACTTCCGCCGATTCTTTTACATTTTCAATTGATGTAAGCCGGGAATGTGCCGGGTCGCCGGTTAGCAAGACATGCGAAGTGGTGAGATCTTTTGCCGCGATCCATGCTTTTTCTTGCGGACAATAAAATTTTTGATCGGGCGCAACGCAAATAAGTTGGTCACCTATGGAAATTTTGACAAACTCGCACACCTGCCTTTTTTCAACGGCCCGGACGGTTCGCTCATAATTTTTCCCATTAAGATCGCTACCGATAATGAGGTCATGCAGTTTGATCAGTTCGATTGGTTTGTGCCCAGTTGCCGTTTTTATCGGGGTACCCGCAACAAAACCTTCTTGGTGAATTTTTTGCAGGGCCATTATATGTATTGCAGTGTTTAACGCATCGCCTCTGGTCAATTCTCTTGCCATGCCCATAACCGGCAGGCAAAAAAAGCATGCTGTAATAACTGCAATCAATCGAACAACTTTCATGAATGTCCCCCTAATGGCTTTGCGCGCCGTTTGTGTAATTTAGTTTTGGAAAAGACTACACGAAAGATAGTTGCTGTCAATGAAGATATGTGACGAATGTTTTTAGAATTAATTATTTTTCACCGGGGAGCAAATATTCAGAAATTTTATTTATTTCAGGATAGAGTGATTCTTTTTTATTTGCTGAATCAATTCAAATCAAAAGATTCTTGGTACTTGGGAATAATCACCAACCAGCCAAAGCGATCCTCTATTTTCTTTTTTAACGATTGTGCCGCTTCAAGTTCTCCATGCGTGAGAAATATTTTTTTAGGGGCCGCTTTAAGATGGGAGAGCCATTCTAAAATTTCGTTGTAATCAGCATGCGCTGAAAATAAATTAATTATTTTTATCTCTGCCTGCACCTGGTATGTTTGCCCAAAGAGATGAAGTTCATTTGCGCCCTTCACTAAATTATACCCTTGACCCCCTTCAGCCTGGTAACCCACGAGCAAAACCGTGTTTTTGGGATCGGAAATATAGGTGGGTAAATGGTGCATCATGCGGCCGCCCCCCAGCATGCCACTGCCCGCAATAATAATTGCCGGGCCGTTCAAATGATCCAACCGCTTTGAATCTTCTACCGTGGGAGTTGGTGTGGCAACGCCCAAAATCTCTTTACACAAAGAAACGGGCAGGGTGTAATCATCTTTGAAGGTGCAAAAAAGTTGCGTAACGCTAATGGCCATCGGGCTATCTAAAAAAATGGGAATAGCGGGAATACTCTTTTTTTGTTGTAGCTGATACAAACAGTATAAAATTGTTTGCGTGCGGCCCACCGCGAACGCGGGGATAAGAATCACGCCGCCCCGTTCAACTGTTTTATTTATTTCCTTACCAAGAACGGCAATCGGATCACCTTCTTCATGCAGCCTATCGCCATAGGTTGATTCAAGGACCAAATAATCGGTCCGCTCAATATACGCAGGAGCCTTCATAATCAACTGATTGGGGCTGCCAAGATCCCCGGAAAAACTGAGCGTTGTTTTTCCATTTGATACCACAACAAATGTTGAGCCAAGAATATGGCTACACCGAATTAACCAAATGGTAAATGCGCCGATTTTTAGCTGTTTTTCATAATCAATTACCTGAAAAAAGCGAAGGGAATAGTTGGCATCATTTGCAGTATAAAGCGGTTGCTCGGCCGGGCGTTTGCCCGCGGTGCGTTCGTTGTAGCGTTTTGTTGCTTCCTCTTGTAAATTGCCGTTATCGAGCAACAGTATTTTGCACAGCTCAAAGGTTGCTTGAGAACAATAAATGGGGCCCTTGAAACCATTTTTTACCAAGAGCGGAATATATCCGGTGTGATCAATATGCGCGTGCGTTAAAACGATGGCATCAATGCGTGCAGGATCGAGCGGAAACTTGTTCCAATTGCGCTGCGTGGTTTTATATGTTCCTTGAAACAATCCGCAATCAACCAAGAGTTTGGTTGTGTCTTGTTCCACCAAATATTTTGATCCGGTAACCTCTTGCGATGCGCCCAAAAAAGTTATTTTCATAGTTTCCTAATCTGTTTTGGTATTCTTTGTAAAAAGCATACGAAATGCGAATTACGGGAAGCAATCAAAAAAAAGTTACCAATTCTTTTTATGCAGCTTAATTATGCAAATGTATTGATTTATAAGCATTTCGATTTATATTTAATGATTACTGATTTACTTTTAATGATTCATCCAGAGGGGACACTGTTATGAAAAAAAATTTTTCCGTACTGCTTTTTTTTACCGCTGCGATGGCGAGCGCCTCGCAACCGCCTTTAACCATACAAGAATATTGTTCTAGTCCGCAAAAAACGATTGCTGACTGTAATGATCTTTTTGATGCCGCATTTAATAAACCGACAGGCGGAGAAAAACACCCCTTAAGTGATGCGGCAAATAGAGATACTCTTATTGCTGTTTCTCAAGAAATAAATCACCGGTATGATGGAAACGTTATCGTTTCTGTTGGTCAATCACCGGCATACATTATTAAGGCTGCTGAGCTTATTAATGAATTATGTGAAAATCCTAATACTCAGTATCGGTATCTTGCATTCTCGGGCAAGTTTCTTGATGCAGATGGTACACATGATCAAAAAAAAGAATTTGTAACATCTGCCAAGACGATTCCTACCCAAGAAGAGATCGCATCATATACCCGCTATCTCAAATCGGTACAATTGGACCCAAAAAAGATTATAAAGCGCCATAGAAAAAAATCTCAAAAAACTATTTTTACTGATTTTATTAGTTCTGCACGGGGTTTCGCCTCATTTGTGTATATCCTCAATGCTATCGCGCGCAAAGAAGGGGTTGAAGAAGAAAGTTTAAAAAATAGCGTTGGGTATCATGTATTTCATATGCAGGAGCAGCCGCTTACTTTTAAATCAATACATATAAAAGATGCTGAGTATTCCTATGTATGTGATTTGTGTAACAACAATGTTCACGCAATTGAAAAAAAATTAATATTTAATCTTGCACGTGAACATACTAATATTCTCTTTAATGATAGACTGGTGGAACATTTTCCCAAGAATACATGGAATGAAAATAATCGGGATCGGTTTAAGCCCTCAGATAATGCAAAATTGCTTATTTTTAAAATTATTGATCACCTGGCCTGCGAACAAAAACCGGAGCCGTCTAAAAAAAGCAAAAAGTAATAATAGCAGTTTTTTCACGTGCTTTAAAAATTTTGCAACAGCTTTTCAATAACCGGCTTATCCGGAGCGGGTACATCGTAAGAAAGTAATTCGTTTTTCTTGACCCATCGTATTTCTTGATGTTCGTGTAAAACAAATTCACCGCAGAAAGAATCAACAAAATAGACCCGCATTTCTATGGCGATTCCCTTATGTTCAAAATAACTACTGCAAAAATAGTTGCCGATCCGAGCGGTGATGCTAAATTCTTCCATGAGTTCCCGTGCCAAGCATTCGGTGTGCGTTTCGCCTTCTTCCAGTTTGCCACCGGGAAATTCCCACTTGCCATACAGAAAATCTTTTTTTGCTCGTTGGGCAAGCAGATATTTGCCATCTTTGTGAATAATTGCCGCGATTACTTTTTTAATAGGCATCCGGCCTAAAATAGTGAGAAATTTAAAAAGTGTTTCAACGGAGAATTCCGACAATTTTCCGACGGCCAGTAATGATATTTTTTGTTGGTCAATGCTCAGAAGCTGAGCAACAGCTTTTTGAGAAAATTTCTTTTTTTTTATCAGGCGATTGATTTTAAGACCAAGTTCTGCTTTTGCAAGCATTTGCTCAGGATTTGGCAATCCCAGATCGGCAAATACATTGCCGGAACTTACTTGGAAATTCTTAGTTGTTTTTTTCATTGGAATGCATTAAAAAAGGGCTAGCGGTGGCCTTTAAGCTACCCGTGATTTTACTTTCTCAAGTAACTTAATCGCGGTATCACCATTTTTATTAACATGATGAGGATTAATTCCAGGAGTTTGTAAAAGCTGTTCTACAATCTTTTGGCTATTTAAGCAAAGATTATATCCTTTTTTGTTACCCTCAATATACGTATAGACTATGGATTGTAAAGCAGTTATAAGAGCCGTATTTCCATCGTTATCAGCATAGTTAATGTTAATTCCTGGAGTTTTTAAAAGAATTTGCACAAGATCAAGATTATGTTCTCGTATTGCGAGCATAAGAGCTGTATTTCCATGCTCATCGGAATGATTAACATTGGCACCTGCTTTTACAAGCTCTATTACAACATTTGCATGGCCTTTTCTTGCCGCTTGAATTAAAGCTTTATTGCGATCATTTTTGTTAATACAAAGTTCGCATTTTTCTGAATTTACAAATAAACACTTTAGATGACTTAGCATGCTTAATTTGGCATCAACTGCTTTTACAAGCTCTCTTACCACATCTGCATGGCCTTTTCTTGCAGCTATAATAAGAGCAGTACCAGAAGAATCTATACTATTCCAACGGTTTTCTTGATTAACATTAGCACCTGCTTTTATAAGCTCCCTTACAACGTCTGCATGGTCATTTTCTGCAGCTTTAATAAGAGGCGTGTCTCCCGTGTCTGTTGATTGATTAACATTGGCATTTACTTTTATAAGCTCTTTTACGACATCTACATGACCTTGTGTTGCAGCCTGAATAAGAGGTGTGTCTCCCCAACTGTTTGCTTGATTAACATTGGCGCCTGCTTTTATAAGCTCTATTACAACATTTGTATGGCCATTTTTTGCAGCTTGAATAAGAGCTGTACCATCCAAGAATTCAATTTTGTTTGAACAGATACCCCAATTGTTTGTATTAACCTTAACACCTGCTTTTATAAGCTCCTTTACAATATCTAGATAACCTTCGCTGGCAGCATACTGTAGAAGTGTATAAATACACATCCAATCCATGCAACCTTCACCGCTACCATGAGACCCAGTGAGAGTAATTTCTCCATTAACATTAGCCCCTGTTGGTACAAGCTTTTGCACCTTTTCATAAGAACCTTCTTCTACAGCTATAATAAGAGCTTTATCTAATTCATTTGGCGACATTTTTGAATAATCTGCAGTGCCAGCCACTTGAGCAAAACTAAGCATAACTAAAACTAATAATCCAACTTTTTTCATAATATTCCTCGTCTAGTAAATAATATATGACTCATACTGAAATAATCCTATATTATTAAAAAATGATCAAATATAAAACACATTAAGAATGCCAAATAAAAATGGCGCAAGCCAGGCTCTTCGACTCGTAAACTCGCTCAGGATAAACTCCGCTCCTTAGGGCGACCTGCCAGCCGCTTTGATGAAAGCGGTTATATATTATTTTTTTTCAGCATTTCATCTGCACATCGATAATCATGTTTAGCTGCGGATTGAATTTTTTGAATTTCTTCTGGGGTGAATTCTAACTCGTGGGAATATATTGACAGTCGGCAAGTATTTTTGACAAATCCCTTTTGCGGCATTCAAGAATAGATCTCAAGCTAGTACCACATTTATCGCTGGATTTATGTATAAGCATTGGACCATTTGCATTAGTAAAAAATTCGACACACATGATTCCTCCTTTTCTTGAGAAATAATCCATTAAAGAAATGGCCTGCCATACGAAGCTTTAGCGAAGTATGGCGGTACCTCGTTGACATGTTCAGGAAGCACGAAATTGAGTTTAGCATAAGCTTAAGCCATATTCAAACAGTGTTTGCATCATTTGGCATTGAATTAATAAATCGGTAAAGTTACTCTAGAAGATGCTTAAGATATTCCATTAATATAAGAGGATTTTATGCCAAAAGAAGTAAATCAACATAGAACAATGCTTCATGAGCACATGGCGAGTTATCAAGTTTCGGTGAGCAACAGCTTAGAATCTCCGTTAGCCTCAGGTACTTTTGTTAAATTTACTACTGTTGTAGAAGGCAATCCTACAAAAGTTTTTGGAATCCTGACAGCAAAACATGTATTAGACAATGATGATCCTGATCTACATGCACTTTGTAAAGCTATCATGGTAGAAAAGGCTACTGGAAGACAATTTATTGTTTTAGCAAAGCTAATAAATGAAAAACTAATAGGATGCACCGCTACCTTTGAATTGTTTTTTGCAATAGCACATAAGAAAGGAATCAGCTCTTTGCACAAATTTGATCCAGACCTAGGATTTATATGTTTAGGATTTGAAGGCAAGATGGCAGAGCATCCATTATTATTAAATTCAAAATTCTATGATTTAGATGTAAAAGAAGAAAATGATTTAATAGCAGCCAGGCAATCATCGATTATCTCTGGTTTTTATAGAGGAGCAACAACTGATGCTGAGATCATCGATAATATAGTTCCAATTGGGCCATATACAGGCGGAGATGAACAATTAGCTCACAATCAAAGATCTAATATATATTATTGGAAAATCCCCTATCAAAAAAAATTATGGATAAATGGAGCATCAGGATCGGCATTTTGGAGAGTTATAGAAAAAAATAATCAAACAGATATTTCCCTGGGAGGAACAATAGTTTGCCTTTCACCCAATAAAGAAAAAATTCATGCAACATCTGCCATATATCTGTATCAAACTTTTCTTCCCGAATTAAAAAAAGCATGTAGTGAACAACTAAAATCCTAAATATATAAATTGTTTGCCTTTCTTACCAAACTCGATATTCTTACCCTCAATGTATTTGAAGCACCTATACAACTGAGGGTAAAACAATGAAAAACTTTCCATTCATCAGGATCCAATACCTGACCACATCACACTACGGGCTATCGCTCCAATTAAATCAGAGCGGGTGTTTGCTCACAGAGAGCAAATAAGCTCAATCCATAACAATCGTAATTTACTTATTTCCAATGCTGATAAATTAATCAGCATGGTCATACTCGCATAGAATCGAGAGTTATATGATATCAAAGAAGAATAGAGCGGTATCTCGCTTGCCTATAAGCGCTGTACTAAATTGTGATGACCGAAAGAAGTTCGCAGCATTCGTAGGATTGCTTGTTCAAATTAATAAACGAATCAATCCCGAAGAATACGCTGTTACAGAAAGAACTCGATCAAAGAAGACAAAGAAAATAGATTTAGAAAGAACATATAAAGAAGGCTCGCAAAATCGCGGGCCTCTCTTTTTTTTAATAAGTAGACTTGCCTTCTCTATAGAGCAGTCAATATGCTTAAGAATAAAAATAATTTAAAATATAAGGATAGTATGAAGAAAATACTCCACCTACTGAGCAGCCTTTTTCTTGTAATTACTACACCATTACATGCCAATGTAGCTCTTTATCTTTTTTTAAATAATAGAGAAGCATCCAATATTATAATAATTACTGCTGGCTTCTTTTTATATTCCTTGTGCATATACATTGCTACCAGATCAAAAAAAATAAGCTCATTCGTACAAGCATGTGTTATTTCATTTATAGCAAATCTTTTTTCAGCTCTCATTGGCATTATTATCGCATCTTTCTTGGCATTTACTGCAGGGCCAGAATCATGGGTGCACTCTCTCTTTTATTCTACTCTGCCTCATTTATATAGATCAGCTGGAGAGAATCTAATATTAGGCCAATTAACACTCAATAATATTCTATTTCTTCTTGCTTATTGGATCCTACTTTCACTAATAAATACTTTGTTAACGTTTTGGATTTTTATAATTGCGTACCCTCATATATCTAAACGCCGCATAGTGCTATGGACTTTTATAGCAAATGCACTGAGCATTGGATTCGGAATCTTTTTCGTTGGGATATATAAATATCTTTACGGATCTTATCCCTTTTAGAATACTAATAAGCGCAAATGAAATATGATAACAGCTTGGCTAAAGACATCGATGATAGACACAGTAGTATTACTTCTCTCACAAGATTCATTCCAGATTATTGATCCGGATAAATTTGTACCATCCGCACGATGGATTACAAATAACAGATCAAGTGCCGTTCACGGAATTCAATCAAAGCAGAATCCTAACAAGAAAGAGTTGCTTGCTGGGATATATAAACCACGGCTCACTTTACGAACCAGTCTACGCCAATCCAGGCATTCAGCTTGGCTGGCTACGCCTGGCGCGGCCAATTCACGAAATCCAAAAGAGATAGAACTCAGAATCGAATTATCATTACCCAAGCTCTTTTATGGCAATAATTTTGAAGAGCTAAAAGGGAAGGATTTGCAGCCACTACTATGCAAGCTCTCATCCATTTTAGATCAAATGGGGGTTATTGTTGCCCCCTCTGATCTTGCACAAGCATCCATATCCGCAATCCATTACTCTAAAAATATTGCTCTCACGGATGGCTCAACACCCTATCACTATATTAATAAGATCAAAGAAGCGAATATCAAGCTTTCCCTTGATGTAAATCAAACTGATTATCGCAATGAAGGGCATAGTTATAAATGGCACTGCAATTCTTATGAAGTAGTCTTTTACGATAAGATTAAGGATCTTGAAAAGGCTAAGCAAAGCGATAAGCGCGCAATTGAAAAAGATAGCGCGTTGCAATTGAAGTTATTTCCAAGACTTGCACAAAGAAGAAAGAAGCTAGAAATACTGCGCATGGAAGTGCGCTTGAATAAGCGGCAGAAAATTAAACAGCTTTTTGCAAAGCTGGGCATTAAATCAGATTTATCATTTAAAAGTATTTTTAAAGCTGCCACCGCAAAGAAGGTTCTTCTTCATTATATTGATGAGCTTGAAAGCAAAAGACCGCCCTTGCTTGATTATAGAGCCGCTAACGATAAAGCGCTGCTTGCTGATTTAATATTCAATAATCCTGCGCTGGGTTCGAAAAGAATATTGCAGATGTATGGATTATACAGAGCCCTGGAGGTGGTGAATATTCGAGAATTAAGAGGGATGTTATCGAAGCAAAATCAACGGGACTGGAATCGGCTTATGGGTGAAGCAAAAGAAATAAGGCTTTCTGGAATCTTAAGTCCTTTTGAGATAGTCCGAGGGCATCTAATGAAATGTAAGCCGTTAAGATTGCATGCCAAATACTTTGCTATAATTGATTCATAATTCCAATTTTTTTCGCACTAATCTAATTGCATTCTTAATTTTTATTCTCTAATCGCTGAATCCATTCGGACAACGCTTTTCGTGATTCTTCAAGCATCGCACCAGGTGTAAGAATTTTATCTTCAGGAATAATTCCATCAAGCACAGCATCTCCTAGAGTCTCTTTTTCTTTGATTTTGTTCATTCTTTGTTTATCCCATGACCACTCATTCCCCTCATTGATTAAGACTACCTGCGGTATTATAACCTTCACTTTAGTGAAAGCAGAACCTTGCCGATAAATCCTTCCTTCTAATTGTTCAAAGCCAGAACTTGTCCAGGGTAAGCTAAGTACTATTAGTTGATCACAAACATATTGCAATCCATCCAATCCGGTACCAATTGCACTAGAGGCTACAAGAACATCTATTTTCTTCTCAAGAAATAGAGGCAACCCCTTTTTATTTTTTCCTGTGAATTCACCATGAGACCATCCTCTCTCTCTTAAGTATGTTTTAATTTCCTTTACTAAGCCATCAACGAATTGCGTATAAATAATAGTTCCAGGCTTGATATATTGATCAATGGCAGGCAATTTGGCTTCTAAAAGATATGTTTCTAATTTGAGAATCTCATTTTTTTGAACTGTTTGAAGTTTTTCAAGCAGAAATTGTCCCTGAATGTTAATGAAAGATCTATCTATAGCTATCTGATAGAGGGGTACGTGTCTTACTCCGTTCAATACCATTTGTTCATGAATTGAAATACAATTTTCCAAACTAGGAAACATCTTTAGTTCCTTAAATTTTTCTCCCTTTATCATGTTCAAAAGACTCACTGCTTCATCTAAGCTATTGATAACAGGAGTGGCACTCATTCCAAGAGTACATAAGTCAACATTATTGAAACGAGCTTTGAATAGAAGTTGCTCTAAAAGATTTCTTCTTTTAGTAACATCTACTCCTCGTTTTTTTGCACTTTGAATCTCATCAAGCACTACAAAATCAATAATATGATTTCCAACTAACCATTCAACATAATCGCTAGAATCCTTTTGCTGAAAAGCTTCATAATTAAGAATCAAATATGTGGGCATTGAAGAAGAAGGCCTAAGCTGATGAGGCATTTTTCTTAAAAAGACCTGGCAACATGGAAAGGCCTGTAGAATTTCCATACGCCATCCATCTAGGGTATTATTTAGAGCAATTACGATTGTTAATTTTGCTTCAATAACCCGACTTGCAAGAATTGCAGCTAATGTTTTTCCAGCCCCCGGTCCACTCCAATTACCAAGAGAACGTTCATTTTTGATTCTAAAGGCTACTAATTGCTGCATAAGATTAGGAGGAACAATCTTTCCATTTTTGCTAAAAGCATATCCTTTTGGAGTTTCTAAAGCGCAAGCACCATAATACTGTTGAATAAATCGTTCTTTTACAATTGCACTATAAACGCCATCTTTAAAAGACGTAATCATATCAATGGTTTTCTTTTGCTCTTCTTGAGGCATAGATAAAATTTGCTTCCAATAATTTGCAATCTCTTTAGCAATCAAATATTCAATAATAGACTCATCAGGGTTATTCACGAGATCAATGATCTTTCGATCAAAAGAAGACAATCTGTCTTTTATTTTTAACTCTGGCAATCTTTTATCTTCAGAATAGTTATCGATATCTTGATTCATTTCTAATTGATTATAAGACTGCTCATTTACTGATATTAACTGCGCGTCATCAGTTTCTAAATGGTTTAATACACAGTCAGCAATCTTTTGAGTTGCATCTGCTCGATTACTTGAATGTGCCAACTTGACAATCTCTTTTAGAAGAGGAGCGCATTTGCTGGCCATGTTCTTCGATGCATCGATGAGCTTATTATGTTTCATAATGCTGTACAACTCATCAGGAGACATTTTATCAAGAAGCGGTAAAAGACTTTTCACAAAAGCAAGAATAGCAAATTTATTCCATACACTAACAATCCCTAGCCAATCTCCCCAACCAAGCCATTCGTCTTGATAAATTGCTGATGGATTTGCAGGTATATCATCAGGTTTTTCTGAGGTCTTTACCCATTCTCGCCAATCTTTTTGGTTTTTTAAACCTAAGGAACGGACAAAGGTTCGCGCTTTTTCAAATGGTCGAAATATTTTGTTTTGATTGGCTACTCTTGCAGTACCTAACCAATTACCCCAATCAAGCCATTCATTAGCATAAATATGCGATGGACTTTGTGGAATATCTTCTGGCCTTTGGCTAGATTGCGCCCAGCGGATCCAATCCTCTTTATTTTGTAATCCAAGTGCCCTTACAAAGATACGCGCATCATGAAACGAACGATACTTACGATTTTTATGAGCTACAAAACCAGTACCGAGAAAATCTCCCCACCCATTCCAACCCTTTCGAGCATAAACCTCACTAGGATCTGCTGGAATATCAGCCAATCTCGCATCTGTTTTGGCCCATTCCGCCCATTCTTCTTTTCCTGAAAACCCAAGGGATTGGGCAAAGATTCGAGCCTCTTGAAAAGAACGAAATTTTCTGTTTTGAGGTGCAACAGCCCCAGTTCCTAGAAAATCACCTATACTGAACCACCCTTTACCCGCGTATGTTTGCAATGGAGATGCGGGAATATTCTGTGGTCTAGATTCAGATTTTGCCCATTTTCTAAATTCGGACATATTGCGTATACCCTGCTTAATCATGAATTTTTTAGCATCTTCATATGAAAGGAATTCACGGTTTTGTGAGGCAACATAACCAGTTCCTAAAAAATCTCCCGCACCTTTCCATCCTTTATTTTTATAAACGCCACTCGGATATGAAGGGATGTCTGAAGGCAATGCATCTAATTGAACCAATATTTTCCATTCGGTCATACTTTTTAAGCCAAGCGCTCTAGCATAATTCCGCGCTTCTTCAAAAGAACGAAATTCTTGGCTTTGAGATAGACGATATTTACGTCCACGATTTATTATTTCAGCATTTAGAAAATCATTCCAACCAGCCCATCCTTTTTTCGAATAAAAATGATTAGGCCATTTTGGTAAATCCTGTGGTTCATTTTCATTAAACCATTTCAACCACTGATATCTTCCTTTTAATCCTAAAGATCGGGCAAATTCACGAGCTTCTGCAAACGATCTGAATGTCCTGCGGTTAGCAATAACCTTGGTCCCAAGAAAATCTGCAAAATCGATCCATCCCTCTTTTTTGTAAGCTTGTTGAGGATTTGCTGGAATGGCTTGAGGCTTATGACCAGACTTAGTCCAAGCCTTCCATTCGGTAGTATTTTTAAGTTCTAGAGAATGTACAAAGGTTCGAGCAGTGATAAAAGACATCCATTTCTGTTTATTTGGCATAATTATTTCCTAATGGCGCGAATCTTTAATGTGAGGCTTCTGGCTTTATAGATTATAAGAATTAATCTATAGCATAAATAAAATTACGAAATGCAACAATCTTTTTACCTTAAAAATGCATGGATAAAAACGTTCAATCCATATTTAGCATTAGCATAATCATGAAAGAATCTTTATAGTTCTGAATCAACCAGAAGGACAAAGAGAATAGATATTTAGAGTATTGAAAATCAGCTGGAGTTAACGCATTATGCCCGTCTTTCCCTTTTTAGGATTTTTTAACTAAGGGCAATGATTAGAATTATTATTCCCGATTTGTTAATTCTTTTGAATCCGTGAATTGGTAAGAAGTTATTATCAAAGAAATAATCGTATATTGGTTTAAAAAATTAATGATATTCTGCTCCCCATATTTTTTTTACTATCAAAGGCTTAACACGTTTATTCATCTTATCGGGCCATAGTTTAACTCTTTCAAATTTTATTTCTTCATTCGTAAAGTTTTTTAAATCTAAAAAAATGCTTTTCCCCATCAATAGATCCTGTGGTTGTTGTGTCAATATGTTTGAGTAGCGCAGATCTTCATTAAATATTGTATTTATACCTTTAGAATAACAGTCAATCCTTTTTCGTATTGTATCTTTATTTTCTTGTGAGAAAACTATAACACGATAACGTATGCCGTCCTTATTGTGGCCATAAAAAAACAGCGGTGGCATTTCAGCATCGGCGTTATCATCTTGTGCCCTTATTAAACGCTTGGATTCAGCAGCGCTGCTATTAAAATCTTCTTCTGATGCAGTTAGAAGTATGAGATTGGTATGCAATACCCCATGCTTAACATATTCAAGTAAAATTGTGTTAAGCACCTTAATAAATGCGAGTTCTAAATTTTTATAGGCTTGTTTTGGATACTCATCTTTATTGATAACTAACAAAAATAAATATCGAATTACCGAATCCTCTACCAGGGTAGTAATGAATGCATTATATTTTTCTTCTGATTCTGATAATTCTTGGGCATATATAAGAATCTTCGATTTAAGCGCATAAAACAATTTATGAAAAGGATATTCACGCACAGCAAATAAAACTTGGCTATAAATTCCTTTCTGAGGGAAAATCAATTTTATTTTCTCTCTAAAAATTACTTCTAAAAGAGTTTGATGATGCTTAATATCTTCTTCAGATATAGCTTGTCCGTTCTTAATTTTATCTTTTATTTTTTTCTTACTTTTTGATATTGCACTACTAATTTCTGGAGCATGCCAAATCTCATTTCGAAATTTTCCCTGCCCAATCATTTCAATAAACAATTTATGCGTAATTATGATATCTTTTATATTATATTTTCTCAATAATGCTGCGATAAATTGAATTTTTTTAATTTTATATTTACCTTGCACATTTCTAAGTATTAAATCTCCAAGCACACAACTATCTAAATATGCAATATTAACTATGTGATTTGAATCACCTTTTTTCTTATATTTTCTTTTAAAAATTCTTAATTTTCTATACATTTTATCTTTACATTCTCAGAGTTACTAAATTAGATATCACATATCTCATCCTTTTTTTGATTCCCTGTTACAATTATACCAAAATTTGCACACAACTAGCACAACTAAGAGCATAATTATGAAAGCAATTCTCATAGCACGGGTAAGCACAGAAGAACAAAGAGAAGCCGGCAATTCATTACCCGCACAAATAGCACGGCTTGAAAGATACTGCCAAAGCAAAGGCTTTCAAATAGCCCAAGTCTGCAGCTTTGATGAAAGCGCCTATACCAATGATCGTTCTGAATTTGATCGCATTATCGATATCATTTTAGCCCAAACAGAAAAGACTGCCGTTTGCTGTGATAAAGTGGATCGGCTCTCCCGCAATGTATTTGATAAACGTATCTCCGTTCTTTATGAACGAGCATTAAGCGATGAAATAGAATTGCATTTTGTATCCGATGGGCAGATTATCACCAGCCGCATTTCTGCGGTAGAAAAATTTCAATTTAGCATCAGCCTTGGACTGGCAAAATATTATTCGGATGCTATTAGCGATAACGTGAAGCGTGCGCTTGAACAAAAGCTCCGCAAAGGAGAATGGCCGGCAATGGCTCCTTATGGATATAAGAATATCACCAACGCAGCTGGCAATACCGATATCATTGTTGATGAGTATGAAGCGCATATTGTGAGAAAATTATATGAGCTCTATGCAACGGGTGCTTATTCCATGGATTTGCTACGGGCAAAAGTAAAAAAAGATTATGGGTTGGATTGGGCCAAGGGCTATCTTTGGAAGATGCTTAATAATCATTTCTTTTATGGGATAATGGTTGTAAAAGGTAAATCATATCCTCATCGCTATCCAACCATTATTTCTCAAACCCTTTTTGAGCAGGTACAACAAGTGAAGGCAAGTTACAATAAAAAACCATTTAAGTTCGCCGGTAAACCATATGTTTATCGAGGCCTTATCCGATGCGCCCATTGCGGATTGGCTATAACGCCCGAGAAGCATAAAGGCAACATCTATTACCATTGCACCCAATATAATGGCAAGCATGGCGCAAAATGGCTGCGTGAAGAAGCAATCACTGAGCAATTAGGCAAAGTATTTAAAAATATTCAGATGCCGGAAGATATAATTCTGGAAATTATAGAAACGCTCAATGCGGTGCATCAGGATAAGGTGGAATTCCACAATAGAGAGTTTGATAGGCTCACTTCCGAACAAAAAACCACCACTAAGATGATGGATAATCTTTACCTTGATAAACTCAAGGGGAGAATTACTGAGAGCGAGTATGACAAATTTTACACTTCACTACGCGATCAAGTGACCGATATTAGTATCCGTCTTGAGAAATTACAAGAAGCTGAAGATAACTATTATTTAACTTCAAAACATGTTCTGGATCTGGTTAACCGTGCTTATGAATTATTTATCGGTTCTGAAGTTGAGGAAAAACGGCAATTAATCAAGCTTGTACTTCAGAACTTGAGACTGGAAGATGATAAGCTGCTCTGGGACGCTGCTAAGCCATTTGATTTGATCCTAGAAAGTTCGGATCGTCAACAATGGCGGGGCTGATGGGCCTCGATCCCACGACCTTCCGCGTGACAGGCGGACGCTCTAACCAACTGAGCTACAGCCCCTAATTTTTAGGGAATCCTCCTACGCTCTTACGAGTTCGGGCGGACAAGATTTGATGTGTATTTCATTTTTCAACGTGCCTTATGTCACTCAGCATAGTCGAGAGTTTGGATGAAATAGCAGAATTTTTATACTACCTACCATGTATCTTTTGCTTCATCCTTAGCTGGCCTGCCATTCGTAGCTTGCCTCTACTTCGCTCTTCGAGCTACGAAGAGCAAGCGAGCCGGACTTGTCCTACGAAGCTTTAGCGAAGTAGGAAGCCCCGGATAAGCGTAGAATGGCTCCTCGGGCAGGACTCGAACCTGCGACCCAACGATTAACAGTCGTTTGCTCTACCAACTGAGCTACCGAGGAATAACATTTCAATTTTACAGTGAAGTTAGGGGGAACTAAGGTGTAGGCAGCCCTACTTCGCTCATAAATGAGCTTCGAAGGGCAACCTTCGCTTTTTGCTATATTGCTTTATTTCAAATATATGGCCGTGCCAGCCGAAGCCTTGGCGTAGGCTGGTGGGCGGTGTAGGATTCGAACCTACGACCCCCAGTTTGTAAGACTGATGCTCTAACCAACTGAGCTAACCGCCCCTAATTTCAGACTCAAAGATTGTAAAAGAAAAGAGCCCGAAAGTCAAAGCCATTTTGCATAATTCTTTATTATTACCGCAAAAGGGCGTTACCTGGTAATGAAAATCAGCGCAAAAAAATACTATTATAACATTTATTCGCATCCTTAAGAGTATGGACTTCCAGTCTGTTTTTTGCTTATCTTTTATCATCAAATCTTCAAAAAAAGGATGATTGTTTATGATGCAGAAAGTGTACATTGTCTTTTGTTTCTGGTTAATTTTGGCAAGCACTCTTTTTAGCACCTGTCCGCCCCAATCGGCACAGTTTTGCGCTGTGTGCGTGGATACCTCTTTGGTGATCAATGGCACGGGCATAAGCGATTCGTGTGATACGGGTGCCCTGGTAGTTGCCGGCGATGTAGGAATCGGCGGCAATATGAATATTTGCGGGGTTACCACCATGGGTGGCGCACGCACTGTATCATCAGAGGATCAGCGGCGTGGCCCTGCGTGCACCGCGTCGGATTTACGCTTGCAAGTTAACGGTTCAGTGGGTGTTGTGAATGATCTTTTGGTATGCGGCACCGTATTTGCCAATGGTTTTAGCGGATCCATTGCGGGCCTGACGGGTGGTAATGGCGCCACGGGAGCAACGGGTAACACCGGCGCCACCGGGGTGCAGGGCGTAAAAGGAAATACCGGCGCGCCCGGATCTTCCGGGCCAACAGGATTGGCCGGTCAAACAGGCGCCACCGGTTCAACAGGTTTTACCGGAAATACCGGGCCCACCGGTTTAGTGGGTTCTACCGGGCAAGCAGGATTTACCGGTAACACCGGATTGCCGGGGCAAACCGGTTCTACCGGAACTGCTGGCTCAACCGGTTCAACGGGTTCAGTTGGCCAAACAGGCGCCACCGGTTCAATGGGCAGCACCGGACAAACAGGGTTTACCGGAAATACCGGCTCAACGGGTAATGTCGGATCAACGGGTTCAGCTGGCCAAACAGGCGCAACCGGTTCGAGCGGCAACACCGGCTCAACAGGGTTTACCGGAAATACCGGGTCCACCGGTTCAGTTGGTTCTACCGGTTCAGTGGGCTCAACGGGCCAAACAGGATTTACCGGCAATACCGGATCGACTGGTTCAATTGGCACCACGGGCCAAACAGGATTTACCGGCAATACCGGGCAAACCGGCTCAACAGGATCAACAGGCAGTACCGGCCAAACAGGTTCAACCGGCCAAACAGGTTCAACCGGCTCAACGGGATCAACGGGAGCAACCGGACGTACCGGATCCACCGGAACAACCGGTTCAACCGGAAGAACCGGCGCAACAGGTTACACCGGCGCCACCGGCCCCACCGGATCACTTTCGAATAATCTATCTTCCTATTATAATCCTGCCGGCGCATCAAATATTCAGTCGGGCGAAACCATAAGCATCGATTATGATACGCTCAATACCAGCCTTGGTTCTAATATTACGGTTAATGGTAATAATATCACCATTTCAGCCAACGGCACGTATTTGTTCAGCGTTGAGGGAGTGGTGCAACAAGCCACCCTGGAAGCCGCAGCAAATATTCTTACCTTTTCAGTCGCGTTACAAGAAGTGCCCAATACCGGATCGCCTTTTAATGTTGCACCATGGCCCCTGGCCGAATACAGTATTATATCATCCGGTGATGGAGGCGATATCGTTATGCAAGCCTTTAATGTGCTGCAAATGGTCAAGGTAACCAACGCGCCATGTGTTTTTAACGCGCAATTGGGCAATAGTTCCGGCAACTATATCAATTTATTAAATCCGATATTAAATGTGATTCAACTCGATTAATTCTCTAAAAGGGCATGCGTCATGAACGGTAGTGTATGTGTTAGATATCTGGTAAAGTTCTGCTTGGCGCTCTTGTGTGCATGCCTTTTTAATGCGGTGCATACCGGCGAAAAATATCCTGTTGATATTTGTTATCTGCTTGCGGATTTAAAATATAGCGCCAAGCAGGGGGTTAAAATTTGCGAGGTGCAGCAAGGGTGCCTTTCATTGTTTAACGGCGATAGTTTTCGAGGCACGTACGAAGAATCTATCCATACAGCTCTTGTTCGCACGCTTGCGCTGTATAATACCAACGGATGGGTAGTTGCAAACACCATTGCCGATAGAAATTTAGTTTCTGCGTTGGCCTGCTCTGCGTGTTGGCACCGCACAAAAGATATTATTGAGCTGCTGCGCAATCCGGATTTTATGCATCAGGCCAAGCAGCCGGTAAAAGATAGATATGATTGTTCCTCGTATCAGGGATTTTTATACATTAATTGGTCGCAGTTATACCCCATTTACGATTTCCAAAAACGATTTCCGGGAATGATCGTGATAGATAAATCCAGTTTTCCTTTTTGGATCGATAAATATACAATGACTGCGCTCTTTGCGCAGGATGAATTGCTGGCAACGTTGAAACCCCGATGGGGCAACTATAAAAAAATATATACCAAAGAGCTTGCCGCGCAGATTGCCCAGGATCTGCACGGCGATATATTTGTGATAAAGCCACGGGGAGAATTTTTAGGCAACGGCGTCATCATTACCAAAAGAGAGAATTTGGATGATGTTTTATTCTCTATCATCACCACGCAAGGCGCTGCGGATAATGATGCCGATCTTGCCTATGGCGTCTGGCAAAAAGATCCTTTTGATAGTTTTATTGTGGAAGAATTTGTAGCCTCCGATCCCATTCGGGTTCCTCATTTAAACAATAAACTCTATCAGCCAACCATGCGTGTAGCATTTTTATTGGTTTACCATAATCAGCGCCACCAGGTGCATTTTCTGGGCGGATATTGGAAAACGCCACCGGTTTCACTTGATGATGAAGGTGATCTTATGGACCAGAATAAAGATATTTGTGAGCCCCCCTTTTATCTGGCAGTTGATGCGCACACCATGCAGATGGTGCAAAGCCAGTTGAGTAGCGCGCTGCCGTTATTGCACGGCAAAATGTTAGAATTTTGTGCCAATTGCCCGGAAGAAGAACGGCACGAACCCCTTAAAAACAGTGGGGTGCGGATTGTGTTGCGCGAAGTGCCGCTTAATGGGTAATCCCACGGTCAGAATTTATATGACATTTTTTCTTGCCATGCCTGCCCGGCTAAAGAATAGGTTAATCTGAAAGTATTGATGGTAAAACTTTGCCCTTGCGACGCGCGCGCGCCTTCGGGGGCATGCAAGTTTGCTGCGGCATTTTGATATTGACGCCCTGATTTTGATCGTATTTTGCCCAGAGTTACATGAATTGGAGTGTCTTTTTCGAAAGTATTATATTTAAAGTCCGCAAGATTTTCAAATGAGAGAAACTTAAGTAAAATATCTTGCAGTTTTTTAAGGTCAGCCGATTCGGCAACTCTAAATGCTACCGTTGCGCTTTTATTGCCCAACAAAACAGCACTGTCACGCAAGGCAACGCCCCTAACGCCGTTGGGAAATACGATTTTTAATATTTGTGATGCATTGGTAAGTGCACGTTCCACCCGCGCAATTATTTCCGGTGTTAATTGATTTTTTGCCTCATACCATGCAATGGTAATATGAAAATAATCATTCGGCATAAATTCAGCATCTTTGATTTGAGCTTGCATCGCATCAATTGAATCTTGCCACCGAATGGGTTGGCCGTTACTATTAAGCTCTTTTACATCAAGACCGATATATAATTGATTGGCTTGCACCTCTTCTTCTTCAGGTTCTTCCGGTTTAATTACTGCCGGTACTATTTGTGCGGGCGCTGCAATTTTTTCAGGAATTACTTCTTTTTTTTCTTGCAAATGTATTTGGGCTTTATTTTGAGCGAGCCGTAATGCGATCGAGGCTTTTTGTTTTACTCTTTCTAGAACAGATCTTAATTGCTCTGTGGGTAGACCGAGTTCTTTTTTAACAGTAGTGAACTCTTCATGACTATTCAGAATTATATTTGCTAATTCTATCGCTGATTCTAACGCATGATTAGATCGTGTTTTAATATAATCAATCTCACCATTGATTTCTGCTTGAATAATTTTTTTGAGTGTAATGAGTTCAACCGGAGTTATTTTTTTTGGTGCGGCAATATTTTTTTGTAATTTCGGAGCCGCACATACTTTTTGTTTAACTTTCGGTTTTCTTTTTTTTAATTCTTGCGTTGCTTTAGTTATTACATCATTAAAGATTTGGGCGCTGTTTTCTTTATTTTTTAGATCCGGAAAGCCTTTTTTTATTATTTTCCAAAAATTATCAAATTCTTGCGGATTGTCTATTACGTATTGAGCAACAGGAATAACGTGCTCAAGATCTACGTCTTTTCTTGAGAAAATGAAGTCGGGATTTCTATAATTTTCTATAAATTTGGAAAGCAGTTCGCGATCATGTTGATTTATTTTTTTTGGTACTTCCATTCCTTGTAGGGAAATATGCTGATATGCAAGTAAGACAAATGCGAATAGTAGAACTTTTTTTAGAGAAATCATTGTGCATCCTTAATCTTATTTCAGCTTCATTAATGTTTTCTAATGAAAAATCTTACATTAATCGTAGTGGTTATTGGTATCCGTACACAATAGTTGAAAACTAATAGATGAGGAATGTTACCTGGATTCCGGTTTTTCCATGCAGAATATAGAATTGCCTAAAGCGCTAACGAGAGCGGTAATAAGTAATAAATTTTTCTTCATAATTTTTTCCATTTTGCCTTCATTTATTCAAGCCGAAGGCGGCTTTTTCTAAATTTATAGTATGGTGGCGTATGTTATACAAAGCCCCTAATAAAAACACCAAACCTTGAATTTCTCGACTTAAGTTTAATGTCCCTACAAGGTAGGTTAAAATTCCAGTGTTTGCTATTGCTTGACTACATAAAAAGTCAGTTGGTTGCAACCGACCTTGCGAAGAATTTCTACTCGACATGAAATTATACCACGCGACTGCTGGCCCTATTAAAGAATAAAAGATTGATGCCGTACAGGCATTTCTATTTTCAAGATTTAAGGGATTCAGTGTCTTTAAATAAGCTCCTAATTTGTCACTTTCTTTTTTTTCAGGAATATACATTTGCACCATTTTTAAAAGGTCATTTGGCAGTAGCTGCAGATATGAATTGGTTGTTTCCTGCTTGCTCAGTTGTGTTTTAAGCCTTTGATATGTTTTGAGTGCCTCATCGCTTTCTTTATAATGGTGAAAAACGTGCGACTTTTCCATAGGCATTGCATTGCCTGCAAGCATGAGCCCGCCCAGGCAGAATATGAGCTTAGTTTTCATTGATTGTCTCCATTTTTAGGTTTATTTTAACTATATTCTAATTGTAATTAATATTAGGCGAATGTCAAGGGGAAAAATAAGCTGTTTTTTGGTTAAAATTGCCTTAAAAGGGGTATTTTGATCAAATTGAGGCCATTTTAAGCCCATTATTGCTGGTTGGGCCTAAATAGGTCATACTGATACTATTCAATCAAAATATCTTATTTTTTTAATGGAGTTATCTCCTATGACATTTAATCGCACTAAAAAAGGGCCACAAGGGTTTGGCAAAAAGTCCGGATCATGGCGTTCAGGTTCATATAAATCCGGCGGCAAGGGCCGTGGGCAATCCAAGAGAGTAATTAAAAAATTCGACCCCTCATTATTTATGAATAAGGTTGAGGAGCAGGTGGTTGCCAATGCTTATATCCCCAAAAACACCTTTGACGATTTTTTGATTGAAGATCAGATTAAACAGAATATTATCCATAAAGGCTATCTCACGCCAACGCCGATCCAGGATCAGGTGATTCCGCTTTTGTTGCAGGGCAAGGATGTTATCGCGTCAGCAAATACCGGCACGGGCAAAACGGCCGCTTTTTTAATTCCGTTGATCAACGATGTGCTCACCAAAAAAACGGAGCGGGTGCTCATTGTTACCCCAACGCGTGAATTGGCCAGCCAAATTCAGGAAGAGTTTAAAAGTTTTGCTTTCAAAACAGGTATCAGTTCCGCATTGTGCATTGGCGGTCTTAATATTATGCATCAAATTAAGGATCTTGCGCGCCATCCCCAATTTGTTATCGGGACGCCGGGCAGATTAATGGATCTGGAACAAAATAAGATTTTGCTTCTCCATAAATACAATGCGATTGTGCTTGATGAAGTGGACACCATGGTGGACATGGGTTTTATTAATGATATTAAATATATTATTAGCAAGTTGCCCCAAAAACGGCATTCATTATTCTTCTCGGCCACTATCCCGCCATCACTTAAAGAGATTATGTCCGGCTTTTTGCGTAACCCGGTGATTATCAGCGTTAAAACGCGCCAATCAGCAGAAAATGTCAATCAAACGGTGATCAAGATCGGCTTGAAAAATAAAGTTGATCTGCTGCATGATTTATTAATTAAGCCGGAATTTAAAAAAGTTATTATCTTTTTACGCACGCGCCGCGCTGTTGATAAATTGGCACGCATGTTAAACGAACGGGGATTTGAGGTTGCCACCATTCATGGTGACAAATCGCAGGCGCAACGAAGCAGGGCCCTGGGTGCCTTTAAAAATGATAAAGTTCGTATTCTCTTGGCTACTGATGTGGTTGCCCGCGGCATTGATATTGATGATGTTTCACATGTGATCAATTATGACTTGCCACAAACTCATGAAGATTATATCCATCGTATTGGCCGCACCGGGCGCGCTGATAAAATTGGGCAGGCGATCACTTTTGTGGATTAATGGTAATTAATGAAAAAAAAGGATGAGTATGCCAGAACTACCGGAAGTTGAAGCCTTTAGGCTCTATGTTGCCACCCATTGCCTTGATAATAAGATAACTGATGTATCAGTTTCATATCCTCGCATATTAGAAAAAATAAATTCTACGCACTTTAAAAAAAATCTCACGGGTGTTAGTTTTACGGCGGCCGACCGCAAGGGCAAATATCTTATTGTGTCCACTTCATCCAAAGAAAAATTGGTTATGCATTTTGGCCTCACCGGATTTTTAGTGCTGGGCAAGCCAGGTGAAACGGTACGTTTTTCCTGCGTCGATTTTTCATTTGCAAAAGAGGATCTCCATTATTGTTCGGTTAGAAAGTTTGGCAGAATTTGGCTGGTAGATTCACTTGATGATATTAAGGCTCTCAAAGAAATGGGCCCTGATCCGTTACAACTTTCTTTGTCTGTATTTGAAGCTCTTGTTGAGAAAAATAAGAAAAAAAATGTTAAAGCATTTTTGATGGATCAATCGGTTATTGCCGGAATCGGCAACGAATATTCTGATGAGATATTGTTTCAAGCAGGCATTGATCCGCATCACAGCGTTAAAGATTTATCGGCTCTTGTGATTAAAAAGATGTATAAAGAGATGCGCGCAGTATTAACCTATGCAATTAAAGTGCGGATTAAAAATAAAGAGATTGGCACTTCGCGGCGATGGACGCCGCAAGAAGCCGCTGAATTTAAATCTTCTTATTTGCAGGCGCATCGGCACACTGATATGCTCTGCCCAAAAAATCACAACCATAAACTGAAGAAAGTTACGATTGCCGGTAGATCGGCGTATTACTGCCCGGTTGACCAAAAGTGAGTGTGTGTATGTTATTCAATGTATTCTTTATAAATGTCTTTGAAGATTGATTTTCCATCTGGAAATACAATTTTTACATTGGCATTTTCAACATTGTAAACATTGCGAAGGTCGAACTTGTCATCATCTTTTCTCCATTTATTTTTCTCTTTCATTTGATAAATGAAAATGTCTTCTAATAATACTTTGCGTTCTGCTTTCGTAAGTTCTTTTGCTTTTAATATTCGGTTTATTAATTTTAATTCAACTTCATCAAAATTTTGGTTTGGTATCCAGTAATGTATATTTTGGCCCTCACGGTCTTTTATTGTGGTATCTGCTCCAGCGGAAATTAAAAGAAAGAAGCATGGCAATAGTTCGCTGGTAGTAATTTGCTTGCCATTTTTTTCTACAGATTTTGCATGCATTCTTAAGGCCCATCGTAAACCGTTTCTACCTTTTACTCGATCCGCAAGATCGAGATTTGCGCCTAACTTTATTAAATATGCTATGAGCTCAGGATTCCCAGTGGTGCATGCCCAATGCAAAGCAGTATTGCCTTTATTATCAAGACCATTAATTGTTGCTCCCTTTGCAAGTGCGTTATCAATTTCCTTCATATCATTAGACAATACTGCTTTACTCAAAATACATTGTGCAGTATTTGCAAGACTGTGCTTATTTAGCTTTGGCTTGTAGTCAATTTTGTGTGCTTCAAGTAATTTTATTATGTTTGCCGGGATTTTCTCCGTCATTGTTTTTGTTAAAAAACTTCCTGTTTCTTGCGCGCCCTTTTCTAATAAGAAAGAAGTAAGCTTCTCGTCTTCCAATAAAATTGCAAAGCATAACGGTGTGCAATCATCTGTGATCTTTATATCTGGGAGTATTATTTTAAGACTCGCTTTTGCTTTTTGAAGATTTTCTGGTACAGCAAATCTAAAGGTGATATTCTTTTCTACTTCTTTAAGATTGCCAAGCACAAGAGCTCTGGATAATGGCATCTTATATTTGTGAAAGTTTTTAAAAATAAATTCACATACGCGGTATCCTCGCTTTTGAGCGTATGAAATAGGGCTTTGCACAAAAACTTTATTACAGGATTCAGATCTGAAATTGTGATCTTCCATCATCTTTTCCCATTCAGGCGTATCGCCTTTAAATTGTGCAAGGAGACGAACAATTTTAAGATTTCCTATTTTTGCGGCAGCGTGAAATGCTGTTTCGCAAGTTTTTTCTGCAATAAAAGGATCAGCACCAAGGACCAATAATGTTTTTACCTGTTGTTCTTTTTCTTCTTCGATTGCCTTAATGAGTAATGTTTTGCCGTGATTGTCCTGTTGATTTATTAATTCCGGGTTTTCTTTGAGCCTCTTAGTGAATGCATTCTTGCTCAGAGAAAGAGTTGGGTCGGGTGGTAATTCCATTGAATAGAGAGCATTGCTCATCAAAACAATGGTCATGATTGAAAAAATATTTTTTACATAATTCATGGTAATTCCTTGCTTCTTATTTTAAAGTTTAAAATTTATTTAATTTTTTTAACATTTTTTCTGCATTTTATTTCTATTAAATCTGTTTTTTATACAAAGTAATTTTACACTTGTGCATGGGATTATAAATAACCGCATAGGTATTTGTCTCTTTGAGAATGGCAGCTTTTTGTTCCGGCTTTTCCACAATAGCCACATCATCGGCCGCCTCATGCGGCGCATCATCTTCAATGAGAATCTCATTTTTTAATGATTCTTCTATTTCTTCCCAGCTGCATTTTTTGCAATCACGGTGGTAACAGACATTATTGGGATCGAGGCAGATGTTAAATACACAATAGGTTTGCCCTTTGGCTTTATCCTCATACTCAATTTTGCCGGCAATACGATACACCGTATCAATTTCATCTTTGTAGCTTTTATTGAGATAATCAGAAATTTGACCATGCTGAATTACCATACGATCAGCCATCGTTGGCAATAAGGTATGATAATTAATTTCTCTATTTTTCTTCTGTTTTATAAAGCCATCCTTGAACCATTGTGTTACCCGTTTGGAATAGGTAATCTGTGCGGGCAATGGCTTTTGCTTCAGTGCTGCGGGCGCCGGCTCGATTGGTGGTATTTTTGCCGGGCTTATTTTTTCTGCTTTTTCTTTATTTTTCTTTTTGAATGTTTTGAGTTCTTGAGTGATGCGATCATAAATCGTGGCATATTCTCTGCACAGATCCGGTAAAACTAACGCATAATTGTGCAAATCAATAAATGTTGGTAACACTGACGCAATAAAACTTATGGTATCATTGGGCAGTGTGCCAAGGAAATCCTGCGGGGATCGCACCAAGCGTTCTTGTAATGCAGCGAGTTTTAAAAGATGGGGACAGGAAAAAATGCAATATTTTACCGCTTTGTTTTCCGGATCGTCGAGCGAAATTTTTTTCTTGTTTTGTGCAGCCACAATAAGATCATTCAACAAATGCTTTGTAATACTATATATATAGCAGCGCATAATGCGGATTGCCTGCTCGCTGAGCCCTTGTTGTTGTGAAAGCCCTATTATTACTGATATTTTTTGGAGCGGGTTTAATTTTTTTGCATTGAGCTCACTAAATAAAAGGCACATACTTTCTGCATCAGGATCGGTAATAATATAGACCGGAATTGTAGACGATATGGCCAGTGTGTTCCCGTGTTTTTTTACGGATGTTCCAATGGCAATATAACCGGCGGGAACCCTTATTTTTTTACAGTTACTCGAGAGTGCTTTTTCGGGAATAAAATCGAGTACCGGTTGTTTATTGTACAGAGGAAGAGATCCGGCACTTTCTTTGATTGTTGAGATCAGATACAGATAGGTTTGCATAAAATCGAGAGCCGCCCCTGAAAGTCTGTCAGCGCGTTCTACCCCTTCCAGGTAATCAAATAAATAATTTTTGAAGATTTTAAGGCGTCGCTTATATTCTGCTTCAGGGAGATCACAGTCAGGGTTGAGTATTGCGGCGTAATTATAGTTTTTACCAAAATCGGGCTTGATGACAATAGGATTTATCGCACTTATTTTTGCTGATGAGTGAATCTGTTCTTGGGTAGCTTTTTCTGGCAGCTCCATTGCATCTATAAGTGAAATGCCAAGCAAAATGCTCAGGTATAAAAAATATCTGTTTTTCATCGTAAATTCCTCCATATACCCATAGGATACCAGAAAATATATTAATTGCAAATTGAATTAATAGTATGCGATGAGGGGGAGTTTGAGTTTATCGAGGGGTCAGCACGAGCGGAGTGAGGCTGATGCTTGCGTTTTGCACAATTTTAGCATATTTATTGCGTAATCAAAAAATATAATTAGAATGTTCGATGCATTATTACTCAGCAAACGCAAGAGGGATTTTATGAAATCATGCACACTAACATTTCCATTTCTATCACTATTTTTTCTTACCAGCATTTTCTCTATGGAAATGTCTGAAGAAAATGCTTCGCGAAAAAGAATATTTATTTTCTTTACAGCTGCGCAAAACATGAGCCGTGATCCCAAAGAAGAATTATTAGATGCAATCAAAAAGGGAAAAGTTGACCAGATTAAGCCGCTCATGCAAAAGCTTGCTGAGCCGGGAAAACCGACATTGTTTTGGCCTGGATTCGATTGCCAGGGAACGCCATTGATGGCCGCAATTAGGTCTCAACAGTTACCGGTGGTAAGAGAATTGCTTGATTATGGCGTATTAACAGATGAAGTAGATGGAAAAGATTGGGGGTTTAATGCGATAAAAGTTGCTATTCAATATCACGATTTTGATGCCGTAAAAGCTTTATTGGATAAGGGGGCTTCACTTGATCAGGCAACGGGGTGGAGGCAAGACACTGAACTTATGATTGCTGCGGAGTATAGACAATTGCCGATAGTAAAAGAGCTGCTGCGCCGTAACGTTAACGTTAATAAACAAAATAAAGAGGGCAAAACCGCATTAATGGAAGCATGCCATCAGGGTAGTTTGGAGGTAACCAAAGAATTACTAGCAAATGGTGCTCAAGTAAATCTTACCGATAAAAAAGGTGAGACTGCTTTAAATTACACCTTGATTAATATTCAATGGGACTATTGGCAAGTGTTTGAGGAGCTATTAAACCACGGTGCTCTTATTCCTGAAAGCCTCCGTTATGCGATGTATGAACATAAAACTACCCGTATTTCACAAAGAGTTTCGGAAATTTTTACTGAAAGAGATCAGGAAAAAGAAAAAGAATTTAAGCGTCTGAAAGGGGTTGTTGCAAAACAAGCACAAGAAATTGAAGAGCTTAAACGTAAACTTGAATTACAAAAAAGTTAATCTATTTACTTGCTATCTTTGGCCGTATTTGAACGATTAATTGCTGCTTTAGCAAATTGTTCACGATCTTGGGGCATGGCAAGTTGACCATCATCATCTTCATCACTGGCAACAATGCCGCACAGTGCGGCAATTGAATAGCGCCGCAAATAGGTAATATAACTGCCCATCGATTGTACATCATTTTTGGGTGGCACAATGCGTATGCGGCTCTCTATCCATTGCCCCGAATTATGTCCTAAGAGTGTATGCAAGGTGTTATTGCCCTCGGCGTCGGTGAGCAGTTGTTGCACAATAGAAAGTCCATTATTGGTGAGTGCCGGCCGCGATGCTTTTACAATTGCTGCCAAATCCGCATAACGGTTTTTAAAATAGGGATTTTCTGCCGAAAGCTCCGCAGTTTGCATTTCTGCTTGTGCTTTGGCAAGCGCGGCAAAAAGATCTTTAAGATCAGATGAACGGTGTGGTTGCGGTTCCGGTTTTTTGAGCGCATTAATTTGTGCTGAGAGTTGCTTGAAGCCATTAAGAATTTGTTGCGGTTCCATGGTGAACTACCTATTGCTTTGTGATTATTTTTAAAAAAAATTTAATTATAGTAATTTCTATTTTTACAGAAAAATAAAAAAAGTTAAGTATATTCTCATTTGTGATTCATTTCTTGGGTGAGCAATGCTATTCTTCATATAGAAAATTTCTTGCTATCAGATATACTATCTATAGCTTCTATTACCAATGCACAGGAGTTTATTGCAATGATTCCATCGCCATCAATCAGATCATATGCTGTTCAGCATTTCTCAAAATATCTGATTTTTAGCTTAATTTTAGTTGTTGGCATCCTTTTTTATCAGCGATCATTTATTTCTGATCAGATCAATTCGTATGCTCTCAAGAATACGCAAGAAATTCTGGGTGAGGCGCCGGTGAGCGCGCACCAAGAAGAATTTATCAGAAAAGTTGCCGCGCAAATGAATGTGCAAGAAAATTTCTTGGTTCGCAAAATGAGCCAACCCGCTCTTCTCGCGCATGGATATTGCAATGCCTTTGCCTGCTTTCCCCTTCTTTTTAATTGTATTCCTACCGGCGCCCAGCCGCTTCTTTTTATAAGTGAAGGCTTCTTTGAAGATTTAACCCTCCAAGAACAGCGCTTTATTATCGGGCACGAGTTAACGCACATTAAGGAGCATCACACGCAGTATTTGAGTCTATGGATTATTGTGGTTCAATTACTAGTGCTTTTTTTTCTTTGGATTCTTTTTAGATGGTATGTGACGCCGACGATAAAGAGAAAATGTACGAACAAGAAACAGAGAATCGCAATCTATGCGACTATCACATTCATTATTTTTGCCATAACAGAGTTAGGCGCAACTCTTGTTCAAAAACAATACCTTCGGGATTATGAACGGGTAGCAGATCATTACGCGCTCACTACCCTCAATTGCCATGATGGATGTCTGGCTCTCATAAAACGCTGGCAGTCCGATTATCAAATGCCATCACATAATGCTTATTATGGTCTGTTTTCGGATCATCCTTCTTGCGTTGAACGAAAAAATTATTGTCTTCAGTTACAAGCACAACAAAAGGATTACTATGTTGCATAACAAAAGAACTATTTTATTAGCACTTACTCTCATTGCTTCTTTGTGCGTACACGCAAAAAACGTTGAATTTATAGAAAACATTTATGCACAACAGGCACCCGAACAGCTCGTTGCTCAGAGTGAAGAGGTTGCAAAGATGCTCAACTTCGAAATTCCATTTGAAGTGGGGGTACCTAAAAAACCGGGAGTTCAAGTAAATCCTTGGAATAAATTTATTGTCCATGGCATTAATCCGCAGACAACCAACCCTTTTATTATCATCAATCAAGAGTGGTTCTCTTCATTGCCAGAAGGGCAGCAAAAGTTTTTGCTCGCACGGAGCATTCTTTATTTGAAAGAAGGAACCACTACGTTTCCAATAAAGGCAATTCCCTATATTTATTCTCTGCTTTCAATCCTATTTACCGTTCTTCTCTATTTTGCATTCGGCAAAACTCGCTTAGGACATGAAAAATGGTGGAAAAGAGCATTGTTGGCGTATGCTATCACTCTTGCATTCAATCTCGCCTTTATGAAAAGCATACAAGGAGCGGTAACGCATTATTTAGGCGAGCGCTACAACACTAAGATTAGTGAAATGGCTATCAAACAAACCGGCGATCGTGATGCGGCGATTAAAGCGTATGAAACTATTGATTCTGTAATTAAGAAACAGTTGCAAGATGGTGAAGTCTTCTTTAAACCCTATGAAACCATTTTTGAAGAATATGCAAAGGCGCTAAAAAAGTAGGCCTATTTACAGTTTTGTTCAATGCGATATCCTATCAATATCTGTATCTATTACTAATCTTGGGGGAATTCTCTATGAAAAAAATTCTACTGTTTTGCATGCTCTTTTGTTTTGTTGGGAAACCGATGTTTGGCATGAATTATGTGCGCCATTTCTTTGGCCAAAACTTACAAGAAAATCGAGTTTACAAGGCCAATGTTGCTACGGTTTACCTGGTTGAGCCGATTGAGCTTAAATCAGCAATGTTGAGTCTCTTAGAAGCGGCAAGAAACAAAGATGTGCAAGGTATTATTCTCATTATTGACAGCTATGGCGGTCTTGCGACGCAGTTTTCAACGATACATGACTCAATTAAGAAAATTGCTCAAATGAAGCCTGTTATTAGTCTTATAGTTGGATCAGCGCTATCGGGCGGCTATATGCTCGCCAGTGCCAGTGATTACATTATTGCGCATAGCATTTCTGCTCTTGGTAACATTGGGGTATATCAAGAAATTGTTAAATACAAAGAACCGAGAGTGAGCGGAAATATCAAAGCGCTCTTGGATGTGGAAGTATTATTTGCCGGTGAATTTAAAGCGCTGCATAATCCCTATCGAACACTCTCTGAAGCTGATAAAGAGTACATAAAAACGATAGTAAATAAAGAATATCAACAATTTGTATCAATGGTTGCCCAGAACAGAAATCTTTCAAAAGATACCTATAAAATCTGGGCAGAAGGAAAAGTATTTCTTCCCTATGAGGCAGTTGAATTAGGGTTGATAGATGAAGTGGGCACTATTTTTGAGGCTGAGCAAAAAATGCTTTCTCTTATTCGCACCCGCTATTCGGATTTTTCTTTTACCGATGAGGTCAATTTTATTCCGTATAATGAGCCAAAAACAGCGTAGAACAACTTATTTTATTTCAAAAAGAAAATAAAAATAGCTAAATAGTCTTTACAAATACTCAATTTTAGGGCATAATTCCTATATTATCTAAGAAAATGTTATTTTGAGAGGAAAAATCATGAAACAAAACAAACATCCTGAATTGCATGATATCACTGCTCGGTGTGCCTGTGGCAACTCTTTCCAGACCACCTCAACGTCGCCTGAGCTTCATGTAACTATTTGTTCAAATTGCCATCCATTTTATACGGGCGCGCAAAAGTTTCTTGACTCAGCCGGACGTATAGAAAAATTCCAAAAGCGGTATAAAAAGGGCGCTAAGGCTGCCTAAGGATTCGCGTAATGGCAATAGCTTGGGATTCACTACAAAAAAGATATGATGAGCTTTCTGGCGAGCTTTCCAATCCATCGATGGATGTGAATAAGCGTCAGCAATTGCAAAGAGAGTTTTCCAATCTCACCCTTCTTTTAGAAAAGCATCGCCAAATTGTGGCACTTGAACAAAGCATTGAACAAACAAAAAAAGATGCTGCGCAAACGGCCGATGCCGAACTTGCTCAAATGTTTGCCGATGAATTGCTCGAAATTCAGCTCAAACTTACTCTTAAGCAAAAAGAGCTGGATGACATCCTGTTTCCGCCCGATGAACGCAATGATCGTTCGGTGTATTTAGAAATTCGCGCCGGCGCGGGCGGT
>Ga0182012_10000022_pt1 | contig 162264 bp, 147 predicted proteins | sample 612S2SmetaG_FD_120486 | JGI IMG/M metagenome (GOLD analysis project Ga0182012, IMG submission 120486) | Permafrost microbial communities from Stordalen Mire, Sweden - 612S2S metaG | ecosystem: Environmental > Terrestrial > Soil > Wetlands > Permafrost | place: Sweden: Stordalen | collected... | reverse complement strand
GAATTCCATCGCGCCTGGCTGAGTGCCTGACGGGGTGCGGTTCGTCCTGAAACGGGTGGGCGGCGCGGCCTTCGTCATTGCCGGCACGATCACCCTGGTCTTCCTGGTGCTGCACTGGCTGCCGGGCGATCCGGCCGCGCTGATCGCGGGCGACAGCGCGACCGCCGAAACCGTCGCCAATATTCGCGCGCAACTGGGAACCGACCGGCCGCTATGGAACCAATATTTCATCTACATCGCCGGACTGGCCCACGGCGATCTGGGGACTTCGTTCGCGACGCGGGAACCCGTTCTGGGACGGCTCTGGGCGCAGGTGCCGGCGACAATGATGCTGACACTGTTCGCCTCCGGTGTGGCGCTGGTCGCCGGCCTGCTGCTGGGTGTGGTGTCCGCGGTCAATCGAGGAAAGCTGCTCGATCGGGCAATCCAGACCGTGATGCTGTTCCTGACGTCCATGCCGTCGTTCTGGCTGGGCATCCTGCTGATCCTGGTGTTCTCCGTCACGCTGCGGTGGCTGCCCGCGATCGGTAACGGATCGTGGCAGCAGCTTGTGCTTCCGGTCGCCTGCCTCGGCATGATCACCTCCGGACGGCTGATGCGCATGGTCCGCAGCAGTGTGATCGACGTGCTGGACGAGCCGTTCGTCACCACCTTGCGCGGCAAGGGCCTGCGCGAGCGCCAGGTGCTGTTCACCCACGTGTTGCGCAATGCCTTGATCCCGGTGGTGACATTGCTGGGCATCCTGGTGGGCGAACTGCTGTCGGGCACGGTGGTCGTGGAGACGTTGTTCGCGCGCCAGGGTATCGGACGGATGCTGGTCGACGCCCTGAGCGTGAAGGACATCCCCGTGGTGCAGGGCACGGTGCTGCTCGCGTCGATCTTCTTCGTGCTGATCAACATGCTGGTCGACCTGTCGTACGGCCTGATCGACCGTCGCGTGCGGGCCTGAGGCAGCAAGATGGCGGACGGAACAACCGATCAGATCGTCTTCCCAGCCGTGTCGCAGGCGGCGAGCGCCGAATTGCACCGCCAGCGGCGGCGACGCGTCCGGCCAAGGCCACGGCTTTCGCTGTTGCTTGCAGGCTTCGTCATCCTGATCATGATCGCCTGCGCCATCGCGCCCTATGCCATTGCGCCGTTCGATCCCACCGATATGGACAGCGACGCGATCCTGCAGGCTCCTGGGTGGCCGCATTTGCTGGGCACCGACCATTTCGGCCGCGATGTGCTCAGCCTGCTGATTTATGGCGCGCGCCAGAGTTTGCTGATGGGGGCCTGCGCCGTGGCCGTCGGCGGCGTGGCGGGCGGGCTGATTGGCCTGGTCTCGGGCTATGCCGGGCGGGCCGTGGACATGGTCATGATGCGCCTGCTGGACATCTGGATGTCGGTCCCCGACATGCTACTGGCGATCATCGTCGCGGCCGCCCTCGGCGCCAGCTTCACCCACACCGTTCTGGCGGTCGGCGTCGTCACCATACCGCGCTATGCCCGGGTCATGCGGGCCCAGGTGATCGCGATCTGCAACCGCCCGTTCATCGAGGCATCGCGCAGCATCGGCACCTCGCACGTGCGCATCCTGTCCCAGCACGTGCTGCCGCACACCATCTCGGCGATGCTGGTGATGGTGACGCTTGGCGTCGGTAGCGCCATCCTGATCGGTGCCAGCCTCAGCTTCATCGGGCTGGGGGTGATCGACGACCGGCCGGACTGGGGCTTCCTGCTGAGCCAGGGCCGCAGCTACCTGACGGTCGCGTGGTGGTTCGCCACCTTCCCGGGCCTCGCCATCACCGCCCTGGTCATCGCCGTCAACGTGCTGGGCGACGCCCTGCGCGACCGGCTGGACCCGCGGCTGCGCCCTGACCAGGCGGCACGCCGATGACGAAGCTGCTGCAGATCGCCGGCCTGTCGGTCGAACTGGGCCATGGCGACGACGCGCTGCGTCTGGTCGACCGGATCGACCTGGACATAGCCACTGGCGAAACAGTGTGCCTGGTGGGCGAGTCCGGTAGCGGCAAGACCGTCACCGCGTTGTCGGTAATGCGGCTGATCGACTTCAAGGGGGGCGTGCTGGCCGAGGGTGCGATCCGCCTTGACGGCCGCAACCTCGCTGACCTGTCGCAGCGGGAGATGAGCAATCTGCGCGGGCGGCAGATTGGCATCGTGTTCCAGGAACCGACGACGGCGTTTGATCCGGTGTTCAGCATCGGCCACCAGATTGCCGAGGTGGTTCGCCGCCATCGCAACGTCGATCGGGGTTCGGCCCGGCGCGAGACGATCGCCCTGTTGCGCCGGGTCCATATGCCCGACCCGGAACTGCGGGTGGACCAGTATCCGCATCAGCTTTCCGGCGGCATGCGGCAGCGCGCAATGATCGCGATGGCGCTGGCGTGCGGACCGCGGTTGCTGATCGCCGATGAGCCGACGACGGCACTGGACGTGACGATCCAGGCGCAGATCCTGCAACTGCTGCGTGAGTTGCAGGCCGAGACCGGCATGGCGATTCTGCTGATCACCCACGATCTTGGTGTCGCCGCCCAGATGGCCGATCGGGTCGCGGTGATGTACGCCGGCCGTATCGTCGAGGACGCGCCGGCGCAGACACTGTTCTCCAGGCCCGCCCATCCGTACACGCGCGCCCTGCTGCAGTCGGTCGTCAGCGGCGATGGTCCGCGCCGGGGGAGGCTGCCGGCGATAAACGGCACCATTCCGAGCCTCTTGGACCCGCCGGAGGGGTGCCGTTTCCATCCGCGCTGTCCGCGTGCTTCGGCCCAGTGCCTTCGCGTTGCACCGGATATGCGCGCGTGGCGCGGGGGGGTTGTCGCCTGCTGGCATCCGCATGACGACGTGGTGGCCGCAGTGGCGGACCGGGTCGACGGGGTAACGCCGGACACACCTGAGCGCACGCACCTTCTCACCATTACCGACTTGCGCAAGCACTACCGAAGCGGCGGTGGCCTTTTCGCCGGAAAACATAGAGTTGTGCGGGCGGTTGACGGCGTATCGTTTCATATTGAGGAAGGCGAGACCTTCGGGCTGGTGGGGGAGTCCGGATGCGGTAAATCCACCATTGGCCGGGTGCTGCTGCAACTGGAACCATCGACCAGTGGGCGCGTCACTTTTGCCGGGGAGGACCTGAGCCAGCTTAGCCATGCCGGGCTAGGCCGGATGCGGCAGCACATGCAGATGATCTTCCAGGACCCGTATGGATCGATCGATTCGCGCTGGACACTTGGGCAGATCATCGGCGAGCCGCTCGTGGTGCATGAAAGCCTGAGCGCATCCGAACGGCGTGCGCGGGTACGGGATTTGCTGGAGCAGGTCGGCCTCGATCCGACGTGGGAGGCGCGCTATCCGCATGCGCTGTCGGGAGGACAACGCCAGCGCGTGGCGATCGCCCGTGCGATTGCGCTGCATCCACGGTTTATCGTTGCGGATGAGGCGGTATCGGCCCTGGATGTTTCGGTTCAGGCGCAGGTGATCAATCTGCTGCAGGATCTGAAGCAGCGGCTGGGACTGACCTATCTGTTCATCGGCCACGGACTGCATCTGGTGCGCCATGTCTCCGACCGGATCGGCGTGATGTATCTCGGCCGAATGGTGGAAGTCGGACCGGCGGAGCAAGTGTTCCGTCAGCCCGCCCATCCCTACACGCGCGCCTTGCTGGCGGCGATCCCGGTGGCGGATCCGACGCGCCGGGGAAGTATTACGCCATTGGCGGGTGAGGTCCCGTCACCCGCCAATCCGCCCGCTGGGTGTCGTTTCCACACAAGGTGCCCGATCGCGACAACTCGCTGTCGCGGGGAGGATCCGGGGTTGGTTCGCTATGCCGACAAGCGAGAGGTGGCCTGCCACTTCCCGCTTTGACCGGGGCAGGGCGGGTACGCCCGGTGCTGGTGTGGGCCTGGAGTTCCGGGGATGCCCCGCTTGATCGATACAGCTTGTTTTTGTGTCGGCCAGCTTACGGCTGCTGACATAACGCTGTCAGGAGCGAGGCGCTAGGGTTATCGCCCAAGCCGGAAGGCTCAACCGGAGGGCGGAGACCATGACTAGCGAGGCGAGCGCGATCAACTCACCTGTGACCCTGAGGCACGTGCCAGCGAGTAAAGGAGCCAGGTCAACCGGTTCCTTGATTGTGGCGGTATCGGCGATCGCGTTCAGCACGGCCGGATTGTTCACCCGTCTCATTTCCACCGACGTCTGGACCATGCTGTTCTGGCGAGGCCTGTTCGGCGGCTTGCTGATAGCCGCCTATATTACCTGACGGGAACGTAGTGCAACGCGGGCGGCGTTTGCTGCCATCGGCCGGGCTGGCATCCTGACAGCCAGTTGCTCGACGATCGGAACCATCTGCTTCATCGCGGCGCTGCGTGAAACGACGGTCGGCGATGTCACCGTCATTTACGCCATGGCACCCTTTCTTGCCTCCGGAATCGCATGGGCATGGACTGGCGAACACCCACGGCGCTCAACGCTCGTGGCGAGTGGAGTCGCTCTGCTAGGTGTCGTGGTGATGTGCGGTGCCGCACTCTCGATGGGGCACGTAGCCGGGGACGTCCTTGCGTTGGCGATGACGGCACTGATGGCCTTGATGATGGTCGTCATCCGCAAGAACACGCAGGTCTCGATGCTTCCGGCCGCGTGCCTGTCAGCCTTTGCGTGTGCTGTTGCCGTCTTCCCGCTCGCCCACCCGGCAGACGTAACGACACAGAATCTTCTTCGGCTCGGGCTGTTCGGGACGACGCAGTTTGGACTTGGCCTGCTCCTGCTCACGGCCGGCACCCGTCTCATATCGGCTACGCGCGCATCGCTGCTCGGAAATTTGGAGCTTCCGTTTGCTCCATTGTGGGTTTGGCTGGCTTTCGGTGAGGTTCCATCGCAGCTTGCGAGTATTGGCGGAGGGATTGTATTAGCCGCCGTTTTGCTTGACTTAGTGGCCGATCAGGTGCGGTCAATATAGCCTCATCTTATCCACGAAGGACGCTTATCATGCCGCCGCAGGGCCGCGCCTGACATCGGTCAGGCCACGGTATTAAGTGATGGTATCGGCCAAGGGAAATGTATTGCAGTTTATGATAGGATTTTCCTAGATCAGAGCGCCGATGGCGGCTATGGACGCTAATATTCTGTGGTTCCGGCGACCAGAAATTGACTCACGTGTAATAATAGTGGATTATTGACATTAGCGTGGCACTTGATCTGCCGCGGGTTGCCTGAACGGGAGATCGGTTATGAAGCGTCGCTTATTGATGCAGCGGGTCGCGGCGGGCGCCGCCGTCGCGGCCCTGCCCCGCCGTTTTGCGGTTGCCTCACCGGAGCGGCCGCGTACGCTTCGTATTGTGCCGCAGGCCGGTCTGACCTCGCTGGATCCAATCTGGACAACGGCGCTCGTTACGGCGAACCACGGCTATAACGTTTACGACACGTTGTTCGCGACCGACTCGAAGTTGCGTGCGCAACCACAGATGGCCGAGGGCTACACCGTGTCGGATGATGGCCGGACCTGGCTGATCCGTCTGCGGGAAGGTTTGAAGTTCCATGATGGGGAGCCGGTGCGTGCGCAGGATTGTGCGCCGAGCCTTGCCCGCTGGGCCAAGCGGGACACCTATGGCCTGACACTGGACAAATATGTCGATAGCTATGGCGTTGCCGACGATCGCACCATCAAGATTATCCTCAAGAGCCCATTCCCTCTGCTGATTGACGCAATCGGCAAGTCTTTTACCGCCGTGCCATTCATGATGCCGGAGCGCTTCGCCAGGACCGATCCGTTCAAGCAGGTGACGGAAGCAGTCGGCTCCGGTCCGTATCGGTTCCTTAACGACGAATATGTGTCGGGCAGCTTCATCGCCTACGCGAAATTTGATGGATACGTTCCCCGGCAGGAGCGGCCCGACTGGTCCAGTGGCGGCAAGGTCGCGCACATGGAGCGGGTCGAGTGGCACTTCATTCCTGATGCAGCGACTGCCGCGGCGGCCCTGCAGAGCGGCGAGGTGGATTGGTGGGAGCAGGTGCAGGCGGACCTGGTGCCGCTGCTGAAGCAGAGTCGGGACATCAAGCTGGGTATTTCCGATCCCACTGGAAACATCGGATATATGCGATTCAATCACCAGCAGGCGCCGTTCAATAACGTGAAGCTGCGTCGTGCGATCCTCAAGGCGGTCAATCAGCCCGACTACCTGGCTGCGGTGACCGGCGGCAATCCGGAACTGTATCAGGCGTGTCATTCCGCGTTCCCCTGCGGCACCCCATACGGCGCCGAATTGGGTGCCTCGCTCTACAAGGGCGACATTGCGGGCGCGAGAGGTGACATAGAGGCATCCGGTTACGCTGGGGAGAAGATCGTCATTATCAATCCCACCGATTTCGCCAGCATCGCCCCCTTTGGCGACGTTACCTACGACCTGTTCCGCAAGCTCGGTTTGAACGTGGAAATCGCCGAAACCGACTGGGGGACTGTGGTGCAGCGGCGAACAAATCGCGAGGCGGTGGATAAGGGCGGCTGGTCGGTCTTTCACACCTGGTGGACCGGCTCGTCGACTGCAAATCCCGCGGTCAGCGCGCCGCTGCGGGGGCAGGGTAGTACCGGCTGGTTCGGCTGGTACGAGAACGCAAAAATCGAGGAGCTGACAGCACAATGGCTTCAGGCAACCAACGACGCCGACCGTGTGCGATTGACCGATGTGATCCAGCGCGAGGCGTTCGATACGCTACCGAGCATTCCGCTCGGAAAATTCTTTATTCGGTCGGCGTATCGAAGTGATCTTGTGGGTTTGCTTGAAGGTACTGCGACATATTCGTGGAACGTGCGGCGGGGGTGACAAGCCCGCCCGCTGCCGTCTGGGTTGCTGGCTGCGCGGCGCCGATTTCAGGCGCTATCGCGATGCCGGGGTGTGAAGTAGCCACGGTAGCGGGCGGCGGGATGGCGATCATTCAGCCGGTCCTGACCGAACAGCTTGGCCCGAAGCGTGCCCTTGGTATATTCGTGCTTGGCGAGCCCTCGCTTCTGAAGAACCGGGAGCAAGTGCTCGTTGAATTCCTCGTATGAACCGGGAATTATCCAGTTGATCAGGTTGACGCCGTCGATGCCGGCCTGCTGCCAGACGACAAGTTGATCCGCGATTTGCTCCGGCGTGCCGACCAGGCGGGCGTGCCGACGCGATGTCAGCCTGCCCAGGTCGGCAACAGTCGGCTCCCGGTCCGGCACGCTTTTGCGCATCCATTCGATATGACTTCGGCCGCCATTCGTCTTGACGTCGGCAAGTAACGTATCGGGGGGCAGCGGACTTCCGTCATCCTGCGAGACGCCAAGATTGGCGTGGGCCAGGAAACCGTCGGGGCTGATGTATTTCTCAAGGTCGGCTTCGTTGCGTCGGGCCTCCTGCTCCGTACTGCCGATCACGAAGACGAAGCCTTGGAAGAACTTGATGTCGTTGCGGTGGCGTCCCGCGGCTTCGGTCAGGCGACGCGTGTCGGCGATCAATTCCGCTGCGGCTGCCGGATTTGGTGTCGAAATAAATTGCGCCTCGGCGTTGCGCGCCGCGAAGGCACGGCCGGCCGGGGATGAGCCTGCCTGGAACAGCAGCGGCGTGCGTCGCGGCGATGGCGAGGGCAGGTGCGGACCTTCGACCCGATATCGCTCCCCGACATGATGGATCTTGTGGATTTTCGTGTGATCGGCAAACACGCCTCGCTGGCGATCCTTCAGCAGAGCACCTTCGTCCCAGGATCCCTCCCAGAGCTTGAAGACGACGTCCAGATATTCGTCGGCCCATTCGTATCGCTCGTCGTGCGCCGTCAGCCGATCCAGGCCGAAATTCCGTGCGGCGTTTTCCTGTGTGCTGGTCACAATGTTCCACGCGATGCGGCCCTTGCTGATGTGATCGAGCGTCGACGCGCGCCGGGCGAATTCATAGGGATGGGCCTGTAGCACCGAACTGGTGAAGGCCAGACCGAGATGCTCGGTGTTCACGGCCAGCGCCGACATCAGGACGGATGGATCGTGGCTGGGGATCTGCAGGCCCTCACGGGCGTTGACCTCGTAATTGCCGTTGACCGGGCCGTACAGTCCGACCACGTCGGCGAAGAAGGCGGCATCGAACAGACCCGCCTCCAGCGTCCTGGCCAGGTCGATCCAGACCTGGACGTCGTCAAAGTCCGCCTGCCTCGCGTCGGGGTGCCGCCACAATCCGTGCTGGATGTGTGAAACGGTGTTCATGACGAAGGCATTGAATAGCAACGTAGTCATGTGACAGTGTCTTTCTTTGGCTTCGCAATGACACCAACGTTCGGGGGCAATGTCGAGCCGTTGACGATGGTGTCACTTCCACGATGCGCGCCCCTAGCGTATCCGCCTCAGCTTTAATAACTCATAAACCACGTAAAAACGTTTGCAAGCCCCGATCATCTGTTGAATATACGTCCTATTATCGTTCAATATGCCAATCCGAGCACAAATTCAGGAGAAAGCCTATGAGCACTACCACCGGCCGAAACGAAATTGGCTCCGAGCTAACCGTCCGCCGACTCACGCCGCGTATCGGTGCTGAGATCAGTGGTATTAGCTTGTCGGGCGATCTGGGGCCGTCAACGGTGAAGGCGATCCGTGATACCATCCTGGCTCACAAAGTCGTTTTCTTCCGCGGCCAGCAGCATCTGACCGAGGACACCCATGAGGCCTTCGGCCGGCTGCTCGGTCCGATCGAGCCGCATCCAACAGCCCCCGCGCTGAAGGGCACGGAGAACGTGCTGGACATCGACGGCCGTCGCAACCGCGCCAGCGCCTGGCACACCGACGTGACATTCGTGGAGGCGTTTCCACAATTCTCGGTTTTGCGCGGCGTCGTAATTCCGGATCTTGGGGGCGATACTGTGTGGGCCAACACCGCGGCGGCCTATGCCAACCTGCCGGAGCCGCTGCGTGTGCTGGCCGATTCGGTCTGGGGGAGCTTCACCAACGCCTATGACTATGCCGGCACGCGAGAGACGGTCACAGCAGACCACCTGGATTATCATGAGAAGGTGATCCGTTCGACGGTGTTCCGCACCGATCATCCGATCGTGCAGGTGCATCCGCTTACCGGGGAGCGGGCCCTAATCCTGGGCAACCACCTCGATAAGCTGATCGGCTTCAACGCGGCCGATTCGCGGCGTCTGTTCGATATTTTCGAAGATCACATTACGAAACCGGAGAACACGGTGCGCTGGAACTGGGCTGCTGGGGATGTCGCGATCTGGGACAACCGAACCACGCAGCATAAGGCGGTGGACGACTATGGCGACGAACCGCGGGTGGTGCGGCGCGTCGTTATCGCCGGTCCCGTGTCCGTGGGCACCGACGGGCGCAACGGCGTCACGCGCACGCGCCAGGTGGCATAATATAAGGCGGCGGCGACGGAGGGTGGCGCTCTCCGTCGCATTGCGCGCCTGTGGATTCTCGCGTGATACCGGCGAGGTCCGCATATTCAACCGTCCGCTGATCGCCAAATGAGCGACAGGACATGCTGGCGTGCGGCAACGAACGCCGGCAGCGACTTGATCGTTCGGCTATCACGCCCATCCGCCTGTCGGGCAAACGGCAAGCGGATATGCTCCAGGACGCGGCCGGGCCGGGGCGACGTCGGTGCCGAGGTAGACGGCTTCCTCGACGCTATGAGTGATGAAAAGCACGGTCATGGCGGTTCGCCGCCAGATGTCGTGCAACTCCACCTGCATCTTTTCCCGCGTTAGCGCGTCGAGCGCCCCGAACGGTTTGTCCATCAGCAGTCGCGACCGCCGTCCAGTCCTTCAGCCGCCAGGAACGCGCGCTGGTTCTTTCCCCACCTTTCCGCCCGCGCTGGCTGCGGGCGATCGATACGCGTGGCGGCCGCAGCGGCGAGAAGCGGACTACCGTGCGCGCAGGAACAATTGGAATCGATATCTCATATATGGATAATATTCGGATTTTTATACTATTATGGGGCAACGATCTTGCGGTTTGGGAAAGAAATTTCTACATTTGGATAAACTTCATTGGATAGCACCATGCCATGCCCGGACCCGACCTATGTGCGATCGACATCGACTTCCGCTCGCTCGGTCCAGTCGAACGGCTGGGGCTGCTGAGCCGGCGTGTCTCTGGCCGTTTCGTATTTACGACTAGCCTTGGCCTCGAAGACCAGGTTCTGCTGCACCTTATCGTCGAGTCCGGTATCGCTGTGGATGTCGTAACCCTTGATACCGGCCGTTTGTTTCCTGAGACGTACGATCTCTGGGCCCGTACAGAGACTCGTTACGGGCTGCGGATCCGCGCCTTCTACCCTGACGCGACTGCGCTTGAAACGATGGTGCGTGAACAGGGAATCAATGGCTTCTATGCCAGCAAGTCCGCCCGCTCCGCCTGCTGCGGCGTTCGGAAGTCGGAGCCGCTTCGCCGTGCGCTGGACGGCGCCGCTGCCTGGATCACGGGGTTGCGCGCCGATCAGTCCGCCACTCGCAGCACCATGCCGTTCGTTGCCTACGAACCGGCGCACGATCTGATTAAAGCCAACCCGCTACTCGACTGGACGCGCGAGCAAACTGCCGCGTTCGCCCGCGACCACGATATCCCCATCAACCCGCTGCACCATACCGGCTTCGTCTCGATCGGCTGCGCCCCGTGCACCCGTGCAATTGCACCCGGCGAGCCCGAGCGCGCCGGCCGTTGGTGGTGGGAGGACGACGAGACCCGCGAATGCGGCCTGCACCTGAAGGACGGCCGTCTTGTTCGCGTTGGAGCCTGAGACAATAGCGCTGTCCTCCCTCGACCGGCTTGAAGCCGAGAGCATCTTCATCTTCCGCGAGGTTGCCGCCACTTGCGATGCTCCCGTCATGCTTTACTCGATCGGCAAGGACTCTTCTGTCCTGCTGCATCTCGCCCGCAAGGCGTTCTACCCTGCGCCGTTGCCGTTCCCGTTGCTGCACATCGACACGACGTGGAAATTCCGCGCCATGATCGAGTTCCGCGATGCAGTGGCCAGGCAGCCCGGCACGCAGCTTATCGTGCACACAAACGAGGACGGGCTGCGCGCCGGCATCAACCCGTTCACTTCTGGCTCGCGGTTGCATACCGACGTGATGAAGACGCAGGCGCTCAAACAAGCGCTCGACAAATACCGGTTCGACGCTGCCTTCGGCGGCGCACGGCGCGACGAGGAGAAATCGCGTGCCAAGGAGCGGATATTCTCGCTGCGGTTGCCCGAACACCGGTGGGATCCACGGAACCAGCGCCCGGAGCCGTGGCAGTTGTTCAACACGCAGAAGGCACCCGGCGAAAGTTTTCGCGTCTTTCCGTTGTCGAATTGGACCGAGGGTGACGTCTGGGACTATATCGCCCGCGAACAGATCGACGTGGTGCCGCTTTATTTTGCGGCACCTCGCCCGGTGATCCGGCGCGATGGCATGCTTATCATGCGCGATGATTCCCGGATGCCGCTACGCCCGGGTGAGACGGTGGAGATGCGCTCCATCCGCTTCCGCAGTCTGGGCTGTTATCCGTTGACCGGCGCTGTCGAGAGCGAGGCGACGACACTCGCCGAAATCATTGCCGAGATGCGTGCTATGCGAGTCTCCGAACGCAGCGACCGCGCCGTCGACCACGATAGCGTGGGTTCGATGGAGCAGAAGAAACTCGAAGGCTATTTCTGATGAGTGCCGCGCTGAAATCCATTCTTCCGAGTAATCCGCCCGAGCCGGTGGTCAACGATGCGCCGCAACTGCGGGTACTCACCTGCGGCTCGGTGGATGACGGCAAGTCCACGCTGCTGGGGCGGTTGCTGTTTGATTCGCAAGCGGTGATGGACGACCAGCTTGTCGCGCTCGACAAAGAATCGCGCCGGTGGGGCACGCATGGCGAAAACCGGGACTTCGCGCTACTGCTCGACGGGCTCGGCGCCGAGCGGGAGCAGGGCATCACCATCGACGTCGCTTACCGCTATTTCTCGACCGAGCGGCGCAGTTTTATTATCGCCGACACCCCCGGCCACGAGCAATACACGCGTAATATGGCAACCGGTGCGTCCACCGCCGATCTTGCGATCATCCTGATTGACGCGCGCCGTGGCGTGCTGCCGCAGACCAGGCGGCATGCGTTCATCGTAGCGGCGCTTGGCATCCGTCATGCGGTGTTGGCCATCAACAAGATGGATCTGGTCGATTTTTCGCAGGCGACCTGGCAGCGGATCGCCGATGAGTTCGCGGCCGCCGCTCGCCCACTCGGCTTCCGGTCGATCGTGCCGATTCCGATCTGCGCTCGTGACGGCGACAACGTGGTGACCCGCTCTGCGCGGATGCCGTGGTTCGACGGCGCGCCTCTGCTTGAATACCTCGAGACTGTCGATGTTTCGCGGCCGGATGCGGAGCAGGGCTTCGCCATGCCTGTGCAACTTGTGCTTCGCCCGGACTCCGAGTTCCGAGGCTACGCCGGCACCGTCACGTCGGGTGTCGTGCGGCTTGGCCAATCGGTGGTAGCGCTCCCAAGCGGGCAGGGCGCTGAGATCGCTCGTATCTTGACCGCTGACGGCGATCTTACCGCCGCAGAAACCGGTCGAGCCGTTACGATCACGCTGGACCGGGAGATCGACGTTGCCCGCGGCGACGTGCTGGCCGCGGCCGATGATGCGCCGACGGCATCGGCGTCCATCGAAGCGGAACTGATCTGGATGGTGGCTGATCCGCTGATCGCCGGCCGCGAATTCACGGTCAGGCTCGGCACGGCGTCGGCGCATGCGCGCGTCGTCAGCATCCGGCATGCCATCGACATTCAGACCTATGCGTATCGCAAACCGGCCTCGCTTAAGCTGAACGAGATCGGGCTGGTCGAACTGGCCTTCGACAAACCGCTTGTCACCCGTCCGTATGCTCTGGATCGCACCCTCGGCGCCATGATCCTGGTCGACCGCCTGACCCATCAGACCGTCGGCATGGCCACTGTGCAGGCGCTGATCAGCCCTCCGAGATGGCGGCCCTCTCGTCGGCTTGCCATTTACGTGGTGGATGGCGTCGTTATTGGAGCGATTGCCGGAGCGCTTTCCAGCAGTCTGGCGTTCGCCGCACTGGTCGGGGTGGCCGAGATGCTGGTGCGCCCGCTGCTCGACTACCTTCTGGAGGCCGCCGAGCAGTGATGGACCTGCATATCGTCGATCCGCGCTTGAGTCTGTCGGGCCTGCTGGTCGGCCTGCTGGTTGGTTTGACCGGTGTCGGTGGCGGCGCGGTGATGACGCCACTGCTGGTGCTCGTGTTCGGCATAAAGCCGGCTACCGCGGTCGGTACTGACCTGCTGTACGCCTGCGCGACAAAGTCGTTGGGCACGCTGGTTCATGGGTTGGGTCACACCGTCGATTGGCGGATCACCCGCCGCCTGGCCTATGGCAGCGTGCCGGGGACGATCCTGACCTTACTCGCTCTGTCGCGGATGGAGCTCAGCGGGGCGGCGCAGGGGCGCACCATTTCGATAATTCTTTGCGTGATGTTGGTGATTACCGCGCTGGCGCTGCTGTTCCGCACGCCGTTGCTGGTCGTGAGCTTGCGGCACATCGAGCGCATTACACCGCTGCAAGAGGCGTGGCTTACCGTTGCCACCGGGCTGATGCTTGGGGTTCTGGTGACGATTTCGTCGGTGGGTGCCGGCGCGATTGGTGTGACCGCACTGATGCTGCTTTACCCGCGCGCCAAAGCGGCGGTTATTGTCGGGTCCGACATTGCGCATGCGGTGCCGCTTACCTTGGCGGCTGGGCTGGGTCACTGGTATTTGGGCACCATCGACTGGGGGTTGCTGGGTGCGTTGCTGACCGGCTCGCTGCCCGGCATCGTGATCGGGTCCGCGCTGGCATCGCACGCGCCGGATGTCCTGCTTCGGCCGGCGCTGGCGCTTGTGCTGACGTTCGTCAGCGTCCGTCTCGCGATGTAGCTCAGCCTGGCCGACGTTTAGGCGACAATGACCGCGGTTCGATCAGGCAATGAACACGCCTGACAGGTTGCTGTTCAATCCGTCGGCGGTCAGCGTGTGGTCGTGGACACGTCGATTGTAGATCGTCACCTGCCGCAGCGTAACGAGGTTTACCAGCGGAATGTCCCGGCAGACGATACGCTGAAATTGCTTCCATTGTTCGATGCGCCGGGCCGGGTCGCTTTCAACCGCGGCCGCCTCCAGCAAGCGGTCGACCTCCGGGTTTTCGTAGTGCGATCCGTTCGAGAACGGCAGCCCCTTTTTGATGTTCTTGGACCAGTAGACGCGCTTTACGCCGACCGTGGGATCGAATGTGTTGCTTAATGAGTTGTAGTCCAGATCGTAGTCGCGATCGGTGTAGACCCTCTTGACGAAGGCGGCGAAGTCTTGGGAGCGAACGGTGGCGTTGATCCCGATCCGCGCGAGCGCCTGCCGCAGATAAGAACCAAGCCGGATGAAACCGGGATTGTAGGGATTGGGGTCAATCGTCAGATCGAACCGGTTGCCGCCGGTGCCTCGGGGAAATCCGGCTTCGTCCAGCAGGCGGTTCGCAGCGGCAAGATCGAATGGATAGGTCTCCACATCGTCGGCATAGAACCGCTTCAGTAACGGGCTGATGGGTGAGGGGGCGGGGATGGCGTAGCCGTACCAGACTGTGTCGACGATCACCTTGCGGTCGATGGCGTGGGCAATTGCCTGGCGGACCCTGAGGTCACGCAGGTGCTGGTTATCGAGGTTGAACTCGAGCTGAGTCTGGGACGCGCTGTAGCTGTAGCCGCGCGTTTCGATCGCCAGATGCGGCAGCGCACCGAGACGCTCGATGTCGGTCAGCGGCACCGGGTTCTCACCGGCGAGATCCAGTTCCCCGGTTTCCAGCGCGGCTGCGCGGGCGCCGGCGTCGGGGATGAACTTAACGATCAGGGCATCGACGTACGGCTTCGGCTTGTCCCAGTAATCCGCGTTGCGCTCGTAACGGATGAAACTGCCGCGCTGCCATTCCTTGAAGCGATACGGGCCGGTGCCGATCGGGGCCTTGTTGTTGGGGTTGGCGGCCGGATCGCCGCTGCCGTAGATATGGCTCGCCACGATTGGTGATTCCGACGCGGCGAGTGCGTAGATCAGATATGGCGCCGGCTTCGACAGGTGGATTTGCGCGGTGTATGGGTCCGGGGTGCTGATTCCGGCGACGTTGGCGAAGGTGCCGCGCCCGCGTGGATGCCATTCCTTCAGCAGCAGGATGGAGGCCGCGACGTCGGCGCTGGTGAAGCCCTTGCCGTCGTGCCAGCGCACGCCGCGTCGCAGGTGGAAGGTGTATTGCAGGCCATCCTGTGCGACGTCCCAGCTTTCGGCGAGTTGCGGCTGCGGGTTCAGGTCGAAGTCATAGGCGAGCAGGCCCTCGGTCACTTTCGGACTGATCTTCCCTTCGGCGCCTGCGGATGTTGCGATCGTCACCAGCGAGGAGGGCTGCGGCTCCAGCAGCAACGTCAGCGTGCCGCCGTGTCGTGGTTCGGAAATGGCGGCCCGTGGCGACAGTGTCGGCAGCAGCGAGCCTGCGGCAGCGCCCAGAAGGGCGGTGCGACGCGGGAGATTAACGCGGGGTATCATGCCAGGAATTCCTTCAGAGCGGGACTTACGCGGGCAGCAAGTAGGTTTCCGCGAAATTGCCCCGGATGCCATCGATGGTGACGGTGTGACGGCGCACGCGGCGCTGGGCGATTGTCGCCTGGCGCAGCACGGACAGCGGCAGTTCCGGCAGATCGGCCTGCACCAATGCCTGGAACTGCGCATACAGCGCGCGACGTCGTTGTGGATCGGTTTCGACCGCCGCCGCTTCGAGCGCGGTGTCCACCTCTGCCCGAGCGTAATGAGATCCGTTGGAGAAGGCCACGCCGGGCTGGAAGTTTTTCGACCAGTAGAACCGCTGTACACCGATGGCGGGATCCGGCCCGGTGGAGGCCGAGTAGTTCGTCGTGTCGAAGTCGCGGTCGGTGTAGACGCGTTTGACGAAGGCCGCATAGTCCTGGGTTCGGATAGCTACGCGGATGCCGATCCTTTTCAGTGCGTCGCGGATATAGTCGGCGGTTCGCTGATATGGATCGCCATACGGCATGTAGTCGTGGGTGATGGACAGACGAATGCCCTGGGCATCCGGATGCAGGCCCGCCTCGTCCAGCAGGGCAGTAGCGCGCTTGAGGTCATGCGGGTAGCGCGGCACGTCGTCGCTGTAAAATGCTGCAAAACTTGGCGGAATCGGCCCGGTGGCGGGCTTGCCGTAACCAAACCAGATCGACTCAGCAATGAACTGCTGGTCGAGCGCGTGGGCGATGGCACGTCGCACCCGCACGTCCTGGAACACCGGCCGATCGAGGTTGAATTCAAGCAGCGCGACGCTTGAGCCGTAGTCGTAGCCTTTGGTGTCGAAGTCGAGCCGGGGCAGGGCGGCTAACCGAACCAAGTCTGGACCGGGGACGTTGCTCTCACCAACCAGGTGGACATCGCCAGCCTCCAATGCCGCGGACCGTGCGCCGGCATCCGGAATAAAACGGTAGAGGACCTGGTCCAGATAGGGCTTCGGCTGGTCCCAGTACCCAGGATGGCGTTGCAGCAAGATGTGGCTGCCGCGGTCCCACCGCACGAAGCGGAACGGACCGGTGCCGATCGGCGCGATATTGTGAGGGTTGGCGAGAATGTCGGTGCCTTCATACAGGTGACGCGGCAGGACCTGCGACTCGGTCGCTACCAGAGCATTCAGGATGAAGGGCGCTGGTTGCGAGAGGTCTAGCACCACCTGCAGCGGGTCCGGTGTTTCGACAGAGGTGACGTTGGCGAAGGTGGATCGGCCGCGAGCGTGGTATTTCCGCCAGATCTCCGTGACAGAAAAGGCGACGTCGGCCGACGTGAAGGGGTGACCGTCATGCCAGGTGACCCCGGGTCGAAGGGTGAAGCGGATCGTCCGGCCGTCCGGACTGACCTCCCACGCGGTCGCGAGTTGCGGTTTTGGCCGGAAGTCGAAATCGTAGGTCAGCAGTCCATCGAATATCTTGCCGGAGATGTTTGCCGTGGGCCCTGCGGTGTTTATACCGGAGGTCAGGACGGCCGGCTCGGGAAACTGTCCGACGATTAATTGGCCGCCTCGAACAGGCGCTTCGTCAGCCCATGCGCGTGGTTGATCGAGGACCGTTGCCATGGTGCCGAGCGCAAGGCCGGCTCGCAGGACGGCACGGCGCGGGGCGGAGAGCGATGCCGCGCTGGCAGTGAGTTGCAGCAGTGTTCTGCGCTTCATTGCTGTGGCTGGCTAATCGGGCATTCGCGTAGATCCACGGAACGACCCTCAACTAGCCTGCACAGTCGCCGGATTGAAGCGACGGGTGAATTCGATGCTCACGTCAATCTTCTTGTTGATGTCTTTGGATTCGAACAGCACGTCAGCGATTCGCTGTTCGCGGCGCACCAGGTCATCGTCGAGCGGACGGAACGCCGATGCGCCTGAGGCGGCATAGTATTTTGCCTTGTCCGGTGTCTGTTTCAGTTTTTCGACAAGGATGCGCTCCACGGCGGGGATGTTGTTGGCATACCAAGTCCAGTGCTGCCGGACGCGATTGAGAAAATCCGCCAGCGCCTGGCTCTTGGCATCGTCGCGAAGCACGTCGGCGCGGGCGGTGAAAACCGACAGAGACGGAATTCCAAGATCATCGCTGATGATCAGGATGCGTGCCGTTCCTTTGTTCAGTGCTTCGATGATCGGTCCAGGTCCGCCGGAGAACACGTCTGCCCGTCCGCTGTTGAAGGCCGCCGCGGCAGCGTTGGTGTCGACAAGCTGCACCGGCTCGATATCGCTGACCTTCAGGTCGGCTTTGATTCGCGTGAGGACATATTGCAAATAGTTGAATCCGCCAAAGTTGAAGGCCCACTTCTTGCCGCGCAGATCGGCCAGCGTATTGATATTCGCCGCGGTGCGAACAGCGGTGATGATCGGCGGATAGGCTCGATCCAGATTCCGCCAGCCGGCGACGATCTGCAGTGGCTGGTTGCTTTCGGTCCAATCAGTGCGCGCCCGCCCCTGTTCGATAATCAGGGAAGTATCGCCCATCAGTCCGACGTCGATTGCCTTCGAGTACAGTCCTGAAAGCTGGGCCGCGGGACCAGGCAGCGTCGCCCACTGCAGATCGAACAGGCTGCCATCAAGCACCTTCGAAGCGTTGACGGTTTCCTGCAGCGCGATGTCCTGCGTGCCGACGATGAGCCTGACCTTCGGCTCGTCTGCACGGACATGGGGTGCCGCAAGAGCTGCTGCCCCAGCCATGGTCATCAGACGGCGGCGGCGAATGGACATTTCGAAGTTCCTTGTTGCGTCAGTGAACCAGCACGCCAAGCTCGCCCAGCAGACGGACGCGCAACTCGGCGAATTGCTGTCCAGTAGGTCCGCGCGGGCGTGCGACGGAGACCGGCAGATCCAGGGTCACGCGGCCCTGGGAGAGCACGATCACCCGATCCGCCAGCAGAATGGCCTCATCGACGTCATGCGTAACGAGCACGACGGCTGGACGGTGTCGCTGCCAAAGTTGCGCAACAAGCTCGTGCATCCGAATCCGCGTCAGCGCATCCAGGCTGGCGAACGGTTCATCCAACAACAGCAGGCTCGGTTCGCGCACCATCGCCCGAGCCAAGGCCACACGCTGAGCCTCGCCACCGGACAGAGTCTTCGGCCAGGCGTCGACATGATTGGCGAGACCGACCTCGGTCAATGCCGCCACCGCGCGCTTACGGGCCACCGGACCGCGTTGCCCGAGGACGACATTCTGCCACACCCGCTTGGCCGGAACGAGCCGTGGTTCCTGGAATACGACGGAGCGCCGACGGGCGACGCGGACGGTGCCGCGATCGGCCTGGTCCAGTCCCGACAGCAGACGCAGCAACGTCGTCTTGCCGGTGCCCGACGGGCCGAGAATCGCAACGAATTCCGCCGACCGGATCGTCAGTTCGAAACTGTCGAGAACAGCGCGCTCACCAAAGACCCGGCGAACCTGATGCAGTTCCGCGGCATGATCAGGCGAGGACAAGCTTTGCCCTCCATGGCAGCGCCACATGCTCCAGAAGGCGCATCAGCAGGTCGATGGCGATTCCTAGCCCGGCATAGACCAGGATGCCGGCGATGATGATGTCGGATCGCTGGTTCATGTTGGCATTGTTAAGAATGTAACCGATGCCGGAACTGGCATTGATCTGTTCGGCGACGACCAGCGCCAGCAACGCAGCCCCCGACGCATAGCGTAGGCCGACCAGGATGGACGGCAATGCGGTCGGCAGAATGACGTGCCAGGCTGTCTGCCGGTGGCTCAGGCCGAAGATGGAGGCCGCCTCGATCAACTTCGGATCGACGCCGCGCACCCCGGCGTAGGTGTTCAGATACATCGGGAAGATCGTTGCGGCGATGATCACAACCAGCTTGGCCAGTTCGTCGATCCCGAACCAGGTTATGAACAAGGGGACCAGGGCGATGAACGGAATGGTCCGCAGCATCTGCAATGGTGCATCGAAGATATTCTCGCCGATCCGCCACAGTCCGGCGAACAAGCCGATCGCCAACCCGGACCCACCGCCGATTGCCAGACCAATCAGGGCTCTGCCGAGCGATACCGGCAGGGCGGTCTGAAGGTCGCCAAGCCGAAGCAACTCGGCAAAGGCCGACACGATGTCGCGGGGCGAGGGCAACACCTCCGGCGCCACCAGACCGAAACTGGATGCAAACTGCCAGACCACGAGGATCGCCAGCGGCACCGCTGCCCGCAGCAGAATGCGGTGCCAACGTGCCTGGGCAGCGCGCCGCCGGGCGAGGTTTGGTTGCGGACTGAGATCGATCAGACCGGCATCATCTTTCAGTTCGCTGGCGGGCCGCGACGGCGCAACTCTAGCCAGGCCAGAAACAATCGCGCTCATGTGGCTGCCGGAAACAGCCGAAAGTTCGTGGTCTTGTCGCGCTCCAGCTGGGCAACGAGACCGATCTCCCAATCGAGATACGCTCGGAGCGCCGCGAAACGATCCCCGTCGATCTGGTAGGCGCTGCGGGCGACGTCTTCGAACGGATGGATCTGCTGGCCGGTGCCCGTCTCGATCTCGAGTCCGCTCGCCCGCCAGGCAGCAGTTCCTCCTGTCAGGACATAGACCGGCCTGTCGGTAAGGCCAGCGAGATCAGCGGCGGCGAAGGCCGCGAGCGTTCCGTCGGAGGAGGTCAGCACCAGCCAGCCCTCGCCGGGCAACGCATGAGCATCGTCCCCCAAACGGGAGCGGATCGCGAAATGCGCGCCTGGGACATGGCCGGCCTCATAGGCAAGGCTGCTGTCGAGATCGATCACGGTCGTACGCCCGGCCACCAGGATGTCGTTCAGCGTTGCCGGATCGACCCAGGAGACGTTTGGCTGCGGCGCGGCGGCCGGATCGACCTCGGGACCGACGACCAGACTATCGGCCAGTGCGTCGTCTAGCACATAGACCTCGCCCCAGTTGATCTGGACCAGCCATGACGCCGTTATGGCGGCGCGCACGCCGTCGGCGTCGTCGATCAACACCAGGCGGGCGTTGCGCGTGCCGACCCACTGGCCAGTCTGCTGCACAAGCTGTCCGCCAGGCGCAGAGCGTGATCCGTAAAGGTGACCCGATTCGAATTCTTCGGGCGTGCGCACATCAAGCAGGAACACTGAACGGTGGCCGATGTCCGCCTCTCGCTGGAATTGGGCCAGTGTGGCACGATCGATATGGCGGATCCCGAACCGTACGGTAAGCCGGTGCGCGGCCTCGCGAGCTTGTTCCAGCGCCGCACCAGTCGGCTGCGGCGCCAAATTGGTTTTCCCGGTGTCCAGCGGCAATCCCTCGATCAGCCAGTCCATCGTCCCGTTCTCCAGCGAAAAGACCTTGTTCGGAACCCCCGCGTTGATCAGCGCCTGAGCCCCGATGATGCTACGGGTGCGCCCGGCGCAGTTGACCACGACCAAGGTGGACGGATCCGGCACGGCTGCGGGAAAGCGGTAGACGAGTTCGGCCCCCGGCAGGTCGATCGCCCCTGGGATGCTGAAATTGCGAAATTCGGGCTCCGGGCGGCTATCGAGAACGACGAGGTTCTCGCCTGCGTCCAAGCGTGCCTTCAGATCGCGCACTGATAGATGCGGCGTTTCGTAACGATGTTCTACGAATTCCCCGAACGCCTTGCCGATCACGTGGACGCCGGTGAAAAGTTCATGCCCGGCCGCACGCCACGCCCGCGTTCCCCCGTCGAGGACCGCGACATTGGTGTAGCCGAGGTCGCTCAGACGCGCGGCAGCCCGCTGCGCGAGGAAGCCATCGCCGCCGTCGTAAATAACCACACGCGTCTGTCGCCGGGGCACGAGTGCGGCGATGCGAATCTCAAGCTGACTGAACGGGGCTGATACGCTGAGCAGAATATGCCCATCGCGGGCGTGAACGAAGTTGTCCCGGACGTCGAGCAGCGCGAGTTCCGCCCCGTCGGCAAGCGCATTGCGCAGCGTCCCGACGTTGATTGTCCGCCCGGAGGTCGCTGCATTCGGTCGGCCAGTGTCTATGATGGCTGTTACGGTCACGGTCCATCTCCATTTGCATCAGGCATCGATAAAGGCGTGATCTGAGAACAATCCGCTGGCAGGAGGTGGCAGGGCTCACGCCGCGGATACCACTTCCCCGCCGGCGGGAGGCGCCCACTCGGGGCGCGGGAGCCCGAGGTGATCGCGCAACGTTTCGCCTTCGTAGGCGTTGCGGAAAATCCCACGCCGTCGCAGCAGCGGAACGACATGCTCCACGAAGGCTTCAAGACCGGACGGCAGAACGTCGGGCATCAGGTTGAAACCGTCGGCGGCGCCGCTCAGGAACCATTCCTCGATCGATGCGGCGATCTGCGCCGGCGTGCCGACGATGGCGCGGTGATTGCTGCCACCGCCAGCCTGGGACCGGATGAGCTGGCGCAGGGTGAGTTTTTGGCGCCGGGCCTTGGCGAGTGCGCCGCGGGCAAAGGTGGTCATACCATCTGCCGGCACGACAAGCGTGTCTGGCAGGGGGGCATCCAGATCATAGCGCGTGGCGTCGATCTGCAGCAGGCCGCTGATCCAGGCCAGGCCCTGTTCGAGCGGCGCGAGCGCGTTCAGTTCCTCCTCCCGCCGTTTTGCCTCGGCTTCGGTGCCGCCGATGATGGTGACGAGGCCAGGCAGGACGACCACGGATCCCGCGGGCCGTCCCAGTGCCTCGGCGCGTGCCCGGAGCCGGCTCACATAGGCGCGCGAATCCTCTTGGGTGTGTGCCACGGTGAACACTGCCTCGGCGTGGCGGGCTGCCAGCTCCAGCCCGTCATCCGATCCGCCGGCCTGGACGATCACCGGATGTCCTTGGCGCGAGCGTGGCACGTTCAGCGGCCCGCGCACTCGGAAATAGCGGCCGCGGTGATGTGTGGGGTGGACCCGGGCGCGATCGATGAAGTGGCTCGCTGCCTTGTCGCCCACCAGCGCGTCGTCTTGCCAACTGTTCCACAGGGCCTTGACGACGTCGGTGAACTCGATTGCACGGTCATAGCGGGTGGCATGGTCGGCCGCGCGCTCCACCCCGAAATTGAACGCCGCTGCCTTGTCCGCGGTGGTAACGACGTTGATGCCGGCCCGCCCGCCGCTGATGATGTCCAGCGAGGCGAAGCGCCTGGCGATATTATACGGCGCGTTGTAGCTGGAGGAGATCGTCCCGATCAGCCCAATATGCTGGGTCGCTGCCGCGATGCCTGTCAAAACGATGCTCGGTTCCAACGCCTGCAACGGACGAAAATCCGAACGGTCGGGCATGCTGGGATGATCGGCGAGAAATACCGCATCGAAGGTTCCCCGCTCCGCCAGGCGCGCGACGTCAACAAGATAGGCAGGATCGACGAAGGCCTCTGGCCGGTTACCGGGCCAAAGCCACGCCGCCGCATGGCTGCCGGCCGACAGGAAATTGAGGTTCAGATGAAGGCGTCTCGGCGGAGCCATATCGGGATCCTACGGTCGGTGGGTTGGGACGCGGGGTGCGATGCGGCGCCGGCTGGGCAGCCGAGCCGTACCAGTGCCGCCGGATGTTTGCGAAGCACCCCTCATATCGACATGTTGTAAGCGTATATACTGTCTTACCACGTCGTCAAGAGATGGAATTTAGCCCGACATATAGCCTGTCGTTATCCAGGCGTCCGTCCATTCGCCAATAATAGGGCACATCGAAAAGCACCTGACGCTGGATGTCGTCAGCGAGCTGCTGCTGCTCCCCGAGGCTGGTCGCCACCAGCCATCTGTCGCGCAGCTTTTCAAGCTGCGGGCTGGTCGGCCAGCCGCGACCGCCAGCACGCCCGTTGGCCCGCAGCGAGCCGTTGACAGCCGGATTGAGCTGATCGAGTCCCGACCAATAGGTGTGGAACGCATTCCAGCCGCCCTGTTCGACCGGTTCGGGTTTAGCCAGACGTTGCAGAACCGTTCCCCAGTCCGCGGCCTGATATTCAACGTTAAGACCAATCTTCTGGAAGATGTCGGCGCCGACATCGCAGACGACGCTGACCTCGATGGGATGGCGCTGGATGCGATCGTAGGAGATCAGCAGGATCAGTGCCGCCGTTGCGGGGGCCAGACCGGCCCGCTGGAGGGCGGTTGCGCCAGCCTGAGGAAGGTCCAAACTTCAACAGTCATCTGGTGCGGCGCAGGCGGCCGTCAGGGGCATTCATGGTCAGAACGAAATCCGTTTTGCTGGGTTATGTCGGCGGCATGTCGATCCACGGGGAACCATATCCGACATTGACCTCTATAAGAACGTGAGTTACACGTTAAACGACACTATACACTATATATAGGAGTTTAATCCTGCTTGGCTTCCCGAGTGCTCGATCGTAGCGGCGTGGATCAACGAAGGTGACAGATAGCATGGGCCGGCAGCTCCACTTGAACGCCAACGTCATCCCTTCGGGACGTCACGGCGCGGCCTGGCGATGGCAGGCTAATCCATGTTCCGTCACGGATATCTCGGGCTTCCTGGAAATCGCGCGGATCGCGGAGCGCGGCACATTCGATGCGGTGTTTTTTGCAGACCATTCCGCACTCGACGCTTCCGCGCGTGATCGTCCGTGGCAGGCGCTGGATCCGGCGCTCGTGCTGACCGCGATGGCGGCGGTGACCGAGCGGACAGGGTTGGTGGCGACCGCTTCGACGACGTTCGAGCATCCTTTCCATGTGGCGCGCCGTTTCGCTTCGCTCGATCATATCAGCAGGGGCCGAGCGGCCTGGAATATCGTGACCACGCAGCACAATGGGGCGGCGCCGAATTTTGGGCTGCCTGAGTTGCCGCCGCACGCCGACCGCTATCAGAGAGCCGAGGAATTCGTCGAGGTAGTGGTCAAACTGTGGGACAGTTGGGACGAAGATGCGCTGGTAGCTGATGCAGCGACGGGAGTTTACGCCGATCTGGAGCGGGTTCATCCGATCGACCACGAAGGGTACTCGTTTTCGGTCCGCGGCCCATTGAACGTGCCGCGCTCGCCGCAAGGTCGCCCTGTCCTGGTGCAGGCGGGGGCGTCCGGGCAAGCCAGCGGCTGGGTTCGCGGTGGGCCGACGCGTTGTTCACTGTGCAACGAACGTTCAGGGAAGCTCAGGACTTCTACGCGAACGTCAAGGGTCTGGCTGGAGGATTCGGACGTGATCCTGATGGCTTGGTTGTCCTGCCCGGTCTTTATCCGGTAATCGGCAGCACCGAGGCGGAGGCGCGGGCGCGCAAGTCCGAAATGGACGCACTGCTCGATTTTGATGAGGAGCGCGTGAAGCTGGCCGAACGATTTGGCATCGACCCAGACCGGCTTCATCTCGACCTCCCGTTTCAAAGCGATATTTTGGACCATGTAGGCAAGCATGTATCGCGGGGCTTCGTCGAAAACATCGTTCGCGAAGCGGATCGGGAAAGTCTTACCATTCGCCAGGTGCTCGAGCGCAATCCGCACGGTGGGCATCGAATCATCGTAGGAGCGCCGGAACAGATCGCCGACGATATGGAGGCGTGGTTTCGAGGCCGGGCGGCCGATGGCTTTAATCTGAACATGGATGCCTATCCGTCTGGGCTGGAGCTATTCGTAGACCATGTCGTGCCGGAGCTACGACGCCGCGGACTGTTTCGGCAGGAGTATAACGGGACGACCTTGCGCGACCATCTTGGTCTGCCCGGCCCAGGTCGCTTGTCCGCGACACGCCCGCTCACAAATGTGGCCTGAACGTCAACACTGGGAGATTCAAATGGCCGATATCGAAACAAACCGCGTGGAAACGATCGAGTCGGAGGAGTTGAGGCGGGAGGTGCTCGATCCCCACGAAATCGCGGTCGTCGATGTACGTGAAGGGGATCGCTACGCCTCTGGCCACATCTCGGTGGCGGTGGAATTGCCGCTCAGCGAGATCGAGCTACGTGCCGCCGAATTGCTGCCACGCGGTGGTTTGCGTATCGTGGTGACAGACGACGACGGCATCAGCCTGGCGCCTGCCGCCGCCGCTCGCTTGCAGGCGATCGGATACCAGAACGTCCGCGTCCTGGCCGGCGGTCTCCGATCCTGGAAGGCTGCGGGCAACGAGCTGATCACCGGGCTGAATTCTCTAAGTAAGGCGCTGGGGGAATCCGTCGAACGGCAGTATAGCGCCCCGAAGATTGATGCTCAAAAGCTCTGGGATCTTCTCGACGCCGGACAGGACGTGGTCGTGCTCGATACCCGTCCGCTGGAGGAATTCAATCACATCAGCATCCCGGGTGGCATCGCGGCACCGGGCGCGGAACTGCTGCACCGCGTGTTCGATGCGGTGCCGTCACCAACGACCCGGATCGTGGTCAACTGCGCTGGACGAACCCGCGCCATAATCGGCGCCCAGGCGTTGTTGAATGCCGGAATTCCAAACCCCGTCGTATCGTTGGAGAATGGAACCGCTGCCTGGATGCTGGCGGGACTGGAACCGGCGCGGGGTGAGACAGCGCAGGCCAACCGCCCGTCGGCGGAGGGCCTGCTAAAGGCTCGGGAAGCCGCCGCGCGCGTCGCCGGTCGGTTTGGCGTGCAGACCATCGATCGTGCCCAGCTCGATACATTTACGTCCGAGCGCACGGATCGCACGCTGTATCTGTTCGATGTCCGTACGACTGAGGAATTCGAGGCGGGCCATCTTCACGGCGCGATATCGGCCCCCGGCGGCCAACTTGTACAGGCAACGGACCGTTACGTCGGCGTGCGCCAGGCTCGGATTGTGTTGCTCGACGATGATGACCTGGTCCGGTCCACCATCACCGCTTCGTGGCTGTTTCAACTCGGTCTCGACGATGTATATATCTATCCTGCCACCGTGGCCGACCGAACCGAGACAGGACCGGTCGCGAAGCGGATTCTGGGAGACTTGGACAGTGGCGAAACGGTGGACCCCACCGATCTTCCTCCGCTGATCGCGTCCGGTGCAGTGTTACTCGATCTCGAACCGGCAGCGCCTTATTTCCGTGAGCGTCTCTACATCCCCGGCTCAATCGTTGCGCGGCGGTCGACGTTGGCCAGCCATCTGGACGAGGTGCCGGGGACGGGACCAATCGTGCTGACGTCCTCAGACGGTGCGTTGGCTCGCCGCGCGGCGACGGATCTCGTCTGGAGCAGCAAGCGGCGCGTGTTGGCCCTGCATGGCGGGACGGCGGGATGGATCGCGGCGGGATTGGGAGAGCCGGGAAGGGGATTGGATCAGCTGGCGCTGAACCCGTCCGAGGCGCTGCCTCGACTGCCCACACTGGAGCAGCGGCGAATTACCCTGGCGGCCTATGTGCATTGGGGTGACCTCATCGTCGAGCAACTTGACCGCGACGGTCTTGTCCAGTTCCGTCTGCCGCTCGCGGCCCAGCACCGCGCGCGCAGTGGCGGGCAAAGGCGATGATCCGATTAGGTCGGTTCTCTTTGTTGTTGCGCATCGCCCTTTGTCCACGACTGCGGCCGGTCGCGGCGAAGGATGACCTTGGGATTGGGGCGCATCCGGCCAGCATGACCTTTGTATAGACGCGGCTGCTGAATTTACTGCAACGAATAGCCGTCCTGGGCAATCTACCTACTCAGACTACTGTGTAGCGACGGCAGAAGAAGCCCCAAGCAGCAGCGGCTGTCGCATTGCACGCGAAAGCGTCCGTCCGCGGAGTTGGGGGGTCCGCAGACTGCGACCTAATCCTAGTGTGGTATCCTTAAAGTTGCTATTCTGGGACGTTATATGGCTTCCAACACCGCCGGATTGCGAATATGAATAACGCTATGCCAAGAGAGATTCGCCTCAACGCATTTACCTCGCAGACCCCTGTGCACCTTTCCCCGGGACTTTGGCGCCATCCGCGCGATCAGTCGCGCAACTTCAAGTCGCTCCGCTATTGGACTGAACTGGCGCAGATACTTGAAGAAGGCCTGTTCGACGGCGTGTTTCTGGCCGACGGAATTGGGATCAATGACGTGCACGGGGGCAGTCCGGACAGTGCCTTACGACACGGGGCGCAAGTCCCGAAGCATGATCCGTTGCTTCTGGTATCCGCGATGGCCCATGTCACGCAGCAGCTTGGTTTCGGCATCACCGCCACTTTGTCGTTCGAGCCGCCATCGCTGCTCGCGCGTCGCTTTACTACGCTGGATCATCTGACCAAGGGGCGCGTCGGCTGGAACATTGTGACCGGTTACTACGACAGCGGCGCTAAGGCCCTCGGCCGCGCAACGGTCACCGCGCATGATGAGCGATATGAGGTTGCCGAAGAATACATGGACCTAGTCTACGCGCTTTGGGAACAAAGCTGGGAAGAAGGTGCCGTCCTCGGCGACCGGGCCAGCGGCATCTATGCCCAGCCGGAGAAAGTTCACACGATCCATCACCACGGAAAGTATTTCGATCTCGAGTCCATCCATTTCACTCCGCCCTCGCCGCAACGCACGCCGCTGCTGTATCAGGCCGGCGCGTCGCGCCGCGGTCGGGCGTTCGCGGCGAAGCATGCGGAGGCGGTGTTTGTTGCCGGACCCTCGAAGCGTGTCATCGCTCCGATCGTCGCCGATGTCCGCGCCCAGGCCGAGCAGTTCGGTCGAAACGGGCGGGACATCCTGTTTTTCACGCTAATGACGGTGATCGTGGGCGAGACCGAGGCGGCTGCGAGGGCAAAGCACGAGGAGTACCAGCGATATGTCAGTCCTGAAGGTGTACTCACGCTGTTCTCGGGCTGGACGGGGACCGATTTTTCACGCTATCCGCTCGATGCGCCGATTGTTCCGGCCGAGGTGGATTCGGCGGTCGCCTCGATGATAGAATCATTCACCGTCGCAGATCCCGGCCGCGTTTGGACGTTGCGCGAACTGATAGCGCATAATGGGATCGGCGGCCGCGGTCCGGTGATCGTTGGATCGCCCGAACAGGTCGCCGATGAACTGCTGGGCTGGATCGCGGATACCGACGTGGACGGGTTCAACCTGAGCTATGCGATTACGCCGGAGTCATACAGAGACTTCGTCGAATTCGTGGTGCCCGAGCTGCAAAAGCGGGGCGCCTATAAGACTGCCTACGTCCGGGGAACGTTACGGGAGAAATTCACTGGTGGTGGCCGGCTGCTGCCGCCCAGCCACCCCGCGGCGAGGTTCCGCTCATGACGAAAGAAATTCGGGTCAACGCATTCGTCTCAACCAGCCCGGTGCACCAGTCGCCCGGCCTATGGCGACATCCGCGCGATACATCGCTGGCATTCACCGATCTGGATCACTGGACCGACCTGGCGCAGGTCCTGGAGCGGGGATTGATCGACGCGGTGTTCATTGCTGACTCGATCGGATTCAACGACGTGCATGGCGGCAGCGTGGAGGCTGCGATCCGGTACGGCGCGCAGGTTCCTAAGCTTGACCCATTTATGGCGATCCCGGCTATGGCGCTGGTGACGGAACATCTCGGCTTCGGTATCACCGGCAACATCTCCTATGAGCCGCCTTATTTGTTCGCGCGTCGGCTTTCGACCCTTGACCATCTGACGAACGGGCGGGCCGGGTGGAACATCGTCACCGGCCATTACGAAAGCGGCGCCAGGGCGATGGGCCAGACTGGGGTTGTGGAGCACGACCGTCGTTACGATATTGCGGACGAGTTCATGTCGCTTATGTACGCTCTGTGGGAGACCAGTTGGGAGGACGGCGCCGTTGTCGCCGACTCTATTTACGTCCAACCCGAAAAAGTACATCGGATCAAGCACGCGGGGGACTATTTCCGGCTCGATGCGATCCATCTGGCGGAGCCGTCCCCGCAACGAACACCGGTGCTTTTCCAGGCTGGAACGTCACCGCGCGGCCGGGCGTTCGCGGCGACCCATGCCGAATGCGTTTTCCTCAGCGGGCCGACGCCGCAGACCATCGCACCTAGAATCGCCGATATCAGGCGTCTGGCATCCCTGCGCGGGCGCGACCCGGCGGATGTCCTGATTTTTGCGATGGCGACCGTCATCGTCGGTGCGACCGAACAGGAGGCGAGGGCGAAGTTGGCGGAGTATCGGCGCTATGTCAGCACCGAGGCGGCCGTCGTCATCTTCTCGGGTTGGACCGGAATCGACTTTTCCAAATACCGACTGGATGATCCCATTCCTTACATCCGAAAGGACAATGCCGTCACCTCAGCGCTGGACGTCTTCACCGTGGCCGATCCCGATCGTGTGTGGACCTTGCGTGAACTCGCTGAACACAACGCGGTCGGAGGGCGTGGGCCGCTGTTCGTTGGGTCACCGACACAGGTCGCCGACGCGATCGAGACCTGGATTGAGCAGACGGGCGCGGACGGGCTCAACCTGAGTTATGCAGTTGTGCCGGAAAGCTACGCCGATTTCGCAACCCATGTCGTGCCGGAATTGCAACGGCGTGGCCGCTACAAGCGCAGCTACGCGCCAGGCGTGCTGCGGGAGAAGCTCTATGGGGCCGGACGCAGCTATTTGCCTGCGTCCCATCCAGGCGGCGGCGCCCGAACAGTTGCTTTCGGATGATCACTCCGCCGTGCGCTTTCCCGATGTGCCTGGGATAAGCGGTCAGCCAGTATCTGTCTGGTTGGCCCCCCGGCCGTCACCCGCTGTGGTATGGCCGAGGACTTTCTTGTTGTAGATTGTGATGTTGATCACCGTTGGTAGCCGCCCTCGCCATGGTCGTATAACGACGCTGCGACGTCGACCGGCAGGGGGAAATCGGCGTTCAGTCTTCAATCGACGGTGGATCGAAGTTTGGAATGCGGCCAGTGTTCATCATCTGTTTCGCAGCACGCAGGACGTCCTCGGCTGTCGGCCAAAAGGTTTGATCCATCTCGGCGACACGCAGATCAGTGGCGATAAATCGCACATCTCTCTCCTGTCGTACGGCTGCCCCTACGAAGATTGCATCAACCTCAATCGGAATCGAGTGCGACATTTCGTTGCGCCTTTGTTGGCCACAGTGAGCGATGAGAGCCAGGGACGATAATACGCCTGTGTCCAGGTCATTGAGAGCAAGCCATGAGCCATAATAGTTATAAAGGTCGAATGCGTTTAGTGCGCAGCGCGGTGTTTTGCCTGTCTACGCAGCGGCTTGTTTCAATCGATCGACGCGCGGTCGGACTTCCTGTGCAAAACGGCGCATCTCTGCCTCGAAGGGTTGGAACTGCAGCATGAACGTCTCAATGCCAAGATCCGCAAAATGCCCGATGCGAGCAGCAACTGTATCGTAACTGCCAACGAGGCCCGCCGCCGTTCCGCCGTTACTGCCGAAGGCTGGATTGCGGGCGAAGGTCTTGAACATCACGGCTTTGGGGTCAGTTCGTCCCGCCATTGCTTGCCGCAACGGCGCATCCTGCTGTGCGAGGCTGAACAGGTAGCGCAGTTCTTCTTCGGCCTCGGCGTTCGTCTCACGCGCCACGACAAAAGCCGATAGGGCGAAACGAATCGGCGGGCCGCGTCTGGGTCGGCCCGCCACTGCCGCGATTAGGCGGCGTACGTCATCTGGCGGTTGGCCGTTGATGAACCAGACATCGGCCGTATCTGCGGCGAGGGCCTGTGCCTGTTCTGATTCACCGCCGGCGTAGATGGCCGGACGTTCACGATACCGTCCCACCGGGCGGATCTGATAATCGTCGATCTTGAAGTGCTGGCCCGAAAAATTCACCCGGTGACCGCCGAATAGTCGCCGGAAGATCTCGATCCATTCGCGTCCGTAAGCGTATCGATCGTCATGGTCGGCGAACGCTATGCCGGCGCGCTCGAATTCCGGCTTGAACCACGCATTGACCAGATTAATGGCGAACCGGCCTTGGCTGATTTCCTCGATCTGGCTGGCCATTTTAGCCAGCACCACGGGATGGAAAAGGTAAGGCTTGATGGCGGCGATGATCTCGATCCGGCTGGTTACCGCGGCGAGCGCCGTGCTCGCGGTCCAGGTCTCCAACTGGTCACGCTCGTCGTCCCTCGGGTTGAACACGTGCTGTGCCACCAGGGTTGACTCAAAACCAAGCGCTTCGGCCTCGAGGATCAGTCGCTTGTTCCGCTCCCACGATGCATCTGGAGGGTCTTGCGGGTGGAAAAAAGAACCGGACGCACCATAAACCTGTGCCCAAATTCCAAAGCGTGAAGGAGGTTGCGTCATATGATCGACTCCGTTCTGTTGAGCCGCGGGTTTGTCTTCGACGGAGCACGTCTGTTCCGCTAACTAAATTTGATGCGTCGGCGCAGGCCCCGTCTAGAACCGTGGAAGGGGCACGTATAATCCAGGTCTTACCTCAATCACGGGCGAAACGCGGATATCGACCCCGGATCCGTCGCTGGCCGACGCCTGCAAGCGAGCAGGCAACTTGTCTACGCCAGCAGGTTGGCGGTTATCCGGTTGACGTAGCGCTGCGGATCCGTGCTGGGCTTCAGGACGCCTGCCCGCTTCAGTTCGTTGGCGTAGAGCAGGACCTGGCGCTGAAAATCGGAACCGATCGGCTGCTCTCCGTAAGGGTAACTTTTGAGCATTTCCGTTAGATCAGCCGGGGTCGCGCTTCGCGGTGCATAATGCCCGGCAACCTCAACAGCATGACTTGGGTTCGCATTCACCATCTGCGACGCTTCGAGAACCGCTCGGGTCACGGCGATTGCTGCTTCGGGGTCTTCACGCAGCAGGCTGCCGCGCACACCGAGCACGCAACAGGTGCGGTCGGCGAATTCATTGGTTGCGTTTGATGCGACTCGGAACAGATTACCGTTGCTGTTTTTGACTTGGTAATAGACGTTCGGGTCACCAGCCACATAGGCTTGGATTTCACCTTTCTCGACGGCCATCGACATTAATTCCTGCGGATATTGCTTCCACTCGACATCCTTGTCGGGGTCCAGGCCATGATTTTGCAGGATTATTTCATAGAGATTTTTGTCGGGCGATGCGAAGTCCGCCACCCCGATGGTCTTGCCGCGCAGACTCAGGATATCGGAGATTCCCGCTTTGCGCGATCCCACAAGGTAGGAGCAACCACCGTGCACGCCGGCGACCAGTTTGACATCGAAACCCTGCTCCAGCGGCTTAAGCCAGCGCAGGATCATGCCGATGCCGACGTCGGCCTTGCCACTGCCGATTGCTTCGAGAAGCTGGTCGGTGGAGCCGCCGAAATTCACCAGTTCCACGTCGAGATTGTGTTTCTCGAAAATTCCCGCCTCCATGGCGACCGGCACAGCCGAGGTGCAGAGCGCCGTCTGATTCCAGGTGAAGCGGATCTTCTTGGCTTTACCGGTAGGGGCCACTGCTTGCGGGGGCACGGGCGCGGCCGCCAGAGTGTAGTCACCGCCGCCATGGCAGAGCGGGACATCCGCCGGAACCGGACGCACCGGGCTGGCAAAGACGCGCGAGCCTGCAAATCCGAGCGGCAGAATGGATGCAATTGCACCTGTCTGTAACAGATGGCGGCGCCCGAACATACGCATGTCCATGTGAAAAACACCTTCTGACGCACACGAGTGTGGAGAACCCCAAGCTCGTGGTATTAGCAACTACGCGGGAACGCTATTATCCATATATCACATCGCTTGTCGAATCAGTGGACGAAAGCCGTTATCGACCCCGCCTCTGGTGAGGATGTGTCAACTAATACCACTCATTAGGACAGTATATAGATATAGACTACACTTTAGAGTGTATATTGCTCCGCTGGTATCACAGGGTGGCCAGCGCTCGATCATCGCCTGCGTCGTGGGGCTGGCCATGGAAGCAACGGAGGTTCCGCAGATGTCTGGCTGGACTATAGACGACAACCAAGCAGGCAACGTACGCAGGGTCAGTCGCCGGGCCACTTTATCGTCGGCCGCCGCATTTGCCATCGCTGGAGCAATTCCGCGAGCCCGAGCTGACCAGCCGACCGCGGCGCCGAGGCGCGGCGGCACGGCGACGGCAGTGATCACGCCTGAACCCGTCACCCTCAACGCCGGCTTGAACACCGCCATGCCTACCGCTGTGTTGTGGGCGAATATCTTCGACGGCCTGATGCGCTATGGTTTCGACCTCAAACCCCATCCGGAATTGGCGGAAAGCTGGGAAGTCGCGGAAGATGGTCTCTCGATCACCTTTCACCTCCGCCAGGGCGTGACTTGGCACGACGGAACGCCGTTCACCGCGGCGGATGTCCAATGGACGCTGGATAACGTCTGGAAAACCGTCCACCCGCGCAACCGCTTGCTGTTCGCGGCGGTGGAAAGGGTCGACACGCCGGATCCCCATACGGCGATCTTTCGCCTCTCAACGCCCTCCATTGCGATCATGGGGGCATTGAATTCGAACGGGGCGCCCATCCTGCCGCGTCACCTCTTCGCCGGAACCGACCTTTTCAGCAACCCGCACAACAATGCCCCAATCGGCACCGGCCCATTTGTGTTCAAGGAATGGAGCCGCGGCAATCACATCCTTCTGGAGCGAAACCCGCACTACTGGGACAACGGCAAGCCCTATCTCGACCAGGTCATCTGGCGCTTCATTCCCGATGGCTCCGCCCGTTCGATCGCGTTCGAAACCGGGGAAGCGCAGTTCGCCCCCTACAGCCCGATGGCGCTGCAGGATGTCGATCAACTCGCCAAACCGCCCAGCCTGACGATCGAGAAACGTGGCTACGAATGGACCGGGGCCTGGCTGTATCCGGAACTGAATCTCGACAACAAGTATCTGCGTGACATCCGCGTCCGTCACGCTATCGCCCACGCGATCGACCGCAAGGGGGTCGCCGACGTCGTCTGGTTCGGCTTCGCCAAGCCCGCGATCAGCCCAATACCCTCGACAGCAACCACATTCTTCGATCCCACCGTGCCGTACTATCCATACGACCTGAAGCGGGCGGAGGCGTTGCTCGACGAGGCCGGCCTGCCGCGTGGTCCAAACGGGACGCGCTTCGCCGTCACACACGATCCGGTGCCCTATGGCGATGATTTCCATCGTACCGGCGAGTACGTGAAACAGTCGCTCAAGCGCGTCGGCATCGACGTGACCTTGCGAACCCAGGACACCGCGGTATTCACCAAACGGGTCTATGGCGACCGGGATTTCGATATCTCCAGCAGTTGGACGGCGCTGTTTTCCGATCCACAGATAGGCTATGGCAAGATTTACACCTCCAGCATCATCGGCAAGAACGTTCCCTGGACCAATGCCTCGGGCTATCGCAACCCGGAAGTCGATGCGATCTTCGCCGAGGCACAACGCGAGCCCGACCCGCAGAAACGGGTCGCGCTGTTCAACCGGTTCCAGCACATCGTGCAGACGGACCTGCCGATCCTCCCGCTGATCGAGTTGAACTTCTTCTCGGTGGTGGCGACCAAACTGCATGACGCCGTCACCGCCAGTGACCCATCCTTGCGCGACGCCTGGCTTGCGGCCTAAGCGGACTGGCGCGGCGGACCCGCGGCAGGAGGACGGATCGATGTCGAGGAACAAGGCGCCGCAGACCATCGCGGCCGGTAATGGTATTGGCCAGGACAGCGCCTTCGGTTCAGTCGTGGCCCCAATCTATCTGTCGAGCACATTCACGTTCGAAGGCTTCGGCCGTGCGAGGCGGTACGACTACACGCGCTCCGCCAATCCGACGCGCGACACCCTGGCCGACACGATCGCTCAGTTGGAGGGCGGCGCCGGCGCGGTGGTCGTCGCAACCGGCACGGCCGCGATCGACCTTACGCTACAGTGCCTCGAGCCCGGCGATCTCATCATCGCCCCGCACGATTGCTACGCGGGCACCTGGCGCCTGCTGACCGCACGCCAGGCCAGGCGGCAGTTCGAAGTCGCCTTCATTGATTTCGGTGACGACACCGCAGTGGCGGCCGCCATCGCGCGTTCCCCGCGGTTGGTTCTGATCGAGAGCCCAAGCAATCCCCTCATGCGGATCGTGGATATTCGCAAGGTCACCGCAAAGGCGCGGGAGGCCGGGGCGAAAACCATCGTCGACAACACCTTCCTGTCCCCGGCACTGCAACGACCGATCGGGCTAGGCGCGGATCTGGTGGTGCATTCGACGACCAAGTTCCTCAATGGCCATTCCGACGTGGTTGGCGGCGTCGTCGTCGCGGCCAGTCAAACCGATGTCGACGCACTCGTGGCCTGGGCGAATGTGACCGGTGTGACCGGTTCGCCGTTCGATGCCTATCTGACACTACGCGGAGTCCGCACCCTGTTCGCGCGCGTCGAACAGCAGCAAAAGACTGCTGCTCGGGCTGCCGCTTTCCTTGACCAGCACCCGGCCGTCTCGGCTGTGCATTATCCAGGGTTGCCCGCCCATCCTGGTCACGCGATCGCCAAGGCCCAGCAGACCGGCTTCGGCGCCATGCTGAGTTTCGAAATCGCGGAAGGCGTCGATGGCGTGCGCCGCTTTGTCGAGGCGGTCGAGATATTCACCCTGGCGGAATCGCTTGGCGGCATTGAAAGCCTGGTTGCCCACCCCGCCACCATGACGCACGCGAGCATGACCCAGGAAGCCAGGCTCGCCGCCGGGATCAGCGACGGATTGCTGCGGCTTTCGGTTGGACTGGAAAGTGAGGCAGACCTGTTGGCTGATCTCGCAACGGGCCTGGACGCGGTGTGACGCGGCAGGCCAGGATGCGGGAGATGGGCTGCCGCCATGTTTGATGCAGATCAATGAGACTGTATCCACACGGCTCATGATTGCCGGGCCCAAGTTACCGGGACCGGAGCCAAATGACTTACATCGATCCAGCCTGCGCCTACTGCCCCTCCTCCGTCCGTGCCTGCCGCGTCGGGCAGGCGGAAACCAACGGACCGGGATTCTGTCCAAGCAAGGTCGACCCAGCCACCCAGACCACCGCCCGAACCTTATACGACGATCCCGAAACCCATAACATCGCCCTGCAAGCCGCTCGGGTTGAATCCGAGGGCTACTGTAAATGGACGCGGGTCGAGGAAGTCATTCAGTTCTCCAAGAAGATGGGCTTCAAGAAGATCGGCATCGCCAATTGCATCAGCTTTATGGAGCACGCCTACGTTCTGTCCGGCATCCTGGAAAGTCACGGCTTCGAAGTCGTGTCGGTCGCCTGCAAGAACGGAAATATCCCGAAAGAAGACATCGGCCTGCGTGACGATGAAAAGATCAAGCCCGGCGGGTTCGAACCGTTGTGCAACCCGATCGCCCAGGCGGAAATGCTCAATGCCCACGGTTGCGAGTTCAACGTCGTCATGGGCCTGTGCATCGGCCATGACAGCCTGTTCTTCAAATACGCCAAGGGCCTCAGCACCGTCCTGGTCGCCAAGGACCGCGTGCTGGGGCACAATCCGGTGGCGGCGCTGCATCTGGCCGATAGCTACTACGATCGGCTCTGGGGGCCGGACAAACCTGCCAAGCCGCCGAAGCTGCCGGTCGCGGGACGCCGTCAGTAGCGGGCGAGGGACGCAGCGTTCAGACCAGATAGAACAAGTTATCTTCGGCCACCGCATTCGTTTCGGGCAAACCCGCGCGAATGCGGCGTATCGCAGCCAGCGTCGCGGAGTCTTCATCGGCCCCCTGCGGGAAGATGCGATCCGACGGCAGCCATTCCGAAAAGTGCAGCCGTCCAAACGCTTCCAGAAGGTCAGATTGCACCCCGGCAAGCCAGACGGTGATCCCGGCCGCTTGCGCACGCCTGAGGAAATGCTCGAACTGTTCAAGGCTGACCACGTCGGGGTTGCGCACCCGTTTCAGGCGCAACAGGACTTGGTGAATTCGCTGGGCATGGGCTTCGCGCTCGATCCGGGCGAAGGTGCGCTCCAGTTCCGGTGCGGCACCGAAAAACAGTTCTCCTTCCATATCGAAAATCATGAAGCCTGGATCGGGCGGATCGGAGGGCAGCCTCTCGCGCACCACGTCGTCCGCATCGACCACCAGTTCTGTCACCTTCAGCTTCGCCGCGCGTGGAACGAACAGGAAGATCGACAGGGCCACGCCGATCAGGATGGCTAGGTCCAGGCCAAATGCCACCGCTGAAAGCCCCGTGACGACGACCACGCCGGCGTCCATGCGGGATGCCTGTAGCGTATAGGCAAGGCGCTTGAAATCGATCAGCCGCGACGCGGTCAGCAGCAGCAACGCCGCCAGAGCCGGTTTGCGTACGTAACGCGCCAGCGGGGCCAGGAAGATCACCGCGATGGCGACGATGCCCGCGGTCAGAATACCGGAAAACCGCGTCGTCGCCCCGGCCTGGAAGTTAATGGCAGAACGTGACAGCGATCCTGATCCCGGCAGGCACTGGAAGAAGCCGCCGACGAGGTTGGCGATCCCCTCGGCGAGGCACTGCCGGTTGAAGTCCAGCTTCTGCCGCGTCTGATTGGCGATTGACTTGGCGATGGCCAGAGCCTCCAGCAGGCCCAGGAACGCGATAGCGACGCTGTCAGAGGCGAGGTCCCATGCCCAACTCAGTTTCACCACTGGAATATGCGGGCCGGGCAGGCTGCTTGGCACTCTGCCGGCGATACCGATCGCCGTCTTGCCAGCAAGGCTGGGGGTGGTCCAGCCGGCAAACCAGACGCAAGCACTGACAATCACCAGCACCGCCAGCATATCGAACTGCGGCAGGTGGTAACGGCGCACGAGGCGGCGAAACAGCACCGCCAGCAGCAAGGTTGCGACCGTTGCCGTGGCCGCCTTAAGGTTCACGGCATCGCCTGTGGTCAGCGTCAGCCAGAGCCGGTAGAGGATGTGCTGCGCCCCGGTTCCCTTGTCCCGTATGCCGAGCGCGTTGCTGACCTGGCCGATCGCCAGCAGCAAAGCTGCCGCGCTCATAAATCCAAGTATAACGGCTTCCGAAATATACCGGGTGAGATCTCCTAGGCGGAATACCGCGATGAAAATCTGGATCGAACCGACCATCACCCCCAGCAGGAACATCGCTTCGGCGGCCTCGACGCGCTGATCGGGATCGAAGATCGACAGCGCACTGAGCACAACAAGAGAGATCGCGCTTGTCGGGCCGTTGATCAGATGGGACGACGAGCCGAAGAGCGAAGCGACAGCGGTGACAACGATAGCAGAGTAAAGGCCGTATCTTGGGTCGACGCCGGCAAGCAGGGCATACGCCATGCCTTGCGGCAACGAAATGGCGGCGACAGTCAGCGCCGCGACCAAATCCTGGCGGAAGATCGTCGGACTGTAATCGATCCACCGCTTCATTTTGACCGGCCGCCTATGATCGTGTCGATGACGCCGTTTTCGGCAAAGAATTTTTCGTTGGCGTCGCTCCAATCCCGTGCGATCGCGGTGACCGGAACGAGCTTCAGGTCAGGGAAGGTTACGGTTTCAGACTTATAGGGCCGATAGCCGAGATGGGCGATCGCCTCCTGCGCGGCATCGCTGAACAAAAACGTAAGATAGGCCTTGGCTGGTGCCAGATTTCCATTGCGCGCTACAGTAGTGTCGACCCACGCGACGTAGGGTTCGGCGAGAATACTGACCGGCGGATAGACGATCTGCAATTTGCCGTTCGATTCCGCCACCTCCCGGATTGCCTCATTCTCCCACGTCAGATGGACATCGCCGCTCTCCTGCACGGCAAAGCGGATGGCAGCACCGCGGGCGCCCTCATCCATGTCCGAAACGTGTTGATACAACGAACCCAGGTAGGCACGTGCCTCGGTCTCGGTGCCGCCACGGGTCGTTACGGCCGCCCACGCCGCCAGCGCAGACAACTTGCCGTTGCCGGAGGTTCTGGGATCCGGCGTCACGATTTCCACGCCGGGCGCAAGCAGGTCGGGCCAGTCCTTGATGGCGCGCGGATTGCCCTTGCGCACCACGAAGACGATGGTGGAGGTGTAGGGCCGGGATTGATTCGGCAGCCGATTTGTCCAGCCGTCCGCGATCAGGCCGCGCTTGCGCAACGAGTCTATGTCAGTGAACAGACCGAGCGTGACGACATCCGCCGGTTGCTCGCCGCTGATAACCCTACGTGCCTGATGGGAGGATCCCCCATGCGACTGTACAATCGTCAGATGCTGTCCGGATTCTTTCTCATACGACGCGACAAACAGCGGGTTGAGCGTCTGGTAAAGTTCGCGGGTAGGATCATATGAAACATTCACCAGGTGCTGGCCGGTGGTGCCCGGCGCATTCTTCACCACGATCAGCGACAACCCGATGATGACCGCGCCGACGGCACCTAGGTTGAGCCATTTTCCCATGCGTCAGGCCGACTCACGCAGAGGGTGATCGTAGCGGCTTTCCGGCCGCGGAAGGCCAAAATGATCGCGCAAGGTCGTTCCGGTATAGTCTTCACGGAACAGGCCACGGCGGCGCAGAATCGGAACGACTTCGCTGGCGAATACGTCGAAGCCGCCTGGGAAATAGGGCGGCATCACGTTGAACCCGTCCGCCGCACCATTCTCGGACCAAGTCTGCATTGCGTCGGCGATCTGTTCTGGCGTGCCGGCGATGACGTGGTGGCCGCGACCGCCCGCCAGTCGCTGGATCAATTGCCGGATGGTTGGTTTTTCCCGATCGACGATATCCAGCACGACCTGGAAACGGCTGGCCACACCGAGTTCGCCGTCGGTCCGCACCAGATGCCTGGGGAACGGTGCATCGAGATCGTGCCGCGACAGGTCCAGGCCGATCATCCGCTGCAGTTGTCCCAGGGAATATTCCGGCTGGATCAGATCGTTGAAGTCCTGCTCCAGCCGTTTCGCTTCGGCCTCGGTGCCGCCGATGAATGGGCTGATGCCGGGGAGGATCTTGATGTGGTCCGGATTTCTGCCAAACCCCGCCGCCTGGCGCTTGATGTCGCCGTAGAACGCCTGTGCGTTGGCCAGGGTCTGATGCGCGGTGAAGATCGCTTCGGCATAGCGTGCGGCAAAAAAACGCCCATCGTCCGACGCGCCGGCCTGAACATAGACTGGACGTCCCTGCGGGGTGCGCGGCGTATTCAGTGGTCCGGCGACCTTGAAGTGGTGCCCGATATGTTCGATCGCGTGGATCCTGTCGGTGTCGGCGAAAATGCCGGACGCCTTGTCGATCACCAGCGCATCGTCCTCCCAGCTATCCCAAAGCCTGGTGACGACATCGAGATACTCCCGAGCGCGATCGTAACGATCGGCGTGAACGGGATGGGTGGGTAGGCCGAAGTTCTGGGCCGCATTGGCGGCACTGGTCGTAACGATGTTCCACCCGGCCCGGCCGCGGCTGAGATGATCGAGTGAGGCAAATTGCCTCGCTAGATTGTAGGGTTCGGTATAGGTGGTCGAGGCTGTGCCGATCAGTCCGATGCGACTGGTGACCGCAGCGATCGCTGATAGCCAGGTCAGTGGTTCCAGACGAAACCGGCTCGCGTGACGGATATTGTCGGCCAATGCGGGACCATCCGCGAAGAAGACAGCATCGAATTTCGCCGCTTCCGCTCGGCGGGCGAGATCCTGGTAAAAGCTGATGTCCAGAACGCGCTCCGGTTCGGAGTCCTTATAGCGCCACGCCGCCTCGTGGTGACCGCCGGGATAGATGAACAGGTTCAGATTGAGCTGACGCATGGGATTTGGTTTCCTGGTTCAGATGGTGGGATCGAGCCAGATATCGCCGAAACTGTTGTTGATACCTTCGGCGCCGGGGGCGAAGTTGTGGACGCGCTTGCTGGCGACGATTTGCGCGCCCGCGGCGACAAGGTCGATACCCGGCAGGTCTCGATGGATGATCGCCTGGAACTGGTACCACAGCGACCGGCGTTTCGCCTCATCCGGCTCGACCGCGGCGGCCTCCAGCAGCGCATCGACTTCGGGGTTGGCGTATTTGCTGGCGTTGGAGAAGACCAGGCCGACTTTGAAGTTCTTCGACCAGTAGGCCCGCTGCACGCCGAGTGTCGGGTCGAACGTGTTCGACAGCGATTCGATAGTCAGATCCCAGGCGCGGTCCGTATAAACCGTCTTGAGGTAACTCGCGAGTTCCACATTGATGATCTGCGCGCTGATGCCGACCGTGCCCAGGGACTGGCGGATGAAATCGGAGTATGACGACGGCAGGAACGGATTGCGCGCCAGCCGCACCTTGAAGCGCACGCCATCCGGGCCGCGACGATACCCGGCCTCATCCAGCAGGCTTTGTGCCAGCTTCGGATCAAACGGATACGGCTTGATGGAAGGGTCGTACCATTTCGGCAGTGCCACGCTGATCGGGCTCGGTGAGACGTCACCGTAACCAAACAAGGCGACATCCACGAGTTTTTGCAGATCCAGCGCATGGGCGACGGCCAGACGCACCTTCTGGTTCCGCAGGATTTCATTCTCCAGATTGAAGAACAACTGCTGCTGTGGACCCGAATAGGCATAGGTCGTGGTGTCAACGACAAGCTTTGGGTTTGCCTGTAGCCGCGCGACATCGGCCAGCGGCACGGGGTTCGCACCGATGTCGATCTCCCCGGTTTCCAGCGCCGCTGCCCGCGCCGCCGGGTCGACGATGACGTGCAGGATGACGCGGTCCAGATAGGGCTTGGGCGAGTCCCAGTAATTCGGGTTGCGCACGAACAGCAGATGACTGCCTGCCACCCATTCCTTCAGGATGAACGGGCCAGTGCCAATCGTCTGCCCCAGTTTCGGCTGCTCGTCCGGCTTGAAGGTTTCGTAGACATGTTTCGGAACGATCGGTGATTCAGAGCTACCAAGCGCGGTGATCAGGTACGGCGCGGGCTTTGACAGCACTATAATAGCAGTATGGGGATCGGGTGTTTCGACCGTGGTGACGTTTTGGTAGGTAATCCGGCCGCGGGGATGCGCCTGCTGCAAGCGCAAGATGGTGAATGCGACATCCTCGGCGGTGAAATCCCGGCCGTCGTGCCATTTCACCCCGGTGCGCAGATGGAAGGTGTAGCGCAGCCCATCCGGGCTGATGGACCAGGCAGTGGCCAGCAAAGGCTTGGGGTTCAGGTCGTAATCATACCACAGCAGCCCCTCGTTGATCTTCGGTCCGATCGCCTGGCCCGTCCCCGAGGAGGTGTTGATCGCGATGATCGCGCTGGGGTCGGGGTAATAGGCCCAGTTGAGGGTTCCACCTGACACCGGCGTGCCCGGGGCGGCCTGAGCGACCGCTGGCATCATAGAGGCTGCACCGCTGAGCAGCAGAAGGCGATTGAGATCGCGCCGTTGGATCGTCATGGCTTAAGGTCCTGCCGGTCGTCCGGGGAAAAACCCCGCATTGGATTGTGGATAGGGTAAATCATACATCACACGTTGACCATACGTTAAATAAGAACGATCATGCGGTGGTGATAGGCGGTCACCAGCCCCCTGACGGAGTCAAAGCATGTCCAAGCGTAAAGGCCAACTCAGCCTTGGGGCCTTCCTGATGTTCACCGGCCACCATGTCGCGGCATGGCGTCTGCCATCTGCGTCCGAAAGCACAACGCTGGAGGATTTTATCGCCTTCACCAAGATCGCCGAAGCGGCGAAGTTCGACGCCGTCTTCCTCGCCGATGGCGTTGCCGCTCGGTTGGATGATTACGGCGCAGCCAGCCACAAGGCGCACAACGGAATCTACCCGTTCGAGCCGATTACATTACTGTCGGCGCTCGCCGGCCATACCTCACGGATCGGTCTGATCGCCACCGCCTCGACCAGCTTCTCCGACCCGTACAATCTGGCTCGACAATTCGCATCACTGGATCATCTGAGCCGCGGCCGAGCTGGATGGAACCTGGTCACCACGGGTGACACCGGATCGGCGCGAAATTTTGGCTACGATGAACCCATAACACACGCGGATCGCTATGATCGGGCCGAGGAATTCGCCGATGTGGTCACAGGGTTGTGGGACACGGTCGACGACGACGCGTTTACGCGCGACCGGGCCAGCGGCGAATATTTCGACCCGGCGAAGATCCACTCTCTCGATCATCGCGGCAAGCACTTCAAAGTTCGGGGACCACTGAACATCGCCCGTTCGCCGCAAGGCCATCCGGTGGTGGTGCAGGCGGGCTCCTCCGAACCCGGCAAGGAACTTGCCGCCCGCACGGCCGAGGCAATTTTCACCGCCCAGCAGACGCTGGAAGATGCTGTTGGATTCTACGCGGATGTGAAAGGGCGAATGGCGAAATACGGACGTTCGCCGGATGATCTAAAGATCATGCCCGGCGTGTTTCCAGTGGTGGGGCGCACCGAATCCGAGGCGGAGGAAAAGTTCGAGGCGCTGCAATCGCTGATCGATCCGGTCGTCGGCCTTGGCCTGCTGGCGAATCATTCCGGCGGCTTCGACTTCTCGCGCTACCCCTTGGATGGACCGGTGCCGGATCTGCCGGAAACCGATGGCGGCAAAAGCCGGCGCGCCTTGCTGATCGCCCTCGCAAAGCGGGAAAACCTGACCATCCGGCAGTTGTATCTACGCATCGCCGGCGCGCGCGGTCACTGGCAGTTGGTCGGCACGCCGGAGCACATCGCCGACCAGCTGGAGGAACGTTTTGTCAATTACGGCGCTGATGGATTCAACCTGATGTCCCCTACGCTGCCGGGCGGGCTGGTGGATTTTATCGAACTGGTCGTGCCAGAACTGCGACGGCGCGGACTGTTCCGGCACGAATACGAAGGGACCACGTTGCGCGAGCATCTCGGGCTGAAACGCCCGGCCGGCCGCTTTGCCGGTCACGCCGTGGCGGCTGAATAGCATGGTCAAGGAAATTCGCCTGAACGCGTTCCACATGAATGCCCCGAGCCATAGCTGGGCGGGGCTTTGGGCGCACCCGAACGATGCCTCCATGCGCCATGACACGCCGGAGTACTGGACCCATCTGGCCAGGACAGCAGAACGCGGGTTGCTCGATGCCGTGTTCCTGGCCGACGTGATCGGGGTCTATGACGTCTATGGCGCCAGCCATGATACTGCGATCCGCACCGGGGCCCAGGCGCCGACGCTCGATCCGTTCCCGGTTGTGCCGTTGATGGCCGCGGTGACAGAAAATCTTGGCTTCGGTGTTACTGCCACGTTGAGCTATGAGCGGCCCTATCTGCTGGCCCGTCGCTTCTCTACGCTGGATCATCTGACCAAGGGCCGGATGGCCTGGAACATCGTCACCGGGATCCTGGACAGTGGCGCCAAAGGGGCAGGGCAGGGCGGGCTGACCGACCACGATCAGCGCTACGCCGCGGCGGAAGAATTCCTCGAAGTCGTCTACGCTTTGTGGGAGGGAAGCTGGGCGGATGACGCGCTGACACGCGATCGCCAGACGCGGACCTATACGCGACCGGATCGGGTCCGTCGCATATCCCACCATGGGGCACATTACGACCTGGATGCGATCCATCTGGTTCATCCTTCACCGCAACGAACGCCGTTCCTGTTCCAGGCAGGTGCGTCGGCCGCAGGACGCGCTTTCGCCGGCGGCCACGCCGAGGCGGTATTCATCAATGGCCACACGCGGGCCCTGGTCGCAGAGACGATACGGGATATCCGCCGTCAAGCTGTGGCAAAGGGGCGCCGGGCGGATGACGTCAAGATCTTCCTCGGTACCACCGTTATCGTTGCCCCAACAGATGCCGAGGCTCAGGACAAACACGCTGAATACCAGCGATGGGTGGACGATCAGGGGGCTCTGGCGCTGCTGTCCGGTTGGTCCGGTATCGACCTGTCCCGTTACGATCCGGACGAACCAATCCAGCATGTCGAAGGCAATGCCATGCGATCGCTGATCGAATCGATCACCACACGCAGTCCCGATCGTCGCTGGACTGTGCGCGACCTGGTGGGTTTTGGCCAGGTCGGCGGACGCGGGGCCTTTGTTGTCGGCTCCCCCACGACCGTTGCGGATGAACTGCAAGCCTGGGTGCAGGAGGCGGACGTCGACGGTTTCAATTTGAGCCGGGTCGTGGTGCCGGAGAGCCTGGAGGCAGTTGTCGATCTGCTGGTACCCGAACTGCAATCGCGCGGCGCGTTCAAGACGCAATACGCGGAGGGACCGTTGCGGCAGAAGATCTTTGGCCATCCCCGCCTTTCCTCTCGGCATCCGGCGGCCCAGTATCGCTTCACCGATGCGGCGGAGGCTCGGGCGGCGGAATAGTCCCTACCGCATGAGCAGACGGAAACCGGCAAACAGCAGAATGGCTGCGAGGACATAGCGCGTGCTCCGCTCCGACATCCAGCGATGGCCGATTGTCGTGCCCGCCATGGCACCGGCCAGCGCGCCGAACGCATAAAGCGAGGTTCCCGGAGCAGGCGTCTGCCCGGCGATAAGGACACCAGCCAATCCGACTGCAGAGTTGCAGAGGATGAATGGCGGCGACAGTTGCGCCGCGCGCCGAGGCGACGTCCATGCCAGGGCGATCAGCAGCGGGGAAAGGAATACCCCACCGCCAACCCCGGTCAGTCCCGAAACGAATCCGGCGACCGCCCCGACCATTGCGGCCTGCAGCGGCTGGACCGGGCGAATTTCAAGTGTATCGGCCGAGCGCCTGAAGATCAGCAGACTGCCGGCAAGTAGCAGCAGGATTCCGGTCAGCACGAAATATACGTGCCCGGCCAGCACAATCAGGCCGCCAGCGAAGGCCGTGATTAGTGAGGGAATCGTCACCTGCAGCAGCAATTTTCTTTCAATCGCCGCCTTCTGGTGCAATCTCCACGTGGCATAGCCGGCGGCAACGATATTCAGCAGCAGCGCGGTCGGACGCATCTGGGTGGCAGGGAAGGCCGCGAAGGTCATCACCGCAAGAAACGCGGTCCCACCGGCCTGGCCCGCGGTGGCGTAGAACAGCGAAACGCCGCCGATCAGGCTGGTCAGAAGAAGCGTTTGTACCACGGTCACATCCTCGGCGAACTGAGACTTCGACGCAACGGATCGGTCGCCAATTCAAGGGCTGATTACGACGTCAGGGGCTCGCCGGCTGAGCCCGATACGGCATCAGCCGGTCGCTGTGCCGCGTCATCGCTGTGGGTCAGCTGGCAACCCTTTGTGCAAAGACAATGATGTTTCAGTCACCAAAACAGAAGGAACTCACTTCGAACGCCATGTTTGGGAGGTAGGCTATTCCTTGCTTGGCTACTATAACAGACACATTTCCACTCAGCGTAGCAGACCCTCCAACCGTTGCGACAGACCCGCCGCCGGAGCGGATGAAAGCGCGTGCGCACGCGAGTTCCGGGTTGCCGGGATGGGCGGACCGGATCACACACAGGGCCTCGGTCGCGCCAAACACCGCGCGATGCTTATGCAGGAGAGTGAAAGATGTCCGCTTCGATGCCGATGCCGATGCCCATGCCGATGCCCATGCCGATGATGAATAGCATGATGCCGATGATGAACGGGATGATGCCGATGATGAATGGGATGATGCCCATGATGAACGGAATGATGCCGATGATGAACGGCATGATGCCGATGATGATGGCGCAGATGACTTGCACGATGACCCCGGACGGCATGACCTGTGAGATGAAGCCGATGGCCGGCATGACGATGGAAATGTTCACGCAGTGCTGTGAGCGCATGATGGCCATGATGACCGCCGGAATGCCGATGATGATGTGTTGTGGCGGCATGCCGATGATGATGTGCGCGATGACAAAGTAGGCGAGCAGTCCGTCGACTTAGCCGACGATCCGTTCAATATAGGTCATGACTAGATATAGGACGGCCTCGGTTGGTTCCACGTTGCGGTAGGAATGCGGCACATCGGCTTCGAAGACGATGGCGTCGCCCTCCCGCAAGTGGACCGGCCGGTCTGGTCCTACGGTGATCTCGATCGCACCCTGATTGACGATGATATTCTCGCGTGTGCCGGGGGCGTGCGCATCCGCCGGTTCGGTGTGATACGCGGCGATCCTCAGTTCATAGAATTCGACTTTCCGTTCGGCATCGAACGGAAACAGCGCTCTCGAAGTGAAACGACCGTCGGAGGAACTGAGCACCTTCGCGCCGTCCTTGCGGAGCACCACGGTGCCACCGGCATGCTCCACATCGATGAACGTCGCGAAGGGCACACCGAGGGCAGTGGCAACTTTCCACAGTAAAGCGATGGTCGGCGTGCTCTTTCCGGTTTCGATCTGTCCCAGCATTGCCCTGCTGACGCCGGAACTCTTGGCCAGGCGTTCGAGGGAGAATCCCTGGCGTGTGCGGATCCGCCGGAGATTGCGGCCAACAGCGGCCGAAAGCTCACTTGCGGACTCGGTTTCTGGCCGGGCGCTCAAGGCCGCGTGACTACCCGCATCAGGCAAGGGATCCACGCTCGACGAACATGGGAACGATGACGGGAACGACGAACCAGCCGAAACCGCAGAAGACCGGTAACAGCATGGGCCAGGTGGTCATGGATACTGCGGGTTGGCACTGTTTCTTCTCCGCTCTGCGCTTTCGATAGTCAGCGATATTGATCACGTCGGCTGCCATAATTGGGTTCCTTAGCGTTTCCTGCCTTGGGTGGCGGTGCGGCTTAGGCCGCTGGCGCGACTGTGTGGTCGCGGGTCGTCAGGCTGTTGTTCGGCCGAGCGATGCCGAAATGATCGCGCAGCGTGCGGCCAGCGTATTCGTGGCGAAAGATTCCCTTCCGCCGCAACAACGGGACCACGTGATCGACAAACATCTCGAGCCCATCGGTCAGAACGTCGGGCATCAGGTTGAACCCGTCAGCGACGCCGGACAGGAACCAGCGCTCGATATCGTCCGCGATCTGCTCCGGTGTCCCGGCCAGCAGGCGGTGCCCGGTGCTGCCACCCAGCGAGCGAAGCAGTTGCCGCACCGTCAATCCGTCGCGCCGGGCAGCGCGCAGCGTGGCGGCAGCGAAGGTCTGCATCCCGTGTTCCGGCAGGGTCAGGCCATCCGGCAGCGCCTTGTCCAGTTCCAGCCGGGAGGCATCGATCTGCAACAATCCAGCGACGCGGGCCAGACCGTATTCGATCGGCAGCAGGTCCCAAAGGTCCTGTTCCCGACGCTTCACCTCGGCCTCGGTCGAACCGATCATCGTGGCCAGGCCAGGCAGGAACACGATCGGATCGGTCCTGCCCATGCGTCTGGCTCGGGTGCGTACGTCCTGGGCGAACTCCAGCCCCTCCGCCTCGGTCTGCGCGACCGAGAAAATCGCCTCGGCATGCAGTGCGGCCAGGTTGCGGCCGTCATCGGAGCCGCCGGCCTGGATCAGCACCGGGCGTCCTTGCGGCGACCGCGGCACGTTCAAGGGGCCGCGCACCTTGTAGTATCGTCCGACGTGCTCGATCGGATGCACACGCGCAATGTCAACGAACTGGCCGGTCGCCTTGTCACCCACCAGGGCGCCATCCTCCCAGCTATCCCACAGTGCCTTCACGACCTGGGAGAATTCGGCAGCACGCTCGTAACGGTCGCGATGCGCGGTGACGTTATCAAAACCGAAGTTGCGCGACGCGCCGGGATCCGCAGTTGTAACGACATTCCAGCCCACGCGACCGCCACTGGTCAAATCCAGCGTCGCGAAACGGCGCGCCAGATTGTATGGGTCGTTATAGGTTGACGATGCGGTGCCGATCAGCCCGATCCGCTCCGTCGCGGCGGCGATCGTTGCCAACACAATGGTTGGCTCCAGCGCCTGATACGGCCGGTACTCCGGACGGTCCGCGAAACTGGGCGTGTCGGCCAGGAACACCGCATCGAACGTCCCCCGTTCGGCGATCCGCGCCGCCGCGACGTAGTGCTGAACATCAACGAACGCGGCTGGATCGCTGGACGGTGCACGCCAGGCCGCACCGTGGAATCCCGCGTTCAGGATGTTGATGTTCAGGTGCAGTTCGCGCTGTCGCATCAGAAGAAGCCCAGAGTCGGCAGACGTGCGCCGTGCAGCTCGTAAGCCCCGAGCGCCTGGGCCTTGTAGCTGGCGGGATTGTGCGAGGACAACGTGCGTGCATTCCGCCAATGCCGGTCGAGGTTCTTGCCGCGCGTCGCTGCGGAAGCCCCGCCGACGTCGAACAACGCCGTCGCAGACCGTAGCGCGAGTTCATCGACGATCACCTTGGCCTTGGCGGCCGCGACAGCGGCTTCATGTGCCAGGTCGTCGACAGGCCGTCCCGCGTGGCGTGCCTCCGCCGCCTGGACCAGCCGGTCCGCCGCGCCTAGCACCACCAGTTCCGCGGCGAAGCTGTCGGCGGCGATACGACCGACAGCCTGTTGCAGAACCGGGTCCTGTGACGCTGTGGCGGACGGCGCATAATAGAAATTGCGTCCCCGGCCGAGCAACAGTGTCTTGGCATCGCGCAGCGTGGCACGCACGATGCCGGCATTGACGGCGGTCACGAAAAGCTGCGCGATCGTGCTCGTGTAGGGCAGCAGATAGCTGGGGTTGTCGCGGTCGACGATGACTTCATGGGCTTCGACGCGCACATCATGCAGATTTGTGGTGCCGGTTCCAGTGACGCGCTGGCCAATGCCGTCCCAGTCGTCAATCAGCTCGACGCCTTGCCGCGCCGCTGGAACAACCACCGTCACGCCCACGTCGCCGGCGGCCGTTGCCCGGATCAGGATCAGATCAGCGTAGAGGCTGCCGGTGCTGTAGTATTTGGTGCCACGCAAGCGAAATCCGTCACCATCCGGCGTCAGCGTGGTCTTCAGCGGGTAGGTTCCGCCCGTTTGCGGACGGTCGAGTTCGGTTGTCGCCAGTCCAACGATCCCGCCATCCAGCACCGTCTGACGCCAGGATTGCCGTCGCTCGTCAGTTGAACCGACGAGAAAGCGTTCGACAAAAGTGAAATGATTCCGAAAAATGTGCGCGACGTTGGTGTCGGCTTCGGCGAGATAGATCGCTTCCTCGATGACGTCACGCAGGGTACCCCCGCCTCCGCCCGCCTCCACAGGCAGGTGCAGCGCCCCGAACCGAGCCTGGCGCAGCAGGGTCAGGGCGTCGTGCGGATGCACCCGATCGGTATCGCGGGCGGAGGCTCCGACCGCGATCAAATCGTAAATCTGTCGCAGCGCCGGCGAACGGGCGGTGATGGCGGTCGAGACGATGTCGTTCATGATGGCACTCCGGTCAGGGCCCAGTTCTATATCATCAGACATTCGAGTTGAATATACATCGCACGTGGAGCATGAGTATTAATTAGCGGAACTTCCTGCCCGTGCCGCTCCCGGAACGCAGTTGTCAATCGGAGACCCACGCCCATGCTGACCCGACGTCGTTTTGCCAGTCTCGCAACGGCTTCCGGCACAATCCTTGCCACCCGCAAGGCCAGGTCGGAGCCAAAGCATGGCGGCACCCTGACCTTTGTTCTGGAGCAGGAACCCACGACACTGGTCGCCGCGACAACCACTGACAACGTCACAAAGGTCAGCGCCAAGGTGACTGAGGGCCTTCTGACCTACGATTTCGACCTGAATCCGGTCCCGCAACTCGCCACGGCATGGACGATCAGCGAGGATGGACTGCGCTATACATTCAGTCTGCGCCAGGGCGTGAAATGGCACGATGGGCGCGATTTCACTGCCGCCGACGTGGCTTTTTCGATCCGGCTGCTGCAACAGGCCCACCCGCGTGGACGATCAACCTTCGCCCCTGTCGCCGATATTGAAACGCCAGACCCGCACACCGCCGTGCTTGTGCTCTCGAAGCCTGCGCCCTACCTGCTGCATGCGCTCTACGCTGACGAGTCGCCGATCGTGCCGCAGCACGCCTATGCAGGGACCACGGCGCAAGCCAGCCCCAACGCCTCCGCTCCCGTTGGCACGGGACCATTCCGGTTCAAACGCTGGGAGCGCGGCAGCTATATCGAGTTTGAGCGCAATCCCGACTACTGGGATAAGCCGAAGCCTTATGTCGATCGTGTCGTCTTCCGGATCGTGAACGACGCGGTCGCCCGCACGGTGCTGTTCGAGACGGGCGAGGCCGACCTGGGTGGAGAAGGCGCCGTCCAACTCAGTGAACTGACACGCATCAAGACGCTGCCGCATATCGGCTTCGAGACGAAGGGTTTTGCATTCTACAGCGGCGTCCGCCGGCTGGAATTCAACCTGGACAATCCGTACTTCGCCGATCTGCGGGTCAGGCAAGCCGTCGCGCATGCGATCGACCGGGAGACGCTGCGACAGACGGTCTGGTATGGCTACGGTGACATCGTCTACGGGCCAGTCAGCCCAGCCCTGCCGTCGTTCTATACGGAGGATCTGCCACACTATCCGCACGATACGGCGGTGGCGAACAAGCTGCTGGACGCGTCCGGCCATCCCCGTGGCAGCGACGGCACGCGCTTCAAGGTGGCGCTCGACTATCGCCCCTGGACAGAGGGTGACAAGCGCACCGCCGACTACCTCCGCCAGGCCCTCGCTCGGGTCGGAATCGACGCCGCCGTGCGCTCGCAGGATTTCGCTGCCTACGTGAAGCGGGTCTATACCGATCGGGCATTCGATTTCGCCGCCAACTCCATGACCAACACGTTCGATCCAACGATCGGCGTACAGCGGCTGTACTGGTCGAAGAACTTCAAGCCCGGTGTGCCGTTCTCGAACGCCTCCCACTACATCAATCCGGCGCTGGACCAGGTGCTGGAGGCCGCGGCGGTCGAGGCCGATCCCGTCAAACGCAGGGCCTACTTCGTCACCTTGCAACAGACCGTGGCGCGGGACCTACCCGACATCAACTTTCTGACCGACTACCACTACACATTGTTCAACCGACGGCTGCTCGATCATACAACCCAGGCGACCGGCATATCCTCCAACTTGGCGGATGCCCACTTTGCCTGAGTGCCCTATTGACTGCCATAGAGCGTGGTATGAAGCTTCGTGCGTTAGCAATAAGGAGGATGATATGTCCCTTACCATAGACCGCCCGGCGGTGACTTCGGATCTGCGGTTCCATCCAGCAACGGCGCTGATCGGCGCCGATGTGACAGGGGTCGATCTACGCGACGAACTGGACCCCGCGACCGTCGCCCGCTTGCGCGAAGCACTGCTGAAATATAAGGTTCTGTTCTTCCGCGACCAGGCCATCGACGACGTACAGCAGATCCGCTTCACCCGGTATTTTGGCTCTGTTACCCCGGCCCATCCAGTCACCAACGGCCTGGAAGACCTACCGGAAATCAAGGTCAACAAACTGTTCGGCGGCATCCAGGAATATGCCTCGTTCCGTCTCGACGTCGACAACCCGCTGCGGCCGCTTTCGCGTGCTCGGAAGGGCAGGGGCTGGCATATCGACATCACGTTCGTCGCCAACCCCGCCGCGATCACCATCCTGCGCGGCGTCGAAATTCCGTCGTACGGCGGCGACACCGTCTGGACGGATCTGGAGGCGCTCTATGACGGTCTGTCCACACCGCTGAAAGGCTTCCTGGACGGGCTACAGGCGATCCACGTGCGCGACGACGCTGCGAATGGGCTGCCGCGTCCCCCGCGCTTCGACGGCCGCCCACCGGGACCCTTTGCCTCGCTGCATCCGCTGGTTCGCGTCCATCCCGAAACCGGTCGCAAGTCGCTGTTCCTCAGCACTGGGTTCGTCAAGGCGATCGACGGTCTGCAGCCGAGCGAAAGTGCCGCGCTGCTCGACTATCTGAACGAGGAACTGAGCGGTCATGCGGACTACCAGGTGCGCTTCCGCTGGGCACCGAATTCAATCGCCGTATGGGACAACCGCGCGACGAGCCACTTCGGCCCGGTCGATGGGCCGCATTTGAAGGAGCAGCGCATCGTTCACCGCACGACCGTGGGAGGTGACCTGCCAGTCGGGCCGGGCGGTTTCGTTTCTCGCCCGTTGGTGGGCGATCTGTTCAACACAATCTCCTGACACGCGAATGCCGCCGCCCGGTCCAGGGCGGCGGCATCTGCCTTACGCTTAGAAAAACACCAGCGTGCGGACCTCAATGCTTTCCCGCGGCGGCGCGCCCTGCGCCAGCGGGTTCTCGAACGATGTGTGGAACGACAACCGTGCCCGGCCGTCATCCTCGCTGTCGTGCACACGAATCAGCAGAACTTCGTCGCGCTGTTGTTCGGAAAAATAGTACCACCGATGGTCCGGCTTGTATTCCACCCGGGAGGTTTCCCCGCGTACGTGCTTGTACACCAGATCGCTGGCGATCAGATCGTCGTTGGTGAAGCTGCGCGCATCGCACAACGCCAGCGGCGAATCCAGGACCGGCCCCCGAATTGGCCGCCACACGTTCACGACGCCAAACCGATGCTTCAGAAGTTCTTCAGCGTCGGCGCCGAGGTGATCGCGAACCCGGCGCGGCGCGGAATTGACTGTGTGGTCGTTATGCACCTGACGCGACGGTGTCCGCCCGCCCGGCAGTCCTGCATTGCGAACACCGTGATCGAACACGAACACCCGCGACGCCCCGAGTTGTTCCTTCAGTAGACGCTCAACCTCGGGGTAATAGACGCTCTTGAGCTCCTCGGGATTGTAGAAGTCCTGTACCTGAGTAGGAGCCCGCACCAACGCGAAGCCGTTCCGGTCCAGCGTGAATTCGCTTTCGCGTCCTCGCGCATCCTCGATCCGAACCTCGCGCGGATCATCGATGCCGTTATAGCCAGGCGCACCCTCCGGAGCGTCGTACGCGTAGCGCACCGGCTTTTCAGCACCACGCACAAGGTAATGCAGCGTGGCAGTGACGCTTTTCGGTGAAACAGTGACATCGAGCGGCATAGCAGACGTCCTTCTTGAAGGTTTCTAAATGACGCGTCGGTCGGCCCTGAGTCGAACGGGATCGGCCCGACCGGTGCGCTTGGTACGAAGTCTTCTACCATGAAAGCTAGGTGTCAATCCCGGACCACGTCGTATGGACGTATTTAACCTCCGGGATAGGGCTGGTAAGCTGGCAACACCCGGATCAGTGAACTTAATTAACGCTATAAAACTACGTTAAATAAACAAAAGCACTTGAACAAATGGTACCCATATTCGATGATCCGGGCCTGTGACCCCGCCGGGTCAGGGAAAGAGCAGTGTTGGAGTAACCCGATGTCAAGATTTCGCCCCTTGCACGACCGCGTCGTGCTCCGCCGACTGACCGCCGAGGAAAAGACCGCAGGCGGCATCATCATCCCGGACACCGCCCAGGAAAAACCCACCGAGGCCGAGGTCATCGCCGTCGGTCCGGGCGCTCGCAATGAACAGGGACAGGTCGTGCCGCTGGAAGTAAAGCCTGGCGACAAGGTGCTGTTCGGCAAATGGTCCGGCACCGAGGTGAAGCTGAATAATGAGGAGCTTCTGATCGTCAAGGAATCCGACATCCTCGGCATCATTTCGCTACCCGGAGCCAGCGGTAAAAAGAAAGCCGCCTGATCAATATCATCGAAGGAAAACCATAGCTACGGCTGCCAAAGAAGTACGATTCGCCAGCGACGCGCGCCACAGGCTGCTGCGTGGCGTCGATATCCTGGCCGACGCGGTGAAGGTGACGCTGGGCCCCAAGGGCCGCAACGTCGTGCTGGACAAAAGCTTCGGTGCTCCACGCATCACCAAGGACGGCGTCACCGTCGCCAAGGAGATTGAACTCTCCGACAAATTCGAAAACCTCGGTGCCCAGTTGCTGCGGGAGGTCGCCAGCAAGACCAACGACAACGCCGGTGACGGCACCACCACGGCCACGGTTCTAGCCCAGGCGATCGTGCGGGAAGGCGCCAAGGCCGTCGCTGCCGGGCTCAATCCGCTCGACCTGAAGCGCGGCATCGACAAAGCTGTGACGGCGGTCCTTGAGGAATTGAAGAAGCGAACGAAGAAGATCACCACGCCGGAGGAAACCTCTCAGGTCGCCACCATCTCGGCTAACGGTGAGGTCGGTATTGGCAAGATCATCTCGGACGCCGTGCAGCGCGTCGGCGGTGATGGTGTCATTACCGTTGAAGAGGCAAAGGGCGTGACCACCGAACTGGATGTGGTGGAGGGGCTGCAGTTTGACCGTGGCTATATTTCCCCCTACTTCGTCACCAATACGGAAAAGCTGCTTGCCGAACTGGATCAGCCCTATATTTTGATCCACGAGAAGAAGCTTTCCACGTTGCAGCCGCTGCTGCCGTTGCTCGAAACGGTGGTGCAGTCCGGGCGCCCGCTGGTGATCATCGCTGAAGATGTCGAAGGCGAAGCCCTGGCCACTCTGGTTGTAAACAAGTTGCGCGGCGGCCTGAAGATCGCTGCCGTCAAGGCGCCGGGCTTCGGTGATCGCCGCAAGGCCATTCTGGAAGATATCGCGATTCTGACCGGCGGGACCGTCATCAGTGAGGATCTCGGGATCAAGCTCGAATCCGTCAAGCTGAACGATCTCGGCAAGGCCAAGCGTATCGTGATTGACAAGGAAAACACCACGGTCGTGGAAGGCGCTGGCAAGAAGGCTGAAATTCAGGGACGTGTCGCGCAAATCCGAGCCCAGATCGAGGATACGACGTCGGATTACGATCGCGAAAAGCTGCAGGAACGCCTTGCGAAGTTGGCCGGTGGCGTGGCGGTTATCCGCGTCGGCGGTTCCACCGAGGTGGAAGTGAAGGAGCGTAAGGACCGCGTCGATGACGCGCTGAACGCGACAAGGGCTGCAGTTGAGGAAGGCATCGTTCCCGGTGGCGGCGTCGCGCTCGTCCGGGCATCGCTGATCCTGGCGAAGCTGAAGGTGGACAATGACGACCAGCGCTTCGGCATCGAGATCGTTCGTAAGGCGATCCAGACCCCACTGCGTCAAATCGCCGAAAACGCCGGTGAGGATGGTGCGGTGATCGCCGGCAAGACGTTGGAGAAAGATGAGTATGCTTGGGGTTTCGACGCCCAGACCGGTCAGTTCAAGGACCTTGTTAAGGCCGGCATCATTGATCCGACAAAGGTGGTGCGAACCGCATTGCAGGACGCCGCCTCCATCGCCGGATTGCTGGTGACCACGGAAGCGTTGGTGGTTGACGCGCCGGAGCGCAAGGCACCGCCGGGACCGCCCGGCGGCGGCGAACTCGACTATTGATCATGCGCGCCCCCGGGGTTCCGTCCGGGGGCGCACCATTTCTGAAGGTCTTCCACATGGCCAGTGACTTCGATACGGATGTGCTCGTTCTTGGTGGCGGGCCCGCCGGTACTTGGGCCGCCTTAACCGCGGCGTCCGGCGGCGCGCGCGTGGTGCTCGCCGACAAAGGCTTCTGTGGCAGCTCCGGCGCGACGGCCGCGGCCGGTACGGGTGTCTGGTACGTCCCGCCCGATCCAATCAAACGTCAGGCCGCCATGGACAGTCGCGACACCTTGGGTGGTCATCTCGCTGATCCCCACTGGATGGCTCGGGTGCTAGACCGGACCTGGCACGGCATTAACGAACTCGCCGAGTGGGGCTATCCATTTCCGCTGGACCAGGACGGCGCACCACGGCGGAACTCATTGCAGGGTCCCGAATACATGCGATTGATGCGACGCCGTGTCAAAGCCGCAGGCGTGCACATCCTTGACCAGGCGCCCGCCCTGGAATTGTTGGTGGACGAACATGGGGCGGTTGCCGGCGCGGCAGGTGTCTACCGTCAGAAGGATGCAACCTGGACCGGCAGGGCCAAGGCTGTCGTCATCGCGACCGGGGGCTGCGCATTCCTCAGCAATGGTCTCGGTTGCAACGTCCTGACCGGGGACGGTTATCTGATGGCGGCGGAAGCAGGCGCTGAATTCTCCGGCATGGAGTTTTCCAACGCCTACGCTATCTCGCCGGCTTTCGCCTCAGTAACGAAGACCCTCTTTTACAACTGGGCGACCTTTACCGCCCCCTCGGGTGCCGCGATCCCCGGGGCCGCGTCGAAAGGTGGCCGCTCGGTCATTGCGCGATGGCTGCTGCGTGGGCCGGTTTATGCGCAGATCGACAAGGCCGATGGCGCGACGCAGGCTGCCATGCGCGCCGCACAGCCAAATTTCTTTCTGCCGTTCGATCGCGCCGGAATCAACCCGTTCACCGAACGCTTTCGCGTAACGTTGCGTCTGGAGGGCACCGTTCGCGGCACCGGAGGCCTACGTATCGTCGATGAAACATGTGCCACTACGGTTCCCGGTCTGTATGCAGCCGGCGATGCGGCGACCCGCGAATTAATCTGCGGCGGATTCACCGGGGGTGGCAGCCACAACGCGGCCTGGGCGATGTCCTCGGGCCACTGGGCTGGAAGAGGGGCGGCGGACCATGCGCGCGCCCTCGGGCCGGTCACGCGCCGTCAGGTCAGTGGCAGCGGAGGTGTTGCACTCGCCGGCGACGGGAATTTCGCGCTGGACTCACAGACGCTGGTTCGCTTGGTACAGAGTCAGGTATTCCCGTTCGAAACCAACTATTTCAGAACCGCCGACAGGTTGGAAACAGCCCTGACTGTGCTGGACGATCATTGGGCCCAGGCCAGGCGTGCCGCGCCTGCTTCCCGCTCCGATGCGCCGAGAGCGCGCGAGGCAGCTTCGATGCTGGCAACCGCGCGATGGATGTATCGCAGTGCTCTGGCCCGAACCGAAACCCGCGGCATGCATCGGCGGTTGGACTACACCGAAGCCGATCCGACCCAGCGGCACGCCTTTGCCAGCGGCGGACTGGACGAGGTTTGGGTGCGGCACCTGCCAAAAGTCGAGCGCGCTGAACACGGGCTTGCCGCATGATCGAACTCGTCAGCACCGAGCGCTGCACCGAATGCAATATTTGCGTCCAGGTGTGCCCGATGAATGTGTTCGACTGCGTCGTCGGCGCCGCACCTGTGGTTGCCCGCCAGAACGATTGCCAGACCTGTTTCATGTGCGAGCTCTACTGTCCGGAGGACGCACTTTACGTCGCGCCAGACACCAATCCTATCGAACCGGTCGATGAACACGGCCTCGTGAATGTTCTCGGTAGTTACCGCGCGGCGGTCGGCTGGAGCAAGCCGGCGCGTCACCTTCGTGGCAACGATCGAAGTTACCAGCTTCTTCCGCCCGCCTGAACCCCCACCTGAAGCAAGGACAACCGACATGAAGTCCATCGTCAACCGGCGGGCGTTCGTCCGCTCCGCGATCGGTTTTAGCGCCGCCGCACCGCTTGGACTGGCCGCCGCCCGAACGTTTGGCGCGTCCCGTGTCGGCAGCCCCACCGCCCTGATTGATTCGGCACCGATCTGCCGCGTGGCTGATACGGTGGCAGCCCCGCTGGCCGCACCCGTGATCCTTTCGCCCCGCAAGCCGATCCGCTTCGCCTGGAGCGGCACCGGTGTCTGCACCAGTTCAGTCCCGGTCGCAGTGCATCGCGGCTACTTCGACAAGCATGGCCTGGATGTGGAGGTCGTGAACTTCAGCGGTGCCCAGGATCAAATCCTCGAGTCGATCGCCACCGGAAAGACTGATGCCGGCGTCAGCTTCGCCCTCCAGTGGCTGAAGCCGCTAGAGCAGGGGCTGCAAGTCAGTTTCACCACGGGCGTCCACGGTGGCTGCATCCATCTTCTGGTCCCGGCGAAGTCCGGCATCAAGGAACTGTCACAGCTACGCGGGAAGACCATCGGCTCAACCAGCATGGTCAGCGCCTCGAAGAACTTCTACGCCATTCAACTGACCAAACTGGGCATCGACCCCAATGCCGATGTGCAATGGCGCGCCTACCCCGGTGAGGTGCTCGGACTGGCCATCCAGAAAGGCGAGATCGACGCGATCGTCGATGCGGATCCCAACGTCAATCTGATCGAAAAACGGAGCAACGGCGAACTGATCACGATCAATACCAATCTGGATGGACCCTACCGCACGCTGTCATGCTGCGGGCTGGGAATCCGTAACAATCTGATCGAGAACGAACGCGAAACCGCTGCCGCCATTACCCAGGCGATCCTGGAAGCGGCCGAACATGTCGCCAATGATCCCGCGGATGCCGGAAGTGTATTTGCCAAGTATTCCACCGTGCCTGCCGCGGACCTGGCGGACATGTTGCGCCAGCACACCCATCATCACCATCCTTTCACGCCTGTCCTGAAGGATGAATTGGCAGTCTATATCTCCGATATGAAACTGATCGGTGTCCTGAAGCCATCGACCGATCCCACGCGGTTCGCCAATCGAATTTACAAGGATGTCCTGGTATGAGCGCGCAGCAAGCCGCGGTCACTGAGACCAGCGGTCTCGGCTGGACCGAGCTTTGGCGGAAGGAGGACTGGTGGGCGGTGTGGTTGGGCCTGGGCGCCGCGTTGGCCGCGTACGCGCTATTCGTAAACGGCTCCAGCATCGCTTGGCTTGCGGTCTCGCCACCGAAATGGTCCACACTCGCGCAGTTGTTCGCGCATTTCGAAGTGAACGCCGCTCGTTATCTGGTGCTGTTTCGCCGTCTTCCTCGGCCTGTTCAGCATCGCAGCCTCTCTGATCGGCTACTCGGTCCGTCATTTTGTCCCCGGATTTGTCCTAATTTACCTGCTCTCGCTCGTCGTGATCGCGGCGGGCGCCTGGGACCGAGCGATCTTCTACAATCTGGAACCACCGTTGATCGCGCTTGTCGGGGGATTGATCATTTCCAACGTGATCGGCCTGCCACGCTGGCTCGACGCCGGATTCCGTGTTGAGTTCTATGTCAAATTGGGCATCGTGTTGCTTGGGGCGACTTTGCCGTTCACTCTGATCGTCTGGGCCGGGCCTGTGGCGATCCTGCAGGCATCGATCGTTTCGATTGTCACGTTCCTTGTGATATTCTTCACTGCCAAGTACCTCGGCCTCGACAAGCGGCTTGCCGCCACGCTCGGGGCCGGTGGAGCCGTTTGCGGCGTTTCAGCCGCCATCGCCATCGCCGGTGCAGTTCGGGCAAAAAAAGAATACCCGCCGATCGCGATCACCTTGGTTGTCCTCTGGGCAATCATAATGATTTTCCTGCTTCCGTTCCTATCCCGCGCCTTGTCATTGCCGGCTGGCGTCGGCGGCGCCTGGATCGGCACTTCGGAGTTCGCGGACGCCGCCGGATTCGCCGCCGCGCAAACCTACGGTGGCTTCGCCGCCACCGGTGCTATCGCCGGAACACCGGAGCAAGCAGTGTGGTCCTACACGTTGGTCAAGGTCGTTGGACGCGACATCTGGATCGGCGTCTGGGCGCTGATTCTGTCGATCATCGCCGTCACGCGATGGGACGTCGCGGAGACCGGCGGCGGGGTTGATGTCGGTCAGATCTGGTGGCGCTTCCCGAAGTTTGTGGTCGGCTTCCTGGTTGCTTCGGTGCTGATCACATTGGCTGTTCGTAACGTCAGCTTCGCCGATTACAATGCCATTGTCCGCCCCGGTTTGGTCCTGCCGATCACCACATTGCGGGTCTGGGCCTTCACGTTCAGCTTCCTCAGTATCGGGTTGACCACACGGCTAGGTGAATTCGCCCCCGCAGGCGGCAGACCATTCCTCGCCTTTACCGCAGGCGTCGTCGTGAATGTCGTTCTCGGTTTTGTCCTGTCGGTGCTGGTGTTCGGGCGCTACTGGGCATCGCTGTCGCAATGATCCGCGTGACTCCCGGGCGATGTGGCGCATGCCGCCACTTCGAAAACGATAGCGCCAAACTGGAAGCAACGTTTCCGGGCTTCGCATCCATGGGGTCCGGCTTTTCCTCGGTTCGCGACGGTGATGGTCTATGCGGCCTACACGACCTGTATCTGTCCAATCGGGCTGGCTGCGACCGTTTCGACGTGCGATTTAAACCTTCATGAGAAGATGTTGCTGCTGAGCTCCCGCCCGCGCCGAAGTCAGCAGCCGATTCGGTGTGTGTGACGCGCTGCGCCGATGAACGGGGCGGTCTTGCGATATCTGACAGGCGGAAAAAGCGCTGCATTCCCACACTCGGCGGCGGCCAAAATCATGGCAACGCTTTCGTGTCACGCTGCGGTGGCGAGATGGCACGCAACGTCATGGGCCGGTAGTACCGTGCGCAACTTCGGCACTCGTGTCCGGCAAACGTCGGTCGCCAGTGGACATCTCGGGTGGAAGCGGCAGCCGTTGGGCGGATCAAGCGGGTTTGGCAGGTCGCCCGCGATCGGCGCCACGCGTCCGTGGCCCGGCACCGCCTCAATCAGGCCTTGCGTATAGGGATGCAGCGGGCGGGACCACAGGCTGCGATGCGGCGCGTTTTCGACGATCCGTCCCAAATACATCACCGCGATCCGGTCGGCGATATACCGCACGACCCCGAGATCATGCGAGATGAACAGATAGGACAGATTATAGTCCGACTTCAGATCGACCAGCAGATTCAGGATCTGCGCCTGAATCGAAACATCCAGCGCGGACACCGGCTCATCGCAAACCACCAATGCCGGTTTCAGAATAAGCGCCCGCGCAATACCAATTCGTTGCTTTTGTCCGCCCGAGAATTCATGCGGGTATCGCCCCAGCGCGCTTACCGGCAGTCCAACCCGATCGACGATCGCCTCCACCTGGCGCCGGCGTTCGGTGCGGCCACGCACGCCATGCACCCGCAGCGGCGTCGAAAGCAGCGTGCCCACCGTCTGCCGCGGATTAAGCGACGCCGACGGATCCTGAAAGACCATCTGCATCTGCCGCCGATACGGCTGCAGCGCGCGCTTCTTCAGGCCCGATACGATCACATCATTGATCCGTACGGTTCCCGCACTCGGCGGGACCAGGCCGAGGATCGATTTCCCGAGCGTGGACTTACCGCATCCCGATTCACCGACCAGTGCCAATGTCTCGCCGGGCTCGATACGCAATGAAACATCATCGACCGCGCGCAACGTTCCGCGCGCCGTCCGATAGCTGGTTTCCAGCGAATCAACTGAAAGCAAGGGCATGATCGGCCGGAGCGTGAACAGGGCAGGCAAGCAGGTGATCCTGATATCCCACCGGCTTCGGATCGGGTCGAACCAAGCGGCATGCGTCGCGCACCGAACTGCAGCGCGGCGCGAACGGACATCCGATCTCACCCGCCGCTGAAGTAACATTCCCCGCGATCTCCGGCAGCCGGCCATCGCGAAAATGCAAACGGGACGAAACCTTCGGGGCGCATCCGATCAGTCCCCGTGTGTAGGGATGCAGCGGTGCCTTGAACAAGGCGTCGACTGGCGCCTCCTCACATTTACGTCCGGCGTACATCACCACCACGCGATCCGCCCAATCGGCGACTACGCCAAGGTCATGCGTTATAAGTAACAATCCCATCGCCAGGTCGCGCCGCAATGTGTCCAGCAATTCCAGCACTTGCGCCTGGATCGTGACATCCAGCGCTGTGGTCGGTTCGTCGGCGATCAGCAGTCGCGGCTGGCAGGCGACGGCTATGGCGATCATGACGCGCTGGCGCATCCCACCCGACAGACTATGGGGATATTCATCAAACCGCCGCCGCGCACTCGGTATCCGCACCAGATCCAGCAGCTCAACCGCCCGCGCCCTTGCCGCTCGGTATGACAACGACTCGTGCTCACGAATCGCTTCGACGATCTGCTGCCCGATCGTCAGAACTGGATTCAGTGACGTCATCGGTTCTTGAAAAATCATCGAGATCGCGCCACCGCGCAGGCGCCGCATCTCCGGCTCAGTCAACTTAAGGATGTCGCGTCCTTCAAAGCGAATCGATCCCTGCCCGACCCGTCCCGCAGGCGGTAGCAAACGCAGTAACGCCAACGCGGTCGCCGATTTTCCGCACCCGGATTCGCCGACCAAAGCCAGCGTTTCACCGCGTCTTATCGTCAGATCCAGCCCCTGCACGGCGACGGTATCGCCGAACTGTATGACTAGATCACGCACATCCAGCAACGGCAGCTCATCCCCAACGGGAAATTCCAGTGGCATTAGCGCCCCCTCGCACGCGGGTTAAGTGCATCGTTCAGTCCGTCGCCAAGCAAGTTCAACGACAGTACGGATAGAACCAGCGCGGTTCCAGGCAGAGCGACCAGATACCAGGCGGTGCGCAACTGATCGCGACCCGCGCCAATCATACTGCCCCAGCTTACAAGATTGGGATCACCCAGGCCGAGGAACGACAATGCGGCTTCACTCAAGATCGCCGTTGCAACCATAACAGAAGTCGTGACGATCACCGGCGCCATGGCGTTCGGCAGAATTTCCAGGAACACAATGCGAGCGTTGCTGTAGCCTAACCCTTGCGCAGCCAGCACGAAATCACGTTCACGCAACGAGCGGAATTCCGCGCGCACCAGCCTGGCAATCGTCGGCCACGACACGATGCCAATCGACAGCGTAATGGTTATCACCGACGGTTCCACAATCGACACCAACACGACGATCAGCAGGAATGGTGGAAAGGTCTGGAAGATTTCTATCAGGCGGACCAGCAGATCGTCCGTGCGGCCCCCGAAATAGCCCGCGCTGGCGCCAATAATGGTACCGATCACCAATCCAATGACCGTGGAGGCAACGCCGATCAGCACCGACACGCGCGCCCCGTGGATGATGCCCGCCAATACGTCCCGGCCCAGGGAATCCGATCCAAGCGGAAACTCGCCATTGCTCAATGGCCACACGAAGGGCCTTGTCACCATGTCCAACGGATCGTCCGGAAACAGCACTGGTGCCAGTAATGCGGCCACAATGATGAGCGACAGGATAATCAACCCTGCCAGACCTGTGGGATTGCGCAGGAACAATCCGACCGATGATCGCCGCGTGGCCATCCTACCGCACCGCAATGCGTGGATCGAGCCATACCTGCAACAGATCGACCAGCATATTCACAACGATGACCATCAGCGAGGACAGCAACAGAATCCCCAGCAGCACCGAAAAATCGCGCTTCAGCACGGCCTCGAAAGCCAAACGACCCAGTCCCGGCCAACTGAATACGGTTTCGACAACCACCGCCCCACCCAGGATTGCGCCAACGTGCATGCCGGCGACCGTGGTGATCGGCAGCAGCGCGTTCCACAGCATATGGCGCAGCGTGATCACCCGTGGACGCAGGCCTTTTGCCGTGGCCGTGCGAACGTAATCCTGGTCGCGCACCTCCAGCATCGACGCACGCACCAAACGGGCGTAGATCGCGATAAAAAACAACGCGAGCGATGTGGCCGGCAGGATCAGGTGCCGAACCCGGTCGATAAACCACCCCGTCCCGCTCAACCCCGCCCCAATCGTTTCTTGGCCACCGCTCGGTAGCCAGCCAAGCCAGACCGAAAACACGACAATCAGCATCAGTCCGATCCAGAAGCCCGGGATCGAGTAGAACAGCAGCGCAATGACCGACAAGACCCGGTCGGCGAGGCGTCCGGCGAACATGGACATCACCACCCCGGCGGTAATCCCGACCACCAACGCCAGCACAAGCGCCGTCGTCATCAGCAGCAAGGACCCCGGCAGCCGCTCTCCGATCAAGCGCGACACTGGCATGTTGTACAGCGGTGAAAAACCCAGGCTGAAATGCGCCAGATTTTCGATATATGAAAGAAACTGCAACAGCAAAGGTTGGTCCAAACCGAAATGGTGCCGCAAAGCGGTCATCGTCTCTTCGGTCGCCGAACCAGATTCCGCCGCCAACGCGTCCGCGGCATCGCCCGGCGCCAGCCGCAACAGAAAAAAGTCGATCACGACAATCGCAATGACCGTCGGGACCGACTGCCAGGCTGTACGTCGCAACGTGCCCACAAAGCGTCCCATCGTCAGAGCCGCAATCCCGCCTGCTTCAGTAGCGGCAGGACACGCTCGCCGAAAAACGCCAGGTCCGGTTTAAAGTCATAGAAACTGAGTTGAATTCCATCGATCCCCACCTGCTTCAACCGCAGGATGTAGTCCGCCACCTGTTCAGGCGTGCCAACAATCTGGATGTTGCCACCGACGGCGCGATGGTCGGGCCCATCATGGATCGCGCGTCCGCGCCAGGCATGTGCGTCGCTGTCGAACCGGCCGAAGCCCCGTGGGCTGGTCGCCGGATCGGCATGATCGACGATCGCCTGGTAATACGCCTGCGTTTCCGCCTCGGTCTCGCGGCATACAATCATCGGGTTGATCAGCGTGCGGATCTTCCGGCCCTTCCCACGCGCCTCCGCCTTGATCCGTGTGACATGGGCGGGCAGGGACTCTAGCGCGCTCTCGATTGCGGACCCAGTGGGGCTGGTCATGAACACGATGTCAGAATACCGAGCCGCGAAGTCGATGCCGGCATCCGATCCGGTAGCGTTCACGATCACAGGCCGGCCGAACGCGGGCTTCGGCGTTACGAACGCATCCTTTAGCCGCCAGCGCTGTCCTTCATATGAGAAATTCTCCGTCTCAGACCACAAGCGCTCCACGACTTCCAGGAACTCCGCGGCCAGTTCGTAACGACGATCGTGGTCAATCCGCGACCATCCAAACATCTCGTGCTCCACCGCCCTGTGGCCGGTGACGACATTGACCCCCCACCGCCCCTTTGCGATGTGGTCCAGCGTCGCGCCGAATTTGGCGAAATGCAGCGGATGCCACGGGCCATACAGCACATGCACGGTGGAAATCAGCAAAATACGCTGCGTGATCGCCGCCATCGCCGCCAGCGAAATGAAGCTGTCCAGCGCGTGGCCATTTAACACACCGCCATAGCCGCCCTTCGGCAGCCATTGGGACAAACCGAACACCAGGTCGAACCCCAGATCCTCCGCCTGACGCACTAACGCGGCGTTGTAGTCGAAACCCCAGTCCGTTGTTCGCGACAGAGTCGATGCGCTCCAGCCACCCGCCTGAATCGGTAGGAACAGACCCAGCATCAGCGGCTGGCGCAGCGCCTGCGACAAGGGGCTGTCGGGGAAATCTGTCGGTACGGCGGCGCGCGCGGGGGCGTCCAGAACCGTCATCATCTATGCTCCGTCGAAGCTGCGGGTCGGAACATCCAACATTCCACACCAGCCCGCAAGGGGCTTTCTCAATATCAACTATTATACCAGGTGTTATCCATCCAAATAGACGTCGGCAAAATTGGCGTTCAATCCGTCCGCCGTCAACGTATGATCATGCACGCGGCGGTTGAAGACCGTCACGGTGTCGAATGCAACCAGGTTCAGCAGAGGCAAATCGTCATACACAACCTTCTGGAATCGTACGAACAGCTCCCGCCGCGCGCTGGAACTGGGTTCAACCGCGGCAGCCTCCAGCAGGCGGTCGGCTTCTGGGCTGTTATAGTGGGCACCATTGGAAAAACCCAGCCCGGGCTTGAAATTCTTCGACCAATAGACCCGCTGCACGCCGATAGTCGGATCGAACATGTTCGATAGCTGTGCAACCTCGATATCGAAGGCTCGGTCAGTATACACCGTCTTGACATAGGCCGCGAAATCGTACGCCGACAGCGGCGCATCGATACCCAGACGGCCAAGCGCTTGCCTGATATACTCGGCCGATCGACGATTTCCGTCGTTGTAAGGATTGAACGTCAGCCGCAGGGAGAACCGCTTGCCGTCCTCACCACGCGGATAGCCGGCTTCGTCCAGCAACCGCGCCGCCAGCGCCAGGTCATTCGTGTAGGGCTTTATCGCATCGTCATGGAACGCCGCCAGCGCGGGACTGATCGCGGTCGGCGACACACGGCCGTAGCCATACCAGGCGGTCGCCAGCACCGCCTTCAGATCGACGGCATGCGCGATTGCCTGCCGCAGGCGCAGGTCCGCCAACTTCTTGCTGTCAAGGTTGAACACCAACTGCGATTGGTTGCCTGTATAGCGATAGCCGCGGGTCTCGATCCCCAGGAACGGAACCGCCTTGATCCGCTCGAGATCGGCCATCGGCACGGGGGTATCGCCGCCGAGATCGATTTCCTTCGCCTCGAACGCTGCCGACCGGGCGCCGGCATCCGGGATGAAGCGAATGATCACCCGGTCCAGATAGGGCTTCGGTTTGTCCCAATAGGCGGGATTGCGATCCAGTATGACGTGGCTGCCCTTGACCCACTCGCGGAACACGAATGGCCCGGTGCCAATTGGATGTCCATTGTTAGGATTGGCCGAGATGTCGGTGTCCTGATAGATGTGCTTTGGCACGATTGGCGCCTCACCAGCCGCCAACGCGCTGATCAAATATGGTGCGGGCTTCGACAGCACGATCACCGCCGTCAAAGGATCGGGCGTCGCCACCTCGGTGACGCCGGCGAACGTCCCGCGCCCGCGCGGATGCACGCGCTTCAACGTCATAATGGAAAATGCGACATCATCGGCGGTAAATTGCCGCCCGTCGTGCCAGGTGACTCCGGATCGGAGTCGGAACGTGTATCGCAGCCCGTCCGGACTGATCGACCAGGACGTCGCAAGTTGCGGCAGGGGCCGCAGATCAAGGTCGTAGGTCAGCAACCCTTCGGTGACCTTGGGGCTGATCTTCGAGGTCGCGCCGAACGAATTGTCGATCGATACCAGGGTGGATGGCTCTGGCGCAACGACCATCTGCAATGTTCCGCCCTGCCGCGGTTGCGCGATCGCGCGCCCACCGGCCGCCACCGCCGCGAGACCGCCCAAAATGGATCGCCTGCTCATTCTCATCGTCATGCCGTCTCAGTCAGTTCCACCGGCATAGTGCGCCCGAATTCGTATATACGCAATTGACTCGTTAAAATGCCCCTGCATAATAGCGTGATAAGAACGTATATTCGGAGAAGCCAATGTCGTTGAAGATGCCGGCTCGCCTCGCGCTTGCCGCAGCGCTTGGGCTGAGTTTCGCCGACCGGCCGGCCCACAGTGAACCGCCGCTGCCGTCGATCAATTTACCGATCGAGGATTGGACCGTCGTCGCCTACGCAAAGGGCTTCTTGCAGCAGGCCTACGCCGAAATCGGCACCAAGGACGTCCGCCTCGTCGATCCCGGCACAACCCAGCTATCCGGTTCCGAGGCAGCGCTGCTGGATCGCGGCGGCCTCGCTTTGGCGCAGCGCATGATGTACCCAGCAACGATCCACAAAGCCAACGGCATCGACGCCTCGATCGTATGGCTTTCGACACGGTCCTCTCCCGCCCGAACCCCTGTCCTGGCCTTGGCCGATTCGCCGATCCAGACTGTGGCGGACCTCAAGGGCAAGACCCTCGGCTCCAGCCGAGTCAGTTGCGGCTGGACCTCGCCCACCGAAATTCTGGACGATGCCGGCGTACCCCTCGACACGGCAAAGAAACCGGGCGCCGTCCGTTTCACCAACATCATGAACACCGTGGCCACGACCAACGCACTGCTCAGCGGGCGGATCGAGGCGACCGCCACCCATATCGCCATCGCAGACAACGCCGCGCTGTGGACATCCGGCCAGGTCAAGGCGATCGGACGCAGCCCGGAAAACGGTGTCTACGTCAACGACGCCGGACGCGTATCGTATTTCGCAATGCGCGAATTCGCCGACCAACATCCGCGAGCGATTCAGGCGTTTCTGCTTGCGCGTGAACGAACCATTGGTTGGGCGAAGAACAATGCGGAGGAAACCATCGAACTCGTCGCCAAGGGCCGCCGTCTGCCGATAGATATTGCTCGGTTCTCCCTCTCCGACCCGTCGTCCTTCAGCTTTATCGCCGGAGAGCCGTCGGCACCAGCGGCGGTTGCGGCGGTCAAGGAATTTCAGGCCTGGTACCTCGCCCATGGCGATGAAATTCTGGCCGACCATCACCTGACAGAAGACCAGATCGATACATTTGTCGATCGGCGATTCTTCCAGGGCGGCGAATACGGCGTGTATTGAAAATGGACGGCATGACCACCCTGACCGTTGCCGCGCCACCGGTCGATGTCCAGCAGCTACTGACAGAAAAGCCGCGCGTGCCGATCTCGGTCGGCGTGCTGCTGCCCCTCGCCATCCTGGGCTTATGGGAACTCGCATCCCATCTCAGGTGGGTGAAGCCGGTGTTCTTGCCCACACCGGAAAAGACGGTGCTGGCGTTCTTCACGATGCTGACCAAACAGGATTTCCTGCTGGATTTCCTGGCCAGTATCGAGATCGTGCTACAAGGCTTCATCTACGGCGCAGGCCTCGGAATCCTGCTCGGCGGCGCGGCAGGCCTTTCGCGCACCACCCAGCGCATCCTCGGTCCCACACTGGACAGCATTCGCCAAATCCCGGCCATCGCCTGGCTGCCACTGATCGTCCTCTGGCTCGGTATCGGACCGCTGGCGAAAGTCGTCATCATCACCAAGGTCGTGTTCTTCCCAGTATTTCTCAATACACTGCAAGGAATCCGCGGCGTGCCAAAAGACTACATCGACCTGGCACAGGTACTGACCTTGCGGCGCTGGCAATTCATTCGCCGTATCATCATTCCTGCTGCGACACCCAGCATCCTTGTCGGCGTCCGTTACGGCGCCGGCATGGCCTGGGCAATGGTCGTCGTGGCCGAGGGCCTCAGCGGCATGCAAGGCATTGGGTACCTCGTTTTCCGTGCCCAGGCGCTGCTGCTGACCGACCAGTTGCTGGTATGCATGGTCGTCATCGGCCTGGTCGGATTCATCATCGATCGTGGCGTTCTGTTGCCGGAACGATATCTGCTCCGCTGGAAACAAGGCTTCGAGGGAACCTGATATGACGGAACAAGGAAGTCTGCGCCTGCGTCATGTCGGCAAGCAGTATCAGGTGAAAGGCCGCATCTTCGACGTGCTGCACGACGTCACCTTGGATGCCGAACCTGGAAGCTTCATCAGCCTGGTCGGATCAAGCGGTTGCGGCAAATCCACTTTGCTGCGTCTGATCGTCGGCCTGGACCCGACATACGACGGCCGGATCCTGCTGGATGGCGAGCCGATCCGCGGCACCAGCCTGCGGCGCGGCATCGTATTCCAGGACCATCGCCTGCTGCCGTGGCTGACCCTTTCTGAAAATATTGGACTGAGCCTGGCGAATGTCGATTGGCCGCAACAGCGAAAGCGGGACGCCGTTCGCGAGCACATCGAACTCGTTGGTCTGACCGGGTTCGAACAGGCCTATCCTTACCAGCTATCCGGCGGCATGGCGCAGCGCGCGGCGATCGCCCGCGGTCTTGTCAGCGAGCCCGAAATCCTGCTGCTCGACGAACCGCTCGGCGCGCTCGACGCACTGACAAGGATACGCTTGCAAGATGAATTGCTGCGCATCTGGCAGGCCCGCCGCGTCACGATGATCCTGGTCACCCACGATGTGGAGGAGGCGATCTACCTGGGCGACCGCGTTCTGGTAATGCAGCCTCATCCAGGGCGCATTACTCGCGAAATCGTTTTGGCTCTGCCGCGCCCGCGCGACCGCGCATCCCAACGCTTCAACGAGATCCGCCAGCAGATCCTGCGTGACATGGGCGCCTTCGGCGCGCTGGCCGCCTGACATGAAACTCATTTTCGCGATTCTCGCCGCGCTGTTCGCCACGTCAGCTTACGCCGACGAGGACACCATCGACATGAACCGAGCGATATTCGTTTCGATAGAAGGGCAACGCGTCGTGCCTTATATCGATCCAGATGCGGACAAGATCGCCGGCAGCATAGACGTCGGACTGGTGCCAAGACAGATCGAAATCGCGTCGTCGATCGGCAAGCTGCTTGCGATCGACGGCACCAGCCCACAGGTGAACATCGTCGATCTGCAACTCAGAACGCTACGCACCGTTCCGCTCGGCCTTATCCCGAAACGAATGACGGTCAGCAGCGACGGCCTGACCGTTGCGCTGGCCGACACCGAGACCGGACAGGTCGTACTGCTGGATCTGTTGCGCCGTCGGATCGTCGGCACCACCACGGACCTGCCGCCGCTGCGGGATATGGTGTTCAGCACCGACAGCAAGAAACTCTATCTGGCGGGCGCTCATCAAAGCGCGATCGATGTTATCGATGCATCGAAGGGTCAGTTGGATCCTGCCATCGCCACCGGGCTACCGCATGGCAGTCTGGCATTCGGCCGAGCACCCAATGGCCGGCGGCTGTTCGTGCAGTCGGATAGCGGTGGCGGTGTCGGTGTATTGGATCTGGAACGTTCTGGCCCGCTGGCCCCGATCCCGGCCGGTCCCGCTTCCACTGTCGCTTTCCCGTCCGCGACCGGCGCATATCTGCTGGTCGTGGATAACCAGCGCGGCACCCTCGCGATCAGCCGTGACGGTAACGCACAGAACTCCGCCGTGCTGAAGGCGGCGACGGGCGTCAGCATCGTCTACACCGCCTGGTTCGATACGCTGGCGCTGGTGCCAAGCACAACCGCCAGGTCGCTCCTGCTCTATGATCTGGAAGCGATGCATCCGGTCGGAGAAATCCCCCTTGCCGGCGCCCCTGCGCGAGGTGGCGTCACACCCGACGGGCAGAAGCTCTATCTGCCGCTGACTGATGCCGATCAGGTCGCCGTCATCAACGCCCAGCGCCGCGCGTTGGTGGGGTCGATCGCCATGCCCGGTCACCCGACCGCAATTGTGCTGGCAGGCAGCTACGGGGTCTGTCATTGAGAGGATCGTTTCATGACGCTGCCGATTATCGACTTCCACAGCCATTATATCGGCCCGCACTGGCCCCTGTCCGCCGATCACCATACGACTGTTACGGAGCGCAAGCGCTGGAACAGGATCAACCAACAGTTGGCCAGCCGCGAAGCTCTACTGCAGGACGTCGAGTCCGGCGATCTCGCTGCCCGTGTCATTAACACCCCGACGGCGTTGTTCAGCCCGCTGATTGGCCGTCTGGCGCCTGACACCTGGCAGCGAATCAACGATGACGTTGCTGTTCTGATTTCGGAATATCCAGGCAAACTGCACGGGCTCGCCAGCGTCGATGCGTTTGCCGGCGACACAGCCGCGCGAGAACTGACCAGAGCGGTGCGCGACCTTGGGCTGCGCGGTGTGTTCGTGGAGAGCGCCAAGGGCAGCTCGTTGCTCGACGCACCGGAGGCGCGACCGACACTCCAGGTCGCAGCGGGACTTGGTGTGCCGGTGTTCGCTCATCCGATCAATCCGCGCCCGCTCAGTCGCCAACTCGCGCCCTACGGCCGGCTGGGCACCCTGCTGGCACGCGGCACCGTCAATGCCGCCACCCTGATCGCCCTGCTGGAAAGTGGGGTGTTTGACGAATTGCCGCAACTTCAGGTCGTGGTCACGACTTTGGCGATCGGGGGGGTGCTTTTAGCTGGAGGCTTCGGTGACGCATCAGGCGTGCGCACGGATGCCGCCACTCTGCTGCGCCGCCATATCCACATCGATACGATGAACTTCAATCCCGTGCTGATCAGGGCCGCGGTGGATCTGCTCGGTGTTGACCATGTGCTGGCCGGCAGTGACTGGCCGGTCGTCAGCCAAGGGCCGATCCGGCAAAGAGCCGAACAGGCATTTGCCGCAGCCGCGCTGACCCCGGTCGAACAGGCGCTGATCGCAGGCGGCAACGCGAAACGACTACTCAAAGTCTAATCCTATATCAAATACTCAACGAGGAGCATCCGCCCATGTCCATCACCGGATCCAGACCTGCTTACACAGGTGCGTTTGAAGAGTCCCTGTTCGATCGCGTAGTAAATCAGTACGCTCCGAACATCCCGCTGCAACGCACCAGCCCGCCGCGCGACGCTGCCACCCCGGAGGAGCGGGACGCCCTGGTCGATCTCTACGTCTGGAGCACGGCGCACGACCTTTTCATCGTGCAACTCGCCGCGCGCGCTGTAGACCGGTTGTTCCACGAAGATCCTGACTTCCAGCTTGTTCTCGCCCGCCAGATCGGAGACGACGGCGCTCATGCCTGGGCCACGCGCGATCGCATCACCGCCCTGAGTGGATGGGACCAGATCGCTCGGGTGGAAAAATCCATAGCTGGACACTGGGATCGGGTCGGAGAGATCGCCATCGGCAGTTGGCAAGGCTTCCTGGCGTGGGAACTGCATTATGAACATCACATCCTGCCCAAGGTCCTGGTCCGCCGCCGCACCACGCAGATCGCCGACCTCCCGTTCCGCACTTTTGCCGAAGAAAGGGTCGTTCCGGATGAGGAATTCCACCGCATCAAGATCACCGAATGGTGGCTGCGCAAATTCGATGCGGCCTTCCCGGCGCAGCGCCAGGAATGGATCGCGCAAATTCTCGAAGCGGATGAGGCGATACAGCATAACATCAACCCATACCTTCGGGACTCCTGGGCCCTGACCGAACGCTCGTCGCGCATCGACGCGGACAACCACGTGGCGCTTTACGACAATTTCCGTCGCGAGATCCTATCATACCACCTGGATATCCCGCTGGCGTCGTTGCGGGCCCTGACGAGCTTGGAACCCCAAGCGGCCGCCGCGCGTGCCGCCTAGGCAACTGCATCTTGCCGTCTTCGCGTCGGCCGGACCGGTGTCCGGATGTCACGGCGGTTGGCGCCATCCCGAGGCGAGCGGCGACGTGCTGTCCGCCGCATACTACCAAAACCTCGGGCGGCTACTCGAGGAAGGCCGCTTCGATATGGTCTTCCTCGCCGATATCCTTGCGGTGCCGGACCGGCTGAGTGACAGCACGGACAGCCAGTTGCGCTATGGGGCGCTGGGTGCCTTGCGGTTGGATCCTCTGCTCGTTCTTGCCATCATCGCCGCCGTCACCAAACACATCGGCCTGGCCTGCACCGTTCCGGCCTCGTATTTTGAACCATTTGCCGTTGCGCGAGCCATGGCGACCCTCGATCATCTTAGCAACGGACGCGCAGCCTGGAACATCGTGACATCGTTCCAGGAGGCCGAGGCCCGTAACTTCGGGCGTAACGATCAGCTCTCCCGCGAACAACGTTACGATCGAGCCGACGAATTCATGCAGGTCGCGTGCAAACTATGAGGCTCCTGGCAGGATGGGGCCCTCATACGCGATCGCGACACCCCGCTTTTCGCCGATCCGTCACGCGTTCATTCAATTGACCTCGACGGGACGTGGCTCAACGTCCGCGGCCCGCTGAACGTCAGTCGGTCACCGCAGGGCAGGCCCTTGTTCGTCCAAGCGGGCGCCTCCGATCGCGGCTGCGACTTCGCCGCGCGATGGGCCGAGATTGTCGTCGTCACCCCAGGCGGCCCCGATGCCGCAAGGGATTCTCGCCTCGATCAGCGCGCACACCGCGACGTGGTGGCAACGGTCTACGATGTGCTCCGGTCGGAAAACACCTGGGGCGCGGGCCCACAAACAAGAGGCGGGCGACATTTGGGCCAAGGTACTCGGCCTTCCGGCCGCCGTCGCCGCGGGGCTCGGGGAATATAACACCATCGCGAGGCCCGGTTGGTCCAGCCGAAACAAAACACATCGAGAATATCACCGACTGGTACGTAGAAAATCGCATCATTCCGAACCGGCCCGAAATTGCGCCGTTTGTTACCGATCTAAGCCGGCGCTGATTTCTACTTGTGTAATGGGACAGGGATATCCGGCCTCGGGTCCTGTGTAATGAAACCGTTCCGATTCGGCATGCCGATCTTTGGCAGGCTGGTCCGGTCAAGAACGGCATCGTCCGAGACAATCCCATTCAGCGACAGCACATAGGCCGAGACCGCATAGACTTGGTTATCATCCAGCGACTCCGGCGCATTGAATGGCATCGCCCGCCGGATGAAATCGAACAGAGTCGTTGCGTAGGGCCAGTAACTGCCAACAGTTCGAACCGGGTTTGGTTGGGACATCGTACCGAATCCGCCTGCAAGCGGATCGGCCAATCCGCCCTGGCCCCTGTCGCCATGGCACGCCGCACACGTCTCGGCAAAAATCGAGCGTCCCTCTGCAACACTGCCATGACCGGGCGGAAGCCCTTGGCCATCAGCCCGAACATCGATGTTCCAGGCATCAATTTCTGCCTGGGTGGGCGTGCGACCCAGATGATATCGCGGCGAATCCGCCAATGCCGGACTCGCCGCGAGGACTGCGGCAAGACTGAGCGCCACACACTCAAACCACATTGGTGACCGCTCCGCCTTGAGCGATGCGCCAGATCTGCTGCGCATTGAAATGATAGCCGGAGTTCAGCCCCCGCACGTCGACCAGCATTTGCTTCGGCGGCTGTACATACCCCGTCTCGTCAACCGCTCGGCTTTGCAACAAAGCCGGCCCGCCGTCCCACGTCCACGGCAGTCGAAACCGCGTCAAACACTTCGGCAACACCGGTTCCTGCAACGCCGCCGGCATCCACGACGTTCCGCCATCGGTCGATACATCCACCCCCGCGACACGGCCCCGTCCTGACCAGGCGAGACCGGTGATTTCGTGGAAACCCGGGTCGCGCAACTGCTGTCCGCCCGCCGGGCGCGTAATGACCGACTTCGCCTCCATCACGAATGTGAACTGCCTGGCCTTACCGTCCGGCATCAGGTCGGTGTACTTCGACGTCTCTTCGCGCGTCTCAAACGGCTGATCGCCGACCTTCAGCCGACGCAGCCATTTGACGCTCATATTGCCCTCGAAGCCCGGCAGGAACAGCCGCAATGGATAGCCCTGCTCAGGCCGCAGCCGTTCTCCGTTCTGCGCATACGCAACGATCGCGTCATCCAACGCCTTCTCGATTGGGATGCTGCGGGTCATGGCGGCGGCATCCGCCCCTTCGGCCAAAATCCAGCGCGCGGAAACCCGGACGCCAACTTCATCCAGAAGCGTCGACAGGGGAACGCCGGTCCATTCGCAGCAACTCAGCAGCCCATGCGTATCCTGCGGCGTCCAACCCGGCTTTGCATCGCGAAATTCCGGCGTGTTTCCGGAACATTCCAGAAAGTGAATCCGCGACACCGACGGAAACCGAACAATATCGTCGATCGTGAAGATCAACGGACGATCCACCAACCCATGGATCAGCAGCCGATGAGCATCGGGATCGATCGCCGGCACCCCGGCGTGGTGGCGTTCATAGTGCAGGCCGTTCGGGGTGATAATGCCATGTAGGTCCTGCAGCGGCGTCCCACTGGAGGCCGCGGTCGGAAACTTCGCCACGCCGCGTGTACGCCGGACCACACCCTTCTCATACGGCGACGGCACACCGTAATGCGCGCCCGCGGCGGGTGCGCCCTGTTGCCGCATCCAGGGCGGCGCGTCCACCGCCGCCGCTCGGTTCGCACCCAGCAGCGCACCGGCGCCGGCGAGTAGCCCAAGCCGCCTCGATATCGCCACCTCAGGCCGCTTGTGGCCGGCGTTGGGCGATCAACGCCCGCGTCAGCGGCAACAGATCCCGCCCATAACCGATCGCATCCTCCAGCGGATCAAACCCGCGGATCAGGAACGTTGTGATCCCCAGGTCATGATAGTCCAGCAACGCGTCGGCAACCTGCTCCGGCGTCCCCACCAGGGCGGTGGAATTGCCCTGCGCGCCCAACAGACCGGCGATGCCCGTCCACAGCCGCTTGTCCAACCGCGAACCCTGCGCCGCGGCGGCCAGAAGCCGCTGGGAACCGGCGTTCTCCGGCGGCACCTTGCGGAATGATCCACTGCGTTCGGCCTGCGCGGTCGCGCGCTGAAGGATGTCCTCCGCGCGCGCCCAGGCCTTTGCCTCGGTGTCTGCCAGGATGGGCCGCAGCGACAGGCTGAACCGGATCGTCCGCCCATGCCGAGCGGCCTCTGCCCTGACACGGCCAACCAGTTCCGCCACCTGCGCATAAGTTTCGCCCCAAAGCGCATAAACGTCGGCATGTTTGCCTGCGACCCGTATGGCCGCGTCGGACGCGCCGCCGAAATAAACCGGTATATGCGGTTGTTGTGGGGACTTCACCGCGGAAAACGCCTGCTCCACCTGATAAAACCTGCCGTGGTGGTCGAACGGTGCGGTGCTGGTCCACTCTCGGCGCACGACCTCTAGATATTCGTCGGTACGAGCATAACGCTCCTCCTTGTCGATGAAGCTGCCGTCCTGACGCAGTTCCTGGTCGCTGCCGCCGGTGATCACATGCAGCGCCACACGTCCGCGGGTGAACACGTCCAGCGTCGCCAATTGCCGGGCGGCGAGGGTAGGGGTGGTGAAGCCGGGCCGATGCGCGATCAGTAGGCCCAGACGCTTGGTAACGCACGCCGCATACCCCGCCACCAGAATGCTCTCCGGCGACGACGAGTTGAACGCCACCAGCGCTCGGTCGAACCCACCCCGCTCATGAATGCGGGCCGCCTGCTCGACATGTATCGGATCCAACGCCGGCCCTTGCGCGGCGATGATCTCCGACTGTAGCCGCGTACCGATATAGCCGATGAATTCGACGCTCATGGTCCACTTTCCGAACTAATGTTGTCTAACCGTGGTGCCCACTGACGGAACAGTCAATATACAAAGTGATTTACGATCAAGGCACGTAGTACAGAGGTGAAACGCCGTTGACGTTCCCACACCCACGTGGAATATAACACCCGGAAATCACGGAGTTGAGCCGATGCGGGTTCAAGCCGCTAGAAGGCATACCCCATGAACCACGTTGCACCACGTTCACCTGCAACCGATGAAACCAGCCTGCGGACCCTCAGCCGCGCGTTCGCGGCCGAAGCGGCGAAGGTTGACCGCGAGGCCAGATTCCCGGCCGCCAACATCGACCGTCTCCGGGATGCCGGGCTGCTCGCGCTGACCATTCCCAGGCGCTACGGCGGCCTCGGCGGCGGCTTGCGCGATACAGCCCGCGTCCTCGGCACCATCGCGGAGGGGTGTGCCTCGACCAGCCTGATCCTTGCCATGCAACTCTTCAAGCAGGCCCAGCTATACCGCGGAAACCTGTGGCCCGAGGCCGTTCGGGCACGCATAGCCGCCGATGCGTTGGAGGATGGCGCGCTCATCAACGCCTTGCGTGTCGAACCGGAACTTGGCTCCCCCACCCGCGGCGGCATGCCGTCCACCGTCCTGCGCGAAACCCGCAACGGATGGACCGTGACGGGGCACAAGATATTCGCCACCGGCGCACCAGGCCTGCGCTGGATGGACGTCTGGTGCGCGCACGAGGGCAGGGTAGGGCACGTTCTGGTCCGCGGCAACGCCCCCGGCATCGAGATCCGGGAGACCTGGGATCACATCGGCATGCGGGCCACCTGCAGCCACGACGTACTGTTCACCGATGTCCCCGTCGACCCCGCGCACATTGCCCTGAAACCCCCCGCGGAATGGTTGAATGCCGATCCCGCCCAGATGGCCTGGAACGCCGCGGGCATTGGCGCGATTTACACCGGCATCGCCCGTGCCGCCCGCGACTGGGTCATTGATTTCCTGCGTCACCGCGTTCCCACCGGCCTGGGTGCCCCGCTGTCCACGCTGCCCCGCGCGCAGGAGAAAGTCGGCGAGATCGAGATGCTGCTGTCCGCCAGCGCCCGGTTGATCGCCTCGATCGCCGCCGAAACCGACGACGGAGCGCCCACCAACGCGAACGAGAGCGCTCTGATCAAGGCGATGATCATCGAGAACGCCATCCGCGCGGTGGAACTGGCCGCCTCACTCGCAGGCAATCACGCCCATGCGAAGGCAAACCCGATTGAACGCCACATTCGTGACGTCCGGTCCGGCCGCGTCCAGGCACCACAGGCAGACGCTGCGTTCGTCACCGCTGGCCGTGGCGTCTTGCTGTGAGCGATCTCTCCATCGCGGCACCGGCCTACCGTCAGGCACAAACCCGTCGAACCCCGACCGGAAACAGCCAACTCCTCTCCTGGCTCGTGCCCGTCGCGCTGGTCCTGGGATGGGAGGCGCTCGCCCGTTTTGGTGAGATCCCCCCCTACATCCTGCCTGCGCCGACGAAAGTCGTTGCCACCGCGATATCGTTGATCCAGGACGGCACCTTGATCCCCGACATCGGCATCAGCCTGCTGCGCGCCGCGGCCGGGTTCGTGATTGGCGGATCGATCGGTTGTGCCCTCGGCGTGGCCGTCGGGTTTTCCCGGACCGCTGGTCTGCTGCTGGATCGCACGATCCTGATGCTGCGCGCAATTCCCTTCCTGGCTGTGCTGCCGCTGGTCATCGTCTGGCTGGGCATCGGCGAGGGCGCCAAGATATTCCTCGTTGCATTTGGCGTGGCTTTCCCAATTTATATGAATACCGTTCTGGGAATCCGTCAGGTCGACCCCAAGCTGGTTGAACTCGGCCGTGTCACCGGCCTGTCCACCGGAACGCTAATCCGACGCATCATCCTGCCGGGTGCACTGCCGTCGATTCTGAACGGGGTCCGTTACGCTCTCGCCACGGCATGGCTGGCGCTGGTGGTCGCAGAAACCATCGCCGCCAGTTCCGGCATCGGCTTTCTGGCGATGGACGCCCGCGAGTTCCTGCGCACCGACGTCATTGTGCTGGTGATCGTCATCTACGCCGCCATCGGAGTCGCCGCCGACTCAGTCGCGAAACTGCTGGAACGGCGGCTACTCGCCTGGCATCCGAACTACGCCAAGGATGCGGGACGATGACCGCCGCCGCCGTAACGGTTCGGGGCCTCAGGCGGTCCTACGGCGATCGAACAGTCATCCGCTCGCTTGATCTACAGATCGAACGCGGTGAGTTCGTCGTCCTACTCGGTGAAAGCGGCTGCGGTAAAACGACGCTGCTGCGCGCCCTGGCCGGTCTTGATCCAATCGACGGCGGCCGGATCGACGGCCCGGCGCGTCCCGCTGTGGTGTTCCAGGAGCATCGCCTGCTGCCGTGGGATTCACTGTGGCGCAACGTCGCCCTCGGCCTGCCCGAAAAAGACAGCCGCAGACTGGCTGAAGCCGCATTGGCCGAGGTCGGGCTTGGCGACCGGTTGGACGACTGGCCTCGCAATCTGTCCGGCGGCCAGGCGCAGAGGGTGGCCCTGGCGCGCGCGTTGGTCCAGCAGCCACAGTTGCTGCTGCTGGATGAACCATTCGCCGCGCTCGACGCCTTGACCCGCATCAAGATGCAAAGCCTGGTCAGGGCGCTGGTCCGCAAACATCAGCCCGGCGTGCTGCTGGTGACCCATGATGTTGATGAAGCCATTACGCTGGGCGACCGAGCGCTGGTGATGCGTGACGGTGCCATCGCGCGGTCATACACCATTTCCCGTGCCGCAAGCGTCCACCGGTCGCACCCCGAAGCGATTGACCTGCGGGATCGTCTGCTAGCCGACCTTGGCGTGGGCGCGGACGCCTGAGTTTTTCACGAAAGGAATACGCCATGTATCGCCGCTCCCTGCTCGCGCTGGCTTCCGCCTCCGCCCTGGCTCCAGCGGCAAGCGCGGCTGGCCGGGACACCGACACCGTGCGTCTGACCTGGGGTTTCGGTGGTTTGCCCTTGATAGCCAAGGAGCGCGGTGAATTCGCGAAGACGCTGGCCAAGGATAATATCCGCGTTGAATGGATCGGTCCGTTTCCGAACCACGCACCTACCATCCAAGCCGTCGTGGGCGGCAGCGCTGATTTCAGTTTCGGTGGCAGCACGACACCGGCCCTGGCCGCGATTCTGGCCGGATCGCCGCTGGTGTTCTCGCTGTTCGCCATCGTCGAACCCCGGACCACCGCGATCATCGTCAAGGACAGTTCCGGCATCAACGGCGTGCCGGACCTTGTGGGCAAGTCCGTCGCCGTGAATCGCTCCGGTGTGGCTGAGTTCCTTTTGGTCGCAGCGCTGGAGAAGTACCACGTCGACCGCAGCAAGGTGAAGGTCGTCTATCTTAATCCGCCGGAAGCAGCGCCGGCATTCGGTTCCGGGCAGATTGATGCCTGGGCGATGTGGAGCCCCGGCGTCGATATCGCTCGCAGCCAATACAAAGGGCACGACATCTTTGTTGAAGGACGGGACCTGGATTTTCAGATCGACTTTAATTCATGGCTGGTCCGTCAGCAGTTTGCTGAGCGGAACCGCGACCTCGTGACGGCGGTGAATGCGGCGTACACGGCGGAAGCCGAATGGGCCTCCACACACATCGTGGAGGCCGAGACCATTGCCCAGACGCAAGGTCATTACGACATTCAGATCAGAGATGCGTTCATCGCAAGGAAGCGTCAGTATCATATCCGCCGCGCCGACGATCAGGCATTTCTAGCAGACCTGCAGCGCGCCGCCGACTGGCTCTCCGCCCGCAAGGTTCTACCGGATCAAGTGCGTGTGGCGGACCACCTGGCGCTGGTCTAACCCGGCGGCTTCCAAACCGCCGACGCATAGACGTCCTCCGGAAAATCCGCCGCGATCGTTCCGGTGATCCGCTGCTCATGCCTGTCCAGATCGGCAAGGAACAGATCGCGACTGATTCGCGCGGTAACCAGCGGAATATCGCGCCGCATGCTGGGGACATCCCCGATCGGCAGCCCGAAACTCACGAACCCGGCCGGGTTATGGGCGTGGATATCGCGCAGATACGGCGCTTGCCCCGACACTTTCTCCAGGTATTCGTGCGCTTCCCCCAAATAGGGATGGCTGCCGAGATATTCGTCCGCCTCGTCCCCCGGCGGAACATATCGATCACGCCACAACAGGATCTGATCGGCAAAACCAGCAATCTCAGGCCGCGCTGACGGATCGGCGAAGTAGCCTGTCCCGGCAATAACGTGATCAAACCAGAACGTCCCATCTGCCGCGCGGGCGACAACCTGCCCGCCCTCCACATAGGTTTCCTGCCACGGCGCACCCAGGTGCAGATGGAAATTCGGAAACGCCACCACCCGCTCGATCGCGTCGATCGTCGGCGTCGATCCGGCCTGGCGAAAGCGAATGGCCTGGTGCCAACGAATGGCGTCCGGCAACTGCCGGTAATTGTCGTAAGCGCCCGGATAGCCCCGCACCCGCGTGACAGGAACAGACGCGATCGTGGGCCGCCGTGCGAACAGATGCACCGCGGCCGCCCCGTTCTCCAGCGCCACACCCGCCGCATCGAACGCCGCGGCGGCGGCACCGACCACGGCGACGGTTCCGCCACGCAGGCCCTCGAAATCGATGGGGTCCTGCGTGTGCGACAGCAAACTGCGCGGCAAGCCGGCCAGAACCGGCGGAATATAAGCACCGCCGCTGCCGGCAAAGCCGGTCCCCAACACGATCTTCCGCGTGGTCTCGACGGTCGGCCGCCCGCCGATCTCCAGATGCAACCGGAAGAAACCATCCGCCGGCTCGATCAGGACAAGGCGCGTCCGATAGCGCACCTCGATCCCTAGGAACTGCCGGTACCAACTCAGGTAGGTTGCCCAGGTCGACCGCGGAATCCGATCAATCGCAGCGTAGGCATCCTGCCCATAGCGTGATTCAAACCAGGACTGGAAACCCAAAGCTGGAATACCGAGCTCCGGACCGGCCAGGTTCTTCGGTGTGCGCAGCAGGTTCATCCGCGCCGCCGTCAGCCATACCCCGGCCCGATCCTCGTCCTCGGCCGCATCGATGATCGACACCTTGCCGATTCCGGCCCGACGCAGCGCGAACGCCAGCGCGGAACCAGTCTGTCCACCGCCGACAAGCACGACGTTGTGGTCAATACCCGGTCGATCGAAAACCCAGTTCTGCGGATCTGGCCCAATCAGGCGAAGCGCTGTGGCGGCGGCGAAATCAGGGTCTGGGGCGTGAGGCATGCGATGCACCTGGGGCCATGTTGCGTCGAACATTATTCCACGATACCACATGATGTAAATATGTGTTCCACGTTATCCGGTATGAGGCGTGCCGCTTGGCTCTCAGCGCCGGTTTGCTGGCGGGGGGTCGCGGCATAGCAACGCGCCGCCCGTCTTGCGGGTGGGCGACCAGAAGGCGCCGGTGCCCATTACCTTACCACTGCATCGGCATAATCCTGGTTGCGAACGCGATCAATGTTGGCGGCGTGGGCGATCCTCATTCAACCCATAAATAGCGTATAACGCTATTGACTTACGCGACACTGGCGTGTGACGGTTACCGCGCAGTGCGAATATCTGACGGGGTGCGAGATGAAGCAATCGATATCTGGAATTTCGCGGCGCCGTCTGCTTTGGTCCGCGTCAGCGGCGGGGTTGGCTGTCCCCGCGACTCGCGCTTTCGCCGCGGATGTGCCGGCGATCCAAGGGCCGCCGCGCAAGGTGACGCTCGCCTGGATGCCAACGGCGCTCTGCCACATCGCCGTGCCGGTCGCCGACAAGCGCGGATTTTTCACCAAGCACAACCTTGATGTCGAGTTCGTGAATTGGGCCGGATCGACCGACCTGCTGCTCGAGGCGATCTCAACCGGCAAGGCCGACGCCGGCGTCGGCATGATCCTGCGCTGGCTGAAGCCCATGGAACAGGGCTTCGACGTCAAACTGACAGCCGGCACGCATGGTGGCTGCATGCACGTTCTCGCCGCCCCCGAAAGCGGCCTGAAGTCGCTCACCGATCTGCGGGGCAAGCGACTGGGAGTCGGCGACATCTCCGGTGTAGACAAGAACTTCTTCTCGATCGTGCTGCAGAAGAAGGGAGTCGACCCGCTCACCGAGGTGGAATGGAAGCAATTCCCGCCCGACATGCTCGGCGTCGCTCTGAAAAGGGGTGAGATCGACGCACTCAGCACCGGCGATCCCCTGGCCTACATCCTGAAGCGTGACAACGGCTTCGTCGAAATGGCGAACAATCTGGAAAACGGATACGAAAACCTGTCCTGCTGCGTGCTGGGTATCCGCGGCAGCCTGATCCGCAACGACAAGCCCGTCGCGGCCGCGCTCACCCGCGCGGTTATCGAAGCCGCGCAGTGGGCCAGCGAAAATCCCGAGGAATCGGGGGAGATTTACGCACCTTATGCACCCAAGCAGCGTGCCTCCGATCTCGCCAAGATGCTTGAATCCGTCACCAGCGATCACCACCCCGCCGAACGCGACTTCGCACAGGAGATTGCCTTCTACGTCAACGACCTGAAATCGGTCGGCGTCATGAAACCCAGTGTTGATCCGGCGAAATTCGCCGGCCGGGTCTACGCGGACGTATTGACCTGAAAACCGGAGGACCCCAATGAGCGCAACTACCGCCGAACTAAACTACATCGTGCCGACGCAAGAGCGTCCGCGCAGCTTCGCGTTTGAGCCGGCCGACGGCTCGGCGCGGTCCACCATAGCGACCGCTCCGCACAACCTCCCTGTCTACAACCTGCGCGAGGAGGATCACGCATTCACCCTGGACGGCGAGGGGTTCGCCGTGGTCGAGCACCGGTCCGCGGTTACCGACTTCCAGGACGAAGCGCAGGTCCGCGACACCTACTACGCGGAGGCGGAACGTCTTCTGAAGGACGTCACCGGCGCCGACCGGGTCTTCATCTTCGACCATACGTTGCGGCATCGTATTCCCGGCCAGCAGGATTATGGCGACGGCCCGCGCCAGCCGGCGACCCGCGTGCATGTCGATCACACGGCAAAATCAGGGCCGCAACGTGTGCGTGACCTGTTGCCGGACGAGGCTGACGAATTACTGAAGGGTCGTGTCCAGGTCATCAACTTGTGGCGCCCGATCAATCACCCGGTCTATGACGCGCCGCTCGCGGTCGCCGAAGCCCCATCGGTGCGGTTCGAGGAACTGGTGCCGTCCGACCTGGTCTATCCCCATCGTGTCGGCGAAACCTACAATGTCGCCTTCAGCCCAGAACATCGCTGGCACTACGTGAAAGAGCAGCGGCCGGACGAGGTGCTTCTGATCAAGTGCTACGATTCCCGCACGGACGTTGCCCGCTTTGCCCCACACACCGCATTCCTTGTGCCAGACGCTCCGCCCGGCGCGCCGACACGGGAAAGTATCGAGCTACGGACCCTCGTCTTCCACAAGGAATGATCCGATGAGCTATGCCACCATCCAGGTGAAGCCGGTGACCCCACGCCTGGGAGCCGAGATTTCCAATATCGACCTCGCAACGACCCTCAGCAACCAGCAGGTTGAAGACCTGCACACCGCTCTGGCCGAACATCAGGTCCTGTTCTTCCGCGACCAGAAGATCAACCTGGAGCAGCAGAAGACGCTTGGCCGTCATTTTGGCGACCTGCACATTCACCCGAACACCCCTGGACCGGAAGGACATCCGGAGATACTGCCAATCCACGCCGATGGAAATTCCAAGCGTGCGAATGGAGAAAACTGGCACTCCGATGTCTCATGCGATCCCGAACCGCCGTTGGGAAGTATCCTGTATTTGCATACTGTTCCGCCGACCGGGGGCGATACGATCTTCGCCAGCCAATCCGCGGCGTACGATGCCCTGACGCCGGCGTTCCAGAGTTTCCTGGATGGGTTGACTGCGACGCACTCCGGGGACCGATCGTATCGCCGGACGAATCGCCTGTTGGGTATCGACGACCGTGACAGGGTCTTTCCGCAAGCGGTTCATCCGGTTGTGCGTACCCATCCGGTGACGAAACGGAAGGCACTGTTCGTCAACGAGAACTTTACCCTGCACATCAACGAACTGTCGGCAGAAGAGAGCCGGGCCGTGCTGGATTTCCTCTACGCTCACAGCACCAAGCCAGCATTTCAGGTGCGCTTTAGTTGGCAGCCGGACTCCATTGCCTTTTGGGATAACCGAGCAGTGCAGCACATCGCGATGTGGGACTACTTCCCGCAGGTGCGGTCAGGATACCGTGTCACCATCAAGGGCGATCGGCCGTACTAATGTCCGATGTCATGTTCCCAGGGCGTTTCCGTGAACTGGCGAATTACTACACGACAGGCCGGCCAACCTATCCGCGGTTGCTGGCCCGGCGCGTAGCGGACCTCGTCGGCCTGAACGGGTCACAGACCGTCCTGGACCTTGGCACCGGCCCCGGCTTTCTGGCACTGGACTTTTATCCATTCGCCGGCAAAGTCATCGGTGTCGATCCGGAGCCGGAGATGCTCAACGCGGCGCGGCGGAACGCAGCAAAGGCTGGAGTGTCGATCGAGTTCGTTGGGGGCAGCTCCGGTGACCTCGGACCCCAGTTTGGGCGCCTGCATCTGGTCACCATCGGCCGCGCGTTCCACTGGATGGATCGCCCCCGAACGTTGGAAGTGCTGGACCAATTGATCGAACCGACGGGCGGCGTCGCGCTGTTCCAGGAGTCCTATCCCGTGGTTCCGGTGAACGACTGGCACCCATCCTTCCAGGCGATTCTCGATTACTACGGTGCCGCCGATCCCGCGCGTGAGCGCACCCACGGCAACAAGGATCACGAGGCCGTGCTGCTGGACTCCGCATTCAGCCACCTGGAACGCGTCGCCGTATTCGAACGCCGCCACACCAGTATCGAGCATCTGGTGGATCGTTCGCTCTCCTACGCCCGCGCATGGGAAGGGCGCCCCGGATCCCGCCTGAAGGACATGGCGCTGGAGGTGCGTGACGCCCTCGAATCTTATGCAACGAACGGCTATGTGACGGAGATTCTCGAAGGTACCGCCCTGATCGCCCGCCGTCCTGATTCGGTGGCCTGACTATGGCGGGGCAGGGGCACCTCCAGATCGATGCTGTATCAAAGCAGTTCCGCGTCAACGGAGCGCCGCTGAGTGTTCTGGACGGCGTGGATTTGTCAGTCGCGCCAGGTGAGTTTCTAACAATCGTTGGTGCCAGCGGGTGCGGTAAATCTACTTTGCTGCGGTTGGTTGCCGGTCTGGACACGGAATTTCAAGGCGAAGTCATCCTCGATGGCAAACGAGTGACGGAACCCAGCCTTGACCGGGGGCTGGTATTCCAGGAGCCCCGACTGTTCCCCTGGCTGACCGTTACGCAAAACGTCGCCCTCGGTTTGCTGAATGCGGGCCTGAGCAAAGCTGCACGCAGCCGTGCGGTATCGGACCATATTGCTCTGGTTGGACTGACCGGGTTCCAAAATGCCTATCCACACCAACTATCCGGTGGCATGGCGCAGCGCGCCGCAATCGCCCGCGGACTGGTCAACCGGCCCGGCGTTCTACTGCTGGATGAACCCTTCGGCGCCTTGGACGCCCTGACCCGCGCCCGCCTGCAGGACGAACTGCAACGCATCTGGGCGGCCGAGGGCATCACCATGCTGCTGGTCACCCACGACGTGGAGGAAGCCGTGTACCTCGGCGACCGCGTTGTCGTCATGGCGCCAAGGCCAGGCCGTATCGCCGCCATCTTCGACGTGCCCCAGCCACGACCGCGCGACCGTACCAACCCGGCCCTGGGGAGGCTGCGCGATCGCGTCATGGCGGCACTGGTTTCGACAATATCGGACCAACCGTCGGCCGAAACCCCTCAGACGGCGTCACGGCCCGCACTGGCAGCGCGAGCATTAGCGCACGCGGAACAAGGATTTCGTCCGATATGATACAACGTCGCGCACTGCTCGCCACCTTGGCAGCGACCACCGTCGCTCGGGCCAACGAACCAGTTACCATCCGTTTTGGATTCGCCAACGTTGGTGTCGATAATCGCCAGTATTCCGGTGGCAATTTCCTCGCCGTCGCCCACGCTGAGCACTATATTGAAAGCGAACTGAAAGACCTACCGGGTGTTAAAATCGAATACGCCTTCTTCAAGGGCGCCGGACCGGCGGTGAACGAGGCTTTTGCGAATGGCCAACTCGACTTCGCCTCCCAGGGCGATCTGCCGCAGATCATCGCGCGTGCCAACGGTTTGAAAACCCGACAGCTTGCTGCCGGCGGCGCCCATGCCCCGATGTACCTGGCCGTTCCACCTGACTCCGACATCCACACGATCAAGGACCTCAAGGGTCGCAAGGTCGCGTTGTTCCGTGGTACAAACAACCATCTTGCGGCAGTTAAAGTTCTGGCGGCAAACGGAATGACCGAGCGGGACTTTCAGGGAATAAATATGGACGAGGCGTCGGCGAATGCCGCGCTGGCGACACGCAATATCGACGCGGCGTTCGGCAATTATGGTGTCCTACTGCTGACCGAAAAGGGCTTGGCAAGGATTGCCTATTCCACCAAGGGTCAGGACCCCGCCTTCGAGCGGCAGTCAACATTGATCGCCGCGGACAGTTTCGTTGCCAACCACCCGGATCTGACCCAGCGTGTCGTGACTGCTGTCGTCAAGGCCGCCTACTGGTCGTCACAGGAAGAAAACCGCGAGGCACTGTTCGATATCTGGGCTCGCTCCGGTCGCCCAACATCGGTGTATCGCGATGACTTCGCCAATCAGTCGTTGAAATACCGCAACTCTCCGTTGATCGACGACTATCTGATCAACGCGTATCGGGTTCAGGCGCAGCAGGCGAAGGAGTATGGCCTTATCCGGCGGGAGGTCAGCATCGACGGGTGGTTCGATGCGCAATTCCTTAACGTCGCACTTAAACAGCTCAATCTGGAGCACTTCTGGCCCCACTACGGCGCCGACGGAAAACCCCAAACCTGATGCGCGCCGCCGCGATCCCTGCGTCCGCCTGGCCGTCTGTTCCGCCGGCGGCCATCGCACTGCTTTTCCCGCTAACGCTTCTCGCACTATGGTCCATCAGCGCCCATTTCGGGTGGTTGCCTCCCCAAATTCTGCCATCGCCCGGGGAGGTTTGGGCCGCCCTGCTGGATCTGGCACGCAGCGGTGATCTCGCCAGAAACACCGGGATCAGTCTGTTGCGCGTCGTCGAGGGGTTTGCCGCCGGAAGCTTCCTCGGCCTGCTGCTCGGCATTGCCATGGGCCTTTCGCCGAAAATCGAAGACTACGTCAAACCGTTATTCACCGCGTTCGCGCAGGTACCGACGCTCGGCTGGATTCCGTTCCTGATGCTGCTGGTTGGCATCGGCGAGCCGCTGAAAGTCCTTGTCATCGCCAAGGCCGCATTTGTTCCGGTCGCTCTGAACACCTTGTCCGGAATCCGCGCCGTACCCCCGATCTATGCGGAGGTGGGAGCGTTGTTTCGTTTCAGCCGTTGGCAATTGTTGCAGAAGGTTGTGCTGCCGGCCGCTGTTCCACCCATCTTCACCGGCCTCCGCTACGGACTGACGCACGCCTGGAACGCACTGGTGGCCGTCGAATTGCTCGCCTCCGCCGAGGGACTGGGGTATTTGCTCGTTTGGGGCCGCCAAATGTTCTGGCTGGATACAATGATGGGGGCAATGCTGATCATCGGCGTTGTGGGCTTCCTCCTCGATCGCATCATGGCAACGTGTGAAGCGCGCCTGCAGCGCTGGCGCCTCGCATGATGATACGCGGTGCCGTCCTGCCGATCCTCCTGCTGGCCGCATGGGAACTGACCAGCCACTCCGGCACAGTCGATCCGCGCATCCTTCCGCCGCTGGAATTTGTCGCCCAGACAGCTTTCGACCAAGTGGTCCATGAGGGGCTGTTACGCAACCTCGCCGCCAGCCTGCTGCGCGACATCGCCGGCTTCACCTTGGGTTCATTGCTCGGCATCGCTGTCGGAACAACCCTTGGGTTGTCTCGCATCGCCGACCGTTTATTTATGCCTAGTTTCAATGGTTTGCGTCAGATCGCGATCCTGGCATGGATACCCCTGATCTCCATCTGGTTCGGGGTAGGGGAGGCGGCAAAGATCGTCTTCATCATGGCCGCCGCCTTTATCCCCGTCGTGCTGAACACGCACGAGGGCATGCGCAGCGCCTCAACCCAATTGATCGAAGTCGCTCGTACTCTGACCTTCACGCGGTGGCAGCTTGTGACGCGCCTGTATCTACCGTCGGCACTGCCGTCGATCGCCACCGGTGTCCATCTGGCCCTTATCTACGCCTGGGTCGCCAGTATTGGATCAGAATACTTCATGACCATCGGCCCCGGCATCGGCGGCCTGATCATCGCCGGCCGCGAGCGCTTCCAGATGGACCTCGTCATGCTCGGGATCCTGATCCTGGGACTCGTGGGCTTCCTGATCAACCGCGGCGCATCAGCAATCGAGAAACGCCTGCTCCGGTGGCAGCAGGCGTAACGATAATGCGGCGAGCAACGTGCTTGCCGCGGCGTGATCGAGCTACGCGTTTTCGTGAGCAAGCTTAGGCTGCTCGACCACCCGCAGATACGGCTTGAGGGTCTTCCACCCGCCGGGAAAGCGCTCTTTCGCGTCGGCATCCGACAGCGAGGGGACAATGATAACCGGCTCGCCATTGGTCCAGTTGACCGGCGTCGCCACCTTGTGCGCGTCGGTGAGTTGCAGACTGTCGATCACGCGCAAGATCTCATCGAAATTGCGTCCCGTGCTGGGCGGGTAGGTCAGGATCAGCCGCACCTTCTTGTTCGGGTCGATGATGAATACGCTGCGAACGGTGAATGATGGGTCGGCTTCAGGATGGACCATGCCGTACAGGTTGGACACCGTTCGGTCAGCGTCCGCGATTACCGGGAAGTTCAGCACCTGGCCCTGGGTTTCCTCGATATCCCGCGCCCAACCCGTGTGATTCTCTCCGGAGTCCACCGACAGTCCGATTGGTTTTACGTGACGCTTGTCCCACTCAGGCTTTAGCCGGGTGACCTCTGCCAGTTCGGTTGTGCAAACAGGAGTGAAGTCCTTAGGGTGGCTGAATAGAACCCCCCAGTCGTTACCAAGGTATTGGTGCAGGCTGAGCCTGCCGGTGGTGCTGTCTTGTTGAAAGTCGGGGGCGATCTGTCCGAGCTGAATGGTCATGTTGTGGTCTCCTGGCCGCACCGGGCACAACCGGTGGCGAAGAAAGCGACGACGCCGTTAGACGGCGTCGAGTTTGGGGAGAAAAACGGCGACCGTGGCGATCCGCCGCGGCAGCGAAATCATAGTGACTGCACTCCGCTATCGGGTCAAGTGTTAATGCTTTTTTAACGTGATAGATAAGTGCATTATTGATGCCAGCTGCAGCGGCGCCAAGCGCCAACCCGGCCAGCCCAACCGGCGGCTCACCGATGATTGTCGGTCCCCTGGCTCCATGGCGGCGGTCGTAACAGGCGCCGTGGGACCCCGACGTGTGGGAAGGTACTTCTCGCCAACGGGATACGGCAGAACGGAATTTTTTTATATCCGGCGACAACAGGATGGACTTGCTACCGCGCAGCCCTTGGGCTATTCGTCAAATATGGACAGGGAGCGAGATGAGGAACATGCTTCTTACGCGTCGAGATCGTGGCATGGTCGCGTTGGCGATCGTTCTGGACGTCGCGTTTCACAGCGGCGGTGAGACCGTGGTGAATGCCGCGGAGCTGGCCGAACGTACCGGCATGGCGCGCCGAACGCTGGAGCCATTGCTGCAAGCATTGTCGCGCGAACGTCTGCTCGACAGCACCCGGGGCCCCCACGGCGGTTATCGTCTGGGCCGGCCAGCACGGCTGATCAAGGTCTCCGAGGCGATCACAGTCGGATTAAACAGCCTGGAGGAAAGTGTCCACGATCTCAGCGGGCAACTGCATCGTATGGTGATTGAGCCGCTGTGGGGGGAGTTTGACGCCGCCCTTCTTGCGCTCGCCGAGTCCCTGACGATTGAAGACCTGTTAAAGCGAGCAGCGAAGGCCGGGTTACGCAAACCGGTCACCGAGCCGCTGAACTTTGTGATCTGACCGCAGATGGCCAGAGCTCGTAGAAGCGCCAGAACGGCGGATCATGCATCACGGTTCGCACCTACGCCTTTACCGGATCGTCCGGTCTTGCCACGCGGACGCATGTTTGGCAGCGTGCTGGATCTGGTTGGCGGGACACCAATTGTGCGATTGGCCCGATTACAGGCCGCCGACAACTTGGTCGCCGACATCGCGCTCAAGCTCGAATTCTTCAATCCGCTGGGGTCGGTGAAGGATCGTATTGGCCTCGCCATGGTCGAAGCAGCCGAACTCGCCGGCGAGATTGCCCCCGGCAAGACCACGATCGTGGAGCCGACATCGGGGAACACGGGTATCGCGCTGGCCTTCGTCGCCGCCGCGAAAGGCTACAAGCTGATCGTTGTGATGCCGGAAGGCGCATCGGTCGAGCGCCGCAAGCTGCTTCGTTTGTTGGGGGCCCAGGTAGAATCCACTCCGGCAAAGCTTGGCATGCCGGGCGCGATCGCCCGTGCCGATGCCATCCTCGCCCGCACCCAAGGTGCCTGGATCGCCCGGCAGTTCGACAACCAGGCTAATCCCGCCGCACACCAGGCAACAACCGCCGAGGAGATCTGGGTGGATACCGCTGGCCTGGTCGATGTCGTCGTCGGCGGAGTCGGCACTGGCGGCACTCTGACCGGCATCGCCCGTGGCCTGAAACCGCGGCGCCCAGGCCTGCGTATCGTTGGCGTAGAGCCGCAGGAAAGCGCTGTGCTGTCGGGCGACAGTCCCGGACCCCATCGTATCCAGGGCATCGGCGCTGGCTTTACCCCGGCCGTGCTCGACCGTGGGCTTCTAGATGAAGTGCTGGCGGTGTCCGAAGCTGAATCCTTCGCCGCCGCCCGCCGTTGCGCTGCAATCGAGGGCCTGCCGGTTGGGATATCATCTGGTGCCGTGCTGCATGCGATGATCGGCCTTGCCAGTCGAAAGGAAAATGCCGGCAAGCTGATCGTCGGGATCGCCGCGTCGTTCGCTGAACGATACTTGTCCACGCCGCTGTTCGCTGGGCTGTAGGCCCACTACCAGACCGGTGTAAGATACGTCCCGTAGTGAGCAAGGATGAACGCCTTCACCTCGGGCGAGCGGTATATCTCAACGAAGCGGAGGATCCGTGCGTCGTCCTTCCGATCCTCGCGCACCACGAAGTTCAGCGCGTAATGCGCGTTGCCGGCACCATCGGTCAGCAAAGCCGAGGTGGGATCGCCACCCGACATCACCAGGTAACTCAGACTGACCTGTGCCACCGCGACATCGTCTAGCGCACGTGGCAGTTGTGCTGCCTCCAGTTGTAGAAATCGCAAGCGCTTAGGGTTGGCGGTTATATCCTCGACGGTCGCGTCGTCGCCGACTTCGGGCTTCAACGAGATCAGCCCGGCCTTCTCAAACAACTGCAGTCCGCGCGCGCCATTCACCGGATCATTGGCGATCGCGACCGTGGCTCCTGCCGGAACCTGGTCCAGCGATTTCAGCTTGTGCGAAAACAGCGCCATCGGCATCACCGTGGTCGCGGCGATCGGCACCAGTTGGTAGCCTCTCGCCTTGATTGCCGCATTCAGGAAGGGAATGTGCTGGAACAGATTGGCGTCGATGTCGCCCAAGGCCAGCGCCTCGTTGGGCGTGATCCAGTCAGTGAATTCGATCTTCTTTGCCTCCAGCCCCTGCCTATGGGCCAGCTCTATCGCGTATCCCAGGATGTCACCAAACGGCCCCGCCGGCGAACCAATCTTCAGCGGTGCGTCCGCCGCTCGGGCCACGAATGGAAAAATCGCCGCGGCGGCGATAAGGCTACGTCGTTTCATATCGAAAGAAACCCTTTTAGCGATGATCAAAAAACCGAGCCAACCGGTCGCCACCAAGCTGCACCAGTGAAACCAACGCGATCAGAACAATGATCACGCCAACCATGATGCCGGTGTTGAAACGCTGATAACCGTAACGGATCGCCAGGTCGCCCAGTCCACCCGCACCAATGGCACCCGCCACGGCCGACGCGCCAATCATCGTCACTAAGGTAACGGTAAAGCCGGACAGCAGGCCGGGCAGTGCCTCGGGCACCAGCACTTCACGTATGATCGTCCAGCGGCTGCCACCCATCGATTTCACCGCCTCGATCAGTCCATGATCAACTTCCCGCAATGAAACCTCCGCGATCCGCGCGTAATACGGCGTGGCTCCGATCGCCAGTGGGACGATCGCGGCCTCGGTGCCAATGGACGTCCCCGCGATCAATCGGGTCAGCGGAATCAATGCCACCAGAAGAATGATGAACGGCACCGCCCGGAAGGCATTGACGATCGCGCCCAGGATCCGATTGACCCAGCGATGCTCCCAGATACCGCCTGGGGCAGTCGCGACCAGCACCAATCCCAGTGGCAAGCCGGCGATAAAGGCGATCAGCCCGGCGGCGATGGTCATTTCCAAAGTGTCCTGCAGCGCTCGCAGGAAAAGATCAGGCCAGTTGCCGTACATAACCCAGCACTTCCAGGCGCGACACGCGCGCAGCAAGATATTCTCCTACGCGCCTCGCAAGCGGCTCATCGGCGTCTGCGAAGGCGACGACGAAGCTGGCGACGGCGTGTTCCTGAACGTCCCCCACGGCGGCGTGAAGCACGACCGGCAGCACGTCGAGATCGCGGATCATCTCTGCAAGAACGGGACGCTGGGCGGCCTCGCCTGCCAACTGCACGCGCAGCACAAGATGCGAGCCCTGGGCCCAGTCATTCAGGAGGCCGCTGCGTAAGGCGCTGGATAGGTCGCCGACCGGATCACCGATCAGCCGTTGCGTCAGTTCCGCTTCCGGCGCGGCGAACACGCGCTGCACCTCACCTTCCTCCACGATGCGTCCTTGATCCATCACGATCACCCGATCCGCGATGGCCCGAACCACGCTCATTTCATGTGTGATCAGGACAATGGTCAGCCCCAGGCGTCGGTTGATGTCGCGCAGCAGATCCAGGATCGACAGGGTCGTTTCGGGATCGAGGGCCGAGGTCGCCTCATCGCACAGCAGTAGCGCCGGATGAGCCGCAAGCGCTCGGGCTATGCCAACACGCTGCTTCTGTCCGCCTGACAATTTTGAAGGATAGACCTGCGCCTTATCCGACAGACCAACCAGCGCAAGTAGTTCCCGTACGCGTGCCACCTGTTCCGCCCCGGAGAAGCCCGCGATCTTCAGCGGCAGCGCGACGTTCTGCTCCACCGTCTTGGCCGACAGCAGGTTGAAGTGCTGGAAGATCATGCCGATCCGTCCGCGCACACGCTGCAATGCGCCTTCACCCAGCGGCACGATGTCCTGGCCAAGAATTGCAATCCGGCCTCGATCGGGCTTTTCAAGGCCGTTGAGACACCGAATCAGCGTAGACTTTCCGGCCCCGCTGCGGCCGATGATGCCCAGGATTTCACCGCGCTGAACTTCGAAGGTGACGTCGTCCAGCGCCAGGATCGAGCCAAAATTCTTGCTGACGCTGCCAAGTTGCACAACTGGCCCATCAGGGATGGGCTCAGGTGCAGGCAGATCGCCAACCACCTTCAGATCGCAATCGGCGCAGGGAAAATCCTCGAACAGTGCCATCGCTTCCGGATGCCACCAGCCTATGCAGCAACTCATGGGGCGACTTACTCCGCTGCCGACTGTTGGGTCTGAAGGGCAGGGCGCCTGTGCGTGGCCGCGGGATGCGTGTCCGGCAGCCGAGCACGCCCGAACAACTTCTGGCGCAGCGGGCCACTTGCGTATTGATGCTTGTAGACACCGCGTTCCTGCAGGATCGGCACCACCAGTTCGACAAAGTCCTCCAACGTCTCCGGAGTGACGACGCGGCTAAGATTGAAACCATCCACACCGGTTTCGTCGACCCATGCGATCAATTCGTCGGCGACTTCCTCCGCTGACCCCACGATCGGTGGGTTGCGGCTGCCAAGCCCCATCTGCCCGATGATGCGACGTAACGTCCAGGGCTCACGGCTGAGCGTCGTAATCGATTCGACCGCCGAGTTGTTCGCATCATTCTTCTCGTACCGAATCGGTTCATCCAGCTCGTAACGCGACAGGTCGATCCCCGTGGTGCTGGAGAAATGCGCCAGTGCGCCCTCGATGCTGGCGTGCCGGTGATACGCCTGGAATTTCTCCTCCGCTTCCAGGCGGGTTCGCCCCACGACAACGGTTCTGCCGAGAAAGACAAGGATATCGGCGGGGTTCCGCCCATGCGCGGCGGCCCGGATCCGGATATCGCGAACCACCATTCGCGTAGTTGCCTTGTCCGGCCCGTTCACGAACACGCATTCCGCGTGCCTTGCGGCGAATTCCCGCCCACGCGTGGACGATCCTGCCTGATACAAAACCGGCGTTCGTTGCGGCGATGGTTCAGCAAGGTGAATCGCATCCACCTGATAATGACGACCGATATGCTTGACCCGATGCACCTTCGACGGATCGGCGAAGACCCGGTTCGCGCGATCCCGTAGCACGGCATCGTCTTCCCAGCTTCCTTCCCACAACTTGTAGACGACATCCATATACTCATCGGCGACTTCATATCGCCCGTCATGGTCGGGCTGCGCAGCCAACCCCATGCCGCGCGCGGCACTGTCTAGATAGCCGGTGACGATGTTCCACCCGAAACGACCGCCGGTCAGATGATCCAGCGTGGATGCGCGGCGCGCGAACAGATACGGCGGCTCATAGGTCAGATTGCTGGTGACGCCGAAGCCGATATGTTTCGTCACCGCGGCCATCACCGGAACCACCAGCATCGGGTCATTCACTGGAAGCTGCACGGTATTCAGGATGGAAGCCGCCGGACTGTCCTTATAGACATCGTAGACCCCAACTATATCGGCCAGGAAAATTCCATCGAACAGTCCGCGTTCTGCCGTACGAGCGAGGTCCTGCCAATATTCAATGGTGTTGTAGCTGGTGGAGCGGTCGCGCGGATGCGTCCACATCCCGTGCTGGATATGACCAATGCAGTTCATGTCGAACGCATTCAGCCTGATCTGTTTTGACATAATCTGATGCCTGCTCAGAACGGGTTCACCGCTCGGGCGGACTTGAACATTTGACGCGCCGAGCGGTACGCGTAATCCAGGGTTGGCCAGATGCTCTGGTCCATGTCGGCCACCCGAACGTCCACTGCGATGAACCGAACACCAAGTTCGTGTTCGACCGCCGCGCCGAGGAACACACCGTCAACCTCGATCGGGCGGGAATGCCGCATCGGAACCGGCCGGTCATCGGGCGAGCGCGCGGCTGGGGCATAGTGTTGCAGGTCGTGCCATACATTCATGACGGAGGCCTTGCTGCCAGGAGTGTCGTTACGCTGGAGACATCCCGCCGACGGGATGTGTTTCATCAGATCAGCGACAACATCCGGCCCACATGGCAGGGACCAGGAGTGCAGAGCAATAGATCATGCCGGCCTCCATCCACGAAAGGAAGGGCGCGTATGGCGCCCCTAACTCGCTAATTATACGTCCATGGGTTGCCTGTCAACCCATAAACACGCCAGGCAAGCGTGAATAATCAGCTATCGATCGCCCCGAAGTCCGGCCGGCGTAACCGCATTCGCGACAATCTCACCGAACGGACCCGCGTTACGTGCCGGGCCGCGATAATTCCCAGTGGTAGCCTTCAACGGCAGCAGCGGGAAAACCAGTTCCGCGAACCGGTAGCATTCTTCCAGATGGGGATAGCCAGACAGGATGAAGCGATCGATCCCCAACGCCATGTATTCCCGCATCCGCGCGGCCACCTGTTCCGGGTTGCCGACCAGCGCTGTGCCCGCACCGCCACGCACCAGTCCGACGCCGGCCCACAGATTGGGGCTGATCTCCAACTGATCGCGTCGCCCGTTATGCAGCCGAGCCATCCGTTGCTGCCCTACAGAATCGAAGCGGGCGAACGTGCGTTGAGAGAACGCGATGGCCTCGTCATCGACATGCTGGATCAGCGCATCCGCCTCGCGCCAGGCCTCCTCGACGGTCTCCCGCACGATCACATGCAGCCGGATGCCAAACGACAACCGCCGCCCGCGCTCTGCCGCGCGTCGCTGAGCTTGCGCAAGCTTCTCGGCGACATCCGCCGGGGGTTCGCCCCACGTCAGATAAACGTCGCAGTGTTCGGCCGCCACGTCCTGCCCGGCGTCGGACGATCCGCCAAAATACAGTGGCGGATAGGGCTTTTGAACCGGGGGATACAGCAGTTTGCCGCCTTCCACCCGCACATGCTCGCCGGCAAAATCGACAGTCTTGCCATGCATGAGTTGCCGCCAAACGGTCAGATATTCGGCCGTTGCCTTATAGCGCTCGCCATGACCGAACCACACTCCGTCGCCATGCATCTCCACCGGGTCGCCGCCCGCGACCACATTGATCAGAACCCGGCCCTCTGAAAGCCGGTCGAGCGTGGCTGCCATGCGCGCGGTCATCGAAGGTTCGGAAAGACCTGGGCGAACCGCGACAAGGAACCGAAGTCGGGTCGTCAGCGGAACCATCGCCGACGCGATGACCCAGGAGTCCTCGCAGGACCGCCCAGTGGGCAGCAGCACGCCGAAATATCCAAGCTCGTCCGCAGCGCGCGCGATTTGGCTGAGATAGCCCAGCGTGACATGGCGCGCACCAACCTCCGTGCCCAGGTATCTTCCATCGCCATGGGTCGGCAGAAACCACAGAACGTCGGCGGCATCCGCGGCGGCAGGCGTATGGGGCATGAGAAACTCCTGATGGGCACCCTATCATAGATACGAAAAGGGCTGTGTGTAATTGACTAACAACCAAAAATAGTGAGAAGTCTGTCACCATCCCGGCTCCATGCTGCGCCGGATACGACTGGGAGATTGACGACATGTGCAGCCCCTTGGATCAGAATGTGGCCCCCCCGCGCGCTGCGTGTCGTAGATGACCACGATCGCCGTAATCGGTGCCGGATTCAGTGGCACCCTGCTGACACTGCATCTCTTGCGTCGCTGCCCGCTACCAACGCGTCTGGTGCTGATCGAACGTAACAGTCAGTTCGGCCGCGGCCTCGCTTATGCCACCGGCAATGCCAGCCACATCCTGAACGTCCCGGCCAGCCGGATGAGCGCCTTCCATGATCGGCCAAACGACTTCCTGGATTGGCTGGCCACGCAGCCGGACTCGAATCCCCCGACGACAGTCGGCCCAGGCACCTTTGCGCCGCGGCGTCAGTTCGGTGCCTATATCCGGGCGCTGCTCAACGATGAGATCAAGCGCAGCGGCCGCGAGCGGCTTGAGCTGGTGAAAGGCGACGTGATTGGCCTGGACCGAAGCGCTCACCCAATGGTCTTGGCGCTGGATCGCAGCCGCACGGTGCAGGCCGATCTTGCGGTCCTGGCGATCGGCAATTTTCCTCCCGAACCGATGCCGGTCGCTAATCCGGCGCTTTACGACACAGCGTTCTATCGACCGGATCCCTGGGCAACCGATGCCCTGACAGACCTCGACCCAGATGCGTCCGTCCTGTTGGCGGGGACTGGCCTGACAACAGTGGACGCAGTGATTTCCCTGCTGGATCAAGGCCATCGGGGGCCGATCTATGCGATATCACGACGCGGCCTGCTGCCACGCCGGCACGCGGGTGTGCCACTGCCCGCACCCGAACACGAACCATATCCGACCGCCGTAAACGCACTTACCCGATTTCTTCGTAACGAAACCGCTCGCGCCACCGCCCAGGGCAGCGGCTGGCAGCCGGTGATCGATGAACTACGCCCGTTCATGGTGGATGTCTGGCAGACCATGCCGCTGCCTGACCGCAGGCGCTTCCTGCGCCACCTGCGGCCATGGTGGGACGTGCACCGGCATCGTATGGCCGCACAGGTCGCGGACCGGATCGAATCCGCGCAAGCGAGCGGTCAGTTCCGCGTCCTGGTCGGACGGGTGCGTGACTATACGATCAAGGACGACGTCGTCGAGGTCCATTACCGGCCGCGAGGGCAGGAGGCTCTGGCGACGATCATGGTAGCCCGCGTGGTCAATTGCGCCGGCCCGGGTGCCGACTACGATCGGATCCAGGAGCCGCTCATCCGGGACTTGCTGCGTGATGGCGTCGTCCGGCCTGATCCGCTTCGGCTGGGCCTGGACGTCACGGGTAACTGTGCTCTGCTCAATCGCCAGGGGGCGATCTCGCGCCGGCTTTTTGCGGTTGGGCCAGTAACGAAGGGTACTTTCTGGGAGATGACGGCGGTGCCCGATATTCGTCGGCAGACCGAGAAACTGGCCGAGTATCTCGCCGGATTGGTCAAGACAGCGCCGCCCACCCCGCCCCGGTGAAAATGGCGCCGATCGCGTAACGCTCGGTGCCCTTTTTCCCATGTTACGCTGGCGCCTGCTTCAGCGGCTTGCCGCTGGGGTCATATTGCGTCCAGGCGTGTTCCAGGTTGAGCTCCCGGAGCGCCGTCAGCAGATAACGCGGCTCGAACCAGTCATCAACAGACACATCGTTGCGCACGAGACCATATATCCGAGCCTGCCTGGCGAGAGAGCGGTAGGCTTCATGGACGAATGGATCGAGCAGCGGGGACATGCGATATGCCAGCGCCTCGCCATCGAATTCCGCGCGGATGATACGGGGCGAAAGACCGGATTTCGCCCAAAGGTCCATCAACGCATCGCGGTTCGCCTCTTGAGAAGACCAAAAAGCCGCCTGGACCAGGACCTTGACGACGCGTGCGACGAGATCCGGATGATCGCGTTCGAACGTTTCGCTGACATTCAGACAGCTATTGCGCGTGAGTCGGGCATCGTCGCCCTTGGTCGTGTAGATGACCTTCGCAAGCCCCTGGTCCTGCAGCGCGACGATGTCGCTGTCCCCCCAGGCCGCATCGATGTTCTTCGTTGCGAGCGCGGCGTAGCTGGCGGCGATATCCATGTTGTAGACTTGCAGGTCCTTTTCCGACAACCCGTGCGCAGCCAGAATCTTGTCGACCGCCAATTGGCGATTCGTGCCGCGGAAGATAGCGACCTTCGCGCCGCGAAGCTGCTCGATGGACTTGATCGTCGAGTCCGGTGGTACCGCGAGCCAGGTATGTGTCTTCGTACCCGACGCCATCAGGATTTTCGTTCTCAGGCCGCGCGAACGACCAATCAGCGAAGGCAGGTCGCCCTCACCCGCGAAATCGATCTGTCCGTTGGCAAACGCTTCGTTGAGCTGAGGGCCTTGCCCCTTCATGCGTAACCACTCGATCTGCACGTTCGGCTCGTTACGAAACTCCTGTTCGAAGTAGAACGCGTCATGCGCGGTTGCCAGTGGGCTGCCGCTGGTGAATGGATTGTCAGCGACGAACTGAAACCCCAGCCCAAAACGGATTTTCACCGGCTTCGCCGCGTGTGACGCTGACACGGCTGGCATCGCTGCCAGACCGCCGATGACAGAACGTCTCGTCAGCATGGACACCAAACGTTCATGACCATTTCCAACTGCCGTTATCAGGAACCCTGGGTATATTATACTTTCCATGAAAGTTCAATATGCGTGTCTGCCGAAATTGCTATCGTGGACCGTTACAACCTATTGACGCCCATAAGTAGTGGATTATGGTGCGCTCATGACCTCAACCGTGTCCACGCAAACAAGTGCCTCGGCTTCGTCCGATGCATCACCGGCGGATTTTCCGGACAGTCCACTGGCGCGCGTCATGCGGCAACCCATGATGCTGGGCCTGTTTCTGCCAATCCAGAACGGCGGATGGAGTCCGTCCCTGCTTCCCCGCTCCACCACATGGACATTCGACTACAACGCGGCACTGACCCTGCAGGCAGAAAAACTTGGCTTCGATCTCGTCTTTGGCCTTGCCCAGTGGCTGGGCAAAGGGGGCCACGGCGGTCAGCAGCGCTATCGGGAGACCTCGCTGGACCCGTTCATCGCTGTAAGCGCGCTGAGTGCCGTCACCTCGCGCATTCTGCTGATTTCAACCGTGCACGTGCTCTACGGACCATGGCATCCGCTTCATCTGGCGAAGTTCGGCGCCACACTCGATCATATCTCCGGCGGACGATGGGGCATCAACCTGGTGACCGGTAATGCGCTGAACGAGGCGCTGATGTTCGGGATGCAGCGCACCGAACATGATCTACGCTACGATCAGGCGGATGAGTTCGTGACGGCGCTGAAGCGGCTTTGGACGGCGGATGAAGATGTCGACCTGCAAGGCAGCCAGTGGGCGATGCAGAGTGCCTTCGTCACGCCGAAGCCGCTGTATGGGCGCCCGATCCTGCTAAACGCCACCGGATCGCCGGCCGGCTTCGACTTTGCCGCCAAACATTCCGATATCGTCTTCATCACCAGTCCCGCCGGCGCTGAAATCGAGACTGCGCTCGCAGCCTTGCCCGACCACATCCAGGCGTTACGCGCTGCGGCGGCCGAACAGGGCCGGACGGTTCGCACCATCATCAACCCTATGATCGTCAGCGGCGAAACAGACCGCGAGGCCGAGGCATATTACTACGCGATCCTCGCGGCCGAGGACGTGGGCGCCGTCGATGGTTTCGTCGGTCGCAACAGCGACAGCCATGCATGGCGCGGCCATCGGCGAGAGCAGCGCGTTCTCGGCGGCAACATACAGTTGATCGGCGGTCCGCAACGCATCGTGGATTATCTGCTACGTCTGCGCGCCGCAGGAATCGACGGTGTACAACTGACGTTTTTCGACTTTCAGCCTGACCTCGCGTTCTTCGGCAGCCGCATTCTGCCTTTGATGATCGAAGCAGGACTGCGTCTGTCAAACTGACCGGAGATTGCCATGAACGACCTGTCGCTTGCCGCTGTCACCCGTCCGCTGCCGCACGTTACACCTGGGTCTCCTGCCCTCGCCGACCTGATCGCCCGCATCGGCGAGGGCGCCAACGAACGCGACCGCGATCGCGTCTTACCCTTTGACGCCCTGAGTCTGGTGCGGGAGAGCAAGTTAGGCGCGCTTCGCCTGCCCACGGAGCAAGGTGGTGGAGGCGCCTCTCTGGTGCAACTGTTCGAAACAGTCATCAGCCTGGCCGAGGTTGATCCAAACGTCACCCACATCATTCGAAACCATTTCGCCTTCGTCGAAAAGGCGTTGCGCGCGACGAAAGGCGACCCGTACCGGACATGGCTTCCGCGTGTCGCAGAAGGCACGTTGATCGGCGGCGTGTTCAGCGAGCTGGGCAATGTGCAGGCTGGCGCCGGCAAGCACGAAACAACCCTTAAGGTGGACGGGTCGAGCTATATCGTGAACGGTACGAAATACTACAGCACTGGCGCTTTGTATGCCGATTATGTCGCCATCAACCTTGCGACCGAGGATGGCGCGCCGGCAACCGCGATCGTTCCCGCCAATCGCGAAGGACTGCACCTGGACGACGACTGGGACGGGATCGGGCAGCGACTGACCGGGACCGGAACGACACGCCTGGTGGACCTTCGCGTCCAGCCGGACGAAGTGATCTTCCACGCCTCTCACGCCGGCCATCTCGCACCGTTCCAGGCGACATTTCCGCAGCTTTATCTGACCGCGATCATCGCCGGAATCCTAAGAGCGGTAACCAATGATGCCAAGGCGCTGCTGCGTCGTCGCGGCCGAAACTACTATCACGCGACAACAGAGCACCCGACGCAGGATCCGATCCTGCACCTGTTGCTGGGCCAGATCGCGAGCACCGCTTATGCCGCTGAAGCGATCGTTCTGAATGCCGCGGCCGCGCTGGATGAAGCCACGAACTCCGCTGCCAGAGGGTCGGCGGACCCGGCGCTGGCGGAGAAGGCGTCGCTGCGAGCGGCGAAGGCGAAGATCGTCGTTGACGATCTCGCGCTGCGAGCGGCCGCGCAGATCTTTGATGTCGGTGGCGCATCGGCAGCCAAGGCAAGCTTGCAGCTGGATCGTCACTGGCGAAACATCCGCACCCTCGCTTCCCACAATCCGGATGCCTACAAGGCGAGGGTCATCGGCGATCATGAGCTCAACGGTACCCCGCTGCCCAAGGGGGCTTTCTTCTGACAGCATCAAGGAATCCAGCGACGTGACAAAGCCGCATCCCACGCGTCGCCAGGTTCTCGCCGCTTCGGCGTCGCTCGCCGCCCCGTCTCTGGCGCGTGCCGAGCAAGATCGCACGCTGCGGTTCATTCCTGATGCCGATGTAACGATCCTGGACCCGCTGACGACGACAGCCTATTCGACCCGCAATCACGGCCATATGTGCTGGGATACGCTCTATGGCCTGGACGCGCAGTTCAATCCGTCTCCGCAACTGGCCGATGGCCACGTCGTGGAGGACGAAGGCAAGCGCTGGACGTTTACCCTGCGCGACGGGCTGCGTTTCCACGACGGCACAAAAATCCGCGCGCAGGATGCTGTCGCCTCCATCCGCCGCTGGCTGCCGCGCGACTCTTACGGGCAAGTGTTGAGCCAAAGACTGGACAGCATCCGCGCGCTCGACGACCGGCGCTTCGAAATCCTCCTCCGTCGGCCCTTTGGCCCATTGCTTTATGCGCTCGCCAAGCCATGGTCCTATCCCTGCTTCGTTTATCCCGAGCGATTTGCCGTGATTGATCCCGCAACCCCGTTGACCGAGGTCGTTGGTTCCGGTCCGTATCGTTTCATTCCAGATGAAAGGGTATCCGGCGAGCAAGTGGTTTATGCCAAATTCGAGAAGTATGTTCCAACTCCGGTGGGTCAGCCCAGTCTGACGGCCGGTCCAAAAATCGCATGGTTTGACCGTCAGGTCTGGAAAGTCATCACGGATGTCGGGACGGCGGCGGCGGCACTGCAGGCCGGCGAGGTCGATTGGTGGGAAGCGGCCACGCCCGACCTCCGACCTCTGCTTGCGCGGTCGCCGGACATCGTCGTCGACCAGCCCGATACGAACGGCGCTTATGCCAGCCTTCGCTTCAATCTCCTGCAACCACCCTTCAACGACCCCGCCGCTCGGCGTGCGCTGCTGAAAGCGGTTCGGCAATCTGACTTCATGACCGCGGTGGCCGGCGACGATCCCAAGCTCTGGCATGATGGTGTCGGCTGCTTCCCGTTGGGCTCGCCACTCGCGTCGAATGCCGGAATGGAAGCGCTGACCTCCCCACGTGACCTGGATGCCGCACGCTCCGCCCTGAATGCAGCGGGCAAGGCCGGTGCCCCCGTGCTGGCGCTGCATCCAACGAATGTGCCCAACCAGAACGCGCTGATGGCGGTCGGCGTGGATCTGCTGGGAAAGTTGGGATTCGCGGTCACCGACGCGACATCGGACTGGGGAACGGTGCTTCAGCGCCGAGCGAACAAGGGTCCCATCGATCATGGCGGATGGAACGTCTTGATCGCACTGTTCAGCGCCACCGAATTCAGCACACCCGCGGGCAATGTCCTGTTGCGCGGAAATGGCAACGATGCCTGGTTCGGCTGGCCAACCTCCCCCAGGCTAGAGGCGCTGCGTGAAGCATGGTTCGATGCCCCTGACCTGACCGCACAGAAACAGATCGCCGTCTCGATCCAGGAACAGTTCTTCCAGGACCTGCCTTACATCCCGCTTGGCCAATACCTGGCGAGCACGGCGTACCGCCGCGGCCTGACCGACATCAGGCGCGGAATCGTGCTGCCGTTGAACGTCCGAAGAGCCTGAACCGGGTCTCAGGCAACTTCGCCGGAGGCCGTCTCCAGACGCGACACGGGTTCGCCGACGCGGTATGCGCCCGGTGGCCATTTGCCGTTGACCGCGAAGTCGCCGACGATGCGGCTTCGGTATATCCTTGGATTGTGCGATGTGATCGTGCGCGCGTTCCGCCAGTGACGGTCCAGACCGTTGTTACGGTCGGCGGCCGAGGCACCCAGGGCGTCGAACAGGCGTGTGGTTGCGTCCAGAACCAGATCGGTAACGGTCGTAAGGTCGATCTCCAGATCCGCTATCGCGATCGCCGCGTCCAGCCCATCCGCATCTCCCAGGAAATAGGCTTCATGGGCGCGCTGCACCGACTCCGCAGCCTTTAGAACGATGGCGCCAGCACTGTAGGCCGCGCTTCGCACGGTGCCGACCACCTGCAGGATCTGCGGGTCGGCCGCGACGCTGTCGGCGTTGCCGTGGCTGTAGATCCGCCGCCGCTCACTGACCAGACGGGACACATCGTCGGTTGCCGCGCGCGCGATACCGGCAAGCGTCGCTAGGTGCACGAGTTGGAAGAAAGCGGTGGAATAGCGAAAGCGTTGACGTGAGGGATTGATCAGATCTTCGGTTATGACGACGTCCTTGAAAATAACAGTGCCGCTCGCGGTCAATGCCTGGCCGAAGCCGTTCCAGTCGTCCAGGATCGTAACGCCAGGCGCTTGTGTCGGCACCTGCGCTCCGATCACTTCGCCGGCCTCATCCGCCGCGGCGAGGTTGATCCAGTCGGCGAAAAGTGAACCGGTCGTATAATATTTTTTCCCATTCAGCAGCCAGTGATCGTCTTGACGGATCAACCGCGTTGAGAAGGCCGTGACTTTCGCGTCGCCGGTTTCGGAATGGCCGCTGCCGGCGGTATCCCCGCGCGCAATTCGTTTCAACCACGTTTGCCGATACGCCGGGAAGGGGGAGACCAGAATGTCTTCGGTGAAGCCGAAATGCGAGCGCAGGGCGTTGGTCACATTCGGATCGGCCGCAGAAAGTTCAATCAGCAGGTTGAACAGTTCGGGCAACGTCGCGCCGAGGCCGCCTTCATCGGTGGGGACCCTCAGCTTGGTGAATTTGGCGGCGCGCAGCCATCCAATCTCCTCATGCGGCAGGCTGCGGTCTATGTCACGGGTAACGGCGGTTTCGCGTATGTGTGCGAAGATATGGCGAAACCGCTTCGCCAGATCCTCATAGCGGGCACTTGGTCCGGCGCCCCAGGCTTGCTCTATCTGCGTCATTGGATGACCTCGGTGAGTGTGCCGTGATCGGGCGGCGCGGTGGTGGCAGCGATGGAAAGATCGGTCATCGAGGCTCCTTTGGGGCCGCCCTCTGGCGGCGACGCTAAATTCCAGATCGGACGTTAATTATAGAAAGCACGCCATACAAGCGTTGTTCTATACAAACTTGGTGATAAATAACTATCGGTGATGTGCAATAATGTAACGGTGTCGCCGCCATGGGCTTGGTTTTCCGTTTCGCTCTTTTGGTTCTCGTTCAGGCCCTACTGCCATGGTGACCCGCCGAACCGCATTGGCCGTTCCGTTGGCGAGTAGCCTAGCCCCGTTGCAGTCCCGCGCGGATTAGCCGTCGCAGGTCAATCTTAGCTATCAGAAGACCGGCATCCCGCTGCTCGCACGCCAGCTGCAGGTCTATGAGCGCCGTCTTGAACCGCTTGGGTAGACCGGCATCGGCTGGTCCCCGATCACCTGGCGCTGGTGGGATTGACCGACTTCGCCGACGCTTGGCGTCGCAACTCTCCGGCGGCATGTCACAGCGCGTGGCTATCGCCCGGGCGCTGATGAACCGGCCGCGGTTTTTACTGTTGGACGAGCCGCTGGGTGCCCTGGACGCACTGACCCGACTGCGCCTCCAGGATGAGGTGGCCCGCATCGTGCGCCTTGAGCAAAGCACCGTGCTGCTGGTCACTCATGACGCCGATGAGGCCGTCTTCCTGGTCGATCGTATCGTGCTGATGCAGCCCAGTCCTGGGCGCGTCGCACGCGTGCTTGACGTGCCGCTCGGCCGCCACCGTGACCGTTCCGCGCCGGAGTTCCTGCGGTTGTGACACACAGTGCTGGAAACGCTCGGCGTGCTTCACTCCAAACGCGAAGCCCCTTCCGTCGCCTGATGTTAGCGGCGGCGGGAATCCGCACATAAACGGTGCGTATCAGTCTCCGATGAGCCAGCCAGAGCTGTCGTCCGCACGCCGGTCGAATGGTGCGGTCAATCATCTGATGAAGACGCGACCAACGAGGTGGCGAGAGGCGCACCCAGTCTGACAGGAACGTTGGGTCCAGGCCTGGTAGAATGGCAGGCTCATTGCGTCGAGTCCGCCATCGAGCGATTATCGCACCGGCGAGAACGCTGCTGGTGTTACCAACTTGTTTTCCTGCCGGATTGGCCGCACACCGGACTGCGGCGGCCACTGGCCACCCGGTTTACGGGATTCCTCGCGCACGCGGGCACGTTCGTTGAGGTCCTTGTATACCCCGTTCAAGCCAGAACCCGAAAATCCTTGGGCAAGATGACGCGGAAATTATCCGTTACTTCATCACAATAGGTCGCCCATTTTCGAGGCACCTCGTCACGCAGAAACGTCAGGGTCGCGGCTCTGAATTCAGCAAACGTCGCATGACATCGATTGTGGGTGATGTGCTTGTGCATCAGACCCCATAGTCGCTCGATCGGATCCAGGTGCGGGCAGTAGGTAGGGATGAAATGCAGCTCGATCCGGCACCCCGGCCGCGCCAGCCAAGCCTGCACCAGCTTGGCGTGGTGGTAGCGGGCATTGTCCACAAACAGGTGGATTAGTCGCTTACCCGGATACATCGCCTCAATCGCCCGCAGCAGCATGATCATGCTGATCGCATTCACCGTTTCCGCCTCGATCATGCGGGTCTTGCCGGTCTCCAAATCAATCGCGCCGTGGATGTTCAGCCGCTGGCGGCCGCTGCTCTGTGGCACCGCGATCTGCACGTCCTTCGGCCCCCAGCAGCCGACTGGGCGCACCGCATGCGTCGGATGCACCGCATCGCCAAACAGCACGGCTTCGTCATCGCCAAGCTGGTTCAGCAGGTTTTCGTACTGCTGGATGAACGCGACCTGCTTGTCCGGGTCTAGCTTGCTCGACACGGCTTTCGGCTTGCGGTGCTCCATGCCAAGTCGGTGCAGCAGGGCCACCAGGCCAGACCGGCTCTCATAGGTGATGCCGTATTCTTTCTCGATCCAGGCGCCCACCGCGCCGGTGGTTCGCGGTAGCGTCTCGGTGATCCACGCTTTCAGCTTGTCCTGCTGCGTATCGCTCAGGCGGCACGCACTGCCATCATAACCAAAGCTCACTAAACCATCGAAGCCGTCTTCCTGATAAAGCCGATGCCAAGTGCGGATGGTGTCGTCATCCAGAAACAGCACCTTGGCGACATCGCCGCAACTCATGCCCTGGTCCAACAACACCAGCGCGTTGGCTCGGCGGGCTAAGCGATGCGGAACCGAGCCATCGCGCGCCAACTCGATCAGGTCGCGTCGTGATTCGGGGTCCAGGAAGCCAGCTCGGATCATAGCAACGGTAGAATCCGGTTCGCGCCGTTTGGCAAGAGGCTGCGCCCGGATTCTCAAAGAGTCGGAGTATATACCCAGATGTGGGTGAATTTGTTCAGCGTGCCGAGTTCGCTCGTCCAACTCGTCACCAGCGGCGAGAACCGCTCCCGCGCCTCAATAGCCTTGGACCATGCGTCCAAAACCTTGGGGATGTCGCCTGGGGCGTAAGTGTAGGTCCGAATTTCATAGATGTTGCCGGTGCCAAAATCCCGGCTGCCCAAGGGACGCGAGAAGGGCGCCGGAATCACGATCTCGGCTTCCTGCGCGTCGATCAGATCCCGTCCACCGGGAAGCTGCTGCAACGCGCCGTCCTGCGCCAGCGCCGACCGGACAGCCGTCCGGTGAGCGAGGTCGTCGTATGGGTAGACATGAATCGCTTGATTGAGGGGACCCACCTCACTCTGCCAGAACGCCCCGAGTTTGGAGTGTTTCTCCCGCAGCGACAGTCGCTTGCAAAAGCGCTCCACAAATTCGGCCAAAGTTCCCGGACGTAGGGTGTAGGTGCGGACTTCGTAAACCGACATTGGCGTATAACCTTTTTTTGCAGTTGTTTAAGACTATATGTCATCAGACAAAGTGTTCTACGACATACAACGTCATACATAAGTGGTAGAAAATAATTAGTCTACAACATGATCCGCTTACCGGCGTCACTTTCCTCTGAACCTTCCGGCGGGTTATCGGCCTCCGCATCCTCCGGATCATACCAGGCACCGGTGGCTAACTGGATAACGCGTCGTCCAGCATCGCGCCAGCGAGGCAGGCGCCGCGATCGTTGTGAACGCGCACGATATCCCTGTCCTTGACGCCGAGCACCGCCGCATCCGCTGGATGGATCCGCATAGGCTCACGTCCACGGATTTTCTAGCCGCAGCAGTAATCGGCGAAATCCATCTGGCTGTGCAGCCGCGTCGTCGGCTGATTTGCCACAAGTTGCAACGGAAACTTCTGCATCACCGCTGAACCAGGCCCATCGGACGGCGGCAGCCAACTCGGGTGCGCGCCCCACTGTCAACTGTGCGGCATCAGTGTCCCATCGTCAGTCGTCATTAGTGTACTTCGGCATAACAGGCATTCCGGGATGCAAAATCGGCGTGCCCGAACCGTAGGGCGGGTAGACCAAGAGGCAACGATCAAAATGCCTGAATGACAAAGATCCTCCCCGAAAGATTAAGCACGCACTTCAAGCTGATCTATGGTCACCAGCCATTCGGCGGTGGCTTTAAAAGCACGGGGACTATCTGAAACGCGCGCTCGCCCGCGCCGGGATCGAGCTCAGTGTCCGAAGTCAGGACTGGCCAGCCCATCTGAAGCGCGTATACGGATCGCGGATTCGATTTCATCAACCACCTGCCCCTTCACCAACATGTTCGACTCGACTATTGGGCTCCAGCGCTTCTTCACCAGCGATAATTTCCACAAAGGCGTGGCGTTCACCAACGCCAGCCATTACACCAGTCCCGCGATTGATCAGATCTTCGCCGCGATCGCGATCGCGGCCGATGTGACCAAACGTAAAGCGCTGATCGATCAGTTCTGGGAAATCATGGCCCAGGATCTGCCGGTGATGCCGCTGATGCTGCGCCTTTCGTTGATAATCGACAACAGGAAGGTGATCGACCAAACGGTTGACGCGACGGGCGTGTCAGGCGTCTTCGCCAGCCTGGCTCAAGACCTGACTCGGGTCAGTCTTCCCGCCCAAGCCGTCGCGTCATGATCACCGGGCTTCGACCCGGTGATCTGCCGCAGAACAACCTTTCGCCTTAAAAGAACACAAACGACCGAACCACGACGTTCTTGCGATTTCTTGCGTTGGCGGGTGCAGTCGGATCGATACAGGCGGTATGGAAAGAATAGCGCGAAACCGACCCGTCTATCACCGAGTCATAGCACTTGAGCATCGAGACCTCGTTCGGCTTCTGTTGCGGAAACCAGTACCACTCATGGTCGGCACGGTAGGTGAAGCGAGTGGTCTCCCCGACGCGGTCATCATAGATCCGGTAGTTGGTGATGTACGGTTGATCGGCGAATGACGGCCAGGCGCACAGCACAAATGGAAACTGCTCAACCGTCTCCATCGGCTTGGCGAGATTGATCGACATGAACCGCCGCGACATCTTCGCGTCGGCCTCTTCCTCCGTATAGTGCTGCTCGCGACCGAAATTTCGAAGATTCTTGGTCAGCAACTCGCGGCAGCGCACCCGCCCACTATTGTCGTTCAGGTCGTTATGCACAAGCGTAGCGTAACGGGCGTTTACACCCGGGTTCTTGTTGTCCTGGTCTTCCGTACGGTCGCCGGTGTAGTCCTTGTCGAACACGTCGTGGTTATAGACCAGGGCATCGGTCGCACCCGGGAAGAACTCCAACAGCAGCTTCTCGATCTCCGGGTAGAACACGCGCTCCACTTCTGCCGAATCATAGAAATTCGTGCACTTGGACTCGATGTGCGCCAGCGAGACGCCGAGCCGGTCCATGCATTCGGGGCTATCGGGGGAAAGACCTGGGTGATACTCACCAATGCGCCGCGCATCGCGAGTCACCTGCGGGAACCAGAGGTCCCGCCGCTTGTTGTCCTCCTCGTTCTTGCGCAGGATCATAGCTGTTTCCGCGCGCGCCGGGTCCCGCCAGACAGCGTTCGACTGAACGACGGAGTAGGTCGGACGCTCGTAGACAGTGTAAGGCATCGGCAGCGCCAAACCACCCTCGGGGGCCGTGATGGCGTTATTCCTGCGAATATAGTCCAGGCACTCTTCGTACTTGCGGAACCCATAGCCCCACTTCGTCTTGATCGGAGCACCCGGCGGTGCCTTGTTGATCATGTCGGTAACGCGCTGGCCCTCGCCCTCAGCGATCTGACTGAGCGCGTCCTCGAGGGCGGCAGCGGTTCCCGCATCGCCCTCCCGATCGAACGACATATAGGACAAGCCGCCGTTTGCCGCGATCGGCGGGGGCTGCCCTGCCGTGCGCTGCAACGGCGGCACGTAGGCTGACGAAGCTCTCCCGGTATCCGCCGCGATCTCGAACTGGCTCATGGCACATCTCCAATTAACTTGGCCACACCGTGGCACATAGAAGCCGCGTTATCCAAGGCACGATTTCCAGTCACACGGACGGCGCCGCATTTGCCGCGAAACTATCCACCCATTTTCCGAGTTCATCCACCCCGGGCTGGACGCACGAACCAGCCCGCCAGAGTATCGTTGGTGTGCCGGATAATCTGGTCCGCCGACAGCGTGGCGTTGTCCCATGTGCTGTGTCCGTCCGACACGAGCGTCACCTCGAAACCGAGACTAAAGGCTCGGCGGCACGTCGTGTCCACGCAAACCTCTGTCTGCGCTCCCATGACGCTCAGCCGATTAATGCCCTCGGCGGCAAGCTCGGCAAAAAGTGAAGTCTCATAGAACCCATCCAGCGTGCGCTTGTCGATGACCCGATCCCCATCTTAGCCGGATCAATCCGCCAGTTCGGCGTTCCATGCCAAGCAGGTGTCCCACCGGCCCAACATGCCGCACATAAATAACCGGAACCCCCAGAACGCTCGGCGTGTCCAATCGCCGTTTGAGCGTGCGACAGAAGCCGTTCGCCCGCATGGATCGGCGCGAGCCGTTCCCCACTGAACATGCCGACCAGAAGGTCAATGATCAGCAGCGCGGACCGGGAGGACGGTGGCGGCACGGCCCTCTGCGCCTCCTTCTACGCCTGTTGGGTGCGCATTTTTCCCTCAGTTCCCACCATCGGTAAGTCCCGCTTGCCCGCAGCCTCTCCCGCTCTGCGGAAGACGGTTTCCATCAGCCACTGCTCATTCGGATAAGTGCCGGCCCACTCATGCCATCCCGAGTGGCGGCGATATTGCCCAACCGTGCCGCCCGCCAGCACCGCGCCCGCCTCAACCTCCACGGCCTGGTCGCACTCCGGCGCGACGTAAAGCGCATCGGCCTGGCAGTACAGTTCACAGTGGAAGCACGTCTGGCAGTCGCCGGGCCGAGCGATATCCGGCGGACCCTGTGGATGCGCGTCGAACACGTTGGCCGGGCAGATCCGCACGCAAACATTGCAGGCGGTGCAGCGATCGGCCAGCAAAAGGCTGATCATGACACCACCTCCGCCGCCGCTTGCTGGGTCCGTGTCGCCGGCTTCTCCCATCGCGTCCATACGTCATCCAGACCGCCCGACAGCAGCCGCTGGCTGAAATCATCCCGCGCTTCCGCCGCATCCACTCGCAGATGCATGCCACGGCTTTCCTGCCGCGCCAGCGCCGACGCAACGGACCAGCGCGCGGTGGCCAGCAGCGCCGCCGCCTCACGCGCCTTCAGCGCATCGCCTTGCGCGTCCCCCTGGGCATGCACCGCGACCTCCTCCCACGCCGCATCCAGCGTCCGGCGCGATGCTTCCAGCCCGTCCGCGCTCCGAAACAGCGCCCGGTCGAAGTCCTGCATCTCGCGCCGCATCGCCGCCTGCACCGACGCCAAATCGACCGCCCTCGCCGACGCCGACGGCCGCAATCCGACTCGGCCTAAGCCAACCAGGCGCCCCGACCTCGCACCCAACCCAAGCGATCGCGCAGCACCGGCTCGGCCGGCGAGCAAACCGGATGACAGCGCCCAGGCCGAATTCACGTTACCACCACCCGAGATCGCGCCGGCCACATGCTCGCGCGCGGCATTGTCACCGGCCGCATACAGTCCCGGCACCGCGGTCTCGCAGTCGTCACCAACCGTCTTGACACCGCCCAGACCGCGGATGGTGCCATCGGTATGCAGCGTAATCTCGAACCGATCACGAAACGCATCGATCCCCCAGCGATCGAACACTAGCGGCACATTCGGGGAAATCAGGTGCAACCGCGCCTTGATGTCGTCCGGCAACCGATGCAGCGAGCACAGCACCGGGCCTTTCTGCAATGCCCGCGCCAGGAACCGCGTCTGCGCCGGGCCATAGGCCGGGCTGTCCAGTTCCTGCCCGTCCACGTCATAATACGTGGCGAACGAGTAGGACATCGTGCGCGTCATATTAGACCGCGCGGGGGCAATGGTGAACGCGGCGGTGAATTCCATGCCGGACAGGTCAGCCCCCGCCTCCGCCGCCATCAGGTAGCCGTCGCCGGTGTTGTTGCGTGACCCCAGCAGACCGGACAGGAAAGCCGTCCCGCCGGCCGCCAGCACCACCGCGCCAGCATGGATTTCCCAGCCGCTGTCGCCGAACTGACGGCGAATTCCGCGCGCGCCGGCGATACTGCCATCGGGCCAGGCAAGCAACTCCAGCGCTGGGTGGTGGTCCAGCACCCGCACCCCAACAGCGTCGAGCCGCGCCCGTAGCGCCCGCATATACTCCGGCCCGCGCACCGCCCTGTAGTTGATCACGCCGTCATCGGTTGTCGGGAACCGGTACTCTGGCGCCAGCGTCGGCAGAGTGCGCCACGTCAGGTCCAGGATATGATGCATCCAGGCGCCATCACCCAGGCCCTGTCCGGCGCGCAAACGGGCGCCAACGACCTCCTGGCGTGCGCGGGGCGGATCGGGTGGCACCCACCAGTGGCCGGGCCCGGCGGAAGCGGTGACGCCCGATGTGCCGCAATAGCCTTTCTCGACCAACGTCACCGACGCACCCGCCTGGGTCGCGGCAATCGCCGCCCACGCGCCGGCCATGCCCCCGCCGATAATCAGGACATCCGTGCGCGCGGTTGTCGTCATCATGTATCCTTCAGGTTGTTCGGCTACCTGGCGGCTGGACGTATCTGGTCGATGGCGGTCATGGCGAGTCCTCTATAGGTGCGCCACCGTATACCCCGACCACTAAGTGGGTCAATGTATCAACGACTATTAAAGGTATTTCCACCCGCGTTCGTATCTGATAAATCTCCGCGACAGATACGTGATATCCTTTATCCAACCGGCCGTACGCGAATCCCCGCGGTGCGCCGAGCCTCAACCCTCACCATGGATGGATGACGCCGTCATGACGCAGATCGATCAAGGCTGGGGCGCGCCGGCTTCAACCCGCTACGAGCAGCTCGCCGCGCCGTTCCGTCCGATTTTCGACGACATCCGCGCCACGGCCGTCACCGATGAACAATCCCGCACCCTACCCTGGGAGCACCTGAAACGCCTCCGCGCCGCCGGTTTCGCTCGGTTGCGCCTGCCGCCGGAGTGGGGCGGCCAGGGCGCGACCCTGCCCGAACTGTTTAATCTGCTCATCGAACTCTCCGTCGCCGATACGTCCGTCACCAACGCCTTGCGGGTGCATTTCGGCTTTGTCGAAGATCTTTTGAATACGCCAGCCACGCCGGAACGCGAGGTATGGCTGCGGCGCGTCGCCGACGGTGCCACGGCGGGCAGCGGACACTCGGAACTTGGCGAGGGGCTGGTCAACGAAATCCGCACCGTCATCACCCCGGACGGCGATATCTATCGGGTCAACGGCAAGAAGTTCTACACATCCGGCTCGCTGTTCGCCGACTACTTCAATCTCGCCGCCGTGGACGCGGATGGCAAGCCCATCGGCGCGCTGGTGCCCACCAATGCGCCGGGCGTAACGATTTTCGATGACTGGGACGGTTTCGGCCAGGCGCTGTCGGCCAGCGGCACAGCGGTCTTCGACAACGTCCGTATCAGCGCCGATCTGCTCAGCCCGGTCAGGGAACGCTGCCGCTATACCGTCGGATTCTTCCAGATGGTGCATGTCGCGTCACTGGCCGGAATCGCCCGAGGCGCCGCCCAGGACGTCGCACGCCTGGTCGCGGGACGCAGCCGTTTCTACTTCCACGGCAACGGCCAGCTTCCGGCATCGGATCCGCAGGTCCTGCAGGTGGCAGGCCGCATCCAGGCGGCAGCCTATACGTCCGGCGCCATCGTGCTGAAAACCGCGGAGGCCTTGCAGCGCGCCTACGAGGCGAAGATCTCCGGCGACCAGGATGCCGCTATCCTGACGGCGCAGCAGGCCGATCTGGAAGTCAGCCAGGCCATCACCATCGTCAGCGATCTGGTGCTCCACGCCGTCACCGAACTGTTCGACGCGCTCGGCGCGTCCGCTGCCAAGCGCGGCCACGGCCTGGATCGATACTGGCGCAACGCCCGGACCATAGCCTCGCACAATCCGCGCATCTATCATCAGCGCTCCATCGGCAATTTCACCGTCAACGGCGTCCTGCCGGCGTTCAACTGGGGACGTCCGTCGGGCGGATGACGTATCATATGCAACCAAATATTGGGGTCGCTATGCACTCGTCCCGCCGCCTCTTGTTTCTTGCCCTCGGCTGCATGCTTCTTCCGCCCGCGGCACTCGCCCAAACCGCCCAGCCCGCACCGACCGTCCGCTTGCGCGCGACAATCGAGTCCGTCTCCGCGTCGGATATCACGCTCGTCACCCGCGGCGGCGACAAGGTCGCGTTGAAGCTGGCTCCCTCCGTATCGCTCGCCTGGGTCGTCCCGACACCGCTGGATACCATCCAGCCCAATTCGTTCATCGGCGTCACCGCCGTCCCTGGCGACAACGGCACGTTGAAGGCGCTGGAAGTGCACGTGTTTCCGGAAGCCATGCGCGGCAGCGGCGAGGGGCACCGTCCCTGGGATCTCGCGCCCGGCAGCACCATGACCAACGGCACCGTCGGCAATGTGATCGTTTCGGAGGGCCGTTTGCTGACCGTCGGCTACAAGGGCGGCGAACAAACGATCTTCGTTCCCGAAAAAGCGCCAGTCGTAACGTACCTACCAGCAGACACCGCCGCCCTGACCAAGGGGGCGCATGTCATCGCATTTGCCATTGAGAACTCGGACGGCTCGCGCACCGCCGTCCGAATCAGCGTCGGCAAGGACGGACTGATTCCACCGATGTAGCCCCCGCCTGTCGGGGATCGTGGACCGAGACGAGCGGGCAGCCGTCGTTGAGCTGTTCAATATGCTGCGCGGTCAATTCGGCCTTCCGCCCCCTACCGTCCTTTTCGCGACAGATCGAGGTGCAACCGACCGTTTGCATCGCGCAAATTGAATTCGGCCAGCCCGAATAAATCGCCGTTCAACAACGGTGTCCTTTCGGAGATCCGTGGTCGCAACTTGACATTTTCGGGAACTCTTTTCCGGTCCAGGCCGAGATGATTCGATAAATAGTGATTAGATTAACTCCACGTTCCATATTGATTATTTGTGATAGGCCTGCGATGGTGATGGTGATACAAACGTATCTCCTGTCGACAGATCCGGCGGCACGAATTCCGCGGGACGAAACTAAGGTGAACGGTTTAATGGCGGGTGAATTCGATCGGCGCAGTTTCCTTGGGGCTGGCGCGGCCGCGCTTGGCGGTTCGCTGCTTGCGACAGCATCAAGAGCTCACTCTGAGGAAACCTCACGGGAACGGCCCACCGCGGTGGGATCGAGCGGTCCCTCGGGCCGGCCGGTACGAGGCGGAACGCTGGTGTTCTCTGATACTGACACTGTGCGTAGTTGGCAAAACCAGAAGCTAGGCACGTATAGCTCGGGTAATCTGGTATTTCCGACCAATGTATTTCTTGTATACTTTGACCCCTACAAGAAGATCTTCGTGCCATGGGTCGCGGAACAGTGGGGCAGGAACCCGCAGAACACCGAGTTCTGGTTCAAGATCCGCAGAGGCATCACGTTCAGCGATGGCAGTGCGCTGACGCCGGAGGTGGTGGCAAAGAATTATGAGCGCTTTGGCCGCGGCGATGAAAAGCTGCGCATTCCTGTGCATCCACAGATCGCTCGCGGTTATGACCACGTGGAGGTGGATGGCGACACCGTCAAAGTTGTTCTGAATCAGCCAAATCAGCAATTTCTGCGCGATGTGACGCGTGTCAACTCGGGCATCGTTGCAGAGAAGACGCTTGCGCTTTCTCTCGAAGAGGCCGGACTGCCGCAGAACCACGTGGGTGCGGGGCCGTTTGTACTTCAGTCCTACGTGCCCGGTCAGGAGGCTACGTTGGTGCGGCGCGTGGGCTTCAACTGGGCGCCAGCCACATCTCCCAACCAAGGCGAGGCCTACCTCGACAAAATCGTTTGGAAAGTACTGCCTGAGATCGGGCTGCGGACCGGCGCGCTGCTGTCCAATCAGGTGGACGTGGCGCGCGGTATTCAGCCATCCGATGAAGCGACGATCATCGAGCAAGGTTATCAGTCACTGCTTTATCGGCCACCGTTGGGGAGTTCCAACTACGCAGCATTGCGGGTCGACAACGAGTACACCAAGGACCTGCGCGTGCGTCAGGCGCTCGCCCTTGGCATTGACCGCGAGGGCCTGACGCGCAGCGCGCTGACCCCAAGTTATCCCCCACCTATCTCCATCCTCAATGTCAACAATCCCAACGCGATCGATCTGTCGAGCGAGTTTGCCTACAATCCGGACAAGGCGCGCGACTTGCTCGAACAAGCGGGCTGGACGCGTGGGCGGGATGGCATCCGCAACAAAGACGGCAAGAAACTGCAACTGACCGTGCCGCTAACTTGGCAACAAGTCGCCTTGGTTCCGGCGTGGGAGTACATCGAGCAACAGTGGCGCAAGGAACTGGGTGTTGTGATCAACGTCCGAAATGATCCATCGTTTGCGACCGCGGCCTACACGGACGTCAACGTGCCCATTGTCGTGAGCCGTCAGTCGGTTGTTTCGCTCGGACAGACATTCGGTGGCAAAGGCAATATTGCGTTGCTAGGGTCGCCACCCGAACTCGTAGCACCGTACCAGCGGGAGCTGGAGGCCGCGGACGACGCGGAATTCAGACAGATCCAGATCGAACAGCAAAAAGCGCTGCACAAGGGTGCGTATGTGATCGCGTATTTTGAGGAAGAGCAGACGTACGGGGTATCACCCAACGTGCATCTCACGTTTCAGGCGCAGACAAATCCGGATTTCCATAACGCGTGGAAACGGGCGTGACGCCAAATAGCACACTTTACGACGGCGAATGCACGGAACGCGATGCGCCAGGCAGGTTCGGCGTAGCGATAGGCCGGCACGCGGCGGGCGCACAGCGCCTGATCCGCTATATGCTTTGGCGCATCGCGCAGGCCGGCGCGGTATTGTGGCTGTCGTATACGCTCACATTCATTGCGATCTCGCTGTTGCCGTCCAATCCTATCGATATATTGGCGGCGAACGACGCTGGCATCATTGATGCCAAGACGGTCGAACAAATGAAGATCTACTACGGCTACGATCACAACGTAGTTGAAAGGTACTTCATTGAGCTTTGACATGTATTGCAGGGCGGCCTTGGCTACTCGATGAGCACAGGGCAGACAGTCACCCAGGCCATCACCGACGCCGCGCCTCCAACGTTGCGCCTGACGGCGACGGCGTTCTCCGCGGCATTAGTCATCGTGGCCTTGGTCGTGAGCACAGCGTCGCTCGGCCGCTGGCTGTGGCTGCGCGACTTGGCGGTGGTGCTGCCGCCGATATTCGCGGCTGCGCCGGTGTTCTGGGTGGGCATTGTGGTCCTGAACGTCTTATCGTTTCGGTGGGACCTGATCTCGGTGTTTCCGGACGGCAGCTTCCTGTCCATCCTGGTGCCGTCCGTCGTTCTGGCCCTGCCATTGTCCGCCGCGTTCGCTCAAGTACTTCTCAAGAGTGTGGAGACCGTCTACGCCAGCGACTTCATCGACATCGTGCGTGCGAAAGGCGCTGGACCCTATTGGGTGTTCTTTCGTCACGTGGTGCGTAATGCCGCGGCACCAGGACTTACCGTTGCCGGAAACGTTCTCGGCACATTGGTAGGTGGTACGGTCGTCACGGAAACGGTGTTCGCCCGCGCGGGCGTAGGTCGCGTGCTGCAGATAGCCGTGGCACAGCAGGACACGTCATTGGTACAGGGCTTCATCCTGATCACCGCAGGGGTGTATGTCGCGGTGAACCTGCTCATCGATCTGCTCTACCCAGTGCTTGATCCAAGAATTCTGCTCACCCCCGGTGCGGCACGGGCTTGAGGAATACATATGAATGTTGGACCGAATCTTGATGCTGAGACAGACGCTGAAGTAGACTTCGGTCGCTCGCAGCGTTTTCAACAGTTACCCAGCGTCTGGCGGATAATCATAAGGCGGCTGGCGGTCAGGCGCACTGGCATGGTGCCATTCACCGGCTCGGATGTCGTGAATACGCTGGCACTGATGATGCTGGGCGTCGTCGTAGTGTGGACACTGGTTCCGGGCTGGGTCACGACGCATGATCCGTTGGTCGGTGATACCGCGGAAAAGTTCCTGCCACCGAGCCTCTCGCACTGGTTTGGCACGGACCGGGCAGGTCGTGACACGTTCACGCGCGTCGTCCACGGCACTCACAACACGGTATTCGGGGCGATCATCAGCACGGTCATTGGACTCAGCATTGGCAGCACCATCGGTGTGGTTGCTGGAGTCGCGCGTGGCGTCTCGGATGCCGTGCTGATGCGTCTCGTAGACGTGCTGCTGGCGATACCGGGCTTCTTGCTCGCGCTGTGCGTGGTGTCAGCCTTCGGGCCTGGCACGGCGAAAATCGCCATCGGCGTGGGGATCGCTGCGATTGCACCGTTCGCGCGGGTCGCTCGCAGCGAGGCGCTGCGCGTGGTGCAGCTCGATTTCGTGGACGCGGCTCGTATGTCAGGAGCGAAGCCCGCTACTGTGTTGTTTCGGCACGTGTTGCTAAACTCAGCAGGGCCAATCATCGCTCTGATTCCGATCGAGCTGGGCGCGACGATCTTGAGCATCGCGAGTCTGGGCTTCCTCGGGTATGGCGCACCGCCGCCCGAGCCGGAGTGGGGCACATTGCTGTCCGAAGGACGCGACTTTCTGGCCCGAGCCTGGTGGTTGACGTCGTTACCCGGGCTCGTGGTGCTATGCACAGTGCTGGCAGTGTCTCACGCAAGTCGATGGCTGCAGCGACAGTTTCGGATCTAGTCATGAGGAAGCGCGGAAGCTCCCTTCTTCATGCATAGGAACAGTTTACAGCTAGGTGAGCCATTGTTAGCCATCGAAGATTTGACTGTTTACTATCGAGGCAACTCCCATCCCGCTGTTCGCAGTGCGCACCTGACGGTCTCAGCCGGCGAAGTCGTGGCGGTCATCGGCGAGTCCGGTTCGGGCAAGTCCACGCTAAGTAAGGCGGTCATCGGCCTACTGCCCAAGACAGCGCACATCGCGCGCGGCCGAATTCGTATCGATGAACAGGATATCACTTCACTGAGTGAACGCGAACTGGTCAAGCTACGCGGTCGCGTCATCGGGCTCGTTCCGCAGGACCCAGCGACGTCGCTCGACCCCGTGCAGCCAATCGGAGCACAGCTCACCGAAGTATTTCGACTGCACCCGTTGAACTGGCGGTCGTCCCGCGCCGAGCTGCATGAGCAGGCAGCGGCGCTGCTGGAGCTCGTCGGCATCGACCACCCGGAACAGCGCCTGCGTCAATATCCGCATGAACTCTCGGGCGGCATGAAACAACGCGTGCTGATCGCGATCGCCTTTGGTCTACGGCCCAAGCTGTTGATTGCCGACGAGCCGACAAGCGCGCTTGACGTCACGGTGCAGAAGCAGGTGCTCGAGGTGTTCGACAGGCTCGCGCAGCAGACTGGCACGGCGGTGTTGTTCGTGACTCACAATCTGGCCGTGGCGTGCGACCACGCGCAGCGCGCGATCGTGATGCGCGATGGCCGAGTGTTGGACAGCGGGGCCGTCGACGACCTCGTAGTTAAGCCCAAACATAATTACACTCGCGAGCTGATCCGCTCCGCGTTCAAGCCAGGCGCTCAGGGCGAGCGGGTGCCGTCGCTACCGGCCGAGGCAGTGGTGGAAGCGGTCGGCCTGACAAAGGTGTTTGGACACGGCTCAGGTCAACAGTTCAAGGCGGTCGACGCAGTGTCTTTTGCTGTGGAAGCTGGCAGCACGTTTGCGCTGGTAGGGGAGTCGGGCTCGGGCAAGTCAACCATCGCACGACTCATCCTGGGTTTGGCTCGTCCCGATGCGGGTTCGGTGCGCGTGGCGGGCCGAGACGTCACGAACCTGGCTGGCGAAGCCCAGCGCGAGGTCTGGCGCCACATCCAGCTGGTACATCAGAATCCGCGGGTCGCGCTCGATCCACGGTTTACGGTCAAGCAGATTATTGCGGAACCGCTAAACGCCTTTGACATCGGCAGTCGTGCGCAGCGGCCTCAGAGGATCGCTGAACTGTTAGATCAGGTGGGGTTGCCGCGCAGCATCGAGCAGCGCAGGCCGGGAGAGCTCTCCGGTGGCCAACAGCAGCGAGTTGCTATTGCGCGAGCGCTCGCGCCGCGGCCGCGCATAGTGGTGTTGGATGAAGCGCTATCGGCATTGGACGTCGTGACGCAGGGACGCATTCTCGACCTTTTGCAGCAACTGCAACACGAGTTGAATTTGACATACCTGTTTATCTCGCACGACTTGGGGCTGGTGCGCTCGCTTTCGGATGCGGTGGCCGTACTACGGCACGGCCGCTTGATCGAGACCGGATCGACCCGTCAAGTGTTCGACTATCCGCGCCACGCTTACACCCGCGCCCTGCTCGATGCCACGCCGGGGAAGCGATTGCGCCAACATCAGGAGTCCCTGGCGGCGCTGGCGCCGTCAAGCTGAGGGGCGGCTGCATTTCGAGTGGAAGTAGGCTAGTCTAGCTGGTAGAACCATAAAAACTACTGGTATCCGTGTAAATCATGTTATTCACTCTTGCATTAGCGTGGAAAAGCCCGCACATTCGGTCCTGCCAATTCAGCGGCCGTCGCCGGGGAGCGTGATGGCGTGACGGAGCTCTATGTTGCTTGCAGCAGAACCATGCTGCGGGGCAGGCGAGGCAAGGGGAATGCTCAATGGCGGATGACATCGGTCGACGAGGCTTACTCAGGGCTAGTACATCCGTGCTCGGCAGCTCGCTTCTTGCAACGATGGGGAGGCGGGCTATCGGTGGGGGTCTCGTCGCGGCGGGGGCCCTTGGCGGTGGTCTCAGCTTGGAAAAGCGCGCGAACGCGAGCGTTTCGGATCCGGCAAATCCAGTCTACTTCACCTGGTCGGAAGACAAGCTCCAGATATCGCTGGTGAGGTTCGCCGAAGAACTCGGGTACTGGGCCAATGCCGGTATTCGACCCAAATTCGTCGGTGAGATCAATTCGGGCCAGCTTCCCGCTCTTGTGGGCTCGGGTGACGTAACGTTCGCGAGTTTCATGTTCAATCGCGCGCTGGCGGCGGTGGCGCAGGGCGTCGACCTGAAGGTGATTGCAGCGCAGAGCTACACGACAGAAGACGAACCGCATATGACTTACTTCACGCGGGCAGATTCGACCATCACGGTGAACAATCTGAAGCAGCTCGAAGGAAAGGTTGTGGGCCTGTCGAGCCTCGGCGGTTGCGCGGAATTCATTCTCAAGGATCTGCTGACCAAGAACGGCGTTAACCTCAAGAAGGTCAAGCTCCTGACCCAAAGTGAGAGTCTGCTGCGGCAATCGCTCGAGTACGGCACACTCGAAATTGCGGTGATCCACCCACCGCTCAACGGCGTGTTGCGCGCGGACAAAGGGCTCAAGGCTGCGTTTTCCGACTACGACAATTCGCAGGAGGAAGGCGGATCGGCACCGATCAGCGCCAATGGGGAGTTCATTCGCAAATACCCCGCGCAGACCAGAGAATTCGTGGGGATCCTCGCGAAGACCGCTAACTGGGTTAATGCAAATCCGGTCAAGGCGCTGGAAATCAGCGCCAGAGTGACGCATCTTCCGCCGCAATATGTCACGAAACATTATTTCGTGAACAATCTAATCCTGGACGAGAAGCAGCTTCAATTCTGGTGGGAGCTTTATGATCGCATCGGTATCCTCACTCCAGACATTGCGAAGCTCAAGCCATCGGACGTGGCGACAAACGAATACAATCCGCTCGCGCCTTCGGCGAGGCTGATACCCTCCCAGAAGGACAATCAAAAGGTACTCACGTCCACCGACGCCTGACGCACGCGTGATGTGGGTCTCGCGAGCAACGGTGCTGACGAAACCGGAGAACTTATGACACAACCCGTGGCTGGCCTGTCCCCAACAAGGAGCGCGGCCGGAAATGCGTACAAGGTTCATGCCCGGGACCTGAGCAAGACATTCGGAAACGTCGACCACGGCGCCGGGGCCGATGTCACCGAGGTCTTGAAGGGGTTTGATCTCACAATCCAGGACGGAGAGTTCGTTGCTCTGCTCGGCCCGAGCGGCTGCGGCAAGTCAACTTTCCTCAACATTATCGCCGGACTTGAAGATTTCAACGGGGGCCGGCTGCTCCTCGATGGAGCGGCAGTTCGCGGCGTCAGCAAAAAGGTCGGCGTCGTCTTCCAAAGTTACGCGCTCTTCCCCTGGCTGTCGGTGCAGAAGAATGTTGAAGTCGGCCTGAAGATTCGGGGCGTGCCAGCCCGGGAGCGGCACCAGATCGCGTCGCGCGTTCTGCAAACGGTCGGCCTGGAAGGGTTCACCCAACATCTCCCGCACCGGCTATCGGGCGGTATGCGCCAGCGTGTGGCGATCGCGCGGGCGCTGGCCTATGACCCCGAGGTTCTTGTCCTGGACGAGCCATTCGGGGCTCTGGACGCTCAGACCCGTGAGTTTCTCCAGAACGAGCTGCTGCGGATCTGGGAGACTGGAGCGCAGAAGAAGACCATCCTGTTCGTCACCCACTCCATAGACGAAGCAATCTTCCTCGCCGATCGGATCGCGGTCATGACCAAGCGGCCCGGGAAGATCAAGTCGCTGATCGATGTCAACCTGCCCCGACCGCGGGACGATAGCGCCCGTGCCACTGCGGAATACGGCCGGATCCGCGGCAAGGTCGCCGCGATCCTGCAGGAGGAGGTTTCACTTGGCCAATGAGATACAACTTCAGGCCGGCACTGTTCACGACATACCGATCCGGGACGCCGTCGCACGGTCCATTATTATATGGAAATGGTATGCGAAGTACGACAAGTATCTCTACGGCTCGCTTGGCCTTGCCTTCTTTCTCTTCCTGTGGTGGTTTGCCAACAGCACCGGTCTGTTGAACCCGAAGTTCCTCTCGCCTCCGCAGACTGTCCTCACGACTTTGATTTTCGGCGTCCTCCCGGATGGAGACATATGGCCCGAGATCGGGCCGAGTCTTCGGCGGGGTTTGGAGGGATTCGCAATTGCCGCGGCGCTGGGGATTTCAGGCGGGATCGTCGTCGGATCATTGACCTTTCTTGAGAAAATCCTCGCGCCAATTCTCCTGTTCTTTCGCAATCTGTCGATCCTGGCGCTTTTCCCGGTTTTCCTCCTGTTCTTTGGGATCGGGGAGGGGTCAAAGATTGCGATTGTCGCCTGGGCGTCTTTCTGGCCGATCTTCATAACCACCACCAGCGCGGTCAAGGGAGTCGAGCAGATTCTTATCAATGCCGCCCGTACCCTAGGCGCTGGGCGGTCCTATATTTTTGTGCATGTGGTCCTTCCTGCGGCTTTTCCGAACATTTTTCCCGGAATCCGGCTCGCGGCGGGTTACGCCTTCACAGCGTTGGTGGCGGCCGAATACCTGGGCGCTACCGAAGGTCTAGGTATCTACATCCGCGCCAGCCAGGAGCGTTTCGAGATACCCAGCATGTATGCCGGCATTGTCGTGCTCGGACTGATCGGCGTGGCCATTAACCTGGTGCTCACCCGGGTGGAGGAGAGGTTTACCAGGTGGCAACTCGGTATCACGAACCGGTAAATGCGCAGCGCATTGCAATGACTTTTACGGGTCGCGCGATTTGAAGGTTGTCCGCTGGTTCTCATTCCGCGGCTTGCCTTCTGAGTGCGACCGGTAGCGCCACGATAATTCTGGCTGGCCGGCAACATCAATGGTTGCGGTAAAGGAGGGCGGATGACGAACCTGCTGTGCATGACATGAGGGCAGGTCCCTCGAAGCCGACGGACGACACGCGCCGCCCCTCTCGCCGACACGTGCTGACTGGTCTCGCCGCCGCAACCGGGGTCACCGCGGCGGCGGGCTACAACTTGCTGCGCCCGTCCCGGACCGATGCGGCCGTCACGCCGCTGAGCGATGCGTCTGTCACGCCACAAATTGATAGCCGGCGCACCCTGATCGTCACCGCCCGCGACAGCACCTCGGTGGCGCTGATCGCCTTCGACGAGAATCGGCTGCTCGGCCATCTTGATCTCGGCCTCGCGCCCCGTGAATTGAGGGTGTCGGACGGCGGTGTCCTGATCGCGGCGGCCGACCGCCATTCTCACCAACTGGCGTTCGCCGAGCTCGCTACCCAGAAGGTACGCCACGTCGACCTCCCTAATCGGCCGACGCGCCTCGTGGTCAGCCCCGACGGCGCCACCCTGGCCGCCATCGACGAGGATAGCGGTGAGATCGCGCTCATCGACTTCCGCTCCGGGCGCATAACACTATGTTTTCAGGGACCGGCGCACATCCGCGCCGTCATCTTCTCGCCCGACGCCGCCTTGCTGTTTGTGGGCGCCGACACCGCTCAGGGGGTCGTCATTTTTGACCTCGCTAGCGGCCGCCTCGCCGCCACCATCGACAGCCCACCGGTGGTCGACCTCGTTCGCTCACCGAACGGCCGCGAGGCTTTCGCCATCACCGCTGACGGCGAGCACTCGATCCTGCACCTGGACCTGAAGTCGCGGGCCATCTTGGGGCGGATGACCGGTCGCCCGGCGGCCGCGGTATTCACAACCGGTTTCGGGCGCTACCTGCTGCTGCCGGACCCTGATGCTGGCACCATGACAATCGCCTCGGTCCAGTCGCTACAGCCGGGTCCGCTGCTGGCCGCCGGTGCCGGCGTCTCGACCGCCTACAGTGCCTGGTTCGACACCGTGGCGTTGGTACCCAGCGCGCCCGCGCACAAAGTGTTTGTCTACGATCTCGAGGCCGGACGCAGCGACGGCGCCATCGCGCTCGCCGGCCGCCCCGGCCTCGGCTCGACGTCGCCGGAGGGCGACAAGTTCTATCTCCCGGTCGAGGACAGCGGCGAGGTCGTGGTGATCGACACCCGCGACCGCCGCCAGGTGAGCACCATCAGCGTGGGAGGGGCGCCGGTGCGGGCAGTGCTCGCCGCTGGCTATGGCATCTGTCACTGATGCCACCTCCCGTGGTGCTCAGGGCTTCAGGAGCAGGTTCCTCAACGGCGTATTCATCTTCGAAAACCCCGGCGCCGATGCCAAGCGTCAGTCGCGCCTTGCTGATCACATCAACGCTCGCCGCGATAAAGTCCCGTTGCGGTCAACGTTCAGCGGCAGCGGGCCGAAGTTGCCGAAATCAGAAATTTCACAGCCGATGTACGTATTTATGCCATGGCATAGCTTGCCAGTGCCTATCAAATAGAACCCTTTACGACTGTATATTCCGCCGTTAGAGCGTGCAGCGGTCGGCAGCCTTCATTGTCACGGGCACAGCGCGTTATCCCAACCACCAGGATATCTTGATGACCGAACGCCTCTCTCAGCTTTTCCGGCGCCATCTGCTTATCGCCACCTCCGCAGCGGCCACCGCAACTATCAATCCGGCCCGGAGTGCCAGCGGTCAAAGCAATGGCGGTGATATCACCTTCCTCATCGACTCGCTTGGCGACACCTGGATTCCGAACAACAGCGCGATCTCCAGCTTCCAGGGTCACATCTGGGGCCATGTGACCGACAAGCTCGTTTACGTCGACGCTGACGGCAAGGTCAGCCCCTGGATTGCCGAAAGCTGGGAGCAGAATGACACCGCCACCGCCTTCACCCTCCACCTCAAGAACGGCGTGACCTTTTCGGACGGCACCCCGCTCGACGCGCCGGCCGTCGTGGCCAACCTCGACATCTGGTACGCCGGCCGCCGGAACGAGGGCATCAACCCGATTGGCTTGTTCCCAAAGACCTACGACCATGCGGAAGCGGTTGACCCGACCACGGTGAAGGTCTTCTTCAAGGCACCGACGCTCGGCTTTGTCCCGACCCTCGGCTACCACGGCTCGATCCTGATCTCCCCGAGGACTATCGCGCAGCCCGCCGCCCAGCAGGCCAACCTGGGCAAGACCTCCGGCAGCGGCCCGTATCTGGTCGATTCCTGGAAAGAGGGCGACTTCGTCAAACTGGTCAAGCGCAAGGACTACAACTGGGGTCCCCCGGCAGTCGGCCACACCGGCCCAGCCTTCCTCAATTCGATCACCTACAAGCTGGTGGCCGAGCAGTCGGTGCGGGTCTCGTCTGTGCAGTCCGGCCAGGCCGAAATCGCCTACAGTCCCTCGCCGCTAGAGTTGCAGTCCCTTAAGGAGGCAGGGTTCACCGTCGCGACGCCGCGCTACCTCGGCTTCGTAAACGGCTTTGCGATCAACACCAAGTTGGCGCCGTATGACAACGTGAAGGTGCGTCAGGCCCTCCAGGCCAGCATCAATCGGCAGGAGATCATCGACACCGTCTACACGCCAGACTGGAAGCTGGCGACGTCCTTCATCCAGAGCAACGTGCCCGGCGCCACCGACCACAGCGACCTGCTCGCTTACGACCCAGCCAAGGCCGAGAAGCTCCTGGACGAGGCGGGCTGGACCAAGGGCGCCGGCGGCATCCGCACGAAGGACGGCAAGCAACTTTCGCTCACACTCTACTCCAACCCCTACCTCGCGACCTCGAAGGCGGTCGACGAACTCACCGCCCAGCAACTCGGCAAGATCGGCTGGAAGGTCTCCATCCGGGCCTACGACGTTGTGACGTATGGCGAGAAGGTCCGGATCGGCAGCCCGACTGTGCCGGCCTATGAGGTGACCCGCAGCTTCATCGACGCCGGCACCGTGGCCAGCATCCTCACCAACGCCAACAACGGGGAAAACTGGTTCGCCCTTGGCGAGAGCGATCCCAAGATCAACGAACTGCGCGACAGGGTCGCCGGCGCCGGCTCTGTCAAAATCCGTGACCCGCTGCTGGACGAGCTGCAGAAATACGTCCTTGAGCAGGGCTACTTTGTCCCGCTTACGCAGATTGTCCAAAGGATCTACCTGCAGTCGCCGAAGCTCACGGGAGAGCAATACAACGGTATTGCTTATGCCAGTTACTACACCGCCACGGCGAGCACGTGACCCACCCACGTGGAGAGATCGCCGGCATGAGGAACGCCTACCGCGCCTATGCAGCAAAACGCCTTGTTCAGGCCGTCATCGTCATCCTGCTGGCATACGTCCTCACCTTCGTTGTCGTCAGCATCCTGCCGGGCGATCCTATTACCAGTGTATTGCGCGACCCCCAGAGCGGGTTCACTGAGGAGCAGATTCGAGCAATCATCGCCGCACAGGGCCTGGACAGGCCGATTCCGGTGCGGTTGTGGATATCCTTGTCCCACTTTCTGATCGGCGACTTTGGCCTGTCGATGCGGTCCAGCCGGCCCGTTGCAACCCTGATCGCCGAGGTACTCCCCTCGACGCTGATCCTCGCGTCGGCGGGACTTTTGGTCGCGCTCCTGCTGGCGGGTGCACTCGCCTACGGGACCCAGTTCCTGCCAAAGCGGTTCGGCCAGGGCTTCCTGCGGGGCGCCCCCTCGTTGTTCCTGTCGGTGCCGAACTTCGTCATCGGCCTGGTGCTGATCCACGTCTTCGGCTTCCAGCTCGGTCTGTTCCGCGTGATCGAGCCCAACAGCGTTTGGGCAACAGTTTTCGCGTCGATTGCACTCGGCATCTCGGTCTCCGCACGCATCGCCGAAGTGCTCATCGCGAACCTCGATCACGAATCCGGGCAGGAATACGCGGCCGTCGCGCGCGCCCGCGGTCTTGGGCAGGCCCGCCTGTTCCTCAAGCACCTGCTGAAGCCATCCTCGCTCCCGGTCGTCACCGTCATCGTGCTTACCATCGGCGAACTGCTCGGCGGCTCGCTGATCACCGAGACGGTGTTCGGACGCGCCGGTATCGGAAGCCTGGTGCAGCGTTCGGCGACCACGCATGACCTGCCCGTCCTGCAGGCGGTCGTTTCTTTGGCGGCGGTGGTCTTTGTACTCGCCAACCTGATGGCCGATCTCGTTTACCCGCTGCTCGACCCGCGCGTGAAGCTTTTTGGCGATCCCGCCCCCCGCCTCGCCAACGCTAAGGAAAGCGCCGTTAACGCTTCCGGGGCGGTGACGCCATGACTGCCGCCTTCCCGTCTTCTGTCCCGCACGTTACAGCGACCAGCCGGCTAGCCGCCCTCCGGATACCGCCGGCCGTTGTCCTATCGCTCGCGGTCGTTGCACTGGTGATCGCCTGGTCGCTCGTGCCCGGCCTGTTCACGAGCTATGACCCGGTCAACGGCGTTCCCGCCCACAAGCTGCTTGCCCCCAGTGCCCAGCACTGGTTCGGCACCGACCAAATAGGTCGCGATCTTTATGCCCGCGTCGTCTACGGCACGGCTTCTTCGATAACCAGCGCGCTGATTGCCGTGTCCATCGGCGTCGTCGCCGGGGGCTTCATCGGCCTTCTCGCCGGCTTCCTGGGCGGCTGGGTCGATATCGTGTTCGCTCGCCTGATGGACGTGCTGCTGGCGATTCCGAGCTTCCTGCTGGCGGTCATCATTGTCACCGCGCTTGGCTTTGACACCACGAACGTCGCCATCGCGACCGGCCTGTCGGCGGTGGCTGTCTTTGCGCGAGTGATGCGGTCCGAGGTCATCAAGGCCCGGCAAGCGACCTTTGTGGAGGCGTCGTTCCTGCTGGGGGGATCGCGTTGGCACATCCTGGTGCGGCATGTGCTGCCAAACGCCTCGCGATCGGTGTTGACGCTGGCGGTGCTGCAATTTGGCCTGTCGATCCTGGTAATCGCCAGTCTTGCCTTTCTGGGGTACGGCGACCCGCCGCCCGCGTCCGACTGGGGCCTGCTGATCTCTATTGGCAAGAACTACCTCAAATGGCCGTGGCTGGTTTACGCGCCCGCCTTCGTTACGATCGCGACCGTCCTCTCAGTGAACAGGATCAGCCGATGGCTCCGCAAGACAGCCTGACGGCCATCCTCCCTTGCGCTCGGACCACCGAACCGACAGCGCCCCTGCTGCGGGTTGACGGCCTGTCGGTATTCTACGGCGCGAACAAGGTCGTGACCGATGTCGGATTCGCGCTGGGCCGCGGTAAGAGCCTCGCGCTTATCGGGGAGTCCGGTTCTGGCAAGTCCACCATCGTCCGCGCAGTGCTACGGCTGCTCCCTGAGGGGGCGCACGCGACCGGCCGCGTCGCGTTCGACGGCCAGGAGGTGCTTGGGCTCTCCGAGCGTCGTTTCCGGCCGCTGCGGGGACGGGCCATCGGCTTCGTCCCACAGGACCCTGGCAACGCGCTCAACCCGGTGCGGAAAATCGGCGCCCAGGCGATGGAGGCGGCCGCGCTGCTGGACGTGCCCGACAAGACCGGCCGGATGGTGCGCATCCTTGAAACGTTCGCCCAGGTCGGGCTCGACAATCCCCAGCGTGTCTACGACTCGTACCCGCACCAACTCTCCGGTGGAATGCTTCAGCGCGTGCTCATCGGCTTGGCGGTCCTGCCGCGGCCGGCGCTGCTGGTCGCAGACGAGCCGACCTCTGCGTTAGACGTCACGATCCAGAAGCGGATTCTCGACCTGCTGTCGCAATTGCAGCAGGAGCTTGATATCAGCCTGCTTCTGATCACCCACGATCTGGCGATCGCCGCCGAGCGGGCGGACTCACTGGTGGTGCTGAAGGACGGTGCGGTGCAGGAGGCCGGCAGCCCAGCGGCCGTGTTTTCCGCGCCGGCGTCGGAATATTCCAGGAAACTGCATGCCGCTGTTCCGGCGCTCAACCCCGACCATTACGCTGCGCTGCGTGCCGTCGGCTTCCGTCGTCTCGGGGCCGATACCGGTGTGGCACTAAAGATCGAGGTCAGCGCCGTCACGAAGACCTTCAAGGTTGACGGCAAGGCGCTGACGGCCGTTGATAACGTGTCGTTCACAGTCCCCGCGGGCACCACGCATGCGCTTGTCGGCGAGTCGGGCTCCGGTAAGACAACGACAATCCGGCTGCTGCTTGGGCTCGAGCAACCTGACAGCGGGCGCATCTCGATCGTCGGCGAGCAGATCATCGGTCGCTCGCAGGGGTCGCTGCGCGCGGTGTGGCGCCGCCTTCAGCTTGTTTACCAGAACCCGTTCACCTCGCTCGATCCGACCTGGAGGGTCGAGCACCTGGTGCGCGAGCCGCTCGACCGGTTCAATATCGGCACCCGTAAACAGCGGGCCGAGCGGGTCCGCGAGGCGCTGGCCAATGTCGGGCTTGGCGAGCACCTGCTCTCCCGCAAGCCGGCTGCCCTGTCAGGTGGCCAGCGCCAGCGCGTGGCCATCGCTCGGGCGCTAATCCTCAAGCCGGACGTGATCGTATTCGACGAGCCCACCTCCGCGCTCGACGTCAGCGTCCAGGCCGACATTGTCGGGGTGCTGCTGTCGCTGCAGGCGAACCTGGGCCTGACCTATGTCTTCGTTTCCCACGACTTGGCCCTTGTGCGTCAGCTCGCCCACACTGTCTCCGTGATGCACCGCGGGCGCATCGTCGAGCACGGGACCGTCGCCGACATCTTCGACAATCCCCGGCAACCTTATACCGTATCGCTGCTGGAATCGATCCCGTCCGCAACGGCAGCGAGAGGCATGACCGTCTCGCCTGCTGCCCTCGGACGCGGCATCACAAAGACCGTTCCAGCAGGTTCCGCATGATGCCGGCTTTGACCGTTTTCAGGACCGTTGACTGCTCATAACACGTGTTACATCGCGTGGAATATATGAACGCACTGAATGATAGGGTATGAATGCTGCTCGCTGTTCCCGTCCGGAGTTTAACATGCCAGCCGTAGAGCAAGAAAAATACCTGGCGCCCACACGCGCAGAGCTGCTGGCAAGTGTGCCTGGCTTCGTAGCAGAGATCGCGGTGGGTGCGGCTCGACGGGAGCAGGAGCGCGAATTGCCGTTCGCCGCCTTCGCCCGCATCCGCGCGCTGCGGCTGGGCACGTTGCGCGTTCCTGTCGCGCTGGGCGGACCGGGCGGGTCTGCGTCCGACTATATCACCATGATCGCCGCCATCGCGGTGGGCGATCCCAACGTGGCGCACGCGCTGCGCTCCCATTTCAACTATGTCGAAAATACCATTCTGACTCCGGTGGCGGATCACCACCCGGAAGCCATCGCTCGAATTCTCGCGGGCCAACTTTTCGGCGGCGCGCACACTGAACAGGGCACGGCGCGTCCGGGGCAGGTGACGACGCGACTGAGCCGCCAAGGCGATGGCTGGCGGCTGAATGGGCGCAAATGGTATGCGACCGGAACGGCCTTCGCCGATTATGCCTCCTTCAGCGCGTTGGATGACGATGGACAACCAACGGGTGTGCTGATTCCGGTAGGCCGCAAGGGGCTATCCATCCTGGATGACTGGGACGGGATGGGTCAGCGCCTGACCGCGAGCGGCGGCGTGGTGTTCGACTGTGTCGAGGTCTTTCCCAGCGAGATCATCCAGCGCCGGCTGGACGGGCCGGTGGGGCGGCATTGCTCAACATTGCGGCAGTTGCATCTGGCGGCCTGCGCGGCGGGGGCGCTGCGCGATGTGCTGGGCAGCGGGTTAGATTATGTCCGCGGTCAGGCCCGATCCGCGCAGCACAGCATGGCCGAGACGGCTGCGGCGGATCCGTTCGTTCAGCAGGTGATTGGCGAGATTTCAACCGCGTCCTTCGCCGTGGATGCGGCAATTGGCGTTGCCGCGCAACGGCTCGATGACAGCGTCGCGGCGTTTGCCACCGGTAACGCGCAGGCGATCGAGGCGGCGCTGATTGCAAGTTCTCTCGCGACATCGCGCACGCAGTTGCTGCTCGCGCAACTTGGGCCGCGCTCGGCGGAGCGGTTGTTCGACCTCGGCGGCGGATCAACAACCTCCCGCGAGCTGAACTTCGATCGTCATTGGCGGAATATCCGCACGGTGCTCAGCCATAATCCGTTGCTGCACAAGGCACGGGTGGTGGGCGATTACTTGATCAACGGGACGACGACGCATTTGCGGGAAGGGCGGGTGTTTTGAGTTATGCCACGCCGAACGTCTCCTGCAGCCACGTCCAGACGTCGCGGGCGGGACGGCCCAGCAGGTCGGGCACGGTTTGGGTCACCGTGCTTGCCGCACCTTCGGCAATCAGGGTGCGGAACTCCGCGACCGCGGCAGCGTGGAATTGGTCCGCGTCATGCGCTGCCGCGGCCGGTGCGGTGGCTGGCGCCAGACGTGGCGGCAACCGGTCGCGGATGGCACGCCAGGTCACGGCCTCCGGTCCCGTAATGACCAACGGCCCCGCCGGCACGGATGGCGCCGTCAGGGCGTGGACGGCGACATCAGCGATATCGTTGGTATCGATATAGGCGACGGGCGCGTCCCGGTCTGGCGACGGGCCTTCACCGCCAGCCCGCCAGTTGGCGATCTGCCTGGCAAGCCCGGACTGCATCCACGCGTTGGGCTGGATGGAGACGGATTCGACAGGCGCCTCCGCCAGCCGCGCCTCGACCAACCCATGCAGCGCGCCGGCGCGTGAGCGGGCGGGGTTGGTGATGGTCCAATCGGAGCCCGACAGTTTGACGATCCGCCTGACGCCGGACCGCACCGCGGCGTCAATCACTCGGCCCTGCGATACGGCCAGATCGGCCGCTATCGGTGTCAACAGGAACAGCCTCTCCGCGTCCTGCAGCAAGGCGGCCAGCGCCGTGTCATCCTCGATGTCACCGGCGACGACCTCCACGCCGCCACGCAACCCAGCGCGCGCCGAGTCCGGGGCGCGGGTGAGCAGCCGCAGCCGCCAGCGATGGTCAGCGGCCAGCCGAGCGGCGACAAGCCGGCCCAACAGGCCTGTGCCGCCGATAACCGCGATCAAGTTGGGGCTGGATGCGACGGCCGGATCGGTCATTCCGCTGCCGCCGCTATGCGCTGGCTATCGAGCGGCCTGCGGTCAACCCAGGCATCGACGTCAAAATCCGCCTCCAGGAACCCCCATTCCAGCAGAAAATCCTTGAAATGCGCAATCGCGGCAATCTGCTCCGGTTCCAGCGCCAGGCCGAGCTTCAGGTGCAAATCCGCGCCGTAGGCTGACGTGGCGGCCTCTTCGCTCACCAGAACCTCACGGGCAACGATGCGGCGTGTCTCGTCAGGGTTGCCGCGGGCCCAGGCGGCGGCGCGGTCGACCTGTGCCACCAGGGCCGTAGCGAGGTCCGGCCGTTCCTCGATGAAGGACCCATCCACGGTCAGCGTCCGCGGCGTGCCGTTGTTGATGCGGATTTTCGGGTCCGCGTTATGTCCCGTCTCCGCCAGAACCCGGGCCGCCAGCAGATTGGCAATCCCGATGCCCTCGGCGGCCTTGACGAAAATTGCATCGACAGTCCCGCTGGCCAGCGCCGCGACCTCCGCCCAATAAGGCTGGCGGCGGCTCAGGCCGTGCAGGCTGGACTCACCCTGAAACGCAATCACCGACTCGGCTATGTCGAGATCGACCAGCGTCACATCACGCGTCGTGGCACCGATGGTTGCCAGCGCCGAAGCGATCCCCTTCAGCGCCGTCGCCCGATGGAAATCGACGATCGGCCCCGCCCGGCGCGGCACGCCAATACGCGCGCCGAAAAGGTCCGCCGAGGTCCGCAGCCTCGATTGCGGCAGCGTGATGATGGCCTGGAATTCGTCAACCCAGGTCAGGCCAATCAGCCGTGTGTCACGGCCGGCGGAGCGGGCGCGAATGGCCGGAATATTGCCACCCTGGCGAAACGACCAGGGCAGCGTGTGATTGAAATGACTTTCCCGCACCAATTTGTCAGGCGAGTCCGCGATCGAGCGCACCACCACGCCATGCGCGCCGAACGCGGCATCGATCCAGCCGAAGCGCGCGGCGATCCCCAGTGGGGATGGCACCGGACAGCGCGTGTACCAGACTGTATCGTGGGGCATTCAATCCTCCTTTTTGTCCGCGACGAACTCATGACGATGGCGCAACGGCCGCATTCGCCGCTTTTGCCGCGGCGGCGCGAACCAGATAACCGTTCGGGGCGTGGGTGCGGCCGCATTGCACATTGCGGTTATGGCGTTCCAAAGGGTGCCCGCGGGATATGCCGGCATTGCCGGCGATTCTCAGCGCGATGTCGACAATGCGGATGGCGTTCTCAATTACCACATAGCGAACTTGCGACGGCGCCGCACCGGTATCGCGCCCCGCGTCGGCGTCCCGCGCGACCGATGCCAGCAGCCGATCGCCAATGTCCAGCAGGACTTCGATTTCACCAAGCTGGTCCTGGATCAGGGGCAGGGAGGCGATCGGGGCGGTCAGCGCGCCAGGCGTAAAGGTATTGGCGAAGGCCAGCACGTCGTCCCGCGCAGCGCGAGCGATACCGTGATACACGGCGGCGATAAGCGTCATGAACCAGGCGAACTGCTGGCTGTCGAACCGCCGTCCCAGCCGAGCCGGCGCAAGGTCCAGCACATGCCCGTGCGGCACTGGCACATCGTCGAAAATTACGTCATGGCTTGCCGTGGCGCGCATGCCAGTGGTGTTCCAGACCGGCTCGATACGGATGCCCGGTGCGGTATGACTGACCACGAATGAGCCAAGCCGCGGCTCTGGTTCATCGGTGACCGCCAGGACCAGGAACCAGCGCAACCCCTCGCTGCCGGTGGCGTAACGTTTATGCCCGCTGATGCGCCAGCCCTCGGCCGTACGGCGGGCGATAGTCTGGGGCAATGTGCCATAGGATGGGGAGCCGGCTTCCGGCTCCACCTGCACGGAATTGATCAGCGCCGGTTCGCGCAAGCCGGAGGCAATGACGACGCGGGCGACATCCTCCGGCCAGCGCTTGCCGTGCCGGATGGAGGCGAGGTTAACGAAATGCATCGACAGAATCAGCGCGGTCGATGGCTCCCCCCGCGCGATTTCGCCGACAACCCGATGCGCAAGCGCGAGGCCGCCGCCGTCCTGCTGTGCCGTCACCAGATTGACGATGCCAGCTTCGTGCAGCGCGGTGAAATTGGCGGCGGGAAACGCGCCAGTGGTGTCCAGCTCGGCCGCCGTTGCCGCGAACTGGTCCGCCAGTCGCCTGGCGTGGTCCAGCGGCGCGGCAATGTCCCCGGCAAGCAGTGCGGCGCTCATGCGACGTACCCTGTCACCAGGCAGCCGGACGATACGTGGCCGAAAGAGCGAAACATGGCTTTCATCCCTGGTGCTGGCTGCATGTTAACTACGAGTCCAGATAGATATCGGCGCCGTTGCTCCAGAGCTGCTCGACACCCGTCTTCAGGTTCTTCACGCGCTTGTCGTAAACAACGATGACCGATGGCGTCACCAGGTCGAGCGTGGGCAGATCTTCCACAACTTGTTTCTGAAAGGCGTCGAACAGCTTGCGGCGCTTGACAGGATCGACCTCCACAGCGGCATCTTCCAGCAGGCGATCGACCTCGGGGCTGATGTATTTCGACCCGTTGGTAAACGGGACGCCGGGCTTGAAGTTCTTCGACCAGTAAAGCCGCTGAATGCCGACGGTGGGGTCGTAAAAATTGCTCATGCCCTCAATAGCGATGTCGAAGCTGCGATCGGTGAAGATGCGTTTGACGAAGGTTGCGAAATCCTGCGACCGCTGTTCGACCTTGATGCCAACCTTGCCCAGCGCCTGGGCGAAGTACTCCGCCGTCTGCTTCGGCGGGCCAGAGGGCTGGGTCGGGTCGATGAACAGCTTGAAGCGCACACCGTTGGCGCCGCGCTTGTAGCCCGCCTCGTCAAGCAGCTTTTCCGCCTTGGCCGGGTTGAATTCATATTTTGGCAGGTCCGGCGTGTAAAACCGGGTCAGTTCCGGACTTATCGGACCATCCAGCCGTGTGGCATAGCCCAGATAGACGGTGCGGACGATGAAGTCCTTGTTGATGGCATGGGCGATCGCGTGCCGGACCCGAATATCCGCGAGATAGGGGTTCTCGAGGTTGAATTCTGCGCGCGCAATCGTCGGCGAATACGGCACCGGATCGGTGTCAACGACGAGCGTCGGGCTTTCTTTCAAACGGCGGATATCCGCCAGCGGCAAGGTCGCCACCGAGACTTGGACGTCCCCGGTCTCGATGGCCGCCACCGCTGCCGCGGGATCGATGATAAAACGAAAAATGATCTGATCCAGGTGGGGTTTGCCTGCATCCCAATAGGCGTCGTTGCGTACGACCCGCACATGGCTGCCGCGGGCCCACTCCACGAACTTGAACGGACCCGTGCCAACTGGCGCGATGTTATGCGGATTTTCGCCGACACTGGTGCCTTCATACAGATGGCGCGGTAGCATCGGCGATTCGAAACTGGCAAACGCCCACAACAAATAGGGCGCGGGCTTCGACAGCTCCAGCTCCACCTCATACGGGCCGATTGCATTCACTTTGTCCACACTGGCGAAGGTCGCTCGGCCGCGGGGATGGTACTGCTTCAGCGTCAGGATCGAATAAGCAACGTCGGCGGCGGTGAATTCCTGGCCGTCATGCCACTTAACCCCCTGCCGCAGCTTGAAGTGGTAGCGCAGGCCATCCGGAGATACCGTCCACTCGGTCGCCAGCAGCGGTTGCGGATTGAAGTCGTTGTCGTAGGTCAGCAGGCTTTCATTGATCTTGCCGCCGATGAAGTAGGTCGCACCGGCCGATTGCGTGACCTGAATCAGCGCCGGCGGCTCGGTGCCGATGTTGATCGCCAGCGACCCGCCGCGCCGGATCGCCGGCTGCGCACGAACCGACTGCGGCGCAAGCCCGACGCCGGCCATGGCGGCGCCAGACAGCAGCACCACGCGGCGGGACACGGACTGGTGGGCACGAGGCGGCATGGGCGTTCGTCCTACGGTGATCCGCACGGCGCAGCCAATCGGGGCATGCGGCCGCGCCGAACCAGGGCTTATCACGTCAATTCCACGATGAATAGACGTATAAATGAGATTCCACGTTGCCTTAATCACACACGCCAGACCGTGATTGGGTCGAAACGCACTGGACGGGTAATTGGAACTCGACAAAAGGTGGGCTTCATAGATTGCTGTATAAACATCCCGCCACATTGGCAGATCCAGCCATACGGATCGCGCGCAACAGCGAAGGGCAACACGGCACATGAGCGCACTCGACATTGTCGATATCAACACGCATCTGTGGCCGCCGGCCTGGGCACCGGCGGGGCGCTATGCGCGGCTGGCACAAACGCTCCTGCCAAGTGTCATGGAGAAAATCACCAAGCCGGAAACCCAGATCGCGGAATTCCAGTCGGGCAGCGTGTCGCTGGCTGTCGTCACCGCGACGATCGAAAGTATGTTCGGCAATGACGGGCCGGAGGACTTTGACGCACTGAGCCAAGCCAACGACTGGCTCGCCGCACGCCACGAGTCCATCACCGCCTTCGGCACCACCGACGCCTTCGCCGGCGACCTTGGTGCGCGGGAGCAGCGCTTGGTCGCCGGCGGCACTGCGCGCCGCCTGTTAAGCCGGCGCCGCAATCAGGCGACGACGGCATGATCCAGCCAAGGCGCGTGCTCAGCCTGAATGTCGGCATCAACACGACCGGCTACCTGCCGAATGCCTGGCCTTATCGCACCGGCAACCGGCAGGAGATCAACGACCCGGCCTATTACCGCCGGCTGACGGAACTTGCCCATCGCGGCCGGTTCGATGCGGTGTTTTTCTCCGACCACGCGGCGCTGGTGGAGGATCCGCGTGGGCGGCCATTCCACACGCTGGACCCGCTGACGCTGGCTGCGGCGCTGACGGCCCAGGTGCCGGATATCGGCGTCGTTGTAACGTTCTCCTCGACCTACAATTCGCCGTACAACTTGGCGCGGCGGGCGCAGACCGCGGATTTGATCTCCGGCGGGCGCCTGATCCTGAATGTTGTGTCGTCGTTCAACCCGAATGTCGCGGCGAATTTCGGCAGCGCGCCGTTGCCGCCGCGGGCCGAACGCTATCCCAGGGCGGCCGAGTTCATGGACGTGGTCAAGAAGCTTTGGGCCAGCTGGGACCCGCGGCGCGAACGGGACGTGCCGGCGGATCTGTTTTGGGACGCTGCCAGCGCGCGGCCGATTGACCATCACGGGGATTATTATGATGTCCGCGGGCCGCTGAACGTGCCGCGGGGGCAGCAGGGTCATCCTGTCATCGCGCAGGCCGGCGCGTCCGAAGGCGGTATTGATCTCGCCGCCCGGCATGGGGAAATCATCTACTGCAACATCCTCTCACGTGAGGCCGGACAGGCGTTTGGCCGCCGGGTGAAGGACCGCGCGGTCTCGTTCGGCCGCGATCCGTCCACCATTCGCATTGTGCCTGGGCTTGTGCCGATCATCGGTGAGACCCGGGCGGAGGCGTTGCGCAAGCACGAACTCTTTAGCGGCGCGGGGTCGGAGGACGGGTTGATAGCGGCGTTCATTCGGGAGCACGGGCTTGACCCACGCGGGTTTGACCCTGATGCGATCCTCGATCCGGAACGCTTCGTGCCGGCCCCTGACCGGATCCAGGCGCTGGGCATGACGCTCGGCCTGGTAGAACTCCTGCGCCACGACCGCCTCACCGCCCGCCAGGTCGTCCGAAAGTCGGCTGGGAATCACAGACTGGTGCTGGGCACGGCGGAGGATGTGGCAGACGCGATCATCGACTACTGGGCTGACAGCACCGTGGATGGCTACACGATCCAGCCGCCGCGCGCGCCGGATGATATCGTTCAATTTGTCGACAAGGTTATCCCGATCCTGCAGGACCGCAGTGTGTTCCGGAGGGAGTACGTGCCGGAGACGATGCGGGACCGGTATGGACTGCCTTATCCGGATTAAGCCGGACACGCCGTTGCGGTCAATCGCGGGATCGAGATAGCGTCAGCGAAGCTGAACCTGCAATTCCAGAGGTAAAAGGAGGTTTCGTGATTGGTGGCACAAAGGTGGCCGAAGGCTCGCGGTTCTCTAGCCAACGCCTGGACGCGATCATCTGCCGCCTGGAACAGGACGTCGCTTCATCCACTATCCCCGGAGCCACGATCATGCTTGGCAGTCGTGACCAGGTGCTGTTCGAGCGATCGGTAGGGTTCCGCGATGTGATGACGCATGACCCTCTGCAGCTCGACGCGATTTGGCGTATCTACTCGATGACGAAGCCCCTGGTGACAGCAGCGGCGATGACCCTTGTCGAGCAGGGGCTGTTGCGGCTCGACCAGCCGGTGGCCGACTTCATTCCAGCTTTTGGCAAGCTGCGTGTTATGGATGGAGAGCGACCGACCGTCTCGGCGGCCAACCCGCCAACCATCCAGGATCTTATGCGCCACACGGCCGGCTTGGCCTATGGCTACCTCGGTGAAAGCCCTGCGCAGCGTGCCTACGCAGGCGACGGATTTCTCAAGGAAGATCTGTCTAACGCCGACTTCGTGGACCGGCTTGCCGCACTACCACTCGAATATCAGCCGGGGACAGTGTGGCACTACAGCCATGCAACCGACGTGCTGGGACACGTGCTCGAGATCATTCGTGGGGTGGATTTGCAGGACATCCTGCAAGAGACCCTGTTCGGGCCTCTGGGCATGCCGGAGACGGTCTTTCGGCTGGCGTCCACCGAACGCCATCGGGTGGCGGAGCCGCTGCCCAGTTCTCGGGGGACGCCGCCATATTTCCTTGATCCCTGCAGGCCACGTCGCGGACAGCGTGGTGGCGGAGGTCTCGTTTCCACCGCGCGGGACTATGCACGTTTTCTTCGCATGCTGCTGGGAAACGGAACGCTGGACGGCCGCCGTGTTTTGAGCCCAGCCACGGTCGGCCTCATGACGGTGGACCATCTGGGGACCAACATCGGCAAGGCAAGCTACTATCCGCCTGGGCCAGGCTATGGCTTCGGGTTGGGCTTCGCTGTCCGGCTTTCACAGGGCGAGGCGCCCTTTCCCGGATCTTGTGGTGATTACTTCTGGAGCGGCGTCGGCGGCACGTATTTCTGGGTAGATCCAGTTTATGGTCTGTTTGCCTTGTTTCTGCTCCAGTCATCCTCGCCGGAACAGCGGCGGCACTATCGGACACTTATCCGTAGCATGGTGTATGCCGCAGTTGATTGAGCACGCCTGACCCAAAGCGAACTTAGGGTCATGGGGTTAAAATCAATGGAAGACGACAACCTTCCTCGGCGCGCTGCGTCGCGATCGCATGATGAGCAGGACGACGATAATCGATGAGACCGCGCCCCGCTTTTTGATTGAGCTTCCCACTTCCGGTTCCCGATAGCTTTGGAGATCGTGGGAATTGGACGTGTGACCGACTGCGCCCGCCCTGCGCAAGGACGAAGAGCCAGGATCAGCTCTGTAACGAATTCGCAACGATGCCGTCACATCCTATTGGCATGCCCCGGTCTTGCGCGGTTAACCCGCAGAAGTACAGTTTTGTTGACGGCGGACCAACGAAATGAACATCAAAAAAGCGTTCACGGCCCTAGTTATACCGGTTTGGTGCGCCAAGGTAAGGTAGTGAGAACTGGCGTAGCTTTTGATGTTCGCACGGGTTCTATGCGAGAGGCGAGATCGTTGCCGCGAAGTTGGCACGATAAAAACACTCGGTCCATTCGAATCGTCGTCCGGAGTGTCTTACGTCGAAGGTCATGCACGTAAGTGCACGCCGTACAGCGCGAACATCGATTTAACGATTTGGAAAAGGAGGATAATGATCGGCGAGTAGATTGATGGCGAAAAGAAATCTCTACGGGATGGAGTAATATGGAGATTCGTGATCTCAACTATGTGGCAACCGCGGCGCGTGCCGGCAACCTTGCCCGAGCCGCCAAGTCCCTCGGTGTAGAAACATCTACTGTCAGCAGGCGGATTACCCGGCTAGAGGATGAACTCGGTCTGGCGCTATTCGAGAGAGGACATGCGGGTATCCGGTTGACCAGCGGAGGGCGAGCGGTAATGACCCATGTGAGGCGAGCGCTCGCCGAACTCGACGCGATCAGAGTTTCGGGCCTCTCACGGGGTTCGGGCGATGTAGGCGAGGTGCGGCTTGGCGTCCGTATGCCGCCGGTCGGGGAACCCCTCAGCAGCTTGTTGGATCACTGGCATCAGACACAACCCGGCGTTATTCTCAGCGTTTCGGAGATGAGTGACCGGGAGATGGTCATGGCTCTCGAGGAACGACGCTTAGACGCTGTATTTATGACAAGCCATACACTGTGGCCTCGTGCAACGGCCGTGCCGCTGTATCGGGAACGTCTAATGGTCGCAATGCCCGACCGGCACCGGCTCGCGGATCGAGAGGTGGTCGATTGGGCCGTTCTAAGGGCAGAAACCTTGCTCGTTCAGGGTTGGGACGAAAGCCAGGCCGCGCGCGAATTGTATGCCTCATTCCTTGGAAGCGGCACGAACTTCCAGGCACATGCCGCAAGCAAGCAGTCTATTTTTGCGCTCGTCGCGGCGGATTTCGGTATAACGCTAGCGACGAAGAGTCAGTCTGAAGTGGTCTTCCCGGGTATCATATTCAAACCGATCGACGAACCTGACGCCTGGGTTGAGGTTTCCCTTGCATGGCTGCCGGAACTCGAAGATGCGGCCGTAGGTCGTTTCGTTACTCACATGCGTGATGAAGCACGATCACGACACTTCCTGTGAAGGAAGGTTGATCCTGTGAAGGAAGGTCGATCCGCGGTACTGCAGCGAATCCGATCAATCGTGATGAAGCGGGCCGGCATCCGCCCGACCGGCTTTGTCGGGTCGACGGCGGTTTGTCCGATCCCCCACGCAAACGCCTCTCCGCAGCCGACGAGGGCGCGATGGACTGCGACAGAAACGCCCACGGTCATGTTACCTGCCGGTCGACCGCGATTGTGCCTAGCTTCAGCGCTGCGTCATCAGCACTTGAACTCTGATGAGTATATCGCGAGTAATCATCACCGGACCCGAAAACCGGGTCGGATGAGTTTAGCGAGCGTCCCGTCGCTGGGGGACCGAACTAATTAAGGCGCCGAACACTCCCGCGGATCGACTTCTCCAGCGACATCGAAGAAGGCCAAATCCCGTTTTGTAGCCCCTACCGCCGTTAGATGGTCGGGCATCCAGATCGTGGCACCCACAATCCAAGGTCGCGGGTCAAGTTCCCCCCGTTGCGGCGTTCCCATTGACTGTCACCGCGACGACTTTGTGGCCGGCCCCTTAACGAACTCGATGATTGAGCGGTTGTGCCCGGAGCATTGGAACCGGTCATGTTGGCCGAGATTCCCTCTTCGGGCCGGACGCAATAAAATTCCGATGCGTCCAACCTCGTCAGTCCTCAAATGTGCCCAGTAGCGCCGGCCTAATTTCCGGGTTTATGACACGATTTCAATAATTTGCTGGTTCGCCAAGAGGCAAGTTCGGTGTAGGTGGACGCCAGGCGATACCGAAGAAGGCGGCGAAGTAGGCGGAAGCGGGCCGATGGCACATACGGTTTTAGCGTTAGATATCTAAAGCGTGCCTGAGCACGTAATCGCCATTGGGGCCGAGCTTCTGGACGGCTGCTAGTTCGATCAGACGCCGTCCGGCATCCCGACCGGACAGGACGGCGATGACGTCAATAGTGTCGGCGATGAGCGCGCGCGGGGCGGCGACGGCCTCCTGGACGAGTTGCTCCAAGCAGTGAAGTGCGCCGATCGCCGAGCGCGCGTGTAGCGTGCCGACACCGCCGGGGTGTTCCGTTCCCCAGGCATTCAACAGATAAAGCGTCTCGGCACCGTGCACCTTGCCGATGGGCATGTGATCGGGACGCAGTCGATGGGAAGATCTGACAAGATCGGGCAGTGTAGCCGCGCCGCCCCTCGTGCGCAGCGCAACAAGATTAGGAACGGCGCGCTGATGGTCGCGTAGGTCCTCGAAGAGCACCATGCGGTCTCCGGTCTTGGCAATTTCAGCGAGCAGCGCTTTTGCCAATGTGGTTTTGCCGGTCAAGGTGCCACCGGTGACGAGGATGTTATTCTGATGCCGGATAGCGAGCCGCAGGCGTTCGGCTTGCGCCTCCGACATGATGCCGGCGTCAACGTAATTACCGAGGGTGAACGCGGAGACAGCCGGGCGGCGAATTGCAAAGCAAGGTGCTGTGACCACAGGCGGGACCAACCCTTCGAATCGTTCGCCATTTTCCGACAATTTGGCCAAAACGCGCGGCGATCCCGCATGCACCTCGACTCCCTCATGATGTGCGACAAGCCTGACGATACGGTCGGCGTCGGCCGGCTGGACGCAGCAGCCAGTGTTTTCTAGTTCGCCTGACAAACGATCTATCCAGAGCCAGCCATCCGGCATTAGTCTCACCTCGACGATGCTGGGATCTTCGAGATAGCTGGCGATGACTGGCCCGAGTGCGCCGCGCAGCAGGCGCGCATCCCGGGCGAAGGTTTCGGATCGTAGCGAAGTGGCAGTCATTTTGAACTCCGTGAAATGCGCCCGGGCGAGGGGATTGATTAGAAAATGGCGGAACGGTCGCGGTGCAACAGCCTTGATGAGAACGGAGGGCGCTGGCGCAGAAAGACAGGCGATCGGCCGTGTGGGCTTTGCCGCGACTGGCACGGTCGATGTCCTCCGCCACCACTTGGACTAGGTGCGTGTTGTCGGTTCATGGCCGCGAGACCCCACATAGCGTTCCTGGTCGTTTGCCTGGGACGCGGCTTGGCCTGTGTCAGGCAAGGAGGTGTGTGGGTCGGCCGAAGGGCACGAACAATGTCAGCGCCTCGTTGCAGATCGTGACCCGCCGTTTGAGGCGCTCAAGGTAGCGGCTTATGCGATTGAGCCGCCCGGCAGCGAGCCAGGCGGCGACGACGGTCCCCGGCGTGGTCCGATCGCCGAGACCCACGCCAGCGTTCAGATCGAACTAGTCTGACGAGCTGAACTGAAGGATGCCGCAGTCGACCGTTTCGTCGCCTTCCTGCGTGACGAGACCCGTTCAAGGCGCCTTGTCTGATGCCGTCACTAGCCGCCGCAGTTTTGCGAAGGCGCGATCTGTTGCCATGAAGCGGGCCAGCATGGGGGCAATCAGCTTGGCGGGCTCGATCGCTCCCTGACCGGTCTCGCGCGCCAGCACTTCGCCATAGGCGACGAGATCGCGATGGATCACGGCCGACAACTCGACGGTGAGTTTGACCGGTTTGTCGTCGCCGATGGTGCCGATCTTCAACTTCGCCATAATCGCTCCTCATCTCCGATAGGGTTCGAGAACAAGGTCGTGGGTCACCAGCACCCGCACCGGAAAACCCGGCCGGATGGTGATGGTCGGATGCACATTCAGCGACCGCCCCACCACCTGCTGGCCGACCTGGCTGAAGCTCTGCGAAGTGCCCTGGCGGATGGCCTGGACGAGGGAGTTTTCGTTGTCGCTGGTGCCGGCTTCGGAGCCGACGCTGAGCAGGGTCGAGAGGATCGCCGCCTTGAACAGCATGCCCCAATGGTTGTCGACCTGATCTTCCAGGCCTGCATAGCCATCCGGGTCTGCCCCCGGCTGGCGCTCCAGAATGATGGATCGGCCGTTCGGCATGATCAGGCGGTTCCAGACCAGCAGTGCCCGGGATTGGCCGAAGGCCACCTGAGCGTCGTATTGCCCGACAAGGCGGGCGCCTTGCGGGATCAGCAGAATGCGGCCGGTCGGGCTGTCATAAACATTCTCGGTGACTTGCGCGGTGACCTGCCCAGGCAGATCTGAACGCAGCCCGGTCAGCAGCGACGCGGCGATGACCGCGCCAGCCTGGAGGATATTGGTGCTGGCCGGCGCCTCGACGCGATCGGGGCTGACTGTCCGCCGATCGACGTCGCCGTTCAGGAAGGCGAGCTTGTGGTCCTGGGACGTGAGGCCCGGCGATCCCGCAGCATTGGGAACCATACCGGGGACCGCTGCCGCCGGCAGGACGGCCGCCGCGGTTTGCCCGCCGCTGGTGGTCGTGAAGAGATGGCTGGTGCGCGCGGCCTCCTGCTCCTGGGCGATGCGTTGCTCCTCGGGGCTCGGTCCTGTAGCCGGCTGGGGCATGCCTGGGGCGGTCATGCCTGCATTCACCATCGGCCGGCCGAGGTCACCCGGCAGCGGCGGCCCGAGCTGCGGCGCGTTGTGTGGCAGGCCGGTGTAATCGCGTGGCAGGTTGGCCAACCCGTCGAAGACCAGCTCGTCGCGCTGCGCCGGCAAAACGTCGCCGCCGATGACGCTGCGCCGATCGCTTCCGGCGTCGATATCGGCGCGCTCAATTTCCGGTATCGGATCGAAGGCGACGATCCGGCATGGCGGCCGTTGCGCGCCTTTGACGATGGCCGTCAGGTGTTCATCGAATTCCCATCGGGGATTGGCCAGGGCGAGATGCCGCCGCTCTGGGTGATCGGCGCGGACGGTGGCGCCGAACTGGTGAACTACCGCGTCCGCGGTCGCCGGCGGCGACCGGGCCGGTGCCGACAAGCCGCTCGCTGGTTTCCACCACGATCTCGCGGACGACAGTGCGGATAATCCGTTTCTTGATCTCGACCGATGACGATGGATCATTCCAGGCGCATGGCAAGTCTTTCCCAAGACGCATAAGCGCGTCCCGCTCAGCTGTGCTCAATCGACGGGTGGTATCGTCGATCATTGCCGCCAGTTGTGCCTCCAGGCGCTGGACGGTCACCAACCGTTCGTTCCAGCGACGCTCCAACTCCGCGGCTACCAGCCGATTGCCTGGATCGACCGCATCATACTGTCGGCGCGCCAGCCCCGCTTCGTAACGGGCTGCTTCCAACGCCAGTTCGGCTTGCCGGCGCTGGTCATGATGACGATCTTGTCCGCTGTCGATCGCGGATAGTGCAGCCTCGATGCCCACAGGCGCCAGAATGCGCAGAACCTCCTCGCTGACGGCGCGTTCGAGGCGATTGCCGGTGATGACTGTGCAAATTCTGCCTGCGTTGTCCTCTTCGATCGGTCGGACACAATAGGGCACCTCTAAAAATCCGCTTTCCTTTCGGTGTCGGACCTGATTCTCTGTATTGATCACATGGACGCCGATTCGCGATGCTTCAGCCCGGTTTCTTCGACCTCAGCCGCCGCTACGAGAGCCTGGACGCCAAGCCCGACCCGCTGGCCGCGCTGAACAAGCTGATCCCTTGGGAGGAGTTCCGCCCGAAACTCGTCGCCGCGCTGGAAAAAGCCGGGCTGCGCGCCAACGCCGAGACCCGCAAGAGTGCCGCGGGGCGCAAGCCGCTGGACGCGATCGTGATATTCAAGGTGCTGGTGCTGCAGTCGCTGTACAATCTTAGCGACGACAACACCGAATACCTGATCCGCGACCGGCTGTCGTTCATGCGGTTTCTCGGCCTGGGCCTGGAAGGCACGGTGCCGGACGCCAAGACCATCTGGCTGTACCGCGAGGCCCTGTCCAAGGACGAAACAGCCAAGGCGTTGTTCGAGGCGTTCGCGACCCACCTGAAAGAGCAAGGCTACCTGGCGATGGGTGGACAGATCATCGATGCCACGATCGTGCCGGTGCCGAAGAACCGCAATACGCCGGAGGAGAACGCGGCGATCAAGGCTGGCGAAACCCCAAAGGGTTGGGCGGACAAACCAGCCAAGCTGCGCCAGAAAGACCTGGACGCGCGCTGGACCAAGAAGAACGGTCAGTCGCACTACGGCTACAAGAACCACATTAACATCGACCGCACGCACAAGCTGGTGCGCGCATACGCGGTCACTGACGCCGCGCGTCACGACAGCCAGGAACTGGAGGCTGTTCTGGACCCCGACAACACCGCCTCCGACGTTTGGGCCGACAGCGCCTACCGTTCGGCGGACATCGAGCAGAAGCTGAAGGACAAGGGCCTGCGCAGCCGGATCCACCGCAAGGCGAACCGGCGGCGAAAGCTCACCAAGCGGGAGAAGCAAGGCAACAAGACGCGCTCGAAAGTGCGGGCGCGGGTGGAACATGTCTTCGGCCACTTCACGACCTCGATGGGGGGCAAGTTGGTTCGCACGATCGGTTTGGTGCGGGCGCGGACGAAGATCGGGCTGCACAACCTGGCCTACAACATGAAGCGCTTTGTCTGCCTTGAGCGGATCAAGGAGGCGGCTGCATTGTAGTACAACCCGTGGTGGTAATATGCTGATTTATCGGGATGTTACCATCTACGGGCGAATTACTTCCGAAGCGGCGGTGCGATTACTGTGCGATCAGAGGCGCACGGTCGGACCCAAACAGGGTTGATCGCAAAAATGCTGATTTTTAGAGGTGCCCAATAGTATTGTACTGTCGTTAGATCCGTTCTGTAGCGGACCTTGAGCTTTCGTCCACAATGGCTGCATCGCAGCAGACCGGGCAGCAGCGCCGCGCCGTTACGAACGGCGCCTTGTGCGGCTTGACCCTTCCTGTTCGCGTTGTCGGCGATCACGCGCCGATTGCGCTCGAATTCACTCCACTCGATATAGCCTTCATGCTGATCATGCAGCAGAACACGCCACTTCTCGCGTGGGAGACGCACACCGTTACGAACACGTCGCCGGCCATCTTCCAGCGTTGTCTCCCGGCCGTTGCGGCCATACGCGTAAGCGCCCGCATAGACCGGGTTGGCCAGCATACTGAGAAGCCCCCCGTAAGTTGGCAGCGTCCATTCAACTGTTCGCCGCGGGCTCCCAGTCGTCAATTTGGGTAAGCAGACATTTTCCCGTCGCAGCCACAGCACCACCTGGCGAACACTGCCCAGCTCGCGGAACTTGCTGAACACCAGATTGACAGCTTCACGGGTGCGCTCGTTCGGGTCCTTCTCCAGGCGACCGTTCGCGCCCAGCACATAACCGACGGCGATCAGAGCAAATAACTCGCCTCGTGCCGCCTTCTCCACCTTCGCCTCAAAGGCACGCTGACGAATGGCGGAGGATTCCATCACGCTGAATGCCCCCTTCAGGCCAAGCATCATTTGGTCATCACTTGATCTCGGATCGTAAATCCCGTCCTCGTCGATAATCAAGGTGCCAACGATGGCGCAGAACTCCAGCAGCGTATGCCAGTCACGGCCGTTGCGTGCCAGCCGAGACGCTTCGATAGCGAATACGGCACCCACCTCACCGCGGCCGACCGCGGTCAACAATCGATCAAAGCCGGGACGTGCTACGCCGCTGCCGGAACGGCCGAGGTCATCATCCACAACCGTCACATCCTGCCAGCCAAGCAAACACGCCCGCTCACGCAAACCATATTGCCGACGTTGACTCTCATGATTATGTTGTACTTGCGCCATCGTAGATTGCCTTACGTATACATAGGCCGCCTTGCACAAATGATCAGGATTTATCTTGCTCATGACTTCACCTCAATCTTTCGCGCGGGGACCGCCGCTACCCGTCTTTGTCCTTCGACGAGTTCGGTGAGCAGTGCCTGCACCAGCGGTTTGAGCGGCGCCGTCGGAATGTTTTGCGGTGCCCTCGTCACGGTCACTGTCGCCGGCACATCGAATAGGCTCCGCTGAGGACCCGGCGTCTTTTTCATCAATGTCCCTCCGATCGATCGAAGCTCGATCATCCGGAGACGGAGAGGTCGCGTCCAACAGGCGTCGAAGATTGCGAAGCGCTTCAAGGCCAACACGTGGCGACTGGCGCACGGTCATTTCCGCCGCCCCCGGCTCGGTCATCCAGACGGGAACCTGGAATGGCGAGGCGTTCGGCCGCGCAATGACGAAATAAATCTCGTCACCAAACCTGTTCCATCCGATGACCGTGAAGCGTTTGGTCGCGTACGGGTGATGGGGATAGTGAATGGTTACTTCGGTGCCCTGGTAGTGGGCAGTATTCCGCTGTTGTGAATACCGATCAAGGGGTTCAGTTCACGAGCGCGAGGTTCCTTGACGAACTCGAGACCGCGGGCATCCGGATCAGCATGGACGGTAAGGGGCGGTTCCTGGACAACATCTTCATCGAGCGGCTGTGGCGCAGCCTCAAATACGAAGACATCTTCACCAAGGCGTATGGATCGGTGCCACAGGCGCGTGCCGGGATCGGCGGCTGGCTGAGGTTTTACAATGAGGAACGGCCGCATCAGGCGCTGGGCTACCGGACACCGTGCGAGGTGTTCGTGGGCGGCGAAGCCTGTGGGCATGTGGATAACGCCTCCGCTCTGCTACGCACCGCTCCGGCGTTACCCACATGCCCACAGGCACATCATCAAGAAGAGGAAAGTAATTGTTTGTTGACAGAAGTATAATAGGGTCTATACTGACAGTCAGATACGCTCCCGGGATCGGGAGGGACATTGGAAACGCGGCGGGGCTCTCTCTTAACTCACCCCGATTCCTGTCCAGCCAATGGGGTCCACCTCAGTTTTTTATTGCTGACGGGCTTCCGTCGCATGGAGGGGCTAGGACTTCAGCGGGCTTGGCTGGATGACGAGGAAGGCTCCATCCGTTTCCCCGACACCAAAAGCGGTGCCCAGACTCGCGTCATCGGCGATGCGGCCATCAAGGTGCTCTTGGCCCAGCCGCCGATTGGAAAATCGCCCTTCTTCTTCCCGGCTGATTGGGGCGAGGGCCATTTTATTGGCGTGGTGCGCGTGCTCGATCGCGTTTGTGCCATGGCGAAGCTGGAGGATGTGACGCCCCACACATTGCGGCACACCTTCGCCAGCATCGCGGCAGAGCTCGGATTTTCAGAACTGACCATCGCAGCACTCCTGGGACACGCGGCACGCGGGGTGACGCAGCGCTACCTCCATATCGACGAAGCGCTGATGATGACGTCAGATAAGGTTGCCCAGGAGATTGCTGACTTGCTGGACGGCCGGGCACCCACGCCTCGCCGTCGTGTGCGTCGCGCCGAACTGGTTCAAGGTCCGGCGGCGGTTATTGCTGCCGAGGATGAGCGGCGTTGATGTTCTTCAGGATCTGATCTTGGTCCCGGTCAACAAGGTTCACCACGTCCACACCGTCACCCGGGTCGCGGAAATGCTCGGAGAGGATGAGGATTGGCTGTGCGACGTGGCCACCGAAATGGACCAGGAGGACGGCCTGATCTGGGTCTACGGTCCGGACGACACGAGCGTGATGGCGTTCACAATTACTCTCGCGCCTGGCATCGGGCCGCCATCTTTCTCGCTTCGATTCAACCGCAATCGGGTCCCGGCAGAAGGGCATCAGGCCATCCCTTAAGTCCACGCCTATGAGGCAACGCCTCTCGAGCCCCGCTGACCGCGTCGGCAGACAAATACGCGCAGGGGAGACGTAACCCGGCTTGGTGCGCCCGCGCATAGCACCGGGTCCAGGGAACGGGCCCTGCGCCTGTCGCTGCTTCGAAGGGCGCAGTTTTCAGTTATCCGTCTGGCTGTCTGGAAAGAGTTCCTGTCGCAACGCGTCGATGATCCCGGTTGACGCTTCGATGAGGGACGGACTCGGAAGAATTTTCGGCCCGTAGGTAGAGAACGCGATGAAGTTGTGAAGGGAGCGTACTCGGTCGGGGCACTCCCGCGCGTAATCGTCGAGCAGCTGCACGAAACTGAACGCGTTCACCGATTGCTCGAGGTTCTCGAGATCCTGGATGGTCATGACTGTGAGCGGCCGCACATGCTTTCCGCGCGGCACTGGCCCGAGCAGGGACTGGAACTCGCTTTCCAGAAAATGGCCAAGCGCCGGCGCGTCCAGCCGCAGGTCGTGCGGGACCAGCACCGGATGGACGACGCTGATCCCCGCGAACTCGCCCGCTTTTCCGGTCCATTCGCCGCGCACGATCGCGCCGGCGCTGCGCGCCAGCTGGGCGACGCCCTTGTCCCGTTCGCCCTTCCGCGTGGCGGCCCCGTACCGCGCGCGGATTTCGTCGAGAAAGACTTCCGGTTTCGGGTCGGTGATGGCGGTCTCGAGGAGAAAGGCGGATTTCATCTCGAACAGCGCCGCCTGCGACACGTCCGTAAGCGAAGCGTCGACCTCGAACTCCCTGCCGTTGCCGTCGCGGCCTTTTGCATTGCGCGCCAGACGGTCAATGAGGCCCGCTCGCTGCGGATACATGCGGCCGAGGATATCGGTCGCGTAATTCTCGAACGCGTTGCCGAAGTCAGAGAACAGTTGCCGTGACTCTTTTCGCCCTTCTCCCTTCACCGCCTGAAAGATGGCGCCGACCGACACGCATTCGATGAAGAAGGTCGGGCCGAGAACGATGCAGCGCCCGTCGCCGGTCGTCATGACCGGGCGCTCGCGAACGGGCTGAAACACGCCGCGCTGGCTCTCTGCTGTGTAAGCCACCTTCAGCTCTTCCGGCGATTGCGATGTCAAATCGATGAACTTCGCAAAGAGGCGGCCTGCCGATGTTCCGGCGGCCAGCTTGTGCCTGTTGAAGAGAGGTCCGTCCGGTGAGCGTTGCAGGGTGAACATCTGAAGCGCTGACGCGCAGCTGAGATACTGCCGGAGTGTGAGCCCGGTCTTGCGCAGGAACAGGTCCGCGAAGCCTGGGGCGCGTATCGGCAGATACTCGGTGAACAGCTTGAGGCCGCGCCCGATCGCAACGCCGATATGCGGCGCCAGGTTGGTTTCTTCGACCCCCTTGCGCAACGCGCCCATCGCGCGAAGCCGGATCTCCGCCGCGTCGCCGGGGCCCGACAGGGTATCGCGATAGGTGCGGGCCGCCCACACATTGCTTGCGATGAGCGCGGCTTTGACGAACCGTTCGCGAAAAGCCGGTTCGGTGTAGGTTGTCCCGTCGCCTGGGAGGTTCCGGCAATGGATCGCCGCCCATCGCATAAGCTCGAGCATCTGGCCGCGAAAGAAGATGACCGGCGGTCCTGACGCTTTGTGACGACTTGCAAAGCCGTTGATCCGGCCGATCTGTTCGCGGTTGCAGAGCATGTCGGCCGCCTGCTGCTGGCGCGAAACATTCTCGAAGTCCCCGAAGCCCGATACGATCGTGTTAACGCGCGCGCATTGGAACAGCGTGTCGTCGCGGCTCAATGTCGCGAGCACTGCGACGAGCTCGCGCTGCGTGCCTGTCGTGCCAGGGAACACCTCGTCGACCGGGACGTATACGCCAACCTCGCGCGCCGTCTCCGGCGACGCGTCGCGTCCCAGAATCCAGCGCGGGCGCGAGGGCATCAGGCACCCAATGGTTCGATGATGGTCGGATCGTCGTCACCGACACCGGCGCGGTTCAGCCGCGGCGAAACCTTCCACGCGCGTAAATTCGTTTCCGCGGCCGGTTTCAGCGCGTCGGGACCAAGCGATCCGTCGATCCACGCGTCGAAATCCTTCGCCTCCAACAACACCGGCATCCGGTCGTGATAGGGTGCCATCCATGCGCTGGCGCCCGAAACGATGATCGTGGCGGAAATCACCTCGTCGAAGTTCGCGGGATCGATCCAGCGGTCCCAGAGCCCGGCGAAGGCAAGCACCGGCGAGCCGTCGGCCGCGGTGAAGAAATGCGGTTGCCGTGCGCCCTTGCTCCCGGTCCACTCGTAGAACCCGCTCGCCGGGATGATGCAGCGGCGGTATTTGAAGGCGCCGCGGAACATCGGTTTCTCGGCGACGGTTTCGGCGCGAGCGTTGAAGGTTGCCGGCACGTCTTTTCGGGGTTTCTTCCACCAGTCGGGGATCAGGCCCCAGCGCATCGGCACAATCTCGCGGCCGACGATTCGGCCCTGCCTCACGCGCGCAGCGACGACGTCGATGAAGGTGGTGGGGGCGATGTTATAGCGCGGCCGAAGGTTGCGCGGCGTGCCGACGTCTCCGAAGACGCCCAGGAACGCGCGCACCTCGGCCCAGGTGTAATGCTGCGTGAAACGCCCGCACATTTCGCCCCCGCTCAGCCGTTCCGGATCGACGTTTCCCGCCGCTTGACCATGTTGTTGACGAACGCGAACAGGTTCTGTGCAAGTCGCTCGAAATCGCCGCCGCTCAAGAGATCGAGAGTCTCCGGACAGATGTCGCGGCTGAAGCGATGATCGGCTCCATCCGGCGCAATTGGTTCGCAGAACGCCGCAGCAAGCACACGTATGGACAAAAGTTGCTGCCCTTTCGGAGGCCGTGTCTTGAGCCATTCGTCATTGTGCCTGAAATTGTTCGCCGAAGCTGTCAGGATCATCCCAATCGAACAGCCTTCGATCAGCGGGGCGCTTTTTTCCCAATCATCTTTCGTCGCATCCATATCGTCCCTGAATGACTGAAGCAGGCCGTTCAATACTAGAACGATCGCGCCGGCATAAGCCGACGCCCCGATTTCGTTAGCGGCGATCTCATCGTTCAGCTCGTGATAACGGTCGACGCGGTTGGAATCGGGCATGAATGGCACGGCGGCTTTCGGATCGAACACGTGGCCGGCGAACACTCCGTTCAGCTCGTCGTCCAGCTCCTTCCGTCGTCTGCGGGTCGCGAACACCTGCTCGAATAAGGTCTGCAGCGTCGGCGTGTTGAACCGCCATCCCTGCACAAGCCGAAACATGGCGCTGTATTCGGCATTCTTGAGCATGAGATCGCCGCTTTTCGTCAGAGCAAGATCTCCTTCCTTAATCACCAGGTCGCCGGGGGATTTCAAGATATCGATGCAGTAATGGTCGACCACCTCGTCGTAGGGTCTGGGCTTGATCGCAGAAACTGTCATGGTCAGCCTCTCGGTGGTGGAGCACCGTCGCCCCGCATGAGACGCGCGTATTGTTCAAGGCGCTCGCGCATGTCCCGCGTCGGCAAGCGACACCGCGGATGGTTCGCAATTGTCGTCAATGATCGGTGAAGTATTTCAGCAGCTACCGCCTGTCGCGCGAGCAACTGATCGAACACCCAGAGGACACCGTGATGGTCGACTGCTTCGATAACGGCGAGCTTGCGCAACTCGCCGTCGCCGGCGAGCAACGTCCAGCTGTTGATCTTGGCGAGCGCCAAAGCGAAGCTGTCGGCAAGGGACAGTGCAGGGACCCTTGCCTGATAACTTAATGCTGTCTGAACACCGTCTCCGTCCAGCGACTCGACTCGCAACCCGAGCCGGACGAGTCCCGGTCCGTTGTGAGAGCGCAGCTCGCGTTTGTAGAGAAGATCGGGAACGGCAAATTCCCAATCGAGCGCGAACGTGGCCTCCAGCAGTTGCCCGCGCTCCAGGTCGATCAAGACCGATGTGTCGGAGACCAGGATACGCATGGGCATCAGGGCGCGGGAACTTGGTCCATGGCGGCGTTGAGTTGGCGCACACTGAGGCGCAGCAGCTCGGCAGCCTTGGCTTCGGACACAACACCTTCGGCGAGAGCCCGATAACAAAGACGATGAAAGCGCCGGGGATTCTCGGACGGCATCGGATTGGGTTCTTGATATGGCGCGGACCGCCAGCCGAGCCGTGCAAAGGATTCGAAGAGGCCTCGATGCACTCCGGGTCCAATGATACCGAGCTCCTTGCAGCGGTACGCAATGGCCTGTGCGCTGACGCCGAAGAGCGTCTTCAACTCGACTAATTCGCCGACCGCGATGGCTCGACGGTGCTGGCCAACCTCGGCCCACAAAACTTCGGCCGGGATGAGAAACGCGCTGCCAAAGCGGAAGGCGGCCTTTTCCTCATCGACGCCCGCACGGACATCAAGCACCACGTGGCCGAGCTCGTGCGCGATCGTCAGGCGTTGACGCTCGCCCGTGTCAGCCGCGTTGACGACAATCACAGGGACGGACCGGCCGGTCCTCTGGCGGATCTTGCAAGCCAATCCAGATACGGATCGCGGCAGTGGGATCACCATAACCTTGATGCCGCGCTCTTCGAGAAACTCGGCAAGGTTCGGGATCGTGTCGAGGCCCAGGTTCCAGAGCGTCCGCAGCCGCGCGGCGGCGGCCTCCGCTTCCTCCAGGCTACGCACCGGAAACGGTGCACCTAGGGGCGGCGTCCATGCGGCGCTCGCTGCGCCGACCAGGTCCTCGATCGTCAGATAGCGCTCGACGTTATCGAGCACCGTGGCTTCGACCGTCGCTTCCTCTTTGCGGTTCGTGATCCGGTTTTTCCGGAACTCGATCGCTTCCAACCGCAGATCGCTCTGATCAACGAGATAGTTCTCGGACACCTCAAGCGCGTCCGCCAGGGCGATGAGGGCTGCCGATCCCGGCATGGCTTCGTTCCGCTCGTAGCGGCCGATCATCTGGGCCGTCACGAGGTTTCCAATCTTCTCCTGCAACTCCCGCAGTGATAGACCGGCGGCCGCTCTGGCCACCTTAAGCCTCTGACCGACCATGATAGTTCCTCCCGTGCATGAGGTTTACAGAATAGCACATTTTGAGTATTCTGTAAATCTCTCCCTTGACTCGTCGGGCGGCCCACCCGTAAGAATCTGCATCGCTGGAGATCAGGATTCGGACAGTCAGGGGCCTGCGGGACCTGACGAGGGAGTAAAGCGCGATGGATCAATCACTTGCACGGCAGGCCGGAGCGGCGACGACGCAAAGTCGGTCGCATCGGCGGCTCGCCAGGTTCGTGGACTGGATCAAGGCCACCCCCGATACCCGCGATGCCATTCACCAGCAGGCGGCCGACATCCGTCGGCTGATCAGCAAGCGGGCCGCAGCCGATGGCCTCGAGGTTATTGCCACGCCCGAGGCCGGGTCCTTCGCGAAGCATACCGGCCTGCGGCGGCATATGCGGGGCCATTCCGAAATCGAAGGCCAGGATGTTGACCTGCCCTACGTGGTCAGGCCCACGACCACGGAAGGCGAGCGTATCACCGCGCTGTTGCCGCGGTTCGCAGCCTACGCCAAGGCGAGCTACCCCAACACCCCCTTGGATGTGACCGCCAGTTCCGTGGAACTCAGGTTCGTCGCCTCGAAGCTGAACTACGATCTCGTGCCGATGATCGCGACCGACCTGCCGGACTACCAGATCCTGCTGAAGAAGGATGGTTCCCGCCGCCTTACATCGGTAACGAAGCATACGGAGTTTGTGCGAAGCCGCACACGGCATAGCGACACACTCGCCGGCCGAGTCAAGTTCAATGAATGTGTGCGTCTTTTCAAATGGTGGCGGTTCATCCGCATCGATGCGTCGGACTCGATCGATGAAGTCCGGACAACACTCATCGACCTGCTCTGCGCGAACGCCTACGACAAGCTTGGCGTGGAAGCCACCTATACTGAAACACTACTCAAATGGTTTGGCTGGTTGGCTGCCGTGACAGCGCAACGCATGCGCGTCAGCTTTACCGATTGTGCGACGATCGAACCCTTCGACCCTAATGCCCAGGGCAACCCGCTGTGGCAGGTGATCGATCCGGTCAATGCGAACAACAACGTCGTGCACACGGCATGGGGCAACATCGAGCTCGAGGAATTTGCCGCCTGGTTTGCGGCCGCGCGTGACGCGCTGAGCCGCCTGGTCGCCCATGAACGCGCCGGAAACGACGGTGTCGTCGATGACATCCTGGCGGATCTGTTCGGAAATCCTGTCCTCACCCACGGAGCACTTTCGTGAGCGGCGTCCAGACGGCAACCCGGTCGCAGACCAGCACCTACACCGATGCCCGGCTGCGGACGGTGATGCCGGAGGTCGGCGCCGATTTCGTCAATATGGCCGGCGCCGGCATCATTGAGTTCGCCACGGCAACGCGATGGAGCGAGGATCTTCTCTTCGTCCTCCGGCACCAGGCGGCGCACGGCTTTCAGGTTCAATTGGACTGTCCCGGGCGGGCCAGGATCGCTCTTGACTACCGCGTCAGCAGCGACGGCAGGGTCCGCGAAAGCAGCACGGCTGGCGGCATCGACTATTATCTGTTGCCCCGCGGAACGACGGCGACCCTGTTCGTCGACCTGAACTTCGCGGCCGCCAACATCGCGACCGTGCAGCTCTACACGCGACAGCGCGGCTGGGGCTCGGGCCATGCCGTTGAAGGCGACGTCGCGCGCGACCGGGTGTATTCCAAGGACGGTTACGGCGTCATCCGGGGAAAGATCGGCGTCTGGCCATGACTGAACTGCGGCTGCTCGAAACGGTTCACCCGACCAAGGAGGGCATGAAGGACTATGAGGCGCTGCTCGGGATCGATGATATCAAGGATGCGCTGGTCGACGAGTTGACGCTGATCCTGGATCCGGAGCGGCTGGCGGCCTGGAGCAAGAGATATCATCCCGACGGTCTCGGCATCGTCGCCCGCGCGCGATCGAAGGCGCCCCTGATCCTTCTTTCCGGCGATGTTGGCTGCGGTAAAACCGCCCTGGCATCGTGCGTGGCGTCCGCGGTGGCGAAAGTCCTCGATCACCGCGTTGCCTGCCTGGAGACGCCGTCCGACATTCGCGGCAGCGGGCTGGTGGGCGAGCTTTCCACCAACGTCACTGAGGCCTTTACACAGGCCAAGGCCAAGGCGGACCAGATCGGACGCGGCATCCTCGTGATCGACGAAGCCGATGACCTGGCGACGCGTCGCGGCCAGATGCAGGCCCATCACGAAGACCGCGCCGGCGTCAACGTGCTGATCAAGCAGATCGACCTGCTGTCGAAGGCGAAGACGCCGATGGCGGTCATCATGATCACCAACCGGGAAGATGTCCTCGACCCCGCCGTCGTCCGTCGTGCCGCTCTGCGTTTGCATTTTCACCGGCCCAATGACGAGGCCCGCGCGGCTGTGTTCCGGCGCATCCTGGAGGGCACGGACACCTCCGACAGCGAACTGCGCGAACTGGTAAAACTGACGCACAAGGCACCGCCCTACACCTTCTCCGACATCACCGACCGGATTGCGCGTTTGGCGCTGAGGCGGGCCTGGAAGGGCAACCAGGCGTTCGGCGCAGCCCTGCTGAAAGCGGCCATAGCCGAGGTCGAACCATCACCCTTGATGGATGTCGGCCGGCTCCAATGAGCGGTGATCGCGCCGCCCAGCGGCCGGAGGGACGCGGTACCGGGTTATCGCGCAACTACACCGACCGGACGCTGAAGTTGCTGTGGGGCCGCGCCGCCGGGCATTGCGCCATGCCCGATTGTCGCGTGGAGCTTTTCGCGGATGCGACCGACTACGATCCGGTCGTGGTCATCGGCGACATGGCGCATGTCGCCGGCGCCAGTGACGATGGCCCACGCTCGACCCCAGAGCTGAACGCCAAGGAGCGGAACGACTACGAGAATTTGATCCTGCTGTGCAAGAATTGTCACGGCCGCATCGACAAGCAAGCCCGTTCCAATCCGGCCGGACGCCTGAAAGAGATCAAACAGGCTCATGAGGCCTGGGTGCGGGCCTCATTACCGGAGCGCGGGAGGTCGCGCACGGGATGGATAGTTCTCGGCCTGCGGGGAGATCATCCGATTGACCTCGCGACCGCCCACGAAGCGCTTGCCCCCGATTTTATCGACAGCAGCCCGCATTGGCTGGAGGTGCCGACGGATACCGACGACTGGCAGGCGGTCGATGGCATGATCGCAGCGACCGTGACGGAACTGCTCAGTGGCGGCGATACCTTCGATCGACGGATAGCCGTATGCGCCATCGCCCCGATCAGCGCCTGCATGGCACTCGGCTATCACCTGACCAGCCGGCCGAACGTCCGGCACTTCCAGCATCACCGCGATGATCGCAGCTGGGCATGGCCGCGCCGAGCGGCCCCAGCCCAGGACATAATCGTCAGCGGGCTGGCTGATGAAGATCCGGAGTGCCGCGTGGTGACCTTCCTCTTTCACTTCAGTGCGATCATCGCCGATGAAGCATTTGCCGAGATCGCAGTCTCGCACGACCGCCGCGTCGATTTTCGTGTCGGTGCCCCTTCGACCGCATGGCTGCAACACCCGGACCAGGTGCGATGGGCGGCGATAGAGGCCCGGCAGGCATTCGAACGCGCCATGCAGCTTTTCCCGCGGTGCGAGCTATGGCGTGTCCTGTACGCTGGGCCGGCGCCTGTTGCTGTGGCGATCGGCCAGCAGATGAACCCCACGATGTATCCGCTGGTGCAGCTCTACGAGTACCGGCACAAGGAGACGCCCCGCTATCGAACGAGTATCTTGCTCCAAGGGTGAATCGTTAGCTGGGCGAATCCTTGCCGAAATCCCTGACGATGCCCCGATCCGGCAGGAGTATCGATTTTACATTTGGGCGCCGCTCCGATCACGCCAGGATCCGGCGATACAGACGGGCTCCCGTGCGCCCTGCGCATCGAAACGGAGGTTGCCGAAACCGCGGGCGTTTTCGCCCAAGGTGACGCAAATGTTCCGTCTCATAGCGCGATGGGCACCTTTCTGGGACGCACGCGCTTTGGCAGCCGCTCGGCGTCGAGCAGGAGACCCACATCGTCACGCCGAGGATCGACAATGTCGCCGACCGCATCGCCGAAGCCGAGCACGAAGAGCGCCATCGCGTAGACACCCATCGATACTGACGGATCGCCCTTCTCCACCTTCAAATAGGTGGATTTGGCCGAGCCGATCCGCTCGGCCATCATCACCGCAGTCAGGCTGCGCTTTCGGCGCGCGGCTGCGATGTCACCCCCGAGTTTGGCGAGCGACCGCCGCAGCTTTGGAGGCAGAGAGTCCAAAGCGGTCGACTGCATAAATTTGTCTCGTGGTTCAGCCATTAACCGTCGTATGGTCTCATATATACGACCATAAGTTCGACTGTCCAGGCTCGTCCCTTGCCTGGGCGATGAAGTCGATTCATTTCCCGCATGCCGCCAATTGGAAGTTGAGGCGCCGCTGATTGGGAGGCCATCAACCGGGGTCAAACGCGTTGGAGGCGCCCGAGGTCTTGGTCACCGTCCCGCCGCCGGTCCCGGACGGTCTCATCCTGCCTGACGTCGAGGCACTGATCCGGCCAGCGGGGCCGACCTGAGAATGACCGCCGACCGCGTGGCCAAAGAGCTGGCCGACATTCTTGACGGCCGAGCGACGCCGGCACGCACGCGCGCCCCATGCGGCGACCTCACCAAGCGGCATCTAGAAACCGCCGGCTCATAAGGCAGATCCCTGATGAGGTTTGTCAGAAATTTTTCGCGGATTTCTGACACGACCGAGCGCCCTGTCATCCAATATCGCCCCAGCACGGAGTCCGAAGAAAACGCCATGTTTCGGTATCGCTTCCTAATGTCCGAAAATTGCGGTAACCTTCGGACATAATGGATGTCGGCCTAACCCTGGACCTTCGCGCTAGGCTACGTGATCGTATGGCGTCACACCCGGAGGCGGTTTGGACCCCGAGCGACTTCGCCGATCTCGGTAGCCGCGCTGCGGTGGATAAGACGTTGCAGCGCCTGGTGCCATCCGGTGAAATTCGCCGCATCGATCGGGGGCTATATGACCGCCCCCGCTGGAACAGTCTCACAGGGCGGGAAACCGTGCCCGATTATCGCGCCGTCATCCGCGCTGTCGCCCGTCGCGACCAAGCCCGCGTCGTGTTGGACGGCATGACCGCCGCCAACGACCTTGGCCTCACCACGGCTGTGCCGGCCCGCATCGAGGTTCTCACCGATGCTCGCCTGAAATCCATCAAGCTCGGCAACCAGCTGATCCGTTTCAAGCAAGCCGCACCCAGCCGCCTCTATTGGGCTGGTCGGCCCGCCATGCGGGTTGTTCAAGCTCTACACTGGATGCAGGACATGCTGATCAACGACGAGGAGCGGGTGCGGGTGACCGCCGCGTTGCACCGCATCTTTGCCGATCCCAGCCACGGGCAAGCGATCCGTGATGACCTGCGCTCCGGCCTGCACGCATTGCCGATCTGGATGCAGGCGTTTGTTCGCAGTCTCCTTGCCTCCGACCTGAGTGTCGCCGCACAAGACTCGCCGCACCGT